>VFSW01000238.1_pt1 | contig 76781 bp, 108 predicted proteins | sample 5358111 | NCBI WGS metagenome assembly VFSW01 (sample SAMN11554181, study PRJNA540505) | mine drainage metagenome | isolation source: sediment from site ElyBrook_90M | place: USA: Ely Copper Mine, Vershire, VT | collected 2017
CGGACCTTCAGGCGGCTGAGGCGAAGTTACGGGAAATTCCTGAGCTTCAAGTCGTAGCCGATTATGTCAAAAGCGTCGTCGGAAACGACCGCAAGACGTCGCAGACGCCGCACGGGTTGCTGGCGATTGCAGCCCAGGAACTGATGCGAAGGCACTAGGATGTACTTCAACGAATTCGATCCGTTCGCCGCCGCATGGCTGCGGAACCTCTACCCTGACGCGACCGTTGACGAAAGGACCATTCACGATGTCCAGGCGAAAGACCTTGAAGGACACGAGCGAACGCATTTCTTCGGCGGCATCGGCGGCTGGCAGCTTGCCCTTGATCTCGCCGGATGGACCGGACCCGTCTGGACGGGAAGCTGTCCATGCCAGCCTTACTCCTCCGCCGGCAAGCGAGCCGGCGACGACGACAAGCGGAATCTCTGGCCCGAGATGTTCAGGCTCATCCGCGAGTGCCGCCCTCCAGTCATCTTTGGCGAGCAAGTTGCGTCAGCGATTCGGCACGGATGGCTCGATGGAATTTCGCGAGACTTGGAAGGAGAAGATTACGCCGTCGGGGCGCACGTACTCGGAGCACACAGCGTCGGCGCGGCGCACATCCGGCAACGATTGTTCTGGGTGGCCATCTCCGCGAAGGCAAGATTGCCGCCAGGAACATCACGAGACGCTGGACGCGCGGAAGGCAAGAAGCAAGATAAGCGCCGGCTTCTCCAGTTTAGCGGTGGAAGCGAGCAGATCGATGATAACGATAGTCGGATGGCCGACACCGAACACGTCAGACGTAAATCACTCGCGAAGCAACGATCCGCAAGCCTACTCAGCGAGATGGATGGCGAGGCCAAATCACAGCAGTCAGCTTGCGCCATTCGTCCAGCATCTGCTAAATGTGTCGCCCTGGGCGACACCAGTGAGCCAGCCAGCGAACGGCAGCCCCGAAGCATTCTTGGAGCGGAAGCGCCAAGCGGTGGCGAACGGCTCGCCAATGGGTATATACCTATCGGATTTACAGATGCAAGCGGTCGCCTGGATTCCGTTGCAGTTAAATGCCGTGACGGCAAGTTCCGCCGCCTTTCAGTTGAACCCGGCGATGCCCCGCTGGCTCATGGGGTTCCCTGCCGGAAGTCAGACCCTCGACTGGGACCACTCGTCGCCGAACTGGCCAAGTTGGGTTACAATCCAAAAGATTCTCAGCGAATTATTTCAGAGGCGCGAAGAAATCGCACCGGGCGTTTAGCCGGCTACGGCAATGCCATCGTTCCGCAACTGGCGGCGGAATTTATTCGATGCGTCATGGAAATTCTGGCAGAGCGATAGGGACGCCGCATGGACCCAAAACCAGAGCGAATGGAAGTCGTTGACGACGCCGTCCCTGCCTCACTCAAAGCCTTGCCGCGATGGGTGGGCTGGTCGTGGCGCTGGCGCGGCGAGAAGTGGGACAAGCCCCCGCTGCGCATCGACAACAACCGGCCAGCAAAGTCGAACGACCAGGCCACCTGGACGACGTATGATGCGGCGCTGGCGGCGCACCTGGGCGGCCAGTTCGACGGCATCGGCGTCACGTTCGGCGACCTGGGCGATGGGCGATCATTGTGCGGCATCGACCTGGACGACTGCATCACGCCAGGCGAGCAAGGGGAGATTCAGCCCTGGGCGGCGTGGGTCGTCGCCCGCATGGACACGTACAGCGAGGTGTCGCCTTCGGGTCTTGGCGTCAAGATGTTCGCGTTCGGAAAGCTGCCGAAGGGCAGGCGGGCCGACAGCGATGGGCGTGGCGTCGAGATGTACGAGAGCGGCCGTTACTTCACAGTGACCGGTCGTCGGCTGGCCGAGGGGAACCGCGAGGTTCAGGAGCGGACGCCGGTGCTGTTCGCCCTGCATGCGGAATTGCTCGGACCTCGGCCGATGGGCTCGGCGCAGGAAGCCAAGAGCAACACGGAGTGGGCGCTCGAATACCTGGCGTCGATCCCAGCGGCCAGAGCGGACAACTACGCCGACTGGGTCGGCGTCGGCATGGCGCTGCACCATACCGACGTGGCGCTGCTGCCGGCATGGATTGAGTGGTCGAAGGCCTCGGCAAAGTTCGTCGAAGGGGAGTGTGAGCGAAAGTGGGCCGGGTTCGGCGTAGGGGCGTCTGGCGGGCTCACCATCGCGACGCTAGGCGCGTGGGCAAAGGAAGGCGGATGGAAGCCAGCGGCGAGGCCGGGCGGGGCCGCTGGCGGCGGAAATGGGCGTCTGAACGGGCAAGCTAACGGGCAGTTGAATGGGCGGCACATTGAGCCGGCCGAGGCGTCGCCGGCTGCCGTTGAGGCACCTCCTGTCGTCAATCAGGGGGTCGCTAACGCCGGCCAGGGCGACCGGATCGCCAGGCACCCGATGGGATTTCTGGCGAACTACGGCGTCGATGTGGAGCGTGTCGTCAAGATCGGCGCGAAGTTAGGTGTATTCGACCTCCTGCTGCGCGGCGGCAAGACGGTCCAGCTTGGCACCACGGCGGACGTCCTGAACCCTCGGGCATGCCAGACGGCGATCTCGGACTCTATCGGCGTCAGCTTGCCGGAAATTAAGCGCCTTGACTGGCACGCCATCGGGTCGGAAATTATACGGGTCGCCGAGCTTGAGGATGTCGGCAGCGACCCGCAAGACGAGTTGCGGGACTGGATCTACGAATTCGTCGTCACGGCAGCTATGGGGGTCGCCGCAACTGAAAAAGATATTGTGCTGGGAATTAACGCAAGTGGGGTTGTCAGGACGCCTGCCGGTGTGGTATACCTGGGACTGATGAAATTCTTGGCGGCGGCGTCAAACCTTGGCGTCGCCAAGGTTGCTAGGAACGACCTGATTCAACGACTGTACCGCGAGGGGTTCACGCGAACCTGCCCGACCTACCGCGACGGCGAGAAGATGGCCAAAGTGAAGTGCTGGAAGAGTGGACCGAGCTACTACGATGTTCCAACAAAACAAGAAAAGTGAGCTATAGGCAGAAATATGTATACCACTGTACCACCCGTACCACCTATGTACCACCCTTCAATATGCTTGCGGGTGGTACATTTTTTGGGATTTTTCCTGATTAATTTCGGCACTTTTTTACTTGTATACCTCTGCTCCACCCGTACCACCCACTTTTTTGAAATAGTCAATTTTCGACGTGGTATACTGGGCTACTGCTATACATTATTTTTTCGTCTGTATACCGTGTTGAGTGTAACACTAATCAAAAACCACCTCATCGCAAAAGAGGGTGGTACGGGTGGTACAGTGCTTACACTGATACTTCGTTTCACGTAAGTCTTTTGCCAAAAACTAAATGCGTCGTAGAGCACTGTACCACCCAAAGTCTCTTTTTAGGGTGGTACATGGGTGGTACAAGGTGGTACGGTGGTATACCTGGAAAGGCTGTAAAGAATGACTGGCGTTGAATGGTTGAACTCCAAGGGACTGAACGTTGACAGGGTCGTCAAGCTTGGCGGCACCGGAGAAAACGGCATTGGCGGCGTTTTTTACCTTGTCCTGAATGACGGACTAAAGGTTCCTGTCGGGCAAGTTGCTGCCGTCCTGTCGATGGCTCGTTTCTACAGGCTCGTCGTCACGAATCACCCGCTGCACATCGCCCTTCCGAAGATGGGCAGGGACGACTGGAATTCGGTCGCTGCCTGCCTGATCCGCGAAGCAACAGCAGCAAGGCAAGCCGACCAAAACGCCGAGGTCGATGACGATCAGGATGACCCTCAAGATCAAATTCGCGACTGGATTTACGACTTCGTTGTTACCGCTTGCCGTGGCGTTTCGCAAACGAATAAGCAAATAGCCGAAGGAGTCAGCGTGAACGGCGTTGCCAGGACTCCGCAAGGCGTTGTTTTCTTAAACTTAACGAAGCTTCAAGATTTCATTGCGGGCCTTGGCGGTCTGAGTTCCAACGGAATCAAATTCAGGCGAAACGAGCTAGTTGATAGACTTCGGCGCGAAGGCTTCAACAACGTCCAGTTCGGCTATCGGAACGGAGCGCAAATAGTCAACCTCCGAATGTGGGAAAGCGCCCCGCAATATTACGACGTGGTCAAGATGCCGGAAGGATTCGTGGTGGCATAATGGAAAATACGTGGCTCTTATTCGGTCCGCCTGGAAGCGGGAAGACCTCCTGGCTAGCTGGAATTCCCGATAAGGGAATTCTCGGACAAGTCGAAAAAGCGGCGAACGCTTACGGCGCTGGCCGGGTCATGATTTCCTCGTTCACCAAAACGGCCGCCGTTGAGATCGCCTCCCGCTGCCCGACAATTCCAGCGAAAAACATCGGCACGCTTCACGCTATCTGCTACCACGCTTTGGATTGCCCCGAATTGACGGTCGGCAACGAGGGCGACTTCAATAAGCTGCACCCCAACTTCTCGCTTTCAGTGTCCGCGAAGCGAGGCAAGTCAGGCGTCGAAAACACGACCGCTGACGACCTGATGAACGAGGGAGACGCTGGCTTTCCTGGCGAGCGGTTCAGAAGCGAGGTCGATATCCTGCGAGCCCGGCGCATCGACCGGGCCAAGTGGCCCGGCTACCTGGCGACGTTTGACGCGGCATGGACGAAGTGGAAGCATGACGCCGGTTACATGGACTTCACGGACCTGATCGAGAAGTGCCTACTCGACTTTTCGTCGGCACCTGGCGACCCGGCGGCGATTTTTTACGACGAGGCTCAAGACGCATCACAACTCCAAGCGGAGTTGCTCGCCTCGTGGGGCAAACACACAAAGAGGCTCATCCTGGCCGGCGACGACGACCAGGCAATATTCAACTGGGCGGGGTCAGACGCCAAGTCATTTCTCGACTTCCCTTGCTTGCCTGAGAATCGAAAGTATTTACGCCACTCTCACAGGATGTCGCGGGCGGTGTACGCCAACTCGCAGGCTTTCGTCAAGCAGATCTCGCGGCGTGAAGACAAGGTATTCTCGCCTCGTGACGAAGAGGGTTTTGTGCGGGTGCTGCCGTCAAAATGGAAGTCCCCCGAAGCGTCGCTGCCCGTGATTGAAGAGGCGATTTCCGCCGGCAAGACCGTGATGATCGTGGCGACCTGCTCCTACATGCTTGAACCAACGAAGGGGCTCTTGAAACGAGAAGGGATACCGTTCCATAACCCGTGGCGTCGGCGGCGTGGCGACTGGAACCCGCTCGCCTCGGGCGGCAACGATAGGACGATGCCGGTGGATCGCCTGCGAAGCTTCATCAGGCCACACCTCGGCGGCATGTGGCGCTGGCGTGACGTGGCAGCTTGGGCCTCGATCCTCGAATCAAAGCAGTGCTTGATTCACGGCGCAAAGGCGCTCTTGAAAGAGAATAAGACCGAGAGTCGCGAGATCATACCGTCGGAGTTGGCGTTCATTCTCAGCGAGAAGCTATTCCCTGAGCTTTGCGGACTGAACTTTCGCAGCCGGGAGCAGTGCCTCGGCGCGATCGAGTGGTGGTTAAAGACGATGCCGCCGGCCGAAGCGATGAAACTGTCGTACCCTCGGGACGTGTTCGCCCGGGGCGGCGAGGACTATCTGCGCGAAGATCCTCGCGTGATTATTGGGACTGGGCATTCGCTAAAGGGCGCAGAAGCTGACGTGGTAATAATCTACCCAGATATCAGCCTTGCCGCCTGGAACGCCTGGAATCGCGACGGAGTGGAGGTGAAGGACGGAATCCTTCGATTGTGCTACGTGATGCTTACGCGGGCCAGAGAAGGGGTCTACCTGGCGTCTCCGCTGAGCAATCAGAGCGTGAAGTTGCTTGCGGCGTAAAACTTTCGTGACGTCACGAAAGTAGAGGCCGGCGAATCATCGCCGGCCTTTTTGCTGCGCCGCCTGTCAAAAAGCGGCTCCTATATATAGGACGATGAAATATGGTTTTGGATGATTTTAAGGTGGTACAAAAACAATTTGTTAAGCGCATCACGGTTCGATTTACGCGGAGCCCTATATATAAGGGCTTGATTTTGAGCCCAAGCAAGCGTAAAGTGGCTGAGGGCGAACCGATGAAACCGCAAGGAGTCATAACGTGGCAGAAGTCAAAATCGTCGTCAAGAAGGGCAAACGCTCTGACTGCATGGCCGAGGTCGGCACCATGCAGGGCGACCGCTTCGTGCCGATGGGGCACGCCGGGCCGACCGAGAGGCATGTTGAGGATCGGGTGCGCGGCATGAAGGATCAGCTTGAGCGAGCCGGGCACCACGTCAACGTGAAAGAAATGCGAGAAGGATGATCGGTCATCAATAATTGCTGACGTGGTGCGGCAGTTATCGAAGTGGTTGTCGGCGTGAGTCCAAAGGATCGTGACACGGCCGATCACACGCTGGCGACTTGGCCGCGTCTGATAAGACTCCCCTTGCGGGCGACAAGCCGCTCAATGCCGTCTAGGTGAATGTCGGCCACATTTCTCTTGACGTTTCCACGTCGGGCAACGTAAAATTCAAGCATTATGGCAGAGTCTCCGCAGCAAAATCCGGGGCCAGGGGTCAGTCTACTTGAGGGTGAGCTCAAGTCAGCAGACTTGGCAATGATTCGCCGGTCCATCCGAAAAGGATGGGAGATTGACGCTGACTTCAAGGCGAAGATCACTGAGCGGCTAAAGCTCATCGTTGAATGCGACGACGATGACGAGAAGTTCTTCAAGGTCGCGCAGATCGTTCTTGACGCGGATAAGATGAATATCGATGCGGATAAAAACGACATTGCTGCCGAAAGGAATCGTATCGCGGCATTGGACGCCAATCGCCTCGCGAAAGAAAAAGGCGAGTCCTCGCCAGTCACCGTCAATTTGCAAATCGTCGAGCAGGTCGTCACGAAAAGCGGACCGCTCGAAATAATTGAAGAGGTCGTCGAGGCTCGTCACAATGGCAATGGGCACATCAACGGTAACGGTGCGTCTCTCTCCAATCCAGAAGCAATTCCGTAACAGTAATGCTCTTGTGCGAGGATTCAGCGCCGGCATCGGCGCTGGTAAATCTTACATTGGGGCGCTCGATCTCATTTGCCGCGCCAAGCCTGGCCGCTTATATCTGGTCGCTGCGCCGACGTATGGGCTCATGTCGGATGCGAGCTTCCGCACCTTCGAGGAACTCGCGCGAGGCTTTGACCTGATTGTGCCCGGCTCGATCGCGCGAGGAACGATGCCTCACTTGAAATTAAAGATGGGTGCCGAGGTTATCTTTCGTTCGACTGATAACTACGAAATGTTGCGCGGCCCAAACTTGTCCGGCATCTGGTGGGACGAGGCGAGCTTGTCGAAGTCTGGCGCGTTCGACATCCTGTTCGGCCGCTTGCGCGGCGGCGGCGAATTAGGGTGGATGACCTTAACATATACACCTAAGGGAAAGTCCTCATGGATTTACAAGCAGTTCGCGAAAGGCGACAAGGACACCGAGATATTCCATGCCCGCACCTCAGACAATCCTTTCCTTGCTCCTGGCTTTTACGAGGCGATGAAAGCCAAGTATTCCGACAAGATGCGTAAGCAGGAACTTGAGGGCATCGACCTTGACGATGGCGGCAATTGGTTTAGCCCAGGCGGCTGGCCTCGATACTCGGACAACGGCGACACTTTCTCGGTTATGGAGGCTCGCGGCTTCCGCAAGGTTTATCACAAGAACGATTGCACGATAATACTCGGCCTCGACTGGGCGCTCAACAAGGTCGCTCGCAGCGCCGCCGCTAAAGCCAGGAGGCTCACCGAGGACACCACAGATTTCAACGCTTTTGTGGTTTGTGCCTTGACGCTGGACGGCAGGTTGTTTATTCTTGATTGCATCAATGAGCGAATTCGGCCGGAAGCAAAAGCGCCGATGCTCGCGAGGCTTTGCCGACGATGGCGGCCTCGGATCGTTGTCGGTGACGATGACATGCTCAGCGAGACAATGTTGCTCGATTGCCGGCGACAGGCGGACATTCCTGAGATTCGTTGCTTGCCGATTAGCGGCAAGAGCAAGGTTGAGCGAGCGATGGCCGCGATCATTCGCGGCGAGAATGGGCTGATGTATCTTCCGGATCGGCAAGACCCCTGGGTTGAAGTTTTTGTTGATGGGCTGTCCTCGTTCAATGGCATCGACGATGAGCACGACGACATTCCTGATGCGCTCGGAACGATTGGCCGGATCGCGGACGAGTTGAAAGGCGACGGTCGGCCCGAGGCGTCGCCTGATATTTTGGTGCCGGCAAGGGATCTTTTTGGGCCAGCATGGTGAGCTATGGTTTCTGAAAAGATTATTTTTTATGCGATATTCTTCTTGCCTCTCCTCCCTGTTTTTGTTGTTGTGGCGTTGACGGCAATTGGAAGGTAGGGAGATTTTTTTTGATGAGCGCCGAGACGGTCACCGAAAAGGTTCGGCAGTTGTATGGCGACAGGCCAACGGCAAAAGTGTCGCCGCCGTTTCGTCTCGTCCGCGAGGGTCGCTGGGAATTTGCTGAGTACGATCAGGAAGTTCCCGTTGACGGCGGCGTCCGCAAGATGCCGATGCGCATCATTGTCGAGGACGGCGGCTATGCTCCGCAGGAAGGTGTAAGGATCAAGGAATTTTTGCAGTTGTACTTTTCCGTTTGCTCGCGCGTTGATGGGCTGCTCGCGAGCATCGAGCAGTTAACAACTGAAAACATGGAGTTGCAGGCCCGGTTGAAACGCCAGGAAGATCAACTCACCGACTTTCGCCGTAAGGCCGCCAAGCAGGAGAAGTGATGCCAACGACGGTCGCATGGATTGGCAATGGTCAAAATATCGCACAGGTAGATACCTTCACGGTGACCGGTGTCGCGAACGGCGGCACTCTGTCGATTACGATCAACGGCAAGTCGGTTACCTATACCTGCACGGGCACCGACACGACAACCACGGCAGCGACATCGTTCAAGGCTTTGCTCGCCGCCACCAACGTACCACCCGAATTTCAGGAGATAACTTGGGCTAACCCGAGCGCTGGTGCCGTGACGGGAACCGCTAAGGCCGCCGGAACGCCGTTCACGACGTCGAAATCTCAGGCCGGCGGCGCGACGGCAACGTTGAGCACCACGACAGCAAACTCATCCCAGAGCGATGTCAACAACGCTGCTAACTGGAATCGAGCCGGCGCGGCTCAGCTTCCGCAGAACGGCGACGACATGGTCCTGGCCAACACCTCGGTGCCGCTACTCTGGAATCTCAACTCACTCAGCGGCGTCTTGCTCAACAGCTTCACACGGTACCAGTCATTCACGGGCTCGGTCGGTCTCCCCGAAAACAATCCGCTCGGTTACGTTGAGTATCGGCCAACCGATTTGAAGCTGGGCAGCAACGTGACGACGTTCTCCCTGACGCTTGGCCCTGGCTCAGGCAGCGGCCCATCGCGCGAACGGTACGACATGCAATTTTACCGGACGGCACTCCTCGCGATGGCTGCCGGCAACGCTGCGGATCATTACTCGATCCGGTTCCGAGGAACGCACGGCAGCAACACGCTGCTCGTCATCGGTTGCTCCGTCGGCGTCTCGATGTTGCCGACTGACGTCGGGGCACAGGCTTCTGTTGTGAACTTGGCGACGGTCGGTCAGGGTGGAACGTGCGACTTCGGGCCAGGCTGCACATTCAGCGGCACTTCCGGCGGCGGAACGCTGACGTTGAACGGCGGCACCTCGACGGTTTTTTGCACGCCGTCAGTCGCCGCTTACAACAGCGCTCAGCTCACTTTGGCGGCGTCCGGTGGCGTCTACGCGTCTATCACGGCGGTGAATGGCGTCAGCATCACGGTCGCGGCGGCAATGACGATCTCCTCGCTCACGCTCGCGAAGTCGTCGTCCTTGAGCGCTCAGCAGAATCTGGCTGCCATCACGGTGACGACGTCAACAATGGACGGCGACACCTGTACGATTATCGACCCGAATAATACGATTACGTTCACGAATCCGACGACTGAAAACGGCGGCGTCACGAGCGGCCCGATCCAGTTCACTGGTCCGCGAACCATGAAGATTGTGTAGGAGGTTTTACTTTGTCGCGAGTTGTCATCGATTATCGGCCGGCCAGTAACGCATGGTCGTGGCGCTTCGAGGGTAGTTTTCCGATCGTACGGCTGGCCGGCTACGTCGTGCGAACGCAGATCCAGTTGGTTCACCGGACGATGCCGGTGTGCAAGGAAGCCGCGATGCTCGTCGAGTACGACGAGACGACGCGAAAATTTTCTTGCCAGGTCGCCGAAGGCTTGCCGATGGACGAGTTGCTGGGCACCCTCGAAACGATGAAGTCGCAACTGATCGACGCGGAGCTTAACGAGATCTTCCAGCGCCAAGTGAAGATGCAGGCAGCCATCGAGGCGGCGAAGACGCCGACGCTGATTTTGCCGAACGACGGGAAAGGTCCGGTAGTCGCAGAGGGATAGGTCGATGTCCCACAAGAAAAAGCAGATATATACTTTCCCTTACAGGGTGTTCCCTGGCTTCTCGTCGCCAAGGAGAATGCCGTTTGTGCGGGTCGCCTTCGCGGTCGATAAGGCCGAGGGCAACATTCCGGTCGCTTTAACGCTGATGGCTTCGCGAGAAGAGGCGGATGGTCGGCCCGGCGATGTTTTCGTGATGGGCTACGTCGCCGAGGAGCCGCATTTGATTTTGCGGCAAGACCTGAATATCGTGAAGCTGGGATTGCCATCTTCCGCTGTTTTTGGTAAACCGAAGCGAAGAAGTTTTGGGCGAACGATATTCGTCGTCGAAAGTTTTGGCGGCAAGCTGCCGAAGCGGTTAACGTTGGCGGCGAGGTCCAACGAAACGATGCGGGCAGTGGATCGCAAGGCGTGGCTCATCGTGGCGTTCATGCCTGATTTTGCTTTCGGAATCAAGGAGGCATGAGCGATGGAGCCGACGACCATCTGGGGTATTCTTTGGGCGATCATAACTCTGGTTCTCGTCCCTGCCGGGATGTGGTTCGGACGGGAGATCATCAAGCCGTTCAGTCAGGCTAGGTTGAAGCTCGCAGACGCTGAAAGCAGGCGCGCTGACGCGTTCACGGACTTCGTCTTGAATACTGCGAAGTTGCAGGAAACTTTGGTGAGCGAAGCCAGCAAGCAGACGGTCGAGCAGGCGAGTCACGGAAAGATGTTAGTGGCGATTGCGAACAGCAACAGCCGGCAACTCACCACGCTGAACCAGATGAACGACTCCAGCAAGGCTCTATGCAAGGCTGGCGAGCAGCACTGCCAAGCCAGTCAGGTCGCGGCGACCCTAGGCGCGAAGCTTGACGCCGTAGTGAGTGGCGTTGATTTGCTGGGAATCCATGCGAAAGCTGCGGCAGACAAGATTGAGAACAAAGCGGCTGTCGAGAAGGTAAAGATCGAGGATGCCGCTGCCGACGCAAGGAAGGTTGTCAAGGCGGCGGCGGAAGAGGCTTGCAATACCTGCGCCAACTTCGTGCCGAAAGATCGCGCCTTGCTCGAAGAGGTCGCGGCGAAAGAGGCTCGTCACGCAAAAAAAAATGCCGAGCACATTCGCGTGATGAACGAAGAGATCGAGAAGCTCAAGGCGGAAAATAAATCGCCATAATCTTCCCCGTTGTCCGCATCGGTTGAGCGGCAAGGGAGGCCGGCGGCGGCCCTCTGGAGAGGGTGTGCAGCAGGTGTAATCGAGATCGCCGCCGGTTATTTTTATCATGACGAACGAAAACTTTTTACCCGGCATTGGTGATAAGCGATTCCCGACGATTGACCTGGCGGGCTGCCGCTCGTCGTTCCACATTCTCGTTCGGGTGAAGAACGCTCTGCGCGACAGCGGCTGGCCTCCGTCACGCATCGCCTTGTTCGCGGAGTACGCCGGCGAAACGGAGATCCGTAAGCATCACCGGGAATGCGAACCGCCGGCGGTCCGGCAAAAGCTTTTGGCTCAAGTTTTTTCTGTCGCCCATGTCAAATATTGAAAGGCAAAAATCTCATGTGGGTTCATCACGTTCTTTCCGATCATCGCATCGAGGCGGCGATTTCCGCCGCCCACGCACAGACGGGCCACCCGATCCTCGACATTATCATGGCGGTCCTGACCAACCTGCCGCTGATCTTGGCCGATCTAAACAACCCAGCGGCGTTGATCGCGCTGATCATTTCGCTGCTGCCCAAGATTCCGCCAGTTCCGTCGCCAACGCCGGCGCCAACCCCGGCACCAACCCCCCCGCCAAGTCCGTTGCCGCCAGCAGTTCACGAGGCAGCGGCGGCCTGACTCCGGTCGCGCGGCCGCGATCTTTTCCCCGACAGCTTCATTGCACCTGGAGAGCGTATGCCTGATCCGACACCTCCCGAAGTTACTCCCGAGGAAATGTCCGCATTCATCGCGACTGGTGAGCGGCTCGGCGAAAAGGGACTCGCTATCTTGAAAGCCTCGGGCGGCTGGTGGGCCTCCCCGTGGGGCCAACGTACTATTTTCGCCCTGTCGGCCCTGCTCGCTGGCATTGTTGGGGCGGGCACGCATGCGGCGATGCGGGGACCGTCCGCCGACGCTGTTCATATCGGGACGAAGCTTGACAAGGCGCTGTCTGATCCACCTGCGCCGACTCCGCCAGTCACCCCCGTGACGCCGCCAGTCGATCCACCAAAACCATCGCCCGCCAAGATCACGCCGGCCGCGCCTAAAAGCGGCGACCTGGTCGTCGTTTCGACGGACGCGACGAATGCGCTATTCGATTTCGACGGGGTTTTTCCTCCCGGCGCAGCGCGGCAATCCGGTCAGGAATTGACGATTGCCTTGCCGAAAAACGATACGCCAAAAAGCTACACGATCCGCGTGATTTACTGCAACAGCGGCAAGATCACGATTGAAAGGGTGGAGATCAAGGCGGACGGGGGCACGATTCCCCCATCGCCGCCGGACATCACGGCGGCATTGAACAAACTCACGGATCAAGTTGCGACGGTAACGTCCCAGGTCGGTAAGGCATTGGATGCGGCTAACGTTACTGCGCAAGCGGTCATTGATCTAAAATCCAGGGTGACGGCTCTAGAAAAGAATCCTCCCGTTCCCATCGTCGTTCCTCCCGTTGATCCTTTCACGGCAGCGGTGCAGGTGGCTTATGTAGCGGACGGAAAACCTGCGGCGGCGGCGGCGGCACTTGCCGGGTTGTATAAAGTCAGTCCCAATACGGTGAACAATCCGACCTTTCAGAAATACGATGAAATCCTGGCACAGATGCACACAGCGGCTCAGGCGGTCCTCGGTGAGCCTGACGCGACTTCGGTGACGATCTTACCGAAGACGCGACGGGCAATCGCGAACGAACTAAACGCGCAACTCGGCAAGATCGACAAGATGCTTGACGCCGGGTCAAGGCTGAGCATTGTGTTGCAGTTTGCACGGGTTCAGGCGGCTTTGGAAGTGGTGAAATAATGTTCCTCGGAAGACAAACACCTTTGCGTACGCGGGCAGTGGGCGGATACTTTTTTGTGCAGCGACAAGACGGCACAATCAACGCTACCCTCGACCTTGCTTTTTACTTCGATCAAGCTGCGCCTGCGCCCGTGTTGCCTTCATCGACGAATTGGATTGCCAAGGCAATCGCCGCGATCAAGCAAATGTACGGCAATGATGCGAAAGGGGATTGCGTTATTGCTTCGTTGGGCCACATCCTTGGCGTGTTGACCGGAAACGAAAGCGGCAACCCACTGATTGCGACCCTCTCCGAAATACTCGCTATTTACGCGATCTGGAATCCTGGTCGCCAAGACAACGGATGCGATATTTCGACCGTTAACAACTACTGGCGAGATCACGGCGTCACCATTGGCGGCGGCCTGCACAAGATCGACGCCTATGTTTCAGTGGACAACACCAATTGGGATTTGGTGAGGGCAGCTATCGCCCTGTTCGGCAACGTCAAACTTGGCATTGACCTGCCAGGATCTTGGGAACAGACGAACGACGGTGATGCTTGGGATGTAACGAATAGCCGCGTCGTCGGTGGCCACGATGTTCCGGCGTTGGATTTCACAACTGCCAACGAAGCTGTGATTGCGACCTGGGCAGGTACGCGACGTATCACCAAAGCGGCATTCACGAGTAAGCAATACATCACCGAGGCGTACTCGATCCTCAGCGGCGAGTGGTACGCCAATGCTGGTGTTGCCCCCAATGGCATCGACGTGGCCACGCTCAAAGCCGATCTCACGGCAATCGGCAGCGGTCAGATCCCATCGGTGGGACCGCCCCAAGTGCCTTTGGACTGGCTTATATGATATTTTTCTTACTTGCTTTTGCTGACATCACCAGCAATGATGTCTTCGGAGAAATCACGGTAAATCCGGCTGGCGTCATTAGGATTTCCGGCCATGCTCGATGGGAAGCATACGGGCATCAGCGGAAGGACGGTAAGATCGTTTTGGTTTGGACCGAGTTAGTGACAGGGCGGCAAGCCATAGGTGTGTATGATATTCAGTCAGACGGAACGCTCTACGGAACATGGAACGACAACGGGAAGCAGCGAACCGAATGGATTTATCGACCGTCTAGACCATACGGATACGGTGAGCAAAAATGAAGGATAACCTATGAAATGCCCAACGTGCGGCGGATCTGGATCGGTTCCGGACAGTCAGGGACCTGACATCATACAAGGTATTCCTGCCCCCCTATTGATACTTCAAGATCCGATGGGGCGGGAAATCTGGATCACGGATTGGATCGAGTTACCCGCGAAGGTAATGGAAGCCATCGGCCCGATTCCGCGTCCCCCAGCATTTGGCATGGGTGGTTTTATGAAAGTCGTGGGCATGGACCAGCTCGCCCACGGCATCGCCCCGAAGCTCGCCTATAATCCGGGCAACGACGTGATTAACGCGGCACTTCCGGCTGAGTTCCAAACTGAAAAAGATGGATGGGAAGCACGAGCAAAAATTGTGATCGATCTTGTCGTGGCGGCAAGAAAATAATTTCAGATTTGCAGCGTTGGGATTTCTTTCTCAAATGGAGTAAAACCATGAATTCTCTTGTAATCACACTCGCCCTGATTTGTGCGGGTACACAATCTTTGATTGCATCGCCCGAAGACGATGCCCGTGCCGCTCTCGCCTTGGCTCAGACAAAGCCAATACCCATTCCAAAGATTAGGACGGTTGATGGTGGCAAAGTCATTATTGAGGAAGTCAAACCCGCTTTCCCGTCATGGAAAATCGCTTCCGAATCGGTCCTGCTTCCCGGCGCAGCGTTAAGCAAAACCCCCATCGCCGTGTTCGTTGGAATCCCGGCTCGGCTTGTGCCTGGTGTTTTGCCGTGCATGGAACCGCAAGGGTTCGCCGGCATCACAAAAGGCATCATCGCGGCGATACCAAACGGCAGCGGTGGTTTCCGCCAGGTCGATCTATTCCCCAATGCGACCGATGATGAGATTATCGACGCGACGAGAGCGAAGGTGAGGCAATCGCCGTCTTTTTTCCGCCAAGGCAGTCTATTAGAGTTTCTTCGGAGTCGGCGAACTGCTGACGTTGATCCTCAGACTCGCGGTCCGTGGGTCGAAGGGATCGAGTTTCCGAAGGGCATGGTCCGGTATCGTCCGGCACGGTTCACACAGGAGATTGCCGTTACGAATGGTCGTGACAGAATCTCGCCCGTACCCATCGAGAACATCGCATCCAAGTGGCATCAGCCAGGTGGATTGGAGGGATTAACCGGATGGAAATCTGATCTTTACAAATTCCTTCCTGAGAATGGCCAAACATGGGTAGGCAACATTCCAGTATGGAACGGTTCCAACTTCCAGAACAATCGCGGGTATCTTCGGGCTTACCCTGCCGGGACTGAATTCCATGACGTGCTGAGCAACGATGACGGCAAGATTTTTGCCCACAGGATCGCCGTCAAGAAAGAAGATGGGTCATGGGAGAGGTTCACGGCGTACCGCGATAAGGACGCGGAGCCTCCCGGCTATGTCCACATCAAAACGAATCAATGCTCGTCATGCCATAACGAAGCTGGCACGGGCGGGTATGCGACGGGATTGGTAAGCGGCGGCGACACGATCCTAAGCGATGGGTTTCCCGAGCTTGAATCGGCAGGAAGGTGATTATGGATCTTACATCCGCTTTGATCATCGGCACAATCGTCGTCTGGATCCTCTACGACGTGTACGCTTATGCCAAGGGCGGCTACGATAACACCGAATCGGCACACATCAAGGTTGCCGTTATCGCCCATCCGTTCCTGTTGTTCGTCGCCGGCTTCGTTTGTGGCCATTTGTTTTGGTACAATCAACCATGAAATTCTCATTCCATTCCTCTTTGAGCCAGGGGCTGCCGAACGCTATTATGGTGTTCGTCGCCGATGGTGGACCGCGTAATGGCGAGCCGGCCACAGCGGAAGAGATTGATACGTTACTATTGCAACTAAACGGAGAAATGGAAGATCGTCCTACCCAAGTTCGGAAATGCTCTGCTTGCAAAGGTTCCGGCAGGATTGCTAATCCAGGGGCAGGAAACTGTGAGGCTCAATACGTTGATTGCCCTGATTGCCACGGAATAGGCAAGATTAACGCATAACTGTTTCGCCCGTCTTTTTGCCAAGAAATGATTTTTCGTAGCCTACCGGAAGTACGATGGATCGATACCTTACTTCGGAGCACCCTGTTTCGCCCGTTCTTTCCACGGAGGTTTCACCAATGAGAGTCGAAGAAAAGAAATATGGTTTCCTATTCGTCGCGGTCATCCTGGCCGTGTTGTGCCTGTCCAATTTCTCCGATGCCAAATGCGGCAAGGGGAAGTCCGGCAACCGTATCAACATCTTCCAGCGGTTCCAGAATCACCGGCAGTTGTTCCACGAGCATCACGCCCACAATCTCGCGAACCGTCGCGGCGCGGCCATGTCGTCTTGCGGCCAATCCGCGCCGATGATCGTCATTCCGCCCGCACAGGGACCGGAAAAGGTTGCGCCGCCGAAAGCCCCGAGCAGCAATCGTTAACTGTTGTGACGTGCGGAGAAAATTAGTGCCGCCGGAAGTCGGCGAATCCAACGAGGTTCGCCGGCCTGCGGCATCAGACAGTCCAGAAATACCGCTTACGGAGAAAATATTTATGTGGACAAAACTTCTCGCGATCTACGAGTTGCTCCAAAAGTACCAGAGCAACCCCATCGTCGTTCAAATCGAGGATGCCATCCTGCATGGCGCGGGTTGGCAGGATATCCTGGCGAAGCTGGCGGCAATCCTATCGCAGCAGACGGCGGGAACGCCGGAACACGCAGCGGTCGCTGCTGTCATGGAAACCATCGATCCTCCGTCAACGCCGGCGTGAGTCGAAGCACTCTGACGAAGAACTGGCGCGTCACAATCGAGGCGGCTCGGGCGAGAAACTGCCAGGCGATGCCGGCAGAAAGAGTAGCCTAATCCCGCAGGGTTGGATGATGCGAAAATCCCTACCAGCTTCGTCTTTTTTAATTTTTTTTCTTTTTCCTCTTGCCAAACCGTCCCCCCGTTGTCGTAAGATGCCATTATTGAGATTTCTCTCGCGAGGCGATCATTGTGCCAGACATCCAGAAGGAAGTAGCGAGGCCAGGTGTTTACACCTATCTGAACGCGCAGGGGCTCCCCGAGCGCCTCACGGTGACGCCGGACCGTCTGCATCGCTGGTGCGATCAGGGCAACGCCATGCTCGCCGAAAGCTTGTCGGTCCCCGTTCCGCTGGAGCATGACGCTGACCTTGGCGTCATGACGGCGGCGCAAAAAGCGGCGCACGCCCTCAAGAATAATGGTGGCTTCGTCAAGAAATACGAGATGCGAAAGGTCGATAACGAGGACCGTCTTTTCTCGATCCTCGACATCCCTGACCCGGAGATCGCAAAAAAGCTGCCCACTACGATTCGCTCGGTGTCGCCGTGGATCAACAGCTTCACGGACGGCAACGGCAAGAAGTGGGACGACGTGATCAGTCACGTGGCTTTGACGTTGCGACCCAGGATGCATAAGCAGGCACCCTTTGAAAGCCTCGGCGCGGCACTCTCGATCCTCGGTGGCATCAAAGACTCTTCGGTGATCCCTGCCGGCGGCATCGCCCTGTCGCGGTCGGGGCTGCTGACCGAGAAGGAAGGTAAGTTCAAGCCGAAATATCCAATCGCCTTCTCGCTCATGACCGGCGCGAAGCTGTCCGAGGAAGATCTCGAAGAGATCGAGAAAGACGAGGACAAGGGCGACGATGACGACACCGAGGGCGGCAAGAAAAAACCCAAGGACGGCGACAAGCCCGTTGATCGCTTCGCGTCCAAGGACGATGACGACGAAGGCGGCATGGGCGGCGACGTCAGTTTCGAGGAGTTGATTCCTCATCTTCTCGAAATGCACGGCATCACGGTCCCGGCCGGCGGCAAAGGCAAAGAATTTTTGCAATCTCTCGTTCAGGGGCTCCTGGCCAGCGCGAAGCAACTGTCGGCTGATACGGGGCTCGACGACGACGAGGGCGGCGTCCTTGGCTCACGACCTGGCGCAACGCCGCCGGTCAAAAAAGGTCCAATCCAGCAGGAGCAACCACCGATGTATATGAGCTTGACGGCAGCCGACCTTCCCAAAATCACCGACCCGGAAAAGCGTCAGCTTGCCGAGGCTTTCCTGTCGCTTCGCGCCAAGTCTGATGAGGCGACCGCGAAGTTGGAATCGATCAACAAGAAGACCCTCGACGACGCGACTGCCGCTCGTCAGCGCCGCATCGAGCGCGTCTGCGGCGCGGTCAGCGCCAAGAACCGCGACAAGATCTTGGCGGCTGCGGCAGCGCCCAGCGCCATGTTGTCGATGGGTGCCGACCAGAAGATCACGGACCCGCTCGCCATGATGCTTGAAGTTTTCGAGGAAGAGCTTAAGGGGATGCCCGACCTGCTTCGCAACGGCGCGAAGTTCTCCGAGACGACGCACCCCGTCGATACGGGCGTCATGACGGAGGCTCAGGCCGAGGCGCTGGTCAATCAGCAGATGCGGACGCCGGTTCCGCAGAAAGCATAACGAACACTGACCGGGGCGGCTCAAGAAGAATTCTTGCGCCGGCTCAAAGGTGGCCTCGCTGGGGAAGTCATGATCCCCAACACCAGAGGCTTACAAACTCGCGACGCCATTGTAAGGGGCGGCTGCAAGGATTCACCTTGTGCCGCCCCTTTACCTTTGGATAGCGAGTTTTTACTATGTTGCAATTCGACTACCTCGCTCCGCAGGTCGATCAGTTGTCCCGCCGCGCTCGGCGCGACTTCTGGCGAGATCGGCACAACCTCGCTCGCCGCGACATTCTGGCGCGTCGTTGGCAAGGTTTCTATTCCGGGTTCGGTAACGTTCCCGGCATCGGCTCGACCGTCGAGACGTACGAGGCCGCTCCGACTTGGGCGAGGCACTCGCTGCTCGTCTGGGCTCCCGGCATGATTTCTTCGGCGGCCATCGACAGCGGCAACACGCCGACTACGACCCTTCGCCCGGGCCTCGTGCTCGGCAAGATTACGGCGTCGGCTCTGTGGACGAACTACTCGCCGACGGCGACCGACGGCAGCCAGGTCGCCCAGGGCGTTCTCGGCATCGGCTTGCCGATGCTTGATCCGTTCACGAACGCCGTGAATGCGAAGCAGTGGGGCATCATCGTCGGCGGCCCGCTGCAAACCGGCAAGCTGCTTGGCCTCGACCTGCAAGCCCAAGCGGCCATGTCGGCTCGGTTCATCTTCGACACCAATACCACCGGCAACGGCCGCTTTCCGGCGCAAAACTTCGTCACCAAGACGGCGAATTACCAGGTTCTCGCGACAGACAATCTTGCGAGCTTCGACAACGAAGGCGCGGCCGGCCCCGTCACGTTCACGTTGCCGCCGATCCTGAACGGCTACTCGTTCAACTTCCGGGGCCGCGCCGCGCAAAATCTGATCGTCGCTTCGTCCGAAGGAGCGAACATGGAGGCGCTCAACAACCTGGTCGCCAACTCCGTGGCGTTCCAGACGGGCTCCCAAATCGTCGGCGGCGAATTCCAGGTCTTCTCGACGCCAGACCTCAAGTGGATCGTTCGCAACCTGTCCGCCGGAACCAACACCGTTACCGTGGCGTAAAGCTGGTCGATGGCTTTTGAAACTGAAATCAGAAAAACTTCTGTAAGGAATATCGATCATGGCGAATGCAGTTTTGACCCAGCTTTTGCAGCCGCAGGTTGTCCTGCGGGTGATCAGCCGAATCCGCGACAAGCAGGGATTCATGGGGCGATTCTTCGGCTTTCAGCCGGATCGTTATGATCCGGAATCGGTTACCTTGACGGGACCGAATACGCTGCCGTCCAACAGTTCGGTGCGCAATGCGGTCTACCGCATCTACGACAGCACGCGCGTCGTCGCCAAGTTTCGCTCGCCGGGCACCGGTCCCGCGACGGTTGCCCTGAATCCGATGGGCCAGGTCCAGATCGCGGTGGCCCGGTTCCACCAGAAGATCGACCTGGAAGCGGAATTCCTCGGCAACCTGTCGAAGATGGTCGGCCCGAACAGCGAGATCGACGCCGCCGGCCAGGATTACATCACCCGGCAAGAGGGGTCGATGGCCCGCCAGTTCTCCAACTCCGTCGAGATGATGGCGGCTGGCATGGCCCGCGACAGCCTCTATTTCAGCGTAATCGGCGACGACTGGTTTCCGTCGTTCACCGCTCCGGCGAATCCGGGCACCGTCGGCCAGCAAATCAATTTCCAGATCCCGAGCGGCAACAAGAATCAATTGAACATGCTCGGCACCGGCAACATCATCGGCGTCTCCTGGGCGAACCCCGGCGCACCGATTATGAACGACATCGCCTCGATTACGGCGGCGTACGTTCAACTGTCCGGCTACGCCATGACGGACGTCATCGTCAACGGGTTGATGTGGAACAACATCCTGCTCAACACCCAGATTCGCAATGTCGGCGGCTCGGCGAATACCGTCTACGCCGAATGGACGCGCGAGCCCCAAACGTTCATGGACGGTCAGCCCGGCGTCTACTACGTCGGCAAACTGCGAGCGCTGCCCAACGTGAACTTCCACATTTGCGACGACGTGCTGGCGCTCAACAGCGACATCGACCCGAGCAATGCGACCGCCCCTGGGGCGGCGACGCTCGCCAAGGTCATTCCCGACAACATGGCGATCTTCACGACGCAGCCGAACAGCGAATGGTGCCAGATGTACCACGGCGGCGAATACGTCACCGAGCAGCCCGGCATGCCGCTGGTCTTCCGTGGTGGCTACTACGCCTGGAAGGAATACACGACGCAGCCCAGCGCGGTGTCGTTGCTCAGTTTGCTGAACGCGATCCCCTTGCTTTATGTCCCAAAGGCAATCGCGCCTTCAACTTGCGTTTTTTAGTGGTTTTTACCTACTATGTAAAGTGGAGTAAAAACCGATGGCGACTGCGCCAGCAACGCTGTACTGTACGCCGCAGGATCTCTACGAGCAGGGCAGCGCCGAGGGGGTCCAGCTTCGCCTGGACGACCAGAACCAGGCGAGCGGCCAGCAAGTAGCGGTGACCGCTGACGCGGCAATCAATGCTGCGAGTATTTCCGTAGCTGCTTTGCAGTATGGACTTTTGCGAGGAACGCGGCTTGTTTTCAGTGACGCCCAAATGGCGTCACCGGTCGAGGTGACCTTGAGCGCCGTCGCCGCAGTCGGCGCAACCTCGCTGACCGTCGTTCCGCTGACAGTCGCCGTCACGAACGGCGCGATCGCTTTGGACAACGGCGTCAACGTTTGGCTTGGCGGCTTGCTGGCGAAGGCGTGCTACTATGCGACAGACCGGTGCAACACGTATTTGTGCAATCGGTATGAAACGGCGGCCCTGGCAACGTCGTACACCGTGAACCAGTTCGCGATAACCATCGCGCTCAAATGGCTCACGACCAGGTTGTTCCGGGCGGCACCCGAGCAGATTGTTGACGCTTACAAAGAGGTCATGGATGAGCTTGAAAAGATCAAGGACAGCAAGCTCAACCTGAACTTGGCGACCAGGACCAGTGGGACGCCTTTCCTGAGCAACGTAACGGTGGACATCGGGTACACGATACGTAAGATCAGGGTTGAGCAAGCAATCTCGGAGCAAACGCCAACACAATATCCGCAAGCGACCGACTGGAATAGCTACATGCTATTTGAATATTAATAAGGAAAATCATCATGTTGATTCGTGAAATCTTGAATGCCGACGGGATGACCTTGACCATCGCTTGCGGCGGCCTGAGCAACGTCGGCCTCGGCATCACCGGCACCTGGGCCGGCACCGTCAGCTTCCAGGGCAGCGCCGATGGCATTAACTTCTTCACGCTGGACATGACGCCGTTCGCCTCGGGAACGGCAGTCGGCAGCGCCACGGCAAACGGCAACTACTTCACGCCGGTGCAAAACCTCGTCGCCGTGCGCGTGAAGTTCGCCCGCACGAGCGGCTCGGTCGCGATCACTCTCGCGGCAAGCAACGACGGCGCTTGGCAGAATGCTTTTCTCGCTCCCGGCACAATCTACAACAGTTCGTACGCCGCCAGCGGCGCGAACACGCTGACTCAGGCGGCCCAGGCGAACCGCGCCTGGGGATTGACGTCGCTCGAAGTTTCAATGGCTGGGCCAACTGCCGGGGGGGCTGTTCGCGTTGTCGTTTACGACGGCACGGCTGCCGGAACGGTTCTTTACGAGGCTTTCCTCGTTGCTGGAGCCGGCAGCGTCGGCAGCGTCCAGTTGATTAACCTGCCAGTCGATGCCGCTGGCAAGGCCGGCATTTATGGCACCATTGGCAACGCCATGACTATTTCGCTCCTCGGCCTCGGCAGCCAGAGTAGTATCATTAACACGCAATTCACGGCGGGATAAGCAGTCAAAAAGAGGAAGCTATGCCGACGTACGCCGGAATTACGATTGCGAATCACGCCGATGGCGTCTTGTACGCCAACGCCGTGCCGCTGACGGCCACCGAGGCGGATCTCTTTAACGGGACGACGACAACGATCCCGAATCAAGACCCGATCCCGGTCACCTACGGGCAGGCGATCCAGGCGGTCGTGCAACTCACGGTGTCAGGGCAACCTGTAAGCAATTTGACTTACGTGGTCATGCAGACGGACTTGGGGGACGGCGTCTGGGTTGATGTGGCGTGGTGCTTGTACACGAAGGTGAACAACCCGGGCACGTTTGTGTTTTCCGCTGGCGTTGCAGGCAACAATTCATTCGAGCAAACCAGGACGCCTGGGAGCGCTCCGGCGTCGAACGGGTCAAACGCGATGGCGCTCGGCGGACGAATTCGCTTTGTCGGCAAGTCAACGTTCGCCGGCGGAAGCTCGATAGCGCCAGGCGGCTTCGCGGGGGTGCTTTGTACGATCAAGTACAAGCTGCTGGGGTTGCGATGATTTTGAAGCACGGCACAAAAATGATTCTGGACGGCGGCTTCTACCGTCAGGCGTTGCCGCACGAAAGTCATGACGCGACGCTGTTCGGCGACGTGGACACCGAGAGGGCGACCGAGGCTGTCGTAACGGTGGAGTTGTGGCCGAAAATGTCATCTATGTGCAAGGCAGCCGTGCGGATGTTCGACGAGCATTGCAACGGGCGATCCGTATCGCCGCTGGCGCTGAGCTTGGCGAGCAAGCCGCTGCCGACGGATTGCAGATCCGCCTCGGCATGACGGCGCTCGGCAATATTCGCGAGGCGTTCGTCGTGAAGTCAAAAGGAGGCGCCGACGCCGCCGGTCAAAAATGGCCGCCTCTCGCGCGATCGACGGTCGCTTATTCGAGGCGGCACCCGGGCGTTCCGAAGGCGTCGCAGCGAGCGGCGTTCCGGCCAAGCTGGATGCTTACACAAAAACAACGCGAGCGATGGTGGGAAGTTTACCGGTCAGGGCTTGCGAGGTTTCGAGGCGACATGAGCCGGGCCGCACGGGCAGCGTGGGCGGCGATCAAGGCGGGCGGAGCGAAGACGCTCATCGGAACGTACGGCGACACGCCGGTAATGATTCTGAGAGATCTTGGCTTACTGCTCAACTCGCTGTCGCCGGGTGCCACGCCTGGGGCGGCAAGACCTTCACTGGTTGACGTTGAGGATCAAGTGTTTTTGGTTGGACCTGGCTCAGTGATCGTTGGGACGAATCGCAAATGGGCGGGAAGCCATCACTACGGTGTTCCAGGTAAAATCCCGCAGCGACGACTTTGGCCTGAGCCCGCTGACTGGCCAAGCGAGTGGTGGGAGGATTTGCTCGATCAGGCCAAGGCCGGAATGATCGATATTTTTGTTGCTTGCTTGAGAAATCGTCGCTAGAATGCTTGTCGTGGCCAACATACGACACTTTCAGCGAGGTTTTTCATGGCATCGGAAAATAAGTTCGCGAACGGCGTTCTCAAGCTGTCGCGGCGCGGGCGGTCGAAGTTTCAGTTCGATGATAGCGATCAGTTGTTCAGCATCGACATCATCGAGGTTTACGATCAGTGGATCGAGGTTGACTGGCAGCTTCGCGACACGACGCCCGGGCCGACGGAAGGATTCCTGCCTCCCTCGAAGCAAGACGAGTACGGCAAGAACCGCCAGGGCTTCGTCCAGATCATTCTGGACGCAGCGTATGCGAAGGCCGGCGGCAAGGCTCCGGCGATCAGCCGGGCCGAGGCGGAAGAGTTCATCGACGTGGTGCGCATGGAGGCGGCGAGGCTAAGAAATTTTACCTTGCCAGGAAAAGAAGAGCCTTCATCCTCGCCCGCGAGTTCGGCGGCGCAGCCGGAGATCTTTTCCCAGTAGAGGAATTCGGCGGAGGCGCTTTCCGAGAAGAGCTGCAGTTTGCCGGACTCGGAATCGCGAAAGCGTGGGAGATGCTTCACGACCCAACGGTGTGCGGCAACTTGCCGACGGAGTCGTACATGAACTTGTGCCGCCAGGCTGGATATGGCGAAGACGCTGTGCAGCAGGCGGCGACCGAATGGGCCAACAAGCGACTCGACGCGGGGCTAGCTCCATAATGTACAAGCCGGGCCAGACGAAGCAGTTTGATACGTTCGACACGAAAGGTGACCGGCTTGACCTTGTGCGTCTGTTCGGGCTCCTCGGCGACGGGTTGACCGACCTGGAAGCGAGGCAGCTTAGGGCGAAATTCCTTGAAGGACTGATGGTAATTTCGCTTTCGTTGGCTTGCTCGCCTGTAAGTATAAGTCCCGACTCGTGCAGCCCGACGGGAGCTTACATTACTTTCGTCCAGATCGTCGGCATCCTCGGAGTGCCGATCAGCGACGCGGCGAAGATCCTTGAAGCAGTCGTAAGGCGGAAAGCCTGGATGAAGACCAATGATCGACGCGCTCTTGTTTGCCGTTCGTGACGGGATTCGCGCCGCTGGCTTCGGCTATGGCGTCCCTGAGTGCGACATCCTTGACGATGGGCATCCACCTGAATCTTGCGGCAACATTTACGTCTCTGTTTACGAGAGGGCCAGCCAGTCGAATTCGCGAAGAAACCTGGACGAATATTTTTCCTTCGCGATATGTTTGACGATGCGAATTCGGGTGCCGCTCGGCAGGATCGGCGACTCGCTGCTGGCCAGCAAGCTAGCCAGGACGTCAGGGAAAGGACAGCCAAGCTTCAATGCCAGGATGGAGCAGCTACGAGGTTACTTGCACGAAAACTGGCCGATGACGGTTTACTTTCAGGGCGCTACGCCGGCCTCGGCGAACGACAATATTGCCGCCTGGACGCCCGGCGGAACAGTGTACGGGTTCACTGAGCCGGCCCGGTACGTTGGGCGCGACAAGCCGGAAATTGTCGGCGGCGAATGGTTCGGCAGCGACCCGGCCGCTGTCGCCGAAGGATTGAAATGCGAGCTACGCTTCGACGGGGCTCGCCGGATGCAGCCGCAAACGCAGCCCGTGGGGCCAAACGTATGACGCCGGAAACGATGATCCTTGAAGATGGCAGCGAGATTGTGTTGATTCACTTTCTCTTGCCGACCGGCTCGATTGCCTGTATGCCGGGGATATCCTTTACGAAGGATGTCCTTGCCCGAGGGAAGCCAATCCCTCGGTCGCAAGCGCCCGAGGCGGTGTCTTGTCCGGTATGCAAGAACACGGAATTCTTCAAGGGCAAGGTCGGCATCGAGTTTAACGGAGCGATGCCAGCCCCGGTGCCGCAGAAAATCGACGAGCAGGTGAAGCCGGCCAGGTCGGCGACGACGCCGCTGCCGTCCATGAAGATCGAGGCGGCCGTCAGTAAGGGCTCGGTGCCGAAGGCAGCGCCGATCATTGTGGAGTCAGCCGGTGGCGAGCCAGCGGTATAACGTCAAGCTGAAATACTTGCCGGACGGCAGGGTCTTGACGCACCTGTTTGTGCCCGACGAGAAAGGGCCGATTATCTCGAAGCCAAGTCCGGTTATGACGGAGCTTGGACCGTTCACCTTGGGAGGGGTGAACGGACGCATTGCTTGCAACCCGAAGCAAAACTCGGTGACGCCGCGAGTCGGGCCTAACGGGGAAATTTACCCGTGCATTCGCAGCGCTTCGATTCTTGCGGTAACGTGTCCGAAATGTCTTGCGAGCGCCGATGGAATCGAGTATCTTAAACAACATGAAGCGGTTTTGGCCAAGAATAAATAGGTGAAAAGCGAAAGGCCGGCAAGCTTGCAACTTGACGACCTTTCTGGACAAGTCAACCTTTCAGGGAGGCTGAGATGCCTGATGTGGATTGTACGGGAAAAGTGTGCGGCAGATGCAAGATTTTCAAGGAAGAAAGTCAATTCGGCCGGGTCAACGGGAAAATTCGTAGTTATTGCAGGGAATGCCATAGTGCTGCGAATTTAGTTCCGGACCTCAGAGCCGAAAAGAAATGCGCCTGCTGCGGCGAAGTGAAGCCGGTGTCGGAGTTTAGCGCAAATGGCAAGAGATATCAGTCGCATTGCCGTGAGTGCGGCAATAAAAGGATGCGAACAATAAGGGCCGCCCAAAAAGAAAGCGGCGAGTCCGTCTTGATCGACAGGGCCGATTACTTCAAGAGAAGGAAATGGGTTAAATTAAAAGCGGTCTATGGCATCAAGAGAGAAGATTACGAAAAAATGGTAGCGGCACAAAACAATGCTTGCGCCATTTGCCTTAAGCCTGAAACGGAAATGCTCCGCAACAGCATTGTTGGCCTGTCGGTTGATCACGACCATACGACGGGAAAAGTTCGCGGCTTACTTTGCAAAAGTTGCAACGTAGGGATTGGGAACTTGAAAGAAAGCGTCGAAATACTTCGCAGCGCGATAATTTACTTAGAGAAACACAAATAAGGAGATTCACCTATGGCTGCTGGACTCGTCGTGCCAATCGCTGGCCCTTTCACAGGCACCTGGAATGCTCTGGCACTCGGCACCCAAAATGACGACGGGTTCGTCGTCTCGGGCCAATTCCAAGGCCAAGAAATCAACGCGTCCGATGCCTACGGCATGACGCTCGTTGAAGCAATTTACCGTGGAATGAATTGGCGGCTGCGCCTGCGCGGTCTCGAATTCAACAAGAGCGGCTTGCTCAACTTGCTTTGCATGTTCGGCCAGACCGCGACCGGCACGCTGTCGCCGACCCTCGCGAACATCGGCGACCGCTGGTCAACGTACTGCAAGGTACTGGTGCTCACCAGCGTCCTCGCTGTCGTTGCCGGCGGAGGTCCGGCGATGCCGACCAGCTTGACAGCGAACAGCGCCGGCCTCGCGCCGGGTCAAACGAGCGAGTTCATGTTCACGAGCAAAATGCGTGAGATGCCACTCGAAATGGTCCTTCTCCCCTACCAGACGACCGTCTCGGCCGTCAACACCAACGTTCCCTTTATCACCGCATAATCGCGGCGACAAATCGCTTTCTTTTCAGAGATCACCCGGCGAGAAGTCGCCGGGTGATTGTCTATAAGGGGTACGCGGATGGCTGACGAAGCTGTCCTTAAAATTGTCGTCAAGGACGAGGGCGGAGACAATCTCAACGACCCGCAGAATCAGGGTCCGCCCATAACGCCGCAAACGCCAGCCGCCTCCATTCCATCACCGTCGCCCAGGCCAGCTAATCCGCCCGCCACCTCTCAGCAAACCTCGTCGTCATCAAGTCAACGCTTCGATGCCCGCGCCGAGGCGGAGCGCATGCGCGAAGGCGAGATTCGCCGCGAGCAAATCAAGGACATCTACAACCGCCTCTATGGTTCCGCATCGGAGGCCGAAGGGGCGTTCGACGCCGTCCTGGGCCTCGCCAAGAAAATGCGTGGCACCCTTGGCGGCGTCTTCGGCACGTTCGTCGGCTCGATCCTTGACGTTATCTCGGCGGTCCACGATGCTCGACCGGAACGGAAGTCGTCGGCTCGCATCGAGGCGGAGCGGCGCAACTACGTCTCGTCGTTGTCCAGTGTAGCGCCGGTGCCGCCAGCGTCTGGCCGGCTCACAGGCGTTCCACCAGCGGCCCAGCAGGAGTCCCGGCCTTTCTCCGCCGTCAGCAGCGCCGCTCCGCAGGCAGCAGCAGCCCCAGGAGCGTCCCAGCAGCTTCCGCAGGCCAAAGAGATCATCGCTGAGGCAAGCGACGCCCTGGTCGCTCTGGGGCACTCCCAGGCCGAAGCAGACCGCCTCCTGCAAGCGGTTATGCAGACCGCGACGAAGACCTTCGCAAAGGTGCAAGAAGTCATCGTTGCGGTCTACGCTCGAACGGCGTTATCGTCTCCTCCGATCCCAACGTCCACTGCCTACATGCTCCAGCGAGGGGCGTCCATAACACCCCAGGTGCCCAACCTGGCTCGGGGCGGCATCGCTCACGCTGCTGGCGGCATGGTGCCCGTGCAGGCTGACGCCGGCGAAATGGTAGTCAAGGCCAGCGAAGCGGCGAAGCCGCAGAATGCGGCGGCCATCGCCGCTTGGAACGCCGAAGGAACGAACGCCGCCTCGGTCAAGCAGGCAAGCAAAGCTGCCGCCGCTGACGTCGGCTATCACTACGGTCCGCGCACTGACATGAGCGGCGGCGGCGAGATCCTTCAACGGTACGGTGAGCCGCGACGCGACAATGAGCCAATTCAGGTCGCCCAGGGGACCGCGATAGCCAATACGGGAGCAGTCGCGAAGCACCGCGAAGAACTCGGAGCGATGAACGCCGGCCGCAATTATGCGAAGGAAGCAGCGCTGCGCGAGTGGCAGCGCGAGGAGGAGGCAAGAAAAACTCTGCTAAGGCCGATGCTTCCGCTCGGCGAAATTGCTGCTGATCTTTTGCGGCAACAGTCGGCGAAGCACAGGGAGCACATCGATAGATTTGCGCTGGGCGGCTTTGCGTGCCACGCTGATGAAGGCATGCTTGGCGCTGGGATGTTTACGAATCTGAAAGAGAATGAAAGCCGGCGCAATACGCTCGTCGGGAAAAGCAAGAAGCCGTTTCGTTACGAGGGGAACTTTCCTAACGAGATTCCTCCTGACGTAATGGTAGAGAGGTTTTTGCAGGCGCACGCGAAGGGAAAGGACTTCGAGGACTTCTATAAAGTCTATCGCGAAGAACGCAGCGCTGCGTTGCCAGGCAAGGAATCGGAGCAAGATCTTTTCGATAGGATCTACTCGTCGCAGTCTCATTCCGCCGATGACTGGCGAGTTCTCGATGCTTCCGTCGATATTTTCCACAGACATAATTACCTTCAAGAGCAGCATGCGAAGAAGCAAGATACACGTAGAAGTTTGTATCGAGACATTCTTGGCGGCAATCGCGCCACGGACGCCCGCAGCTACATGGACAAGATCGTTCCGCTTGGCCGGGAGGGGCAGCGAGCGTTGCACCTTGAAGCGGTGCTGCACGGCTGGGCTCCTAACACGCCAAAGCTCGGCATGTATTACCGTGGCCTGAAAGAGCCAGGCTACGCACCGGCGGACAGGCACGTCATCGGAACGGCAGTCGGCGAGAGTCAGCTTACGGAAGGTCACGAAGACACGCTCCTCGGGATCACTCCAGATGAGCGATCCGCGATGGAGCAGGCGCTCGTTCAGGGCGGCAAAATCCTCGACAAAAACCCGCAGCAGGTCCAGGCGGCAATCTTTGGTTCACGCGAACGCGGACGAAGCGCCCCGACCATTGAAGGATCTCGCAAGCAACTTCGCCGCCTCGCTGCCGACCCGCACTTTGCCGAAGGCACCGTCCCGCGCATCGCGATGCCGACGCCGGAGGAGATGATCGCCGCGACGCCGACCGGTGTTCATCCGGTGTCGCCGTTCGACCTGGACATGGACGCCGGCTGGCACGGCGAAGCGGCGACGCCAACGTCGCGCGGCCCACGCATGCCGGGCAGCTTCGGCGAATCGCTGTCCAGCGTGCCGCAGGCCGGCGACGTCCTCGGCAACATGCCTGGCGGCATTGCGGAATTGCTTGCGGCGAGTCGCCGTCGGCCAATCCTCTTGAAGAAGCCGGCAGTCTTGCCGATGGGCGCTTTTAGCGCGTCTGAGCTACAGAATCGCACGCGACCGGGCAGTGAGCTTCACGCGGACCGTGGACTTGCCGATCCGCAAATGGAAGATTTGATCCGCAAACTTTACGGCAAGAACGCAGGCCACAGCAGGCGAACGTTTGGCGTCGAAGGGTCGCCGCACGTTATCTTGTCGGCGTTTTACGACGCGCTGCACGGCGACTTCGGCGGCGGCCCGGCGTACCCTCGCGAGATGCACAAAAAAGGCATTGACGTTTCTTCGGCGTACCTGGAAAAACCTGGTCAAAGCCAAATGGAAAGTCTCGCCATGCCACGCATTCTGCGTGGCGGCCATGCGTTCTTTTCCCCGGTCACGACGATACCGCAAAGCGACCTCGATTTACTCGACCCGTTGGCAGGCAATGCGCACATTCTTGGAATGTTGAACAAAGAGCAGCCGCACATTATCAAGGCTGCCATCGCCAGGGCGCGAGCGGAAGGTCGCAGCGAAACGAATATTTTTTCAACAGGCATTCACACTCACGATGCCGAGTCAGAGGGTTTCGCTCGATCTCTCAGGGGAACGAAAAGCTACAGCGACTTGCTGCGGCTGCCAATCAAAGTTCGCGGCAACTTCATCAACCAAGCCATCAAGAGCAAAGAGCAAGGCGAAGGCTTGTCGCTGGTGGATCGGCGCAACCTGATCGATCGCGCCGTCGATCCGGAGGTGCTCGCCCGGACGCGCGACAAGACGCACCCTCGCGGATTGCATGCGTTTAATATTTCGGAGATTATCGCGAAAGGCGGCACAACAAAAAGAGACGATAGCGGCCACGACGTTTATCCGTTCGCCAGCCACGGACGTTGGATGCACGACCTGAATCGCCCAGTCAGCCTACAAGAGTCTTTGCTCAGCTTGCCGAACGTTGACGAAATAATCCCAAGCCATATGCCCTGGGAGTTTAGCGCTGGCGGCGAAAACCCGAAGACGTTGCGTGACGCTGTTATGGGGAGCGATTTCAACAGGTCAGGAAAGCTCGCAGCGAACTGGGCCAAAACGGCAGCGCCCATCAACTTGTCCATGATGCCGGCCGCGATGCAATTTGGTAGCGAAAAGGATGAGATCGCAAAACTCTTCGGCATCACAAAAGCCGACCTCGCCAGGCCGAGTCAAGCATCTTTGCGGCAAATGGCTGCGCAGGCAGCAAGTCTTCACGCCGCAGGCGGCATGCTGGGCGACCCGGCGCTCGCGCAGTGGCAAGGCGACTGGTCGCACGAGTCGGAATTGCCGGACGTCTTCGGTCGCGAGGCAAACCCCGCAGACAAACCATATCAGCCACCGTCGCCGCGCGAACCGTCCGCAGAGGTCGTGGCGTCGATAATGACGAGCGCCGACTGGCAGAAAAAATTCGGCAAGATCGCCAAGGAAGTTTTTGGCGGCGGCAGACGTCGTAAGGGGGAATACGTAGCGGACGTCGAGGGGCGACAGGTTCGAGCGTCCCTCATTTCGTCGGAGTCACTAGACCAGCAGCTTCGCACCTCGCGGACGTACGGCTCACTGTCGCCGGCGGAGCGGCAAGCCCACGTCATGCAAGCCGGCGACCGGATCGCCAACATTGAATTTTCCCAGGGCGGCGACTTCTACAACAACCCGAAAGAGATGCAGCGTGGCAGCATCACTCTCGGCCACAAGTTAAAAGAATTCGCCTCTCGCATGATGGGGGAAGGCTTCGGCGTCAACTTTACGCCAGCCGACGAACAGCGCGGCCGCCTCTACGCCAAAATGATGAGGGGCGTCGGCGGCGAGAGGATTTTGTCGGAGACGTCGAACCTGTGGGGTAAGCCCGGACTGCTCAAGGACACGTTCGCGCGAGCCAGGACGCAGGCGGAAATAGCCTCGATGAAGGCGGATCTGCAACCGGACTATCACAGCACGATTCAAGGTCAGGAGCAATTAAGTAGATTTACCGGCGAGGCGCTCGGCGAACAGGAAGCGAATCGCTGGCAGCAGCGACCGTACTGGGAAGAGCAGAAGCATCTCGATGAATTACGACTGATGGGGTACAGCCAGCAGCAGGCTCAAGCCAAACGCAACGGCGAGCGACTGGCGGCGCAGTACGCGCAAGCATTCCAGAGTACGCCAAGGCAACAGGCAAGCTCAGATGCGGAATATTTCCAGCAGCAACACGATGAGCGCGAAAGATACGAACGCGAAGGCGGTCCGGTAAATAGATTTTTGCAGCCACCCCAGATGGCTCACGGCGGCATCGTTCATGCCGCTTACGGCAAACCAGCCGGTCAAGACGACACGTTGATTGCCGCCAGCGGCGGCGAGTACGTCATGCCCGCCGCGCAGACGGCGAAGCCGGAGAACAGGGACGCGCTCGACGCGATGCGGACGGGTGCGAAGTCCGACGATGGATGGTCGCTGGAATCGACGCAGAAGCAAGTGCTTGCCGCGCTAGGCGGCACGGCAGGCGCTCCGGCGGCAAGGTCGCCACTCAGTACTTTGACTGGCGCTGCGGCGGGCCGCTTGGCGGGTCATTTTTTTGGAGAGTCGGCCGGTAACCTCGTCAGCGCGGCTGTTGGCTCAACGTACGGATCGCCTGAAACGTCGGCGGAAAGCAACGAGTCACGCGGACCGGACAGAAACTTTGGCCGGTTAATGAAAAATTCCTACAATGCCGCCAAACGGTATTTCGGTAAAGGCGAGTCCATTGATACTGCTGCGCCACTACCGAAAGTTACGGCAGCACCGGAAGGGTCAGCGTCCGGTTCGGTTGCTAACGTTTCGCGAGCTTCTGGGGTCGCCGAAGCTGCTCCGGAAGCAGCGGCGGGGCTCGCCGAAGCTGGCGGAGCACTGGCGGCGGCAGCGGCTGGGCCGGCAGCAATTGTCGTTGCGGTCATAGAGGCGCTGCAAGGCGTACGTGATGGCGCGATGTCCGCCGTTCGTGGTATGGGTAATTTCGCGGCGGCGGCCGCCGACCCGGACGCCAGCCCAGCTAAAATGACCGCGAACATCGGCGAGGCCACGAAGGGCGTCAGCGACAAGCTATTTTGGGTTTCTCCGCAACTTGGCATTTTCGGCAGCATTGTCGGCGAGGCGACGTCGTCGCTTGGTAAATTCATGGCAGCCGCTGACGCTACGGCGACCAGGTACGGAGAATACAGCCCGCAGATCGCGATGGCGCAAGCTCAGGCCGAGATCCAGCAAGTTATGGGCGACATGCGCCGCGCTAACGAATCTGGCCCACAGCTTGCCGCTTACATCAAAGCGCAAGGGGACTTGCAGCAGAAGTACGAAGACATTAAAATCAAGATATTGACGAAAATACTGCCCATCGTTACGGACGCCGTCGCCGTTCTGGAGAAACTTATGCCAGCCGCTGAATTGATCGCAACGCCCATCGGAGAACTGCTCGCACCGCTCAAGCAGGTCGCTGACGCAACCGCCTGGCTCGCCAGGCTTGGGCAGGACGCCCGCGCCCCTCAGGTCCAAGATCCGGTCAGCGTTTTGTTTGGAGAGAAGGAAGGGCAGGCTTCAAATTCCGTTCCGACAATCTAGGGCTCTTCATGGCGTTCAACTTTACGACAGGGCCGACGACGCTACCGGATGTGGGGGAGTTATCCTACAACGGTTGCATTTTTGGGCCGCTCTTCGAGACGAAGGTGTCCGGCAAAGTCATCAAGGACGCCGCCGGTCGCACTACGAAATTCCTCGAATACCTCATCGAGGTAGACGGGTACGTTACTCTTGAGCTAGACGGTTCCAGTGACATATCGCAAACAATGGCGACCCTTCGCTTGCTCTTGACTCAGCAAGCGGGCATTCTCACCTATAAAGGCCGAGGCAGCAACATTGTCGTCAACAGCCCGGGCGGGACGGTGTACGACGCCGCCTGGGGTCCGGTGCCGGAGCTTCTCGACTTCGCGCCGCTTGGGGCCGGCCTGTCAGCGAAAATCAAATGGGCGGTCACGACCAGAATTCCCGAAGTGCAATCGCCCGGGCGTTTGTACGTCCTGCAATTCAACTCCGAAACGACCGTCAGTTACGACGAGGCGGGGTTCAGTACGCTGACGATTAAAGGCACTCTGGAAATTCCGCTCACCCGGCCAACGCAAGGAAATCGCCGCCTCGCGGTCACGGTTGACGACTACCGATCCGTGTGGCTCGACCAGGTCGCCAATAGCATCGACTTGACGCGTTTTCGCGTAGTGCGCAGAAACTTCGCGGTGTCACGCGACGACCGCACGATGGAGTGGGATTTTCAGGCAGAGGAAATCCCCTACATGGGGTTGCCGCCGTTCTGCACCGTTGCGCACGGGTCGTACAGCGTCCGTCAGGCGAAAGCCTCGCCCGGCATGGTCAACTGGCTTTGCACGTTGCGGTGCACTTACACGATACCCAACCAGACGCCGAGGCGTACGGCGTGGCTGGCATTCTTGGCGCTACTCCGACTCCGCATGATGTGGTCGCAGCAATCCACGATCCCGCTCATCAACGGTGGCGCTCAAAATCCTGGCATTGTTGGCATTGGGCTTCGCGCTGTAAACCAAGTTGTTGGCAACGCCGCCCGTGGCGTGTTCGGTAACGCTCAGGCCGAACTGGCTGGCGAGAACGCGCCTATCGCGAACGCCAACCGGGCGCTTTTCATCGACTTTAGTATTGACGAGGGATTGTATCTCGACTCCAAAACGATCACGTTTAGCGCAACGTGGACGCTGAAAGTTGTGTTCGCTGAAATCATTAAGTGCTCCGGAATTTGGCGTCAAGTCGAACCCAACAATAACAACTGGGCGATTTCCGTTACGAATATTTCTGGATCGCAGTCGTGGCTCAAGAATAAACTGAATCCCACCCAGGAGGTTATTGTTGACTTCGGAGGGAGCTTCTAAATGCCCTTCGATCTTTTTCAGGACGAGAACCTTGCGCAGAATCTTCCGAAAAACGGATCGTTCCAGGCGGGGGTTAACGATTTCGATCCTGGCCCCGCCGTCGAACAGGGAATCCAGCTTCCCTTTGTTGGCGACCCCCAGGCGTCATGGCTTTACTACGACGTGAATCTGGAGATTCACCTCGACAGCGGCATCGTCGTCCATCGCATTTTGCCGCAAGTGGATAACGACGCCGACTCTTTGGGGTCGAGCGACATTTACCAGGATGGGGCGGAACTTCTGACAGGTGCAGGGGTCAATCTTAAGTCGGAAGACAGCTACCTGGACGTCGTGCAGCGCATGGCTCACTCGCAGTATTTTTTTCGCCTCTTTGGAAAAGCCCTGCGCGTCGGCTTTCAGGTTCCGATACCGAAAATTGTTGCGCTGACCGGCGGTCAGCCCGTTATTCCGTATGACGCCAAGCCGCAATACGCATACAACAAAATCGTCGGCAACTATGCTGGGCAAGTTCTGTGGCAAGCCGAGTGGTCGCTGTGGTACACTCTGGCTGAGCCGCCGACGACGCCGCAGGAGCCGCCGCCGGCGTTCGCTGACCATATCGGTGCCGACGCAGTCTCGGAGCCGATTCAGGCAGCGTTCAGTTTGCCGGACGACAAGGCCAGCGTCAGCCAGGGACCAGTTATACCGCCGAGGCCGCCATCGTAATGGACGAAACAACCCCCACTGAATTGAGTCAACAGGAGATCCTTGCGCAGCTTGAGGGGCAACTCACGCAAGGGTACAAGCAAACGCTTCCCGTCGAAGCGATGTTCGGCGCTGACGGTCCGATCATGGCGTGGCAGCGCGACATCGAGATCATGCTGCGACACCCGGTCGTGCGCCAAGCGCTCGGCTACTTCAAGGGCGGCATCAGCGGCGCTGAGTTTTGGGGCGGACCGAACCCTGACGATCCCGAGGATGAAATCGGCTTGCCGATTTGCCCGGAGAACGACAAGGTCGGCCGCTTCATTAAGGAGCAATGCGAGCGATTCTGGGACCGAGGCGTTCCGCAGGTCCAGGCCGGCTACGAGTACGGCTGGATCGGCTGCGAGAATACTTACGACGCGACCGAGGGGATCTTGCGGTGGGAGAACCTCTGCACCTTCTCGCCGCGCGACGTTTACCTGCTCGTCCAAGATTTGCAGCCCGTTGGCGTCAGGGTCAAGAATGTGCGCGGCCAACCGAAGCCGGTCGATCTTTGGGCGGCCGGCGAAACGATTCCCGCAAAAGCGTTATGGTACGCGCACCAGCCACGCTACGGGGAATTTTACGGACAGTCGCAACTGATCGGCTCGTGGCGTCCCTGGCGACGAGCAGCGTGGAAGGACGGCGCGGAGACGATCCTCGACGGCGCTTGCTACCGGTTCGGGTATCAAGGCCCGATCGCGCGATACCCTGACGAGGACATGGCGAGTCCCGTCGGCATCCCGAACACGACCGTTGACGGCAGCGGCATTACGCGGCGATATGCCCGCGACATCATGCGCCAGATTGGCGAGCAGTACAAGGCCGGCGGCGTCGTCGGGCTGCCCAGCAAGCGCGACGCTCACGGGCAATACACTTACGACTTGACGCTGCCGACGGGCACCCTCGTCGGCTTGAACGGTCTGATCGAGTACCTCGATCATCTCTACAACCAGATCACGCAAGGCATTGGCGTTCCTCCAGAGCTTCTGGAAGCCTCGGAGACAGGCAGCGGCTACAGCGGCCGACGCATCCCCCTGGAAGCGTTCCTGGCTAACCAGCAGCAGATCGCCGACGCGATCTTGAAGTTGTTCGTTGAGCAAATTCTTCGGCCGCTTGTGCGCTGGAATTTCGGCGACGTGAAGTTCGACGTTAAGGTCAAGAGCCTCATCAAGACTCGGACGAAGCAGGCTCGCGACGAGAACCCGCAAAGCGACGCTCAGCCGGCCGGGGCGAACACCGCCGGGCAAACCGACCCGCTTCGCAACCAGCAAGATCCTCGGCAGCAGCAGCAAGATCCTCGGCAGCAAGGGCGTCCGCAGGGGCAAGCGATGTTTTCGAGTGACGTCGCCACGGTTATCTCGGATCGCGTCTTGGCGCTGGCAAAGAAATTAAAGGCGGCATGAAATGTTGGTTCACAGAAACCCAACGCCAGAGCAGATCTCCATTTATTGTGACGATATGGGAGGTACGTAAATGAAACTGACCGAACTCGATCCGCGATGGTGCGTAGCCGGACCTGGCGAACGGCACGGAATGGGGATCTCCTTCGAGTGCCCTGTCCACCGGGATCACCGACTCGCCGTGATGTTCGCGAACCCGATTGACGGGTTGCCGAAGTGCGAGGGGCCCAAGTACACCTGGCAGCGGACTGGAGAGACGTTCGACGTGCTGACTCTAGGACCGTCGATAGATGCGTCAGGGAACTTGGCTTTTCCGTTCGGAGACAACTCGCACAAGATCCAGACACCGTGCTGGCATGGTTGGATCACGAACGGAGAAGTGACGTCATCATGATCGCCGATGCGAAATATTACCTGCGATACCTGGACCTGCTGCGCTCCGCCGTCACTGAGGCGGACACCATCGACGACGCGCTGCTCGCCGCCGGCATTGCCTACGACAATACGCCGCACTTCCCCGAGGCCGGCGGCGCGATGTTTTCGCATGATATTTTCAACCGGCGGGCGCAAGGCATTTTGAATCGCGCCGTTGCCGCATCGAAGAAATTTTCCGCCGCAGCCAAGGCCGACCTGGTCGTCACGCTGCGCACATCCGACGCAGCCGAGCTAAGCAAGGGTCTGGTCAACTTCATCGGACGCTACCGGCTGCAACTGGCCGACCTGCTCACGACGACGCAACTCGCGTCGCTGCTCGAAGGCGCTCGCGAAGTCGCCGGAAAAATCCCCATCGTGCCGAACTTCCCTGGCGCAGTTATGCCGCCGGCGACGTTGGAGCCGGCCAAGGCTGTCGCTTTGATCGCCGAGCTTCACGCCATGCCGCCCAACGAGCGAGCGGCGGCAATCTACGAGCTTCCACCGGATCAGCAGCGCTTCGCCGCGCAGGGCTTGCAGGCCCGGCAGCAAGGCGGGCCGCCCCCAGGGGCGTTTGTGCCTCGCGGCGTCGCCGGCGCTACGCCTGATCGCATCCATTACCCGATCATTGACGAAGCTGCCCAGGAGTTATTCGCCAAGAACGTCATGTCGCGCGAGTCGTTCGACGCGCTCGACGAGGCGGCCCGGCAGAAAGCGTTCACGGTGGCGTACGTCGAAAGCGTCGATACCATGACAAAGATCCGCGACGTCATGGCGGAGAACGTTCGACAAGGGGCGGACCTGGTCACCTTCCGTGAGCGAATTCTCACCGAAGTGGACGAAGGCACGTTCATGTCGGATGCCCATATGGACACGGTTTACCGAACCGTCGTGCAGTCGGCGTTTTCTGACGGGCAGATCAAGGTTTTGCAAAACCCGTTCGTGCGCGGCGGGTTTCCTTACGTTGCCTACGAGGCGATCCACGACGACCGGGTTGAAGCAGACCACCTGGCGCTTGAATCGTTGGGCCTCGAGGGGACGAATATGTACCGGTCTCACGATACGGTATTTCTCTTATTTCGGCCGCCCTGGCGATGGTGTATGCCTGGCGATTCCTTGATTAACACGTCGCTGGGGAGAAAAAGAATTGATCAAATTTCTGTCGGCGACCTTGTACTGACGCACAAGGGCCGCTTCCGCTCAGTCGTCGAAACGTATCGCACGGAAAGCGTCGCGGAACTTATAGCCATTGAGTTGGAGTCCGGTGCCTCTTGTCGGGCGTCGCGTGAGCATCCTTTCTTCACCCAGCGAGGATGGGTCGAAGCTGCCAGCCTGAATGTCAGCGATGAGATTTACCAGATCGTTGACGCGACCGCACCTCATCTGGTAATGTTGAAAGTAAATGATGGTCTTGAGGTTGAGAGTTTCCTGAATAGAGATGTCTCGGTTTCTGTCGGGGCGTCTGGAGTCCGCTTGAATTTCAACGCCAACAAGAATGCCGGGAAAGAAAAAATCAAGCCAAAATGGAAAGGCTTGCTTATTGAAAATGAATTCGATCCCTCGTTCCTTGAGGGCGGCGGCAAATGTCTTCTCGTGACTGCCCATTCCAACGATGCCGTTAATGTGCTTGGTCGGGTCGAGCCGCACAGATTCACGTCGAGTGGCGATCATCTTTGCACGAACTTCCGGTCGGCACGAAACGCAATGGATTCTATTGGCGGCGACAGCCTTTTCGATTCTTTCGGGATGAAGGGCATAAGAAACTTTACTGGCCTCACTACGACTTCTGAATTCAACGGCGAGCGGCTCAAAAACTCTCCGGATCGCCCTGAATTGGACGCCGGTAATTCTAGTGATGTCCGCCAAGGCGATCTTCTTCTCGACGTAGTCCCTGACAGCGGCGTCGATGCCGCCAGGGTAAATGGCCAACTTTGCCTTGGCATTATCGAGGTAAGTGGCAGAGCGTTTTGGCTGTTTTCTCATAGCTACAATTGTAGCACAGTAAAAGTGAAAGTAAAGTCCCTTTCTGTTATTTCGTGGGGCAAGCCGGTCTGGAACTTTAGCGTCGATGAAGACCAGAGCTACGTAGCGGACGGTTTAGTGACGCACAACTGTTGCCGCTGTTCGTTCATACCGCTGACGATTCGCCAGGCGGCTCGCCGAGGGCTTGTCGAAGCGAAGCAATGGCTGGAAACGGGCATTGAGCCGCAAAATTTTGTGCCGATGCCATCGTTCCGGCCGCCGCCCGGCTTCGCGAGATTCCCGATCTCTGCGCCGATGTCGCTGAATTTTTGCTGCCAGCCGCTCGGCGTCCTTCTGGTTGGGAGGGTGTGAGATGGCCAACATCCTTGGCGGCAACTTCCTGATCGATCCGCGCGACGCTCGCGCCAACCGGGCCCGTTTCCGCCGCGACAAGATTCCTGAGCTTGACCTGGCCAACGCGATCTACGTCCCGGGGGGCAGGGAGGTCGCCAGGGCGTGGTTTCTTGTGTCGCATGCCGCCGTATTCGCGATGAATTCGCCGGTGTCGCTCCAGATCGATCAGTTTGACCTGCTTGCCCCGGCGCTGACGTTTCAGAATCTCTATCTGGTCAACTCGCAGTGCGTCTCGGCAGGGGTTGCGGGAGACGCCAATTCGATCTACCTGGTCGAATTGACCGACGCGCGTGGCATACTTAAAAACCAGTGGTTTCAGTTTCCTACGGAAAGTTACTATAACGTTCTGTCGCCGGCCTACCCGGGCGACTACTACACCGACTCCCTGAACAGCGGCTCGGACTGGACCTGGACGACGATGATCGAGGATCTGTGGAACCAGATGGGAACCTACCTCGGCACGTTTCCGGGGCTACCGTCAGCGCCGGCCTCGACGCCAACCAACTGGATTCTTCCAGGCGTCTCTGCCTGGGACGCGCTATGCGACATGCTCGACCACGTTGGGATGGCGGTTTCCGTTGACCTGACTCAAGCCGCGCCGTACGGAATTGTTGCAAAAGGAGCAGCCGACGCCGCGTTTACGTCCCTGGCGTCGCTATACTCCGACCGCATTGAAGACGATCTTTCGTGGAACAGCAACGTAGCGGCCCGCGTGCCAGCTACCATTGTGGTTTACTTTCGCCGGGTCAATCAATATTATGGCACCGAAGAAACGGTTCGGAGCGACGATTTCCAGTGGTCCATGAATGCTGTCTATAGCGTTCCAGTCGCGACGAGCAGCGCCTTTTCAGCGGCGGCGACCGGCAAGCATGGTCTTTACGACGACTTTTGCGTCCGCTTCGATGTGGACGGCGCCCCTCTCACGGCGGACGTCACGGAAGCGGCGACGATAGCCGCTGAGCGCGCCAGTCAATTTCTCGACATGATACTTTCAGGCCCAGCCGACTTGTCTCAAACCTACGCGGGAATTTTGCCGTTCAAGACGGGTTCGCTCGTTGACGGCGTTTGCTGGCGTCAAGATTTTCGCGACGACAAGCGAGCGGGGTGGATGACCGAGGTGCGTCGCGGCCCGAATCTTTGGCCGGAGGTGTACGGTGAACGATAACATCAATCCGGCGTTGCTCAGGCCGGGCATGTCGAATTACCCGGAGTTGGCGCAGCTTGTCAAGGTGACGGGCGCGGTCGTCGTCGTCAACATCTATCCCGGCAAGACGCAACAGTACAACGGGGCGCTCGGATTCAGGGATAGGGAAGATTGCTACATCCTTGAGCCGAACAACATTTCGCTGACCAACGGTCACATTTATGACGCCAGACTCATCGGATCGTACAGCGGGCTGCCGCTTTACGCCGTGGCGTGCTGCACGGGCACCGTGCTGACGTCGTCCTCCTCGGCGGCATCGATGTGAAAAAAGCCCGGCTTTCGCCGCATGAAAGAAGCAGAGAGCCAAGACGACCGCATGGAAAGCGCCTCTGCTTAGGCATGGTTGCGGCGATCCGATTGAATGTCCGTACGGTATATACCTCATGGGTCGCCGTCCTCGAATTCCACGGCAATCGCCAAGATCTCGAATATCCAAGAAAAGAAATCTTCCCACATCTCAGACTCCTTTCGCTGGCCGACGTCCTCGCTTTCGGGGCGTCAGGGAAAATCGTTGCACTTCTTCTTGCGACAACACGACAACGCGTTCGCCAAGCCTCTCGCCGGCGATCTGGCCGAGGCTGACCATCCTGCGGACGTGCCTTCCGGTCACGCCCAGGATGGTCGCCGCCTCGGCTGCGGTAATAGGGTCTTTGGTCATCATGCGACAATACTATCCGATAGCGGACGCCAAGTCAAGCGATGCGTGAGCGGAAAGGACATTGTCCCTCTCCCGGGTCGCCTCCTGCACGGCATAACGCAACTCGTCGCGCCGGCCGAGAGGAGGCGTTTCAGGGTCGCCGCCTTGGCCTTGGCGAAGTCGGCACCGGTCTTGTGACCGTGGCGCTTGTTGAAGAGGGTCGTTTCTTCCTTCTCCCATCGCACCAGGACCAATTGCAAGTCAATCTTTGCGTTTTTTCGCAAATCTTTTTACAACTTGATCCCATTGCCGGGACACCGAGCCAATCGCGTCCCGCTGTATTTTCTCTTCCTTGACGCTATGTTCCCACTTGTCTTCGTCCCGCAGATCGGCGATTTCGTCGCGGGCGAGCCCGGCCAGGACATCAGGCGGCAGCGCGTCCAACTCCCAGGACTCGTCGCCAAATTTGTCGATGTAATCTTGCGCCCTGCTGTCGGTCAGCTTCGCTGGGTTCGGCGGCGGCGAGTATTCCTCGACCTGCTCCATGTTCAACGCCAGGCGGCGGACGACGACCTTATCGCCGACGAACATCTCGAGCCGGTCGGTGATGTCGCGGGTCATGTCGATGCCGCTCGGGTCGTGATCCCCGAAGTGCAAAACGATGGGCTCTTGCCCGTTGTCGAAATGCTCCTTCATGCGCTGACCAGCGACCCACATCTCGCTCTGCGAGGTGTAACCTCGGCATGAGAAGTAGGGCACTTGCATTTCGCTGCACACCCGCTCGAAGACGCCGGCAAGCGCGTCCTTCTCGATCCAGACCTCGGGGCGGTAATTTTGGTCAGCCCACTTGTCGATGCGGTACTGGCGAGCGCACGCGGAGATGATTTCGCTGGGCGACGACCAGTTCGGCTGCGACTGGAGATTGCGCGTCCGGTCCTCCATCAACTCCCAGTCGATCAGCCCGGCGAGGCGGGCGTCGTTGATAACCGAGTCCAGACGCTTGTAGCTCTGGACATTGTTGGCGAGCAGGTCGCGCGAAACGAATTGATAGTACAATTGTCTTAGCGTCAAGATGTACCCGTCCGCCTGGTACGAATCGAAAATCGTCAGGGCGTTGGCGATCAGGGCTTGGCTGTCGGCGGAAAACTTCCGCTCGACGTAACAGATTTTCGGCATGGTCGTTTGCTCCGGTTGCGGGCGACGTATTCTTCAATAATATTCCACGCGAACGTCGATAGTTGCGGTCCCTGCCAGTAGCTCGGCGCGTCACGGTGACCGCTCGACGCCACGTAGCCAGCGCCACGCCGGCGGCAGGCGTCGCAGACGGCGCTCAGCAGGGTGCTGAGCGCCTCGTCGGACAGGTAGGATAGGGGGCGGTCCATGAAATTTCGCCTTTTCACTCGTACATTCTCACATGGTTAGACGCCGTGATGATTTTCTCTACAGCTTCCTTCTTGGCGTATACGTCGTCACTGGTTTCTTCGGGCCACTTCGCTTCGATGCAATCGGCGACGGCGCGGAGAATTTCGGTCGCTCCCCAGTCGGAGAAAATATCCATCACGACGCATGCAACCGCAGGATTGCTGTACTTTGTGGTGATTTTTTCGATGTGCATTTTGGTTTCCTTTTTCGTGAAATCTTTCAGCTACGCCCGGCGGCGAAGTGCCGCCGGGCAAGTCAAAAACGCTTACGACGCCATTTCCGCAGGGATCTCGCGAGCCAGCGCCACGCCGCAGGCGGCGTCCATCATGCCGTGAAGCGCGATCGTGCGACGAGGCAAGTAGTCCACGTTGCCCTTGAGCGCCTCGGTGAAGCTGTTGAACAACCGCCACCCGTTCTTCGCCTGGGCAAACTCCGGGTGCCGGGGCGTTCGCCATTCCTTGATGACGTCGGGGATGCGCGTCACGGGAACCACCTGGGCGTCGATGGCCCGGATGATGAAGTCGTGCGCCTGGGCGTCGCCGATCTCGGTCGTCTTGTACGCCGCGAACCGGCGGTCCTGATGGTCGCGGGCCTCGATCAACCGGCCCATTGCCCGGGAGATCAGTTGCGGCAGGTCGCGCTGGATGTGGACCGTGTGCTTGCGAGCCAGGCGGACCTCGCCGGAAAACGACAGGTTGTCGCACACGAACACCGACGAGCCGACGACCAGGCCGGCCGGGAACTTCTTGTCGTGCGAGTTGCGGACGCCGATGATCAGGGCGGCGTCGCCACCGACGCCACCATCGCCGCCTACCTGCAGTAGGCCGAAATAACGGTTGCCGTCGATGGTGAGCCCGTGGGACTCGTTGACGATGCCCATGCCGAGGCCTTGAAGCTGGCCGGAAATGCCGTCCAGCAACTGACTGTGCGGGATGGGCTGCCAGGTCGGCGTCGCCGCCGGGGTGAAGGTTTCCGCGAGCTGTTCACGAGAAACGGTACGGGCTCCGGTGTGAAGCATCAGGTTGCAGCTAGCCATGATTCGGACTCCTCAGAAAAAGTAGTTTTGTGTCATTCACTCACTTAATAATAGTCCACTATCGGACTAAAAGCAAGCGGAAATAACACAAAATCCAAAAATATTTTTCTTTTAGGGGAGCGACAGCGTCTTGAGTGAAGCCGATCAGGCCCAGTATTTTTTGGTGATCGTTAAGCCACATCATCGGGCCTTTTGTGTACGGGGTTCCATTAGCCTCGTCGTTCACTTTAGTTCCTTTTCATTATTTGTTCTTCAATCCCGGTCGCTGACAGGTCAAACGGGCTTCTCGGCGCGAACCGAACGTCGCTCACGCATTCGCTGCCGGGGATAGGTTTTCCTTCGTACTCACTTCCCTTTACGATAACGTCGGGGCGTAGCTGGGTGATTTCCCGAAACGGCGTCTGGCCAGCGAAAGGCACGACCCAATCGACCGACGCCATGCTCGTCAGCATAGCAACACGTTGTTCTAGGGGCATGCAGAACGCACAGTCGCGAAGCTCCCATGCGGACTCGTCCGTATTGACGCCGACGATCAGCACGTCGCCTTGCTTCTTGGCCCAGTCGAGCCCCCAGGCATGCCCGGCGTGAGGGATACGGTAGACGCCGTTCGTCCAGACGGCCAGCCTGCCGTCGAGGCTCTTGCGCAGGTCGGCCAGGTTGCCGATGAAAAGCTTGCCGCTCTGAGGGTAGGCGTCCTTGCGGACCTCGTGCGGCCAGGGGGCTCGGTTGTACGGGTGCTGCACGTAGACCCTGGCGGCGTGGTGCGCGACGGTCGCGGCGGCTTTCAGGGTGCCGCCGTGGGCCAGCGCCAACGTCAGGATCGCCGCGAAGCAGTCGCCAGCGCCGACATGGTTGACGACGTTGACGGGCGGCAAATCGAGATCGAGTTCGTTGCCGTTGACGAAAGGCGGCTCGCCGCCGTGCGTCGAGATGACTCCAAAGAAGCCGTGTCGCGGCAGCGCAAGGGCAGAATCGACCTCGAACCGCCTAGCGTAATCGCTGTTGCATTTCAGGATGATGTTTTTGCCGACATCGTAAAAGTCATGGTGCCGCTTGGCATCGATTACAATCGGGACGCCGTTACTGACTGTTCGCCAGATGTCTTCTACGAATTGATTCGTAATGAGTCCTTTATCGTAGTCGCTGACCAATACCGCCTTCGGCTTGAAGTCACGCAGGAACGCCAGGCAACTCGCGCGGATCTTGGCTGCCTCCTCGTTGCCCATATAGACATCCTCGTCATGCCGAAACACGTATCGCCCGCCGACGAGGTGTCGGGTCTTCGTCGTCAGCCCTCGGCAGTACTGCGACGACAGCAAGACGTTCCACGTCTTGAGGCAAGCGGCGGCGTTGAATGCCCCGCCGCCGACGACGATGCGGTCGTACTCGGCGAACTTGTAGCACCCTTCCTGGCACGCGCCGAAGGTGCCGTTGATGTAGACGTCCTTCATGCCGTCGCCAATGACGGCGATCGGAATGCGGGAGAGTTGCGTCTTTTGGATCAGGGTTGATACGATGTCGTGCGGCAAGCTACTCTCCTTGCATGGGGTTTACGGAATAATCCTTAACGATCTCGCCGTGGGCCTTGCTGCCCTTGGCGTGGGCCGGGATGTAGAACGTCCCGGCGTACTTGCCGAACAGGGGCGCTTCCTCAGTGTACGTTTTGGTGTGTCCCCGGCAAATGTGCCAGCCTTTCAGCGACCCGTTAGCCTCGCCGCCACCGCTCGCGGCGGCGGCGACCGACTTGAACGGCACGATTTCCAAGGTCTTGAAGGTGAAGTCTTTCGTTTTGTGCTGCCGGTTGAATTTCGGCGACGAGCCGCCTTCCTTGTGCTCGCGCGTCTTGATGTTCTTGCAATTCATGAAGGACAGGCCGAGAAAAACGGTTATGGCAGCGCTTACGACGTTCTGCGCCACTTCTCGCTCATCGAGTGCCTCCTCCGGAGTGTAATCGGTCATTTTTGTGCGGAAGACAACGTTGCCATCAATAAAATTCCCGGCGGCAGAAATGGACGCGTGAACAATGAATGGCAATGCTCGCGGCACTCCTGGCGAGAGCGAACCAAAGAAAGCGGATTTGCGACAAATCGCTAAAAACGGAGTCATTTGAACGATCCATTTAGCTTCCCCGTCTTTGCTGGCAGCCACGAAGATTTTGTCGCGATCAAGTTTCGCCATTTCATAGAAGTCCTCCGGTTCTTGGCAGTGTACGAAAAAGCCGACTTGTGCGGAAGAATCTTTCTCGAACCACTCGCACCAAAAGTTTGGAAACGGCGGAATTATATTGACCATCTCGTTTACACGAAAATTCTTAGTTGTTTCTTCCTGCGCGAACTCGTAAACGTTATCAATTCTTATCTTGGGAAGGATGGGCAGATGCCGCTTGATGGCGTCAAGAAGTACCGGCGACGCAAAGAAATAATCGTCGTCGTGAACATGCACCTTCATCGTCACGATCCGGTGTGCAAGATCCAGCATGGCGTTTCTCCAATTTCAGCCGCAAGTATCGTCGTCCAAAACCTCGTCAAGCCACCGCTTGACTTGATCGACCAGCGTTCGCCCAGGCTGGTGCCGGTACGGAATCCAGTCGTAATTTTGCTCAAACCAGATCGCCGCTGCCTCGTTGCCGTTGAGCGCCGGATTCTCGCGGTGCCGCTCAGGGACCAGGTGCGTCGTGCCTTCGTGCGGATCGTGGTAAAGGCACGGGTGAAGGTCAGTCCAGCAGATCAGCGTCTTCGCGCCGACCCCCGAAGCGACCTTGCCCGGGCCGCTGTCGATGCCGACGAAAGACTCACAGCGCGAGATGATCGCGGCGTTCACCTGAGCGTCGCCGCCCAGGCCGGCGAGCATTGGGTACTGCGAGACGTTTACGCCGCCGATAAGCGACGACGTTCCGCGCCAGTCAAGAAGAATTGGCGTTCGCTTACGCGCAACGATGGCATCGCGGATCTCGGCGGCCTGATGGTTCGCCAGATTTTTTTGGCAGGCAATGCTGTCTCCTTCGTAGTGAATGGCAACGTATGGAAGTTTCGCGCCGCCTCGAAAGCATTGTCGCAATCGTTCGCCGTTGCAAACGTCCAGCTTCAAGAAAAATTCCGTCGCGACATGGTCCGCAACCGTGGATACATTAATTTTGTACTCGCACAACTCGCGTTCCCAGGTCATGCCGAACTTCTCTTGCAGGCACGTCACGACGCGCGTGTTGGGCCGGTCCGTGAAGCCAGGGAAAATATTGAACAGCATGATCGGGATGACCCTGTCATACTCCCCCTCGAACGGCTCGTGGACTCCGGTCGTGTAAATGCGGCGTACGTGGCCTAGAGCGGCGTGCGCCCGCCCCGGGTCGGCCTGCCAGTCGATATTCCAGTTGGGGCGGTTCTTGGCGACGTGGCGCAAGACGGCGTTCATTTGTACGGAATCTCCCATGCCGTATCCGGAATGCAATTTGATAAGGACGTTGATTTTCTGGGTCACAAATCACCTTCCGTTTTGTCGAGGAAGCTTTCCAGCATCTTCAAGACGCGCGGCGTCGCCCCCTCCGCCCAAAATCTCTTGCGGATCTTGGCGACAGCTTTCAGGCGAATGCTTTTCGCTTCATCGAACTTTTCCTGAGCTTCGTCGCGCTCGGCCTTTAGCCGCTTCAACGGTCCGTCGTTTTGTAAAATCGCCTCTCGTTTTTCGATCAGGTCATTTAACCTCGCCACGTCCGGGTCGGTGTACGAGTAGTCTTCGCGCCCAAGCTCCCTGAGCAAATTCTGGATGTTTCGCTTGTCAATTGTTGATTTTTCTTTGGTCATTTTTTACCCTTCGCCTTGGAGAATTTTCTTTGCCATCGCTTGCAGCGTAGGGCTGCACTCGAACGTTAACGACTCTGGGTGAGCTATGTCCGACATCCTGCGCAGCAGGCGAAGCGCCAGGAATTCCTTGCCGAGATCCTCGGTGGCTTCCTCAGAAGGATTCCTGGCAATCCACTGATAGTGCCGCCTCGCGTCATCGGTCGGCAGGTGCGGACAGATCCTAACGGTCTTCTTGACGTTTCGCGTCTCGATGGTTTCCGTTGCGACCGGCCAGCGCCGAAGCCACCAGCCTGGCAAGAAGCGACTGCGGAACGCCTGCCACCAGCCGCGAGGCTGAATGATAACCTTGCGTTCGTCAAGTTCTGTGTGCTCCTTCGATGCCAGGAAGCACCGCAACTCGGCGAACAGCCCGCCAAGTTGATGGTGAATGAACGCCCTCACCTCGGTGCGAGAAATGATCCCGAGGCCTTCAAGCTCCTTCTGGAAAGTAATATTGAACAGATCAACGATGATCTCGTTGACTTGCTGCGGCGTAACGGTCGGCGAGCCGCCGCCCATGTAGTTGAATTTCGACATAAGAAAAATTCCTCGCTGAGTGAGTCGAGCCCATAATTCGGTATCGCGTTTTTATTATGGGCCATCCGAGGGGGCAATCTGAAATATCGCCCCACACAGGCCGGAGCGGCCCGGCGGAATGAACGTCGCCGGCGTCGCTCACCCAGTAGTTTTTAGCATAAACACATCGCCAGCTTCGCCGCTTCCTTGGCGACCTTCGCAGCGGCCCGGGCAACCTTCGCCGCTTCCCGCTCGGCCTTCTTAGTCGCCAAGGCACCTTCGTGCCAACGAACACCCGTAGCTTGCTCCGCAGTTAACCGCGCCGTTGGCCATTTGCCGGTAAATAACCTTCGGCATCTCGGCAATCTGCTTATCTTGGTCAGCAACCCGTCGCCGAAAAGATTCGATCTGACTTTTCAGTGACGCAATTTCGACTGCTTGCTTCTCGATTCGGTCCAGCAATTCCGGCTCATTCATGTTTCAACTCCAGTAAAACCTCGGCCTTGGCGCTGTTCGCCTGGGTGCGGCTTTCGAGCCGATGCCAACGCCAGCGATCTTCGGTGTAGATTTCCGTGACGAGCGGATGCTCGCCGAGGCGGACGGCGACCTTCGTTTCCTTGAAGCGGAGCAACTCCTTCGCCAGCAGTAAGTGATCCATCGTTGAGAACTTATGCTTATACAGGCCGCCGTCATCGAACCAGGGAGGATCGCAAAAAATTCCGTTCTTTGGATTGTCGCGTTCGTGCAACTTGCACAAGAATGCTGTGGCGTCTTCGGCGGTAAACGTGCAGCGGCGCATGACCGCTTGCCACTCGCGAAGACCCTCGACGGCACTCCTGAACCTTCGCGACGAGTCGCCTCCGGTAGACTTCCAGCGGACCGAGAAGGGTTGCCGGAACTCAGCATCGGTGCCGCCTCGCCCGCCGTGAGCCATCCATGAGCAAATGAAATAATGGCAAGCCCAGCCGAGGCAGTTTTTTGACGTCGCCGGCTGCAACTCAGCCATTTTGCGGCAAAATTCTTGAGACTTGCGAAGCGACTCTTCGCAGAATATCGTTCCGTCCAAATACTCGATCAACTCATCGCAGCGGTCGCGAGCGATCTCCGCAAGGTTAACGACAGCCCGATCAAGGTCATTTACCAAGATGATCGACACCTTCGGCTTGAGCGACCCGAAATGCGGCACCTCGCACATGCCGCCGGCGAACGGGATCGCCACGAGGGTACAGCCTTGCAGCAACTCCGCGGGACGGTGGGCGTTTATGCGATTGCTGCCGAAGCGGTCGGCGAGGGCTTTGACTTTCATTGCGGAAATCCTTTCAGCCTGTTCTCGGCGGTGACCGCTTCAACGATGGCGTTGTAGGACTCGACGTCAACGGTCACCCTGTCGTTGTCCGAGAAGATGACCAGGAAGCCTGCCTCGGTCGGATGAGGTCGCATCAGGACTATCCGTTCCGTGTTGATGACGTGGCCGGGGATGAAGATGAACATTACTTTTTCCCTCGCATCGCCAGCTTCATCGCGACCATATGCGTCACGACGTTGGTTCTGCTTCGTCGTTCCTTCTTCGCGATCTGGTCGAGGATCTCGATCTCCTCGGAACTGAGGTAGATCGAGATTTGCGTGTAGCCTTTGTCGCGGTAGGAAGCCGAGCCCGTTGGTTTTGGTGTTTTTGTCGCCATGCGGGAATGGTACGAAATGAAGCGTGGAATGTCAAGATGAATTACTATAATTCTTCAAACGAAATTAGCGTGGCGTGGCGTCTCCGCTGGCGGCGTAATATCGATTGTCCCATCAACGACGCCGGCAAGAATTTCATTCGACTTCGTGAAGACGCAGCCAGGGCACAGGGTCTTCGGGTCTTTGATGAGAGAGCGAACAGGTTGCTCGTACAGCTTGGCGATTTCAGACCAATGACAGATGCGCCAAGCTTCCCCAAGCTTGTGGCCAGCACTCTCATTGAGACAGCAACTGTCACAGGGCAAGACATATCCGTCAGAGTTAAGAACAGGGTGGATATACCCAAGATAGCAAGCCTTCGGCGCAGCCGGCGGCTTGTATTGCACGAACACCGGCGAGTAATCAGGCCGGTTAATTTTCTCGGCGATCTTCTGGAGTTTTTCGCACCGCTCCGCGATCAAATCTTTTTCCAGGCAATTTGGTAGCATGCGTACATAGATCGGCTTATGTTTCTCGACGTAGCTGGCGATTTGCTCGGTCAAGATTGGAATTCGTTCCTCGAAAGTCCACGCCGGCGGCAGCGCCTTTCGCTCTTCTCCGACAGTGATCAAGTCGGCTTGAGTTGACACCTTGCCGTGGTGTGGATCTTTTGGCTCGAAGTAAAGATCATGCGCGACATAGGAGAACCCTAACGTCGTCTTGGTCGGGTCCACATCGGGAACGTAGACCTCGTTCTCGTCATGGTCGAGGCCCGCCATACTGATGCGAATCCAGGTGATTTTGTCGAGAGTGTCTGGGCGAACGGTGAGCCATGATTTTCGTGACACGATGCCGAGCGCCGTGTGTCCATCGCTTTTGTACGGATGCGGCACCGTCCCGAGGTCGTGGTGTTCCTTTAGCGGCATGCCGTTCGTGATGAGGCCTATCTCCAAGCTTCGCTCGTGGATCGCCTCGACCAGATCGTTGAAGTTTTTGCCGGTAACTTTGCACTTGTAGAGGATCGGGTTGCCTCCCCCACTCAGTATCGTCGCCTTTAATCCGAATTTCCTAAGTATATCTATGTAAGAAAGAATATCCGTAAACGCCAGACTGTCGCCCGCCCGGGCCTGGACGGAACAGAACGCGCACCGATGATTACAGGAGTCAGTCGCCATAATATGCGTTACGACAACCCTGCCGACACCAGTGCGGAGGCTGCGCATCGCTTCCTGGTGGTGAAAAAACTTCGCGCCGGTCGATGTGAATGTATCGTTCAGGACTGCCATGCGTCACCTTCCAGATTGAGCGGCCCGAGCCTCGGGCGTTATGAGTTTCTTCGCAATCTCGGACAGCGCCGAAAACAACTGCATCCGGCAGCCGGAGCACAGATCAACGTTGTCGTCAACTTCGCCGACCCCCAAGTTGTACGTTTTCAAGTCGATAACGCATGACTCGACGTTGTTCCTGCCAAGGCAATAGTCGCAACACTTCATCTTACTTCCTCTTAAATTCGCCACACCAAGATGACGGAAACACCGGCGGCCACTTCGGGAGCCCCTGGCTTGACTCCTTGGGCGGGTAGCGTCGGCACAATCCCGTTTCCGCTACATCCGAAGGCATGAAGTGGTAGCACCCCGAACACATCTCGGGCGGAAGAAGGACGACGACTGGCGTCAAGGCTTGAGCCGACGAAACTGCCGCCAAAGACGACTGCGGCTTCGCTGCCATTGACGACGAGTCTTGAACGGCTGCCAGGGAAGAATCTTGCTTCTTTGGCACCGGAATCTCCTCTTACTTCGGCTCGCCGCCAGTCCACGAAAAGGCCGCTTCACAGTCGGGACAAGATACGCATTCGCCGTCGCTAGTGGCGGCATGTCTCACAGCGTTCTTGTGCGGCGGCGTCACGGAACAGGCCCAAGTCAATTTTTCCCCGATGATGGCCGCAGGACACTTGGCGTCGCCGTGCGTCGGAGCGCCGCAGGTCGGGCACAACTGGCACCCTAACGGTTGCAGCGGCGGCAACTCGGAAGCTTGCCGCATCGCCATCGCTTTCGCGGCATCCGTCATCGATCCGTTGAGCGCTGTGAGCAACGCCCCGGCCAAGATCTGCCGGCACGGCAAGCACAGATCGACATTGAAGTCCATCTGGCTTTGCAGCCGTACGGAGCACTCACAGGCGTCGCCGTTGACGCTCAGGCACATGTCGCAAGCTTTCATTGAGTATCTCCCATTTTATGCGTCGCCATTTCCTCGGCCAACTTGGCTTCCTGGCGGGCCGCTGCATAATCAATGTGCTTTCCGCCGACACCTTCGTCGAAGTCTTTTTTACCAAGTTTGGTTGACGACTCGTAGGCTTTGCCGTCAATAATCCTGAAAAACCACGCCAGGCGATCATCGGCGAGTTTCTGGTCGCCTTCGCTCAGCGCCTGCTCGGCGGCGTCCAGGGCGTCCCTGCCGACACGTATCGCCGACTTCCAAGCGACGGTGCTCTGCGCTCGCTGCGTCCAGGCTTCAACCCACTTCCCATCGAGGGGTAGTCTCGACAGGTGCAGTCGCAACTCAGCGATTTTCTTGGAGTCGGTCTTCAAGAGGCTTTACCTTTCGCGGTTTTGGCCTGCGGTCCCAAGCGGCAACCGCCTGCTCGGCAGCTTCCGTTTTCTTGCCCATACCAAATTCCAACTTCACGACTGGGCCTTGCGCCCCGCACTTCTTGCAGGATATATGAACGACGTCGCTAATGAACCATAGTCGCAGCGCCTCGCTGTTGCAGAATGGGCATCCATGCTTTGTCGCTACAGGATCAGCAGTCATTACGTCACCTCTCCAGTACGCTCGCCAGCAGCCGCCAGTTGATCCGGTCAAAAGATGACCGCTGCGCGACGTCCGGCTTGTGGCTCGGCAACTCACGCTTGCCGTTGATGAATTCCCGCCAATACTCGTAGCCGAATCGCCCATTCATCAGGTGCAGCGTGCAGATCGTCACGAACACAGACTGAGCGACCCCGTCGTGACAATACACGAGCGGCACCCGACCTCCAGACACCATCGCGACCAGTTGCAGTATCGCGGAGTGAACCGAGATCATGCTGTTGCCGGGACCATCAACCAGGCCGCATTGAGCGTACAGAACGTTGTCCCTGTGGCCTCGTTCGCCTTGAAGATCCCAGGCGCAATTCAGCATGGCGCTGATCCCGTTGCCGTGCAGGTCGGCGCAGACGGCATCCGTGCTGTTCCCTATCCAGATTTTTTTCGTGATCTCGGTCATTCATTACATCTTCGTTCCAAGGCTGACTAAATTCAAGTCGAAACCGACGTCTTGCCTGACGCCCATGCCAAAGCAGTTGCGACAAACTTCGTGCTTCAATCCTGTTTTTTCCTGTTTTATTCTGCGTTGCTCCGCATGGAATTTATCGACAACCGAGAACATCTCGTCCGGGTCGTCTTCCATGACGTTACCAAAGACAATCTCCTCCTCAAGGTCCATGCAGCAGGCGATGACGTTTCCCGTGACGCCGAAGAACATACTGAAAAAAGCATCGTAGGGGCAACAGTCGAACTTCATCACGTTGGGATCGTCGATCCGGCCAGTCCACGGGTTTATCGAGGCGTTGGAATGGACGGTGACTTTCTTCTGGTCAACGAAACGACGCCACGACTCTTTCCAGGCGTCGAGGGTGCTCTGCGTCTCAGGGGCGACGATGTGCGACGCGAAAATTAACTCGACGTTGCTCGGAATGACGCCGCCCTCGAAAAGCCTGACGAAATACAACACAGTTTCAGCGTAGTCATTCTTGGTGCCATCGAAGTTATGAAAGTGGAAACTGACCAGCAGGCGAACTTTGTTTCTTAGCGACGCCAACATGCCTATGAAGTCGTACTTAAGCTTCGGCAGCAGCAGTCCGTGACTATAGATGTCAACGTGCAGCGATGAGTCGAGGTCCGAGATCGTCTTGAGCATATCGGGTAGCTTGCGATTCAAAAGAGGCTCGCCGTCCTTGTGCGGTATCACGGTTGGCGGACAGATGCTGTTCACGTCTTTGTAAGGCAGCACATAGTCGCGTAGGATCGTGTCCCACACTTCCATAGACATGAATTCCCGCTTGCGCTGCATCTCGTGGTTCGGACACTCAACGCAAGTCAAATTGCACAGGGACGTCGTTTCTATTTGGAAGTTCATGACGGTTTATCCCATTGCTCGCCAATGTCTTGACCGCGACACTCACCCTTCGGTTGCCGTTTGACGGCGACCAGGAGCCCGTCGTCAAAGTTTCCTTCGAGGCAATCCCAGTCCTTGTTCTGGTAACGGAACTCCTCGGAATACTTTCGACTCCCCTCCCAGGATACCGTGTCGTGCATCGCAATGCAAGTTGCGCCAAGCTCCTGCGCCTTCTCGACGTCATGGCGGCACACGTCGTAGACATGGTTGCCGTCGATGAATGCCATGTCGATTTTGCCGGGCCAAGCTACTTCCTGCGAGCGGCCCTTGATCAGTTCGACGCAACTAAAGACGCCGCACCGATTGATGTTATCGACCCACTGTTGTTCTTGCGTCTCTTGCACCCAGCAAAACGGGTCGATGCAAAAAAGTTTGCCGCCCTGGTGGTTCTCTTGCAGCCCTCGCGCGATCCAAACGGCGCTCATCCCGAGATGAGTGCCAACCTCGACGATGGCGACCGGCCGCAACCACTTTACAAGCGAATACAAAAAGTGCGGGTGCCTGTACTGGTACGGGATCAGGCCAGCCTGGGCGACAAATTGATCCATGCTCATCATATGTTTACTTCTCCGTGGTCGCCGGTTTTTCGCCGCGAGCAATCGCCCTGTATATTTCTATGTCCTTGGCTCGCGCCGCCGGACTCATCTTCTTGAAGTGAAGATGAAAGTGATCGAAAAACGGCCCGTGCGTCATGTTGGGGGCGTAGAGATTGCGAACGCCGATGAGCGACTCGTGCATCCTCACGTCGGGCGCGAAGTAAATATCGGGATGATTCCTTATGATACGGCATTGCATGTCGGAATCGGTGTGCCAGTTTTGCGTGGGCCGCTTCATCGTGAAGTCGTGCCAGTGGCGGCGTATCGTCCTGACGCCGTCCATCTCGGAATCCTGATTTTGATTCAGCGTGTCGCGAATCCAAGCTCCCTGGGCGTACGGGTCGCCGATGCGAACGGACAGGTTCGCCGTCAGTTTGGCGGCATTCTCCCAGTTCGACGGGCAAGCGGTGAACTCGATGCCTTTATCGTAGTCGTTCAGAACCTGTCCCGACTCCTCGGCAGGTGTCGATTCGCCGGAGCAAGTCAAGACGCAGCAGGTGTGAAAGAACCTTTCGTCGGCGTCCAGAATCATCACCCAGTCGCACGGACTCGACCGGACGGCGGCGGTGCGCACGATGCCAAAGCCCATGTCGATGCTTCCGCGCGCAATGGGGATGCCCCACTTCTCGATAATCTCAATCGAACCGTCCGACGATTCTTCGCCGCCAGGACCGCTCTGATACATGAGGATGTGATCGAAGAACGGCGTGTGGGTTTCAAAGAAACCCGGCAGCGCGTGCGCTTCGTTGAAAAAGTTGCAGACCAGGCCGATTGAGACGCCCATACTTACTCTTCTTTCTGCGAAAAATATTCGTCGTGTTTTTTCGCTTCCCTGTCAGCTTCAAGAAGAATTAACTTCCTCAAGGTCGGCGAAGCGTTGCTCAGCGACCCGAGGATTCCCTTGAACCACTCAATTTCGCGACGGTTATGCTCAGATAATTTTTCGAGCGGAATCTCCATGCTATTGCGCACCTCCTTTCGCCGCAGAAAATTCCTCTAGCGTCGGCGGCTTGATGCCGCCGTTCAGCGCGTTATAAATTGCGTTCGCGTGAGCCCGGCCGGACGGTTTCATTCTCTTGAAGAAAAAATGAAAGTGATCAAAAAACGGACCGTGCTCCAGGTTTGGGTGATAGAGGTTTGACGCCCCCACGAGGCGTTCGTGCATCTTGACGTTCGGGTCATAGTAAATACTCGGGTCGTTCCTCAGAATGCGGCACTGCCTGTCATTGTGGTGCTCCCAGTTCTGAGTGGGCCGAGCGAACGAGAAGTCATGCCAGTGACGCCGCACTGAAACGACACCGTCGAGCGACCCGTGCTGAACGATGGCCTTCAGCCAAGCGCCCTGAGAGTACGCCTCGCCGCGAGTGACCGTGAGGCCTTCACCAAGCTTCGCGACGCCATCGAAGTTCAGATCGACGCCATAGTCGTACAGCGCCTTGCTGACCTGGTCGTGCGGCGTCCCCTCGCCGGCACAATGGAGCGAGCAGATCGTATGGTAAAACCGCTCGTCGGCGTCCAGCAGCATCACGTAGTCGCACGGGCTCGACCGGATCGCCGCTGTCCTGACGATGCCAAAACCGTCGTCGATGTTTCCCGCGTGAATCGGAAACTTCCAGGCCTCGATAATTTCTCGGCTGCCGTCGTTGCTGCGAGCGCCGCCCGGGCCTGCTTCGTAGAACGTTATGTGATCGAAGAACGGCGCGTGCGTCTCCAAGAATCCCGGCAGCGCGGCGGACTCGTTATAGAAGTTGCAGGCGAGGCCGAGTGTTTTCACTTGATTCTCCTCGCCGTAACGAAACCATTTCCGACGGCGTGACTCGCGTAGCTGTCCTTCACGCCAGGGACGCGGTACGATAGCTCGACTTTCCAGCCGGGCGCGACGAAAAGTTCGCCCCACTCCAGCAGATTCATTCGGTGAATGTGCGTAACGTCTTTCTCATAGTCGCTGACAACGTACGGATTGCCCCGCGTTCTTGAGAGTGGCACGACTACGAAGACGCCACAGGAAGCTGCATCCATGATTTTTTTGATCGTATACATCAGCTTGGGAACGTGCTCCAGAACGTCCTTCGCTATGATCCAATCGACATCGGGAAGATCGAAATACTCGCCGATCAAGCTTACGTGATCCTTGACCGTTTCGTCGCAATTCTCGATGGCCCACTGGCTCACATCGACGCCCTTGGCGTTGTGGCCAAGCTCACGCAGACAGCGAACCAGGTAGCCGCGAGCGCAGCCGAAGTCGAGCAAGCTGTTGCCGCTGTCGGCTACATCGTAATGACCGAGGTGCGTCAAGATAGCCTCGGCCATCGGGCCGGTCAACTCTGGAATGTAGCGGTAATTTTCATAGAGGCTCTTACCACTACTTAACCCGTTGAGATAGTAATCGGCGTCGTAGATTTTTCCTGAGTCGTCCATGCTTCCCCTGTAGCTACACAACAATTTGTGGCTCGCCCGTTCCTCTAAGTTTTTCCGGCAAGCCTTCAAGGTGAATTAGCGCCGCAATGGGCGACAAAAAGTACTTTGGCCCAAACCGGTCCATTATTATTTCGCCGGTCGCAACCATGCGACCGTGAATTCGATTCTCTCCAGTCTTGCGCCAAAGCATCCATTTGCCAGCGTCAGGCATCTTTATGTTGTCGCCAGAGTTGGTTGCGTAGTCGCCTCCGCTCGGATAAATAATCGACCCATCTTCGAGAAGATACTTCCCGAATTCTTTTGTCGGCTTCGGTAGCTTCATGGCTTCGTCACAACGCAAGAGAAACTAGGCAACGCCTTCTTTTCGTCGCCAGGAAACGCCTCGTCTACCGCTTTCTGGACGCCAGCACACGGCGACCATCCATAGTCATCAAACATCATCTTGCCGCCCGGCGTCACCCGAGGCCAAAAGAACTCAATTGCCGCCTTGACTGACTGATACGTGTCGGGGTCAACGAACACAAAACAAAACCGCCCGCTGATGCACGAATCGAGGACGTCAGGCCCAGTCTCGTCCGGAAAGATCCCCCGGTGAAACAGCGTCATCTTGTCTTCGCCGACGAACGCCTTGCATTCATCGAAGTTGGCGAGCCACTCCCCCTTCTTGTGGTGGCACAAGTCGTCGTCGAACGGCGTCCCGTTCCAGGTGTCGATGACGTGCAAGACCTTGTCCGGCGCGAGACGCTTCAAGACTAACGAGCAGCCGCCCCGGTACGCTCCGACGTCGGCGACGTCGCCTTCCAGAGACGACACCGACATGAATTCCCTGGCGAGCAGCCGCATCTTCTCGGGAGGATTGATGGCGACGGCGCAACCGTCCTCGACTGCCTTCATGACGTCCCGAGGCTTCACGGTGGCGCGAATAATCTTGGTGCTGGATTGGTCGCGGGTGCCGCCCGTGATGGCTGCTCGGCCGCCATACGACTCGACGAACGACTTGCCGACGACCGTCTCGATTGCGTGGTCGCAACCGTTCGTGATGACGTGCGGTCGCAACTCACGTATCAATTTCTCGGCATCGTCGCCGTCAAAGATCCTTACCTCGTCCACGAAGCGGATCGCCGACACGACCGCCGCCCGCTGCTCCTGGTTGTTGACGGGCCGCCCTTCGCCTTTCAGCTTACGTACACTGCTGTCGGAGTTGAGCGCCACGATCAGCTTCGACCCAAGCGACCTCGATTCTTCGAGGTGCCGGATGTGTCCCGCGTGGATCACATCGTAGCAACCCGTCGTGAAGACGGTCACCCGGCCGACCTCCTCGGCCAGGCGGCGGGCGCAGTAGGCGTCGTCCGGCGACTCCATGAATTCCACGAGGGTGGCGCAGCCGCACTTCTCGTAGCGATAGTCTGGCATATTCGAGTCAGGCGGCTGCATCGCCAGGACCGGACGCCCAGCGGCGAACGCTGCCCAACCTATGCCCGTGTTGCCGCAGGCCACAATCTTGTGGTTCGCCAGTTCCTCGAAGACGCCCTTGAACGGCGGATAAATTTTCCGGTAAAGCGGGTGCCCGTTGAGATCCTCGCAAAAGTTGCCGTTGAAGTTCACCGTCACCGAAACGCCGGCGCCAATCAGTCGATGGACGACGTTCGACCAGTACGGCGTGAACGCGAACATCGCGTTACCCTGGCATTTCGCGTACGGCGCAAGAAAGACATCTCGCTCCGGAGCCTGGACCGGATGGTAGACCATGCTGTCGTCGAAGCTCGCCAGCGCCTCGGCGAGGCTCGGATCGTCGGGAGAGAAAAACTTGAATGGCTCTTGCCCGTAGAAAAAATACTCGAAGATATTCCTTCGCCGCAAACCATTTTCGCCGCCCGTCAAGCGGTGCTGCCGGTGCGACCCGTCGATACGTCGGTACAACTCCTTGTAAACGTCGAACGCTCGGCCCTCGATGCTGCGATCAGATCGCCATTGATTCCACGCGGAGAAACGTTGCTCCATGTTGCCGGGGTGAAACGTGTCGTAGACAATCTCGACGTCGTACGTGTCGAGGAACTTTTGCCACATGAAGTGCAGCGAGTTGCTGGGCGACATCGACATCATGATCTTGTCGCAGCCGCTGTGCTGGGCGAACAGGTAAGCCACCTTGATTGAGCAAAGCTGGTCGCCAGGAAACTGGCCGGTTTCTTCGGTGCCATTGAAAGCGATCAGCAACTTTGTCATGGACGTCCTGAAAAAAAAGAACACCCCCGACACCTGCCGGCGTCGCCCAGTCACCGACAAGCGGCGGAGGGTGTATCGATGTTGTGTTTTCGTTACTTTGAATCCAGCTGCTTTTGCAACTCTTCGGTTTTTTGAGCCTGACCTTTTTGGTACGGCATCCAGCAGCAATAGCTGCCGATGTGTGCGTCGTTTTCTTCTTGTTCCAGCGGCACGCTTGTTTCTGAGCGAGGGTTGCCATTCTCGTCGATGACCATCAGGTTGACCATTGAATCCGAATGGACGTGAGCGATATGAGCCGCCAATGGCCCTTTGAATCCTTGGCCTTCGACGTATTTGTAGTACCACACAACTCTACCGACTGTCGGCTTGATCATGCTTTTCTTTTCGTTTAGCGACGCATCGTTTTCACGAGCGGTATTTTTTCTCGATGAGCGAGGCAACGGATCGCTTCCTCGATCACGTCCGTTTTGGTCAAAACGACGCCTCGCTTCACGGTGAGAGAGAGACGGATTCTCGCCAGCACATTATCGATGTGCGGCGTCACCTTGAAGCTCAGGGTTCGCTGCTTGCCGTTCGCAACTCGCATGGAAGCATGGTAAGCGAAACGGTACGCGAACGTCAAGACGATTCTTGGAATATTACGAAAATATTTTTCAGATCGGGCCACCGCAGCGTTTGTATGCCCCCGAAGGAACAGTCCACTTCTCGCCGTCCTGAAGCTTGATCATTGACGCGGGGTAATTTCCGCTCTTGGCGAGCGAATGGTGGGGCTCTTGCTTCAACGTCTCGTGCGGCTGGCCTCGGTCGGCTGCCTGAATCACCGTCAGTCCCTTGCGAATCGTGACGCCGAAATCACCCTCGTGCGATGCCACGCGACCGAACTGCGAGGGAATCAATTCGCGGGCACTAGCCATCTGGTCGTTGTCGCCGAAAATGCAGAGCAAGCAGGAAACGCGACCCCAACCGAGGTAGTACGCGGGGTGAACGCGAACGTTGTGCTTCTCGATGATCGCCCAGACGTCGGCTTCCGAAAAATCAATGACCGCTCGCCATTGATGAACGATCCGTTTTTTGCCGCTGCACCGATGCTCCTCGACTTCGGCGTACTTACTGCGAGCCGCCGATTCCTGGCGGCGCTCGCCGGTGACGAACAGAATCTTTTTGCCAGCAAGGTCGGGGTCATTGTTGATCGCGATGGAACACACATCGATTTTGAGGTAAGCGGAACACCATCGAACCGAAAGGTCGGCGCTCACTTGGGGAAACTTGCGACGAGTCGATTCCTTGCCCTTGATGCCGCCCGCCTGGGCAACGGTGCCGTCCGAAAGCTCAAACTTCACGGGTGCTGTCCGGTCGCCGTCGCGAAGCATTTCCCGCTCAAAGCCGCCAACTTTCCACTGGAAGCGAATCTTGATGCCCATCGCCTCGGCGAACGCTCGGCAGTAGGCTGGCGTTACAGGCCAATCCATCAGCGGTTCGCCCTCGCGACCGTCGATGTCGTGATGCCAAAGCTCAATCTTTTCCGGAGAGACGCCTTCTTCGATTAAGCGAAGGACGGCGGCAGTGCAGTCCTTGCCGCCCGAGAAGCCAACAATGACCTTGTCGTATTCCGTGAAAGGAAGCAGGGTCACGTCGTTCGGCTTAACTTCGGATGTGGCAGTCATCTTCAACTCCAGGTTCACAAATTCATCAAAATCTTTCTGATTCCTTCGATGCTCTTCCTGGCTATGGCGGCTTCCTCTTCCCTGGAGTATTCCGGAGGAAGGTTGTAAACCCAAGCCTCAAGGGATCGGTCATCAATGTCAGCGGGAAATGCGACTCCGCGATTTTTCAAAATCTCAATGAACCGATTTCGGTTGAACGGCATCGACGCCAACGACGAACAGCCGTAGCAGGACCAGTTGGAGAACGGGTTTTCGTACGGCACTGGGAAGCGAAACCCTCCCGGCGCAAACGTGGGGCCTATGATTTTGCTGTCTTTCAATCTCAGTATCCGGACAACTTCCGGCATTGTTGCACCGCCTTCGAGCAATGCAACGTACATCCGCGAAATGAGTTTAATTGTCATGACAAAAACCTCACAAATTCATCAAAATCTTTTCTGCAACCTCGCTCGGCTTGATCGCCGACATGCACTTCGGAATCACCTCGTCGCCGATCACCGGATTCTCGCACAACGAGTTATCTTTCTCGTCGCCGTCGTCCAGCTTCGTAACTCGGCTCTTCCAGCAACCACTATTGCGACAACAGGAAAATGCCCCGACCGTATGCAGTAGGTGTTGCTTCGGATAAGAATTCCACGTCACCGGCTCGCGTCCGCCCATGATGACGACAGAAGGCTTTTGCAGCGCCGCCGCCAGGTGCTGCAAGAGCGTAACCCCGCTCAAGATTCCCTCTGCATGCCAGGCAAGCCGGATCAACTGGCGCATATCCGTCTTGCCGACCAGGTTCAAGACGTTGCGCAGCGGCGGATGGTGGTGCTCCGCCGCGCCGACCTGGACGAACAGAATCTTGCCGCGCAGAGCGTTTACGACGGATTGGTAATTTTCCGTAGACCAGAATTTTGTCGTATAGTCACTCTTGCGCCCGGCGGACACCAGCCAGAACCGTTGCCTCTTCCCGGTCACTTCCTCGACCTGATTCATCCAGCTTCGCTCCTGGGCCGACAGGTGAACGTGCGGCCGGTTCGTCATGAGCGGCACTGGCACTTTCAAGACGTCGCTGAGAAATTCGCAGTAAGCTTGCATGAAGTGAATGCCGCGCTCGCCGCTCTGGTGGATTGCCGGGTAGTGAACCTCGATCTGTTCGCCGCCGAGCCGCCGGGCGGTCGCAACGTCCGTGATGTCCGGATTGTGCTCGAAAATGGCGTCCGCCGAAGTCGAAACCGCCGTCAGGAATTTGCCCGGGTGCGTCTTGTGCAGCGAGTGGATCGCCGCCGACATGACCAGCACGTCGCCGGGGCTCATGTTATTTTTCAGGACCAGCGGTCGCCCCTCCTCCCGAGGCCGATGCTCGCACGAGGCGCACCCCGGCAGCGTCGTCTCGTGCGGCGCAAGAGCAGGGTGGCTGCAAGCGAACACCTGTCGCTGCTTGCCGCCGCAAGGGGCGCAGGCGGCCTTCTTGTTTTCGCCATCGACCTTGACGGGCTCGCCTCGATAGGGGCAGTCGGCGACGCCGGCGATCCGCGCAGCAGCAGGCGGCGGCGGGCCGCCGGCCTCGGCGAACCAATGCTGGCGGTAATTCTCGGCCTCGCCGGCGTCCACGTTAATACCTTGGCAAATTTGGCGCAGCCTGCCCGCCATTTCTTTTTTGTATCTGGGGCAATACCCGTCTTGCTTGCATTCACATTCCATAGATCTCACCAAAATTCAGCGATGACGCCGCACCAAAAGTGGCTGTTCGTATTCGTGATCGTTTCTGCCGTTGAATAATTTCCCGAAGCGGTATCGATTCGTTCCAGCCACGAACTAACGGCGTAATATCCGGGCGCTCCCGCCGTGATCGTATACGAAATTTGATCTTTTTCAAGGAAGCTGTTCGTTGGACCGCTTAACGTTTCGCTGCCGGCCAGGCTGGTGTCGGCCAGGACAGCGATGAGCAGCTTGCTGGCCGCCAGCGTTCCTGGAATCGTTCCGGAAAGAGCGGTGGCGTTGATACCGTTCGCTACGGCGCTATTTTTCAACGTGCCTCCGAGCGGCAAGCCGGTGTACTCCATGAGGTAACCGTCGATGCCGTCGGAAACGGACGATGGCGAAAACGAAACGCTTTCCGTTCCCGAACGGATCGGCGACGAAGGAATATAGTACAGCGCCGTTGTGGTGTGGGAGAATGCGTTTTGCTCGGCAGCAATCAACGTCCATGCGGCCGGCACCGAGAAGGTTGGCGTAGTGACGCTGTGCGCCGTGAGGGCCATGAGCAGCAAGTTGCCGCCGACGGTCGGAGCGGGCCATGTGAGCGTCATGGCATTTGAGACGGCAGAATTGGACGCCTTCTGAACCAAGCGAATGCCGGTAGTCGTTGACGACGACGATGATGACGAGCCGACGGTCACCGATGATGACGAGCCGACGGTCACCGATGATGACGAGCCGCACGATGGGTTGCCGAACGTCACGTAAAGCGTTGTCGGCAGCGCGACGCCAGGGCAGCAACCGTTGGCGAAGCCCGAAACGGACGACGGCGTCTTTGACGGTATGGACGCCTGGTACTGCGATGATGACGATGGGGCTTGTGACGGCGTCGTCGAAGACGGTGCTACAGAGGACGGTGTAACCGACGCCGGCGTTGACGACGAAGAAGCTTTCGCCGAGGATGACGACATCACCGATGAAGAGGATGTCACCGATGAAGAGGATGTCACGGACGAAGAGGACGCGGCCCCCGCCGGCGTATAGGTAACTGTTATCGTGCAATACTTCACCTGCGCCATGCCGGTTGGTTTGGCGCTGAGCGCCGCGCCGAAATTGCTGGCGTTAATGTCCGCCGGCGTCCACGCCAAGCCCCACAGGTCGCTCACCGATCCGTAGTTGGCGACGGCGTAGCTGCTCGGCCACGTAGACCCTGACGACTCGTCCGTCGATCCGACGACGCCGCCCTTGATGATCCGGATCGCGTTATCCTTGACGCCTGCCCCTGTTTGCTGCCGGGTCCAAGCGACCTGGATACCGTTGATCGTTGCGCCGGAGGGGATCGTGAAGCCGAAATTAGTCGCGTCGAGATAATGCGAGTTCGACGAAGAAAGGGTGCACGTCGCTGCCGATGAGTTCGTGGTGACGTTGCCGGGATTGCTCCACGCCACCGAGCCTGTGCCGGAGTCGTCTGCGCCTGTCCCTGGTCCGAACGGTCCCTGCGTGGCCATGCGCTCTCCCTAGATGGTGACGTTGGCCAAAAGGTTTCCGTCGCAGCAGTTCGTCTCGATGCAGTTAAAGATCGTCTGAAACGGCGAGCATGTTGTTGACGAGGCGCTATACGTGTAAGTTTGCACGACGCCGCCGCTGGAGTTTCCGCACGTCACGGAGAACGTAAAGACGCCGTTCGTGCAGGTCAGCGCGAAGGTCATGTCGTTGACGGTTGCGACCCATGCCGTGCCGTTCCAGACCAAGGCGTACGTCTGGCCGATCAGCGAGGAGCATGGCGTATGCGACGCCGAGGACGACGGGGTCGTTGAGGGTGTTGCTGACGAAGACGACGGCGCCACTGACGAGGACGGGGTCGTCGAGGAAAGCGTCGTCGAGGAAGGCGTCGTCGAGGACGATCCGCCGCCGCCCCCTCCCCCGCAGCCGCTTGCGGACGGCGAAATGGACGGCGCTGGCGACGGAGAAGCGGAAACGTTCGTGGAGTGCGATGCCTGCGAAACGACGCTATTGCCAGAACCAGGCCCGGGGATACAAGCCCCCCACTCGATGACGACGCAAGCGCCCGGTGTGACTGGAAGAGTTTCGCCATTGACAGGGTTGCCTGAGTTCCAATTTGAGCCGCCGCCCGGGAAAGAGCCAAAGCCGTCGCCGGTCAAAGTGAAGTTGTACGTTGTGGACGGAGGGCCGAATTCATTGGTCTGCCTGAATATTTCCCATCCCCGGCCTTTGCCGGTCACAGGCGGGTTCTGGGTCGGGTCTCCGCCATTGCCGCCAGGGCCGTTTGGGCCGCCACATCCGCCTCCGCAATCTCTTAGTGAGTATGGCGGAGGTATAATCGTGCTGCCGAGCGAACAATCCGTCCCATCGCCGCCGCTATTAGTAATTTGTCCTATACAGGCGCTCGCCAAGCCGCCTTTGCCGTACTCCAGTACACTGTTTGGCGGCTGCTGCGCAGGAGTAGCGCCTCCGATGCCGGTCCCGATGCCGCCGCGAACGGCGTACACGCCTTCCGAGATGTTAGTCGGCATCTTACCGGTCCAGCTAGCCCAGACGTTGCCCGGCGTCCAAACGTCCAGGGGGTCGCTGTACTCCTTGTATCGCATGACGTAAAGAATTTGCCCTGGGGTGCATGCGAACGTCGATCTCGCGCACGCGCCGCCGCCGCCTCCATAGGTTCCATCACCTATAGCGTACCTTGAGCCTCCGCCCACGGCGGTTATGGTGACTTGAAATACGCCGGCCGGCACAACGAACGTTGCTGGCTGAACAGCGGGACCGTCATTTCCGGCGGTCCAGTAGCATGAGTTGTATCCGCCACTGCCAGAGTTGGGGTCAACATACTGGGTGCCGCCCGCTTGGTTTTGGTTCGACAGCGGTATCACTGCAACATCGTAACCGCAGTTGTTTTGGACGTTTTGGTTCTGGAATACAGGGAGCGGCCTGCCATACACCGCGCGGCAGCAACCCGGCCCCGACGATGACGATGACGTCGCGGACGAAGTCACCGAAGACGAAGACGAAGACGTCACCGGGCAACACGCCAGCGACACCGCCACGAGCGGACGAGTCCCCAGCGGCCCGGCGTACGCCCCGACCAGCCGCCCGACGTACGTCCCCGCCGTCACCGTGATGCCGTTCGGCTCGATCACGTACACCGCCTCGCGGTCGCGCAGCGACGGCGAGCCATTCCACTGCTCGATGCGGCCTGAGTACACGAGGCCGCCGGCGACCGTGTAATCGACGCGCACGACGTGACGCACCGGCGGGTAATTCGGCAGGCCGGGTCGCAGTAGCGCTGGCAGCAAGTTGTCCTGGGTGCGGAGCATGCCGTTAAAATAGCCGCCGAGCCAGGCTTTCGCAACGGCGAAAAATATTTCGCTGATTATTTCAAAATACTGTTGACTATCGTCTAGAGTATGGTATTATTGATTGTACAGGAATGACACGTTTAACGGACACCGCAAGGAGAATAATTATGTCTGCATCGTACATCAAACTGAAAGACAACTCTTGGGGCATCCGTGTTGACGGGACCGCTACTGTGGGCCAGTCTGTCACCGTTTCCAAGAAGAACGGCGACACGAAGAACGAAACGATTACGCGAGTCCTGTTCACCGGACCAGACAAATTCAAGGCCGGAAAAACCGTGAGCCTGTGCGCCATCAAGCAAAGGCAAGCGGCCTATTCGGGAGGACGTGTTTACGACAACGCCACCGAACGCAATTCGGGCGGCGCGTATTGCGGCTATCCGTGTCCTGTCACCGGGCGAAAATGCTGCCCCGCAAACGGACCTTGCCACGACTGCCAATAACGGCAATCTCGACTTCCCCACGAAGGGATGCGTGGGGATATTGAGAGTTTCGTTACCACACAGGAGACGTATCATGAATCGACTCATGACGCTATTGGAGAAGCACGGCGCTTGCAGCGAAGCAAGAGCATGGTGTAAAGGCTACAAAAGCCCATCGGCGGCATGGTTGGCCTGCAAGAATCCCGATTGGATGTTGTGGGCGTTGGATGAATTGGGCCTATACAACCAGAAGAAAGTCCGACTGTTCGCTTGTTGAACGTATTCTTTCACCACCCACAAGGAGAACACCCATGTCCATGAGCGTCAATTTCCACGAAGGATCATTCCCGCAAGCGCCTCTCACGGTGAGAGGAAGCAAGTACAAGGATTGCCCATCCGAAAACGAATCGCGCGGCTACGTCACCATCACGGACAGCGAACACAACTACGTCTGCATCCATTGCGACTCTCTCCAGAGCATGGTTAATCTCGGCCAAGCCATCATCACGGAAGGGCTGCGGTTGATGCTGGGAGATCCGCCAGCGAAGAAGGCCTGCGAGTGCGACGTGGCTTACGAGGATTCGCTGCGCGATGAATTCGCTCATTACGCCGAAAAAGCCTTCGCCCATTGCTGCCGATAGTTTTTGCGTCGTTTCACTGGATCGCCCGTTCTGAAATAGGATTTCAGCCATGCTCACGTTCCCGATGTCAGCCCGCAATCAGAAGCTTGCCGATGCTTCCGCCCTGATCAAAATTCGTCGCCAGATCGACCGGATCGCCTCTGGCCACGACTGCGGCGACGGGCAAGAGGAATGCCCGGTCTGTATGCGTCTGTCTCACCTGGCCTGCGACGCCGACGAAGCGGCCCGGGCGATCCGTCACGAAGTTGGAGTTAAATAATCATGGAATATTACAACGTCTACCTGCTGCCGAACGCCTTGATCCGTGAAACCATCGGGGCGTACCGATTCCTCGACGTTGCCCTTGCGGTCGCCAAGGGGCGATGCCACGAGACGCGTAGCCTCGCCGAACTTCCCCGCATTCAGGTTTGCGACGACAACGATACCGTTCTGTGGGACTCGCTCGACGACTTCGACATCGATGAGCCTGTCGCGGCGTGGCTCGTGAATGACGGCGCTTCGCTGGAAGATTCTTCCGACGACTTCGCCCGCATTGCGGAGATTCCCCATGAGTAGGCTAAACTGGAAATTCAGCGATGGCAATACTTGGCAGGCGGCATGCGAGGCTGCCGGCCTGGGCAACTACTACTGGGTCATCGTCATCAATGAGAGCGGCGAGTTTTCCGTCGAGGAGTCGCACTTCATTTACGACGGGCAAGCGAGGCAATGCTTGACGCCCGGGTCCGTCGCCGCCCTGAAAAGCTTAGCTGAAACGCTCGGCCTGAAATGTCCGGCCCTCAACCTAGCGAAGTGCTGGTGCGACATCGCTGACGGGCTCATGGAAGCGAAGGAGCCCGACGCAATCCACCTCACTCCGGAGTGGCTTGCCGTTGAAGCGGCTTGCGTCAGGATGCAAGAGGCTCATTCGGCGCACAACCGCCAGTCACCATGCGGCGATTACTACAACTCACCTGAATGCGTCGAAGCGAAAAAACAATACGATGAAGCGTGTCGCGTTTACGCGAAGCTTGTCGCGTCAAAGGAAGGTGCCACATGATCCTTGCAGACCCGAAAGCGTACGAGACTTCTATCGTGAAGTCTCGTCCCCAACCAAAAGAAAAACTCTGGTGCGAGGACTGGAGCGCCGTTGTCGCCCTCGGTGAGTGGATGATCGAGGAGGACAAGATCGACCTCGACAACCTGTGGTCCTACCTCCGCAAACCGTGGAACTGGACCGATGAATGGAGCGAATTCTTGAAGACCCCATCCGGATCACCGTGGGTCGCCAAAGAAAAAAAATGATAAGCGACTTGCTGTCCGTCCCCGAGGTCGCCGACCTGCGGGGAGTTTCAAATGCCTGCGTCTATGAGTGGGTTGCCAAGGGGCTGTTATCCACTCGGGATCGGTTTGGTCGCATCCTTGTTGAGCGTACCAACGCCGAGAGCTTTGTGCCGAAACCACAGGGGTGGCCTCCTGGCCGACCTCGCAAGATAACTAAGCCTGCGCTGCTGCGGGCTAGACGCCTGCGAGCTCAGGGGGCGACCCTTGCCGAGATTGGCAAAGCCATCGGGGTCAGCAGCGGGGCGGTGAGCTATGCCTTGCGGAGGGACGCCGGTGAAATTGCCGACTAATCCTTGCGAACGATGTCGGCTGGCGACGAAGCTGAAAGGCCGCCGATACTGCTGCTGGTGCGCCGGTATCGTTCGCAAGCCAGGAGGTGCGAAATGACCTGTCATTGCGGAAAGCCGATCAAAACTACCGGCGGTTTGTGCGAAGATTGTTACGCGGAAAGCCAGCAGCACGCCGTCTCGTCTCGCACGGGCATGTGCTTACGTGAGCGAGTTAAGTTTGGCCTGTATCAAGCCGAAGACAACCAGAAAACCGGCGGCGCGTGGCGTCACCGAGGACGGAGGGTCAAGAAGTGAAGGCTCCGCAAAAACCAGGAACAACGCCTGTCGCTGGAACCGAAAAGCTGATCGCCGGATCGCCGCCTGACGGCGATAGAGGCGCAGGATGGCGAAGCAAGCGTCGGCCAATCGTTAAAGGGAAAAACAAATTGAAGGTGAAGACATGACAAGATGTGGAATATCAGCAGGAAGTCGCCGACATTCGTTATCACGGGGACAACGGAGATCGGGGATGAAAGAGTCAACCATCGTCGCCAGGATCATGAAGGCGATCCGCCAGCGCTACCCGACGGCGTACGTACGGAAAATATCTGACCGCTTCACGCGCGGGATTCCGGACATTGTCGCCTGCGTTCGCGGTCACGCGATTTTCATTGAAGTCAAGAAGCCCGGCGGCAAGCTGTCGGCGATCCAGCGCAAGGAACTTCGCGAGATCGACAAAGCAGCCGGACATGCGTGCGTCGCGGCGTCTGTTGATGACGTGATGTGGTTTTTTAACGGATTGGAAGGCTGGTCTGATTGGTGACTTTATGTGGGACGACTACATCATCGATATGCCGTTGTACTTCCCGCCGCCTGAGCCGGACCGTTGGCGGACCTTCATGCTCAACAACTGGATCGCCCTTGCGGAGGATTTTGCAATGACCTTTCCCGAATACCTGAACTCCCAGAAGCTTTGCTTCGTTGAAATCACCGAAAAAAATTCAATGGGCGGCGACTTCGCGAAAGCTGAGCACCTGGACGCTATCGTCTTGTTGGAAAACGGCGAAAAGCTTCTCGTCCAGATTGACGACGGGCACACGACCGGAGAAAAGCTTGACGGTCTGATCAAGTGGCAGAAACTGTTCGGAGATACCTACTACGCCGCCCGTGCTTGGCGCGACAAGCTTGGCTGGCACATTCAAAAAATTTAGCGTCGTTTCACTGAGTCGCCCGCAACCTAGGCGTCGGGAGAAAATATCGTGACGATCACACCGAAGCAAGCTATAAGTGAGATACACCGTCTTGCCGCCGATAGAGAGTACCCCTGGAACGCCGAGATCTGCATGCACGCTTGCCGCATGGAGGCGGCGCTTCGCATGGTCCTGTCCTTTCATTCCGGCAAGCGATGGGAGCCTGGGCTCGCCAATGAATGGCGATGCTTGCAGCGTGACGCTGGCATCCTTCCGACTTACATCGACGAGGCGGCGACAACAAAAGTTCTGTGCAGCGTAATTCGTCAGGTCTTAGGGGAAAAGGAATGAGCCATTACCGCGACTACATGGAGCGATGCCGCCGCGACGAGGAATCGCTGGCTAATTTCAACCGAATGGCTTATTGCATCGTGATTTGGTTTCTTGTCGTCACCGACTGGATGGTGATTCAATGAAATGTCCCATTTGTAACAGCGAAGTTGAAGTGCCGACCGTAGACGTCGGCGTCGGCGAGATCCAGTGCGGCCCGGCGGTGTGCCACATCTGTTTCGCCTGCCAGAACGCCGACGGGACGTGGACCCCATGCATTACGCCTCGATCTGTGTCGAAAACTCCGGAGGATATGACCGATGCTCGTTGACACTGAAAGATTAATCTCAGCTTATCGAGTTCATCCAAACGACGCGAAGTATTTCGTCGTCCTCGTTCCGCCAACTGACAGGTACGTCGGCAACCTCGCCCAGGGCGACATCGTCGAGGTTCTTGACGGTCCCGCTGGGAACGTTTTTTTTCGCGAAAAGACGAGAACGCTTCATCCCTTGTGCGATGCGGACGGCGAGTACGTTATCCTGGCCTACATAAAGGACGCCGAGTACGATTCCCTGAAACGAGAGCCATCATGACTGACGGCGAAGCTGTCTCCCACGAACAAAGCTGGTTCTGCGACGCCAAGAAGGCGGCGATGTACTTGTGGGAGGCGATATGAAATCATCCATCACCCTGGAGGCCGGCCGCTTGGTCGTTGATTCCGGATACAGCCCGATTCTCGTGGAACGCTTCCGCCAGATCGAGGGGCGTCGCTGGGACGCCGACCGCAAGGTCAACTCGTTTCCGGCGACGGGCGAGGCGCTCTTGGCCGTCTGCGACGTCATGGGGCTGATCCCCTGGATGCTCGACGACGACGTCAAGGCGCTGCTCGACACGGTCGCGAAGCCGCCCGAGGCCCGGCCGGTCGATGTGGCGCTCGCCGAGGGGCACAGCTTCCTGACGCCGCCGTTCGATCATCAGCGGGTGAACTTCGCCAGGCTGATGGGCGAGAACCGCTGGGTGCTGGCTGACGAGATGGGGACAGGTAAGAGTTTTTCCCTAGTCAATAAGATTAGGACATTTGTCGGCGACGCCACGAAGGTCTTGATCATTTGCCCGAAACCTGTCGCGCAAGGGTGGGTTAAGCAACTAAACGATCACGGACAACTCGGCTGCGAAGTCATCGAGGGCAGCAAGGAAAGGCGCGAAGCGGTTATGCTGCGACACCACGGCAAGCCAAGCATCAAAATTACGAACTACGAGCTATTGCTGCATTCCGACTTCTCAGTCGTGAGCTGGGACATCATTGTTCTGGACGAGATCCACAAGGTCAAAAACCACTCGTCCCAGGTGAGCAAGCGGGTTCGCGAGCTAACCGAGAAGGCGTCGCACGTCTACGGACTCAGCGGAACGCCCGCCCCGAACGGGCTAGAAGATTGGTTCGGCGTTCTTCGCGCCGTCAAGCCCGACCTGCTCCCCGTCACGACGAAGACAGCGTTCGAGGCCCGCTACTGCCTCAAGACGAAGCTGCCGGACAGCAACGTCTTCAAGATTAGCGGCTACAAGAACGTCGCCGAGCTTCACGGCTACATCGCCTCGATCACCTCGCGCGTCACGAAGGCCGAGTGCCTCGACCTGCCCGGCAAGATGTTTGAGACGCGCACGGTGACGCTGGACGGCGACCAGGCCAGAATCTACCGCGACCTCAAGCGAGACGCCGTCGCTCGCCTGGCCGACACCGAGCTATCGATTAACAACGTCTTGCAAGAGTCGTTGCGGTTACTGCAAGTCGTCGGCGGGTTCATGCCAGGCGACGACGGGACGATGGCCGAGATCGAGAACAAGGCCAAGCTGCCAGCGCTGGCCGGGTGCCTGGACGAGCTAGGCACGAAGCGGTGCGTCATTTGGTGCAACTTCCTGGCCGAGGTACGGTTCCTGGCGAAGTGGCTCGGCGACAGCTACGGGCGCACCGTCACATTCTGCGGCGAGACGAGCGAATTCGACAGAATACGGGCGCTCGAAGACTTCGTCAGCGGCAAAGCGAGATACTTCCTCGGCACCGCCGGCGCTGGCGGCACGGGCATCAACGGGCTGGAAGTGTGCGACACGGAAATCTACTACAGCCGGGGCTGGCGGTACGATCACTGGGTGCAGTCGCAGGACCGCCTCGACCGCATCGGCCAGAAAAATAAAGTCACCGTCATCAAGCTGGTCGCCTCGGGGACCGTTGACGAGAAGGTTGACCTGGCCCTTGAAAAGAAGGGCGGCATGCAGGACATGATGCTGCAACGACCGGAGGATTTTTTCTGATGATTAATCCATTCTGCCCGGCGTGCCACGGCGAAGGCGGTTACGCGCAGGATAGCGGAGGAGTGCAACCTTGGGGCGAGTCGATTGACATTTGGATGCCTTGCGAAGAGTGTAATTTCAGAGACGCGGAGAAAAAGAAAATGACTGAAATCGTCAAGGAGAAGCTGATCGCCTACGCCATTCGATGCGACCTCACGTCGCAGGACGTCGTGTACATTAGCGAACTGATCGAAGAGAACGAACGGCTGCAAGCCGACGGCATCATACGCGACGCCAAACAGCTTCTCGTTGACGCCCAGGAAGAAATTAAACGGCTGCGCAAGCTCAACGAGGATCTTGCGGTTCGTGTCGCGGCACAGAGCGAGTTGCTGGCGCAACGGGCAGAGAAGAAACCGTTCCGAAACGTTGAAGACGCCCAACTTATCGCTTACCGTCAATGGTTCAATGGTGGGTGGCGATACGTCAAGAAGCCGCTCTACGTCAGAGTCGGAGGCGGCAAAGTTGTGCGGGCTGACTTCGACAATCCTCCGCTCAGCGACGCCGTCATGTTCAACGGTATCGACGTGTATGACGCGACCTTCGAGCGAATCGAAAAACTGGTCATAGGTAAAATCCGCAACGCCCGCCACGAGGGCGACGCGCTGCTTGCCGACATCGAGGTGCTGACGTGACCAAAAACTTCAACTGCGCCGTCGGCTTCGACGCCCTGGTGCAACTTGACATGACCCAGCAGGAAATCGCCGACCTTGTGATTCACGAATTGATCGACAAGGGGCTCATTAACGACAGCGCCAATATCGTGAACGTCTGGGATGGGCTCGGCGGCGAGACGAAGCTGTACGTCAGCGTGACGGACGAGGCGAACACCTTCAACATCGGGACGCGAGCGGACTGGGAGCTCGCCGGCCTCGGCGACATTTGCGACGACCTGGATAAGCTATAAAGCGAAAAATAATAATTGAAAAATACTATTGACGCAAAACAAAGTTTTGCGTAATATCTTGAAGTCTGAAACCTAACCTACTTGTCACACGGAGATTTTATCACATGGTCAAAACCACAACGAAAGAATTGCCGCAGTCGCAGCGAGTTCCTGAATCGCGCACAGCGATCGCGCTTGTGCCGCCAACGTCGTTGCTCGCCCCGGGCGGCATCAGCGAGGCCGAAAAGGCGTTCCTCACCGAAAGCGGACAGGAGCCTGAGAAACCCACGAAACTTCCAAGCATCTCAATCAATCACAAGGGTGGCGAGTTCGTCATGCCGGACGGCAGCGTCCGGAATGGCGACGAAGGCATCGACTGCTTCATCCTCGCTCACTTCACGACGCGACTGTACTACGAGAAGCCGTTCGATCCTCGGGCTGACAAGATGCCCCCGGACTGCAAGTCGGCCGACTGCATCACGCCGGACTCCGACGCGACCGCCCCGCAGGCGCAAACGTGCGCCGTTTGCCCGCACAACGCGTGGGGCAGCGCCAGACAAGGCAAGGGCAAGGCTTGCCGGGAATACCTGCGGCTCATCGTCGTCTCGCCATCCCTCGGCAACCCGCCCATTGCGGCGCTAACGCTGCCGCCCACCGCGATTGGCATTTTCTACGGCGGCACAATGTCCATCGGCGGTCGCCGAGGCTACCTCGATCAGGTGAAGTCGAAGCACAAGGCTTACCAGATCATCTGGACGCGCATCACCCTCATCCGCGAGACGGAGGAGTCGGTCAACGTGCTGCCGGCCTTCACGATGGGTGAGCCAGCCCAGGTTGACGTGGCGCGGTCGCTGGCGGCACTCTCGACGCAATTCATGGCGGCGATCCGAAACGTGCGGCGTGACGTTCCGGAGCCGAGCGAGTAAGCAACTTCGTCGCGGAGCCGGGGATCTCTTCGGCGAGGCGGTTGACGGGTAGTTTAATGGCAGAACACGGGGCTTCATAACCCTGACCGATGTGGGTTCGACTCCCATCCCGTCTTATTTTCAGCCAGACACCCGGCGGACAAAACGCCGGAAGTTGACTTCCGGTGCCAATGGGTCCGGCACTTTTTACTGGAGACTCAACGTGACGACCGAAGAAGAAATTCACTCCCTGTTTCCCGAAGACGAAATCTCGCAAGAAGTCGTCCTGGCTCGCGCCAAGGCATACCTGGACGCCCGCCGGGCCAAGGAAGCGGCCGAGGTCGATCTGTCGAACCTCACGAAGTCGCTCACTGAAGCCGAGGCGGCGCTCATTCTCGCGATGGACGGCGCTGACGTCAAGGGGCTCAAGATCGAGCATCGCGGCGAGGTGGCGGCGCTGTCGCAAATGCGCAGCGTCTACTTCTCGCTGCCGCCCGGCGGCATCAGTGACGCCAACGTCCTGGCCTGGATCACCGATAACGGCGGCAAGGACATCATGAAGCCCGCCATCCATCACGCGACGTTCTCGTCGTTCTGCAAGGAACTCGTTGATCAGGGCAAGGTCATTCCGCCCATGATCAAGGTCGCCGAAAGGCGCGGCATTCAACTACGGAAAGGATGATCCACATGCTTGTGCTAGCAAGGCAGCGCGGCGACTCGATCATTATTACGTGTCCGAGCGGCGACATCATCAAGGTGTCGGTGTCGGACATCGTCAGCGGCAGCAAGGTGCGCATCGGGATCGAGGCGGACCGGTCGTACCAGATTGACCGGGAAGAGATTTACGAGCAGAAAAAAGCCGAAGGAAAAATCCCGGCGAAACCATTGCCGGCGACGACCGGTTGAGTAGACTATCCGTCCCATTGTGCTTTTGACCAAGCGGGACAACTCGAAGCGTGACACAAAAATGACAGGTCGCTAAGCCCGGCACCCTCATGCGAAAATCCTTTGTCACGGGGATGGGGCATGGTCAGGGGGTGTCGGGGTTAGCGGCCTTTTTATTTCGGAAGCCAATCATGGCAATGACACCGTCCCACAAAACTCGTGAGCAACAGAAAGCCGCCGGCTGCACCTGCGGTACCGGACAATTCTGCAAGCCGCACCAGCGGTACGGCATGGCGGACGCCGACGGCGACGCCGTCAAGCGGCGAAGGGAGAAGCGACGTGAAGCGAGAGCACCTAAACCTACTGGCCGGCGCGATTACGGACCTTCAGGCGGCTGAGGCGAAGTTACGGGAAATTCCTGAGCTTCAAGTCGTGGCGGACCTGGTCGGCGGCATCGTCGGGACCGACCGAAGCACGTCGCAGAACCCGCACGGTTTGCTGGCGATTGCTGCGGAGCAGGTCATGTGTGGTGGGCACGGTTACGGACTGGCGACCTTCGGCGTAACGCAAAATTAAGTAACTTCTTTTCGGGAGAAAATTATGGCAAAGAAAAAACCGTCGCCTCTTGACGACTCAGTTGATGGCGCAGTTGATGGCGCAATGGAAGCTATCGACAATTTCGCGAAGCCGCTTCGCGACGACGAGTACCTGGAGTACCTGGACCGCATCGGGTCGCACATCGAAATGATGCTCGAAGCTAAAAAAGAAGAAGATGCCTCCTCCGAAGACGAGTAACTCCACTTCCGAAAATACTGATGGAGCACTCAAGTGGACCCAAAGCCCGAACGAATGGAAGTCGTTGACGACGCCGTCCCCGCCTCACTCAAAGCGTTGCCGCGATGGGTTGGCTGAACCTACTGGCCGGCGCGATTACGGACCTTCAGGCGGCTGAGGCGAAGTTACGGGAAATTCCTGAGCTTCAAGTCGT
>VFSW01000239.1_pt1 | contig 76628 bp, 81 predicted proteins | sample 5358111 | NCBI WGS metagenome assembly VFSW01 (sample SAMN11554181, study PRJNA540505) | mine drainage metagenome | isolation source: sediment from site ElyBrook_90M | place: USA: Ely Copper Mine, Vershire, VT | collected 2017
GCCGACGCCTCTGCCTGGTACGATGGGCGGATCTGATGCAATCGTTACAATAATCGCAACTGTGACAGCGGGGGGGGCGGTGCGCCAACCGCCCCTACCAGGAATCGGAGCGGAAACCACAACGCTCCGAGCGCGGCGACGATGCCATACGGTACCGCCGATCACGATGCGATAGCCGGGAGGAAGCTGCTCACGCAGCGCGTCGATTTGCGGCATCGCCTGCTTCATCACTGGCGAGGAGAGAACGCCCGACTTCGTTAACGCGTTGATGGTCATGGTCCGGAAGTGATCGCGCCGCACGATGCGTTCCTGACTCATCTGAAAGGTTACTGGCGCGAGTGAATTTAACGGGCGGCCGGGTCCGTTCTGCGCATAGACGTAGAGGTTCTCCACATCCGCGAGCTTCGCGCGCTCTTCCTGGCGGAGGCGGGCAACAATCGGTACGCGAGTTTCGCCGTCGAGCAGCGTTCCGACCCGGGAGATGCTGCGCGCGCGCTGCCGCTCCTCGAGGTGGCCGCGCGGCAGTTTCGAAGCCTTGAAATGACGGGATGGCTCAAGCTTAGCGAAGAGGGTATCGCGAATTTGCAGGCCCGACACTCTACCCGTCCGTGAAGAGGACTCCGCTCAGGTGCACGTCCGCGAACGACACAATAGAGAGAGGTAAAGATGGAAGAATCTAATTTTGGACGCCGCGAGGTCACCGTCCTGACCCTAAACGTCTATTTCGGGACCGATCTCGGTCCGGCATTCGGCGCGAAGGATTTCCCCGAGCTTATCGAAACGCTCGGCAAACTATGGGCCGAGGTTCAGGCCACCGATATTCCCGCGCGAGCCGCGAGCATCGCTCATCAAATCGCGGCGTCCACGCCCGACCTCGTCGGTTTGCAGGAGATCGCTCTATGGTCGATCGGAGCGCCGGGTGCGACGGCGCCCAAGTACGATTTCCTGCTGCTGGTCCTCGAGGCGCTTCACAAAGAAGGCCTCTTCTACACGCCCATCGCGGTGAATCGCGATCTCAATCGATCCGCGCCCTTGGATATGAGTGGAAACTTCGTGGAGTTTCAGGATCGGCATGCGGTCCTTCTGAGAGTCGGCCCCCACCCGAGCAACGTTCGTCCCTACGACGTGCAGGCCAAAACATTCACGAGCCTCTATGAAAAAAGCAGCCCGCTGATGGGAACCCTGAACGTCCCGCGCAGTTGGATTGCAGTTGATGCACTACTCGATGACCGCAAATTCCGCTTCATCGAAACTCACATTGAATCGCTGGAAGAGGCGGTGCAGGTCGCGCAAAACAACGAGCTGATCGCGTGGCTCGGGAATGCTGACCTCCCCATCATTATGGTGGGGGACTTCAATTCGAATGCGAATCGGCAACCGGAGGTCGAGGACTACACCCGCACGTATCCCGACCTCATCGCCGCCGGATTTACCGATGCCTGGGCGGTCGTGAACTCCGGTGATCCCGGGAACACCTGCTGCCATGCGCCGGATTTGCGCAACATCGCCGCGGAACTCAATCGCCGCCTCGATTTGATTCTTCTACGCGGCGCGATTACCCCGATTTCCGCGAAGTTGGTGGCAGCGGAGCCGGCCGCGCGAACCGCTTCTGGCGTATGGCCCACCGACCACGCCGGCGTGTTCGCGAAGCTGCGATTCGACTAGCAGCTCCGCGACCGCTGCCTATCGAACCGTCAAGCGCTCTTCGAGAGCTGCGCCTCGATGGAGCCTGTGACGAGCGGATCCGTCGGCGTGATATCGGGCGCAAATCGCGCCACCACCTCGCCTTTGCGATCGACCAGGAATTTCTCGAAGTTCCACGCGATGTCGGTTTCGTTCTTGGGTCCCAGCCCATGCTGATCCAGCGTCTTGCGCAGTGCGCTGTCGGTCTTGCCCTGGGCCTTGGGCACGGCGCTGATCAGATGCCGATACAGCGGATGCTGCCCCTCGCCCTTGACCACGATCTTTTCGAACATCGGAAACTTGACCCCGAACTTGGTCTCGCAGAACTGCTTGATCTCGGGATTCGATCCGGGTTCCTGTCCGGCGAATTCGTTGGCCGGAAACCCGAGGACCTCAAATCCCTTGCCATGATAGGTCTCGTAGATTTTTTCCAGCTCGGCGTACTGAGGAGTCAGGCCGCATTTCGATGCAACATTGACGATCAGCAGCACCGATCCCTTGTAGTCGCCGAGAGTGGCGTCCGAACCGTCGATGCGTTTAGTCGAAATTCCGTAAATATCACCAGCCACGATGCAGGTCCTCCAATTACGAATGTGCTAGCACGCTAATTCGCCATCGCGATCGAAGGCAAGCCCGGAAAGCTGACAGAGGACACCGGCCCGCTTCTGATCCGTCCCCTCTCTCTCTGAGAGAGGGTGGATGGCGCGGTTGTCGCTCCGCGGATTGGCGACAACGGTGCCAGACGGGTGAGCACCGCGCGCTGCGCGCGGTGGTGGAGTGCCACGCACTCCTTCCTACAACCCGCCACCTCATGTACACCCACGGTCACTATGAATTCGCGCGCAGTCGCCACTCCCCGTTTTGACGACCGGTGCCCGGTCCTTGCGACGCGACTCGACTGATGCGGAAAAACGCCTCTGGAGCGCGCTCCGAGCTCGTCGCCTCGAAGGCATCCGCTTTCGCCGCCAGGTTGTGATCGGTCGCTACATCGCGGACTTCTGCTCCGCGAATCCGAAGCTGATCGTCGAACTCGATGGCATCCAGCATGAGGACCAGCAGACCTACGACTACGCGCGCACTCGGTATCTGGAGTCCCAAGGCTACTCAGTCCTGCGCTTTTGGAATGGTGATGTCCTCGCGCATTTCGCCGATGTGTTGAATACGATCGCCGACGAAATCCGCAAAACAAAAGGGTAGCGCTCGCTTTCCAATCCGTCCCTTCTCTCGCTCTTGTTTGCGAGAGAAGGTGGATGGCGCGCTGGTCGCTCTTTGACTTTGCGACCAGCGTGCCAGACGGATGAGAGCCGCGCGCTGCGCGCGGTGGTGGCGTACCACGTAGTTCCGGTTCGTCCGCCGATGCGATAGTAACTTGCGGCACAGCTTCTTTTTTCATGTCACCCTGACGCAAGCTTGAACCGAGGAAGGATCTCAACCTTGCGGGTGCCACCGGCCACGCGGAGATCGCACCTTTCTGTCAGCCCGAACAAGGCTGCCGAGTCGAGGGACTTCCACGAAGCGATCTGCTCTCGCCAACAATGAGCCTGAGAAGTTCAAAACCTTGCAATATACTACTGGCGAGTCGCGGTCAGGTTTCCTGCCTCTTCGTCATACGAAAGAAACGGTGGATGGTGAAACACTACACCGGGAACTTTCAGATCTGTATTGTCGACAATCCACCGGCACGATCTGTATGCGCTCCTATGGATCGATTCCGCTTTCTTTATCAGTTTTCTGTACTCGTCTTTTGTCCGGGGATCTTCTGCCGCACCGAAAACATAAAGCACGGGCAGATCGCGACGCGTACGACTATCCGCAACTAGAAAAAACAGACCGTTTAGGTAACCATCGACATAGGCAATCTGTTCGTAAAGCTTCTTGCGCACCTGCTGGCGACGGATGATTTCATAACTTTGCAATCGATGATGGATGCGGTGGGCGTTCGAATATTCACCTGTACATCGCCTAGCTAGAATTCGACTGAGAGCGTGCATGAGGCCATCTTGGTAACTAAGCGTTAAGATGGCCGTCGGGTACTTTCGCAGATCAATACCGCCAATGAAAGCGTGACTGGCAATCACCCTTTGATAGGCTTCACCGACTCCCTTAAACACCTTATCGGGTAGCATTTCTTCCGCTGCGACAAGGTGTTCCTTCAAGCGAACGAGAAAATGAGTTCCTGCTGTAATTATTGGCGTTATATCGGTTCTCTCGAAACGCTCGTTGGCGCTTTCGTCGATGGTGACTAGATAGCTATGAGGACGCATTCCCTTCATTTCGGAGGTGAGCAACTGGTGAATCTTCACAAAATCGCTATCTTGAAAGGAGTAACCGATGTAAAGCACGGTTTTCGTAGCGAGGAGAGTTTTTAAAACGCTGCCCATCAGACCAGTCCGGAGTCTTTCGTAGCAGTTCGAATAATCCTCCGCTGTCGCCACTATTGAACCGAGATTGTTAACCGAACCGTGGATTTTGAATACTTTCCGCCCCGGCAATTCCCAAAGTGCGAAGTCTTCCGCCGATACGTACGGCGTGGCGCCACACTCGCGTTCGAAATAGTCATCCCAGTTGGTCGTGATGATATTGTCGATTCGAAAAATGGTTGACAGCTCACGATGAAACTTAGTAGCGCCGTTGTACAACTCCGGGAACGACTCTACGTATGCGATCCGTTCTTTTATCCGCGTCAGCAGTTTCTGGCGTCCGTTCGGCTGGTCACAGAATTTGCTCATCAGGTTTGGAAAATCGGGCGCGGCTGGTCTGAGCGTCGGTAGTTCACTCGCTATGCTGTCGTAAAACGTGTCGCGTGAGACAGCTCGGTCTTCCGTGCTGATCCCGCCTCCCGCGAATACTACGAGGTTGCCTTTCTTTGCCGCCTCTACGAGCTGCGATGGCATGACGAAGTCTTTGTTTCGTTTGCACAATTCGCAGACGCACCTGGCTGTCAAGTCGTTCGCCATGAATAGATGCTTCGGAGAATATCAATATCGTTTACGAGAACCCACTGGAATCCGAGAGGCGGGGATTGCCAGTTTCAGGCAGGTCGGATCGCGAAGCCTCAGTAGGGTTCTGGAGACGTCTGGTCGCTATTTGAAGGACGATTGAAAACGGGACGCTTGAAACCCCTCGATTGCATGCGCTGGCGCCAGAGTGACATGGAAAAGGCAGGCGAACGAGAAGATCCGTGGCACTCCCACCACCGGCGGGCGAAGACGCCCGCCGGCTCTCATCCGGCTGGCACGCCGGTCGCGAAGCCCTAAGAACGACCGGCGCGCCATCCACCTTCTCTCGCAAAGAAAAGCGAGAGAAGAAACAAAGATCAGCGGGCCGCCGATGTCGAGCGTCCGACAGCGTCCCCCCTTAGCCAATGAGACCTGGGTTCGCGCCGCCATCGATGGTGATGTTCGCGCCGTGAATGAACGCCGCGCGCGCCGAGGCGAGGAACAAAATCAGATCCGCTACCTCATCAGCTTTGCCGGGACGGCCTAGCGGCGTCATCCGGCGCATGATTTCTTCGGGACCTTGCGCCCCTCCAGCTTCGCGAGCGCGCTGCTTGAGAAACAACTCCAGGCGCTCGGTGAGGATCGGTCCCGGATTGATGCCGACCACTCGCACGCCGTGCTTGGCACCCTCGCCGGCAAGGCTTTTGGTGAAGTGGTTCAGCGCGGCATTCGCTGCGCCACCCACCATGTATCCCGCCGAGGGAACCAGGCCGCCGGTGCCGATGACATTGACGACCACGCCGGTTTTGCGCTCGGCCATTCGCGCCATCGCCGCGCGCGCCATTCGGACATAGCCGAAAAACTTCAGCTCGAAGTCGAGCTTCCAGTCGTCGTCGGAAATTTCCTGAAAATCGCCGGGTCGCGCGCTGCCCGCGTTGTTCACCAGGATGTCGATACGCCCGAATTCCTTTATCGTGCGATCGATTACGCTTTGAATTGCCGCGGGATCGGTAAGGTCAGCGGCGACCGCGGCGATGCGCTCGCGTCCCGATGCGCCGACGGCCGCGACCGTCTCATCCAGCGCCTCGCGACCCCGCGCGCATACCACCACCGACGCGCCTTCCTTGATGAAGCCCAACGCGGCGGCCCGCCCGATGCCCTTGCTCCCGCCGGTGACGATCGCGACTTCACCTGCCAGCTCGAGTTCCATGATGCACCTCGCTCGCCGCCAACGCTCGCATCGCCAGGCGCGACGGGTCAAGGGACAGCCTTAACAGCGCGGCTGCTATCTGGCACCATGGATGCCTCATCTGATGAAAGACGTCATCGTCCCGATTATTTCCGCGGCAATTGAAAAGGCGCATACGGCTGGGAAGCTTAAATCTTCCGGCGTCGCGGTCGGCACCGAATCGCCCAAGGATCCCTCGCATGGCGATATTGCCTCGAATGTCGCGCTCACGCTGGCAAAGGCCGAAGGCAAGCCGCCGCGCGCGATCGCAGAGATCATTCGCGAAAATATCGCGCTGCCGAGTGACATCAGGGAAGTAGGCGTCGCGGGCCCCGGATTCATCAACTTCCGGATGGCGTCGAGCTATTGGCATCGCGAGCTGCGCCACGCCATCGGCGAAGGCGCGAACTATTTCCGTCCGCGCAAATGGACCCTTCGCGAAGGCGGCAACGATACCGTGCAGGTCGAGTTCCTTTCGGCCAATCCTACCGGCCCGCTCACCGTCGGACATGGCCGCAACGCGGTGCTGGGCGATACCATCGCAAGGCTCTACGAGGCGGCGGGCTTCACGGTTAATCGGGAGTATTACTTCAACGATGGTGGCCGTCAGATGCGGCTGCTCGGCGAGTCGGTCCGGGTGCGCTATCTGCAAGAGCTCGGGCGCGAAGCCACGATGCCCCAGGACGGCTATCAGGGCGAGTACATAAAAGAGATCGCGCGCGAGCTGCGAAGAGAGCGGGGCGAGGAGCTGGCCGACAGCGAGGATCGAGAGGTCTTCCGGGCGGCGGCGGTCAAGGCGATCTTTGAGGAAATCCTCGCGACCTGCAAAACCCTAAGCATCCGCTTCGATACCTTCAAGAACGAACTGGATCTGGTGCGCGACGGTCGCGTCGATAGAGTCATTCGTGGCCTCGAAGATCGTGGCCTCGTCACACAGAAAGACGGCGCACTGTGGCTGCGGGCCGAGCCGCTTGGACTTCCGAAGGATCGCGTAATCGTGCGCTCGGGCGAGGACGCTGATCCGATCTATCGCACCCCCGACATCGCCTATCACATCGAGAAGCTGGAACGCGGCTTCGATTTGATCGTCGATGTCTTCGGGGCGGATCACATCGCGGAACATGAGGACGTGATCGCGGCAGTGAAGGCGCTGGGCCATGAAACATCGCGAATCAAAGCCATTATCTATCAGTTCGTGACGCTGACGCGGGCCGGCGAAAAGGTGAAGATGTCAACGCGCAAGGCCACCTACGTCACTTTAGACGAGCTCATCGAGGAAGTCGGTACCGATGTGGTCCGCTTCTTTTTCCTGTTCCGCAAACATAATAGCCACTTGGATTTCGATCTCGATTTGGCGCAAAAGCAGGCACCCGAAAATCCGGTCTTTTATGTCCAATACGCACATGCGCGCCTCGCCAGCGTTTTTCGCGAGGCCGAAAAGGCCGGGCTGATGATTCCCGATGACACCTCGAAAATCGACCTCGACCTGCTCTCCGCCGAGGAACTCGATTTGGCGAAACGTGTGCTAGAATTTCCTGAGGTGGCTACTGCTGCTGCACAGGCCCTCGAGCCTCATCGTATGCCCTTCTACCTCCTCGAACTGGCGGGCGAGTTTCATCGCTACTATAACCAGCCGCACAATCGTATAATCGGTCCCGAGCGCGAGCTGAGTCTCTCCCGGCTCTATCTTGCGAATCTGCTCAAGACCGGACTCGCATCAGGGCTCGAATTGCTGGGAGTCTCCGCTCCGGAGCGCATGTAAAAAATATGCGTTTTGAGATCAGAACCGGGGGCTGGATTTTAATCGCGCTTGGCCTCCTGGGTCTTTCGGTGATCGTATTCGCGTTCGGAATTTATGCGGGATACGACATCGCGCGCAGTACTACTCCTGAAGCTCCGCAGGCCGCGAGCGTTTATCCGCTGCCCAATCCGCCGCCCGTGCCCGAAGTGGCGAAGGCGCCGGTTGCGGTTCCTGAGCAGAAGGCTGCGTCCAAGGCGGTGGCGCAAAAAACCAAGCCGACAGGACCGCCATCTCTCGCGATGGATAAGGATGCTGGTCCGGTTGCTTCGCCTGCGTCACATACGGTTGCCAACGCGGCTGTTGCTCCAGCGAAGATTTCGAACACTGACGCTACGAAACCTGCGGTGCCGAATCCTCCCGCGAAGTATGCCTCGGCGACGGATGCATCGGGCGGTCACCATAAGCCATTCAACATCCAAATCGATGCGGCGATGGATCGTTCTAACGCCGAGCAGATGACTGCGCGCCTGCAAAAACTCGGCTATCGCGCCTTCATGGTGCCAACCGATATCGACGGCCAGACCTGGTGGCGGGTGCGCGTGGGCCCCTATCAAAGCCAGGAAGAGGCGAGCACCGCCGAGCAGGAACTTCGCGCCAAGTACAAGGACACCTACGCTCCCTAGCGATGCGATAGTTGACAGGGACGCGAACTGATCATACTTAATGACGGTAATGGAATACTCAAACGGCAGCGCTTGGGCGAACTGGTGGTGGTCCACCAAGGCATTCGCTTGCGCGCCGGTTTTGTAATCCATCGCAAAACCAGTTGATCCAAAGGGCCGCGGGCGAAAACCTGCGGCCCTTTTCATTTGATGGCGAGGGCGGTGGGATCCCCGGCAGAGATGGGAGAAAACAAAATGGCGCTATTGCCGGACCTGCAACAATTCGAACGGCTCGCGCGCGACGGGTTCAACCTGATTCCCGTCAGCCGCGAAATCGCCGCTGACCTCGAAACGCCCGTGTCGGCGTTTCTGAAAGTCGCGCGCGGCGACTATTCATTCCTTCTGGAAAGCGTCCGCGGCGGCGAGAAATGGGGCCGCTACACCTTCCTGGGCTCCGAGCCGTCGATGGTCATCCGCGCGCGAGGTGATCGCACCGATATCATCCGGCCCGGCCGCGCCACCGAATCGCGTATCGCTCCCAACGCCTTCGACGAACTGCGCAAGGAAATGCAGCGCTTCAAGGCTCCGGAGATTCCCGGCTTGCCGCGCTTTTTCGGCGGGGCGGTCGGCTTCCTCGCGTACGACATTGTGCGATGCTTCGAGCCGCGCATCCCGGCGCGGGCGCACGACGACCTCGGCACGCCGGACCTCTACATGATGTTCACCGATTCCGTCATCATGTTTGATAACGTCCGCCAATCGCTGACGCTGATCGTCAACGTTGCGGTGAATGATTTCGCTTCCCCGCGCGAGGGATACGAGCACGCGCAGCGAAAGATCGAGGCGCTGATCGATCGGCTCGCGGGCCCGGTCATCCCGCCGCGCCTGGAGGGAAGCGCGATCAAATTCGATGCGCCCGTTGCCGTCACCTCGAACACCAATCGCGGGGCCTACATGACGACGGTGTCGCGCGCCAAGGAGTACATCACCGCCGGCGACATCATCCAGGTGGTTCCCTCGCAGCGCTTCGAAGCGCCGCTCGAAGTTCATCCATTCAACATTTACCGCAGCCTGCGCACCATAAATCCTTCGCCCTACATGTTTTATCTGCGCCTCGGCGATCACACGATTGTCGGCGCATCGCCCGAGGTGATGGTGCGGGTCGAGGGCACCGAAATTACGCTGCGTCCGATCGCGGGCACACGCCCGCGTGGCAAGACCGAATCCGAAGATCGCGACCTTGAAAAGGAACTGCTCGCCGATCCCAAGGAACGCGCCGAGCACATCATGCTGGTTGACCTCGGGCGCAACGACGTTGGCCGCGTCGCGAAGATCGGGTCGGTCAACGTTACCGAGCTGATGGTGGTCGAGCGCTACTATAGCGTCATGCACATCGTTTCGAATATCACGGGCCAGCTGCGTGACGAATGCGACGCCTTCGATGCGTTCGCCGCAACGTTTCCGCAGGGCACGGTTTCCGGCGCGCCGAAAATCCGCGCGATGGAAATTATCGACGAGCTCGAGTCGGTCCGGCGCGGCGTCTATGCGGGCGCGGTCGGCTATTTCAGCTTCACCGGCAACACCGACACCGCGATAGCGTTGCGCACGCTGCTCATCAAAAATAATCGCGTGTATGTGCAGGCCGGTGGTGGCGTGGTCGCGGATTCCGATCCCGGCGCGGAGTTCGATGAGTCCGTCAACAAGGCCCGCGCGATGATTCGCGCGCTCAACGCGGCTCGCGAATTCGAAACCGCCGCCGCAGCGGTGGTCAGGTGACCTCATGAAGATTCTGATGATCGACAATTACGATTCGTTCACCTACAACCTCGTGCAATATCTCGGCGAGCTCGGCGCCGAGGTAACCGTGAAGCGCAACGATAAGATCGATATCGCCGGAGTGCGCGCACTTCATCCCGACGCGATCGTAGTATCGCCCGGCCCTTGCACACCCAAAGAAGCGGGAATCTCGCTCTCGATTTTTAAGGAGCTCGCCGGCGAGGTGCCGATCCTCGGAGTATGCCTCGGCGAGCAATGCATGGGCGAGGCGTTCGGAGGCAAGGTGGATCGCGCGCCGCGCTTGATGCATGGGAAGACCTCGCCGGTGATTCACGATGGACGCTCAATCTTCGTAGGGATGCCGAATCCCTTCGAGGCGATGCGCTATCATTCGCTCATCGTGGATTCGAACTCGATTCCCGAATCTCTCGAAATCAGCGCGCGCACCGCGGAAGGTGAAGTGATGGGCCTGCGACATAAGAAGCTCTTCGTCGAGGGGGTGCAGTTTCATCCCGAATCGATTGGAACGCCGGAAGGGAAACACCTCCTGCACAACTTCATGAAGCGGGCGGCCGCGTGAGCGATTTTGCATCCGCATACGAGGCGGTCCTCGCTCGTCACGCGCTTTCTGCCGACGATGCCGAACGCGCTTTTGCCGACGTGCTTGACGGCGATGTTTCGGAAGTGTTGGCCGCGGCGTTTCTCATCGCGCTCAAGGTGAAGGGGGAGACCGGCGACGAGATCGCGGGATGCGCGAGAGCGATGCGCCGTCGGGCACGCGCGCTTAAGCTCGGCATCGATGGTCTCGTCGATACCTGCGGTACCGGCGGTGACAATGCCGGCACCTTCAACATTTCGACCGGCGCGGCTTTGATTGCCGCGGCAGCCGGGGTTCCGGTCGCGAAGCATGGCAATCGCGCGATCAGCGGGAAGGTCGGGGGCGCGGACGTGCTGGAGAAATTCGGCATCAAGATCGATTGCGATCCGCCGGTCCTGCGAAAATGCCTGCGCGTCGCGGGATGCTGCTTCATCTTCGCGCCCGCATATCATCCCGCGATGGCGCGCCTCGCACCGCTGCGGCGCGCGCTCAAGACTCGCACGCTGTTCAACCTGATGGGCCCGTTGGTGAATCCCGCCGCGCCCTCGCGCCAGGTTACCGGCGTGGCGGAGGCGCAGCTGTTCGAGGAAGTTGCGCGCGCGATTGCCGTCCTCGGAACCGAGCACGCGATGGTGGTGCATGGGCTCGATGGCCTCGACGAGATTTCCATCAGCGCGGAAACCAAAGTTGCCGAAATCCGTGGCGACTCGATTTCGGAATACACCATCGTGCCCGAGCAATTCGGCATCGAGCGCTCGGGGCGCAGCGGGTTGCGCGCCGATGATGCTGACCATTCCGCGAAGTTGTTGCGCGCTGCCCTGGTGGGAGATGAAGAGGGTCCGGCGGAGGATATCCTCGCGCTCAATGGTGGCGCCGCGATTTATGTCGGCGGCAAAGCCACGTCCCTCGCCGATGGCGTCGCGAGAGCGCGCGAAATCATCGAATCTGAATCCGCACTGGAAGTGATCGGCGAAATGCGTCGCATCACTAATGGTGGCACGGAATCGGGAAGAAAATCCAAACCCAAATGAGTTCAATACTCGACCAAATATTCGCCGCCAAGCGCGAAGAATTGAAGACGCAACGCCAGCTCGTCAGCGACGTCGCCATCGTCGCGCGCGCGAAAGAGGCGGCGCCACCGCGCGATTTCATCGCGGCGCTGCGCACGCGCCGTCCCGCGATTATCGCCGAAATCAAACGCGCCTCTCCGAGCAAAGGCGACATCCTGCCGAATCTCGATCCGAAGGCGGTGGCGCGCGAGTACCAGGCATGCGGCGCGGCGGCGATTTCGGTGCTCACCGATCGCCACTTCAGAGGCACCCTCGATGATCTGCGCGCGGTGCGCGAAGCCGTCGATCTGCCGCTGCTGCGGAAGGATTTCATTTTTCATCCGTACCAGATCTACCAGGCGCGGGCGGCGGGCGCGGACTGTATCCTTCTTATCGTTGCGATGTTGAAAGAGGGCGAACTGCGATCGCTCGCGGCGCTGGCGCGCGAAGTTAAAATGGCCGCGCTCATCGAGGTGCACAATCCCGAGGAGTTCGCGCTCGCGAGTCGTATCGGTGCGGAACTGATCGGCATCAACAATCGCGACCTGCACACCTTTGTGACTGATCTGGCGGTGACCGAGAGTTTGCTGGCTGACTATCGTGGCGATGCGCTCATCGTTGCCGAAAGCGGAATCAGTTCGCCCGAAGACATCCGGCGTCTCGATGCGGCAGGCGCGCGCGCATTTCTGATCGGCGAAAGCCTGCTGCGCGACGACAATCCCGCCGGTAAGCTTCCGGAACTTATCAAGGCGCTGGAACAAACCGCGGCGCGATGAACATCAAGGTAAAAATTTGCGGGATCACTCGCGTCGAAGATGCGCTCGCCGCTATCGATTTCGGCGCCGACATGATTGGGCTCAACTTTTATGCGCCCAGCCCGCGTTCGGTATCGATGGAGCATGCGCGGGAAATTCGCGAGGCCGTGCCGGAAGCGCACAAAGTGGTGGGCGTGTTTGTAAATGCGGCCCGGGAATTCATCATGGATTGTCTCGAGCAGATGCGGCTCGACCTGCTGCAATTTCATGGCGACGAGCCCGACTCATTTCTCGAGGGATGGGCGGTGCCGGTGATTCGCGCATTGCGGCTAAAACCCGGCGAAAAATTTCATCCCGTCGCGTCCGCAACATCTATATATACGCTGCTCGATACCTTTCATCCGGGACTTTACGGAGGGACCGGCGCAAAACGTCCGCTCTCCGATCTTCGCGGTCTCGACTTGACCCGCGCGTTTATCTCGGGCGGTTTGAATCCCGACAACGTTCACGAGGCCGCCGAGCTTTCCCCCTATGCAGTTGATGTCGCGAGCGGGGTCGAATCGGCGCCGGGCGTCAAGGACCATGACAAACTGAGGAGATTCATTCGCAATGCCAAGTCTGCCCGATAGCCACGGCCACTTCGGCGAATTCGGTGGCAAGTATGTCGCTGAGACGCTGATGCCAGCGCTGGCTGAACTGGAAAAAGCCTACAAAGAGGCGCGCCGCGATCCCGCGTTCAAGCGCGAACTGGAAGAGCGCTCGCGCGAATTCGTCGGGCGTCCGACCCCGCTCTATCATGCGGCGAACCTCACGGCGCGCCTTGCCGGCGCGAAGATTTATCTCAAGCGCGAGGATCTTTGTCATACCGGCGCGCACAAGGTGAACAACGCGCTCGGCCAGGCGCTGCTCGCGGTGCGGATGGGCAAAACGCGCATCACGGCGGAAACGGGCGCGGGTCAACATGGTGTTGCGACGGCGACGATGGCGGCGCTGTTTCAGCGCCAATGCGAAGTCTTCATGGGCTCCATCGACGTCGAGCGCCAGGCGCTCAACGTGTTTCGCATGAAGTTGCTCGGCACCAAAGTCACCGCCGTCGATGCGGGGAGCAAGAGCCTCAAGGACGCGCTCAACGAGGCGCTGCGCGATTGGATCGCGACCGTGCGCAACACCTATTACCTCATCGGGACCGCGGCCGGGCCGCATCCGTACCCGATGATCGTGCGCGATTTCCAATCGGTGATCGGACGCGAGGCGCGCAAGCAAATCATGCAGAAGGAAAAACGCTTGCCCGACGTTCTGGTCGCATGCGTTAACGGCGGCTCCAATGCGATCGGACTCTTCTATCCGTTCATCAAGGACGCGGGCGTCGAAATGGTTGGCGTCGAGGCGGCCGGTCTCGGGCTCAACACTTCCTCGCATGCGGCGACCATCAACTCGGGCAGCGTCGGCGTACTGCATGGCAATAAAACCTACCTTCTGCAGGATGAGCTGGGGCAGGTTCGTGAGACGCATTCGATCGCGGCGGGCCTCGATTATCCCGGGGTCGGACCGGAGCTCGCCTATCTGAATCAGAGCGGCCGCGCATCATACGTCGCGGTCACCGATGCGGAAGCACTCGACGCGCTGAAGCTGCTCTCCGAGACCGAGGGAATCATTCCGGCGCTGGAAAGTTCGCATGCGGTTGCGTATGCGGCGAAGCTCGCGCCGACGATGCGCAAGGACCAGGTGATGATAATCAATCTGTCAGGACGCGGCGACAAGGATATGCATACGATCGTGGGTGCGCTGGGAGCGAAGGTTTAAGATGAGCGCGATGAAACATAGGATCGCCGCCAAATTCAAAGAATTGCGCGCGCGCAATGAAAGTGCGCTGATTCCATACGTGGTGGCGGGCGATCCCGACCTCGATACCACCGCGGCGCTGGTGCGCGAGTTCGAGGCGCGCGGGGCCGACATCATAGAACTCGGCGTCCCGTTCTCCGATCCGATGGCTGATGGACCGGCTAATCAACGCGCGGCACAGCGCGGCCTGAAATCCGGCGCCTCGATCGCCGCGATTCTTTCGATGGTGAGCGAGCTGCGCAGGGAAACCGAAATCCCGCTGATCCTATTCGGCTACTTCAATCCGATTTTCCATTACGGATGCGAACGGCTTTGCGCCGATGCCGCACGTGCCGGAATCGATGCGCTGTTGGTGGTCGATCTTCCGCCCGACGAAGCCGGTGAACTGAAGGCGCCGGCGCGCGCCAACGGCCTCGATCTGATTTACCTCCTCGCGCCGACGACACCCATCGATCGCGCGCGCACGGTGGTGCGTTCCGCCAGCGGCTTCATTTACTATGTCTCGGTGACGGGGGTTACGGGCGCGCGCACCGCGCTGGCATCCGACATCGAGGAGCACGTGAACAATCTTCGCGGCGTTACCGATTTGCCGATCGGCGTCGGCTTCGGCATCTCGACGCCGGCCCAGGCGGCGCAAGTCGCGCGCTTTTCCGATGCGGTGGTCGTAGGTAGCGCGCTTTCTTTGTTGATCGAGACGAATGCTACTTCTCCCGATCTCGTTAAGAAGGTCGGGGAACTGGTAGGATCGATGAAGAGCGCGATGAAGCAGGCGCGGCCCAGGACGGAGGCCGCGATTGCCGACTAAGACGGGTGGACAAATGGCGCAGCGCGAAACCGTACAAATCGAGAAGCCGGCCGAGACTGCGTCGGTCGCCGAAGACATCTGGGTCAAGTGCCCGAGCTGCAAAGAGATTGCCTTTCGCAAGGAAGTCGAACGCAACCTAAATGTGTGCGGCAAGTGCGGCCATCATTTCAGGCTCACGCTCAGTCAGCGGCTCTCGATTACCGCCGACCGTGGAAGCTGGCGCGAGATGTTTGCGGATATCGCGATCGGCGACCCGCTCGAGTTTGTCGATAGCAAGCCCTATCCCAGCCGGCTCGACGCCGCGCGCAAATCAAGCGGCCGCAACGATGCGGTAGTGGTCGGCACCGCGAGCATCGAGGAGCATCCGGTGGCGCTCGCCATAATGGATTTCGAATTCATGGGCGGCAGCATGGGGGTCGTCGTCGGAGAAAAACTGGCGCGGCTTTTCGATCACGCGCTCGCACATGGATTGCCGCTCGTGCTCTTCGCGGCCTCGGGCGGCGCGCGGATGCAGGAAGGCGCGCTCTCCCTGATGCAGATGGCCAAGGTCTCCTCCGCGATTGCGCGATTGCGCGACGCGAGGCTGCCCTACATCTCAGTGCTATGCGATCCGACCACCGGCGGAGTTGCGGCCTCATTCGCGATGCTGGGTGACCTCAACATCTCCGAGCCCGGCGCGCTGATCGGATTCGCGGGCCGGCGCGTCACGAAGCAGACCACGGGTGAAGACCTGCCTGCGGATTTTCAGCGCGCAGAATTTCTGCTCGCGCACGGCATGCTCGATGCTATCGTCCAGCGCGGACAGATGCGCGCCGCGCTTGCGCGTCTGCTGACGATGCTTCATCGGCAAAATGCGAAAGTCCCGGTTTCGGATCCGAAGAGAGTTGCGCGCGCCAGGAAATAGTCCAGCTTGCCAGTTTTGGATCGCTGCCTTATTCTCGTTCTACCCTTTTCGAAAAGAATGTTACGCGCCGAGGTTGGCTCTTTCGCAGGCAACTGAGAACGCCCGCTTATGTGGATAGTACGATTCGCGTTGCGCCGCCCGCTTTCCGTTGCAGTCATGGCCGCGCTGATGTTGGTGCTCGGCGTGCTCTCTTTCGGCTTCATGAACATCGACATCTTCCCGGCGATCAATCTGCCGGTCGTGATGGTCATCTGGAACTACCCGGGGCTGCCCGCGATCGACATGGAGCGTCGCGTCGTATTCATCACGGAGCGCGCGTTTTCGACCAGCGTCAACGGTATCGAGCATATCGAGTCGCGATCGATCCAGGGCATCGGCCTGATGAAGGTCTACTTCCACGCCGGGGAGAGTACTGCTGGTGGAATCGCGCAGATGACCTCGGTGACGCAGGGCATTGTGAAGATCATGCCACCCGGGATTCAGGCGCCCAACGTGATTGACTACAACGCGGCGAACGTTCCGGTCGCGCAGCTCAATATCTCGAGTGAAACCCTTTCCGAACAGGCGCTGTTCGATTACGGACTGAACTTCATTCGGCCCAAGCTGTTCACGATCGAAGGTCTGTCGTCGCCCGCGCCCTACGGCGGACGCAGCCGCGCCATCATGGTAAATATCGATCCGGCGGCGCTTTATGCGAACTCACTCTCCGCCAATGACATCAGCAATGCGCTCAATCTCACCAACGTCATCCTGCCCGCGGGGAGCGTGAAGATCGGTGATCGTGAGTATTACGTCGAGCTCAACGGAAGTCCCGATCACATCAAGGAATTCAATCAGCTCCCGGTGAAGGTGGTGGGCGACACGCCGGTATTCCTCGGCGACGTCGCACCGGTGCACGATTCGCATACCGTGCAAACCAACGTCGTGCGGGTAAACGGCAAGCGCGGCACCTACCTCGCGATCATCAAGCACGCGGCGGCCTCAACCATGGCGGTGGTGAGTAACGTCAAGAAACGTATCCCCTCCATTATGGCGACCGCGCCCGCCGGCATGAACATGTCGATTGCGTTTGACCAGTCGCAGTTCGTGCGCAACGCACTGTGGGAAGTTGTGCGCGAGGCGGTGATCGCCGCAACGCTGGTCGCGATCATGGTGCTGGTGTTCGTCGGCTCGCCGCGCAGCATGATCATCGTGATCGTGTCGATTCCGCTGTCGATCCTGACCGCGATCATCGGACTGAAGCTTTCCGGACAAACCATCAACATCATGACGCTGGGAGGGTTGGCGCTCGCGATCGGAATGCTGGTGGACGATGCGACGGTGGAAATCGAAAACATCCACCGCAATCACGCGATGGGGAAACCCTTGCTGGTGGCGATCCTCGACGGCGCGAGTCAGATTGCCACGCCGGCGTTCGTTGGCACGCTCGCGATCTGCATCGTGTTCTTTCCGGTGTTCCTGCTCGGTGGGGTGGCGAAGTATCTGTTTACGCCGCTCGCGTTCGCGGTCGTGTACTCCATGCTCACCTCGTATCTGCTGTCGCGGACGCTGGTTCCGAGCATGGCGCGCTATCTGCTCTCTGATAGTCATGAAGAAAACGTCGGCGGCGGTAGCGGTTGGTGGAATCGATTCGTGACCGGTTTCGATCGGGGCTTTGATCGCTTCAAAGAAGGCTACCGGACCGCGGTGGGGAAGTTCATCGCGCGCCGCAAGCTGTGCCTCAGTTGCGTTTCCATCATCATATTGGCGAGCCTGGTGCTGATTCCGATTGCCGGGCAGGACTTCTTTCCCACGATCGACGCCGGGATGATGAAGCTCCACATCCGGGCAGCGACCGGCACTCGCATCGAAGAGACCGAACGAATCATCGACAACATCGAGCGCGCCATCCACAAGGTTATTCCGCGCGAGGATCTTGGCGATATCAGCGATACCATCGGATTGCCTCAATACTTCAATCTGGCGTTTTATCAGACCGATAGTATCGGTCCGCAGGACGCCGACGTGCTGATCCAGCTTAAACCCGGGCATCGCCCGACCGAGGGCTATATCGAGAAAATCCGTGGACTTCTCGCGCACGATTTTCCCGATGTCGAGGGCTATTTCCAGGCGGCCGATATTGTCAGCCAGGTGCTCAATTTCGGTCTGCCCGCGGCGATCGACGTACAAGTGATCGGCAACGATATCAACTCGGATTACGAGGTCGCGTCGAAACTGCAAACCAAAATGCATCGGATTCCGGGACTGACCGATATCCGGATTGCGCAGCGCCTCGACTATCCGACGCTGCGAGTGAACGTCGATCGCACCAAGGCGCTGGAACTCGGGGTCGACCAATCGTCGGTCGCGAGCGATCTCTTAATCTCGCTCAGCTCGAGTTTTCTGCTCTCGCCGAATTTCTGGCTCGATCCCAAAAATGGCGTGAACTACAACGTCAACGTTCAGGTCCCGCAGCATATCGTCGATTCGGTTGGCGAGCTGGTGAACACGCCCCTCACCGCTACTTCAGTAGATGGAGCCATGCGCCCGCCTCAATTTCTCGGCAATGTCGCGACAGTCAGTCAAACTGTCGAGCCGGCGGCGCTCGACCATTACACGGTTCAGCGCGTCATCGATGTGAATGCGGGGGTGAGCGGGCGCGCCTTGGGGGCCTCGTCGAAGGATGTGCAAAGCGCAATCGATGCGCTCGGACAACTGCCGAAAGGCACCGAGGTTGTGATTCGGGGCCAGAGCCAGGCGATGCGGGAATCGTTCGGTGCGCTCGAGCTGGGCCTGGTGCTCGCGATCATCCTGGTCTACCTGCTGATGGTTTCCAGCTACCAGTCGTGGCTGGAGCCGTTCATCATCATGTTGGCCGTACCGGGCGCACTCGCCGGCGTTCTATGGATGCTGGTCTTGACGCACACGACCATCAACGTCGAATCGATGATGGGTGCTATCATGGCGGTCGGGGTCGGCGTTGCGAACGGCAATCTCGTGATAACGTTCGCCAACGAACTTCGCGAGGACGGCTATACTCCGGCAGCGGCGGCAATCGAGGCGGCCACCATCAGATTGCGTCCGGTGTTGATGACCGCGCTCGCGATGATCCTCGGTATGCTGCCGATGGCGCTCGCGATTGGCGAGGGATCGGAGCAGAACGCGCCGCTCGGACGGGCGGTGATCGGCGGATTGCTCGCGGCGACCGCGATGACCCTGCTGGTAGTGCCGGCGGTTTATTCGATGTTCGGTGGAAGTATCAAAGGTAAACACGAGCGCGACGCCGAGATAGACGCAATCACGCTGCCGGGTGCATGAAGAATCGCAGAGCAGATGGCTGAAGAAGATCCAAGAACTTACACGCCTCCAGTGACCGGCAAACTGTTTGTCGTCGGATGGATTGGCGCGGTGGTGCTGGTGGTGGGATTAACCGCCGGCTTGGTGCTGGCCCGAGATCTATGGTTAGGGCGGCAGAGCTCCGAGCTGGAACAGCAATATGAACAAGGCCAGCGCGTCCTGGTGACGAAGGTCATTCACAGCCCGAAGTCGCGACAGCTCAAGATTCCCGCGAGCATCCACGGTTTCATCGAAACGCCGGTCTACGCGAAAGTCGCCGGTTACCTGAAAACGATCAAGGTGGATAAGGGCGATCGCGTCAAGCAGGGCCAGGTGCTCGCGGTGCTCGACTCTCCCGAACTCGATCATCAAGTTGAAAACGCGCGCGCGACCTACGAGCTTCAGAAGATTACCGACGATCGAAACCAGATGTTGGTGCGAACCGGTGTGGTCGCACAACAGACCGCCGACGATTCGCATGCCGCGATGCTGGAAGCCCTTGAGGCGCTTAACCAGCTCATCGCGACGCAAGCATACGAGATTGTCAAAGCTCCATTCGACGGCATCGTCACTGCGCGCAATGTCGATCCCGGCGCGATGATTCCGCAGGCAACCATCAGCACGACTGGAAGTGGAGCGCCGATTCTGACGATGGCGACGCTGACGCCGCTGCGAATTTATGCCGATGTGCCGCAAAGCGCCGCGCCCTTCATCAAGAATGGCGATCAAGTGATGGTCACGGTGGGCGAATATCCGGGCCGGCCGTTTCCCGGTACCGTTACCCGGCATTCCACCGCCCTCGATGCGGGAAGTCGCACGATGCGAGTTGAGGTCGATCTCGAAAATCGCGACACCGCGTTGTTGCCGGGAATGTATGCGATCGTAGCCCTCGCGGTCGCGACGCCGTCGGCGGTCCCGATGGTTCCGGACGATGCGCTGATTTTTCACGGTGGCAAGGTCCTGGTCCCGGTGATTCGCGACGGCCGAATGCATCTGGCTGAAGTCACCCTCGGCTACGATAACGGCATCAATGTCGAAGTGACCAGTGGCATCAGCGATTCCGATGTTGTCGCGGTCAACGTCGGTCAATCGGCGCGCGAGGGCGAGATCGTCCAGGCGGTGATGCAGGACGCGCCGCATGCGGGCGCGGAAGATTAGCGAATCGTTTATTATCGGCGCGCCCGGCCAGCGCAGCGGCCCGGCATCGATGCGCTAATCACGATCGGGCGCCCGAACTTCTTCTTTCCGGTCGAGAGATCGAGCGCGTGCAGCCGATGAAAGTAAATCTATTTTCGAGCGTCGCAGCCGATACGTATAACCTGCCGGGATCGGAGGTGGAGCGGCCACTGCTGGCCAAATCGCGAATGCTATTAGCCTCGCGACTACGGCTAATGCTTGGAATCGCTTAATGGGGTCGGGGGCTAGCGGCCGTCAAGTGATGCCGCAACAAATTAGCTCGCGGCAAAGCTGCGATTGGCAGCGCTCCACGGCGGTGAATTTCGAATCGCATCGAGAACCTGATCCGCCTCCTCCACTACCATCCACATCGCGCGATGGCGTTCATCCATGAAGTGGTACTCGACCGAGCGATCGAGCATCTCAAGCATCGGAGCGTAGTACTGATTCGTATTGACGATGACGATCGGGCCGGTGAAGAGGCCCAGGCGCTTGAAGCTCATCGCCTCGAACAGTTCCTCCCAGGTGCCGCACCCGCCCGGCAGCGCGATGACCGCATCGACCTCCTGGATCATGAGGCGCTTCCGTTCGTGCATATCATTGACGAGGATCAATTCGCTGAGCCGCTGATGGCCCCATTCGACTTCGTCCATGAAACGCGGCAACACGCCGACGACGCGGCCACCTTCTGCCAAGGCCGCATCGGCGAGCGCTCCCATCGAACCGGATTTGCCTCCGCCATACACGATGGTGACCTGATTTTGCGCGAGAACCACGCCAAGGCGCGCGGCGGCATCATGGTAGACCCGATCGCATTGCCGGCTCGAAGCGCAATAAACGCAGACTCGATTTATCGCCATAGCGCCGAGGGTACCCAATGCGCCGGATCGCCGCTATCGGTGATCGAGGCTGAACTCAAGTGAACGGGCCGATTGTTTTGCGAAGCAACTCGAGGCTTCGCGAGCGCGCTAGTTTCGAGGCCTCGGGATCGAATGACGCGCGTTTGGTGCAATTGAAGCCGTGCTGCGCGCCCTCGTACACGAAGACCTCGGCATCCGTGCGGCCCGCGAATGCGACGCGGACTTTCTCCCACGCCTCGGGAGGAATCGCGGCGTCCTTCTCGCCAAAGTGAAACTGGATCGGACACTTCACTGCGTTTGCCTCGCCGATGAAAGTATCGATGCCGCCGCCGTAGTAGCACGAAGCCGCCCTCACATCGGTGCGCGCCGCCGTGAGGTATGCCATCAAACCGCCGAAACAGTAGCCGACGACGGCGACCTTGCCATCGCACTCGGGCATCGCGCGCAGCGTGCGGATGGTCGATTCGATATCGCGAACTCCAAGATCGATGTTGAACTTCGGCCGGTAGGCGCGCGCCTTCTGGACCTCCTCGGGCGTATAGCCGAGTTGCACATTCGGTTCGATGCGCCAGAACATGTCGGGCGCGAGCGCAACGTACCCGGCCACGGCGTACTCATCGACCACTTCGCGCATGTGGTCATTGACGCCGAAAATCTCCTGGATGATTACAACACCGGGGGCCTTCGCGCTCTTGGGCAAACTGAGGTAGCCGCTGAACTTGCCGCCGTCGCCGGCGATGATCGATGTGTCGCGTCCATTCATGATGGCACCTTGCTTAAGTTACGTTGAGAACAATTCTTAGCGCGGCACGTTTGGTAAATCGATTAAACATTGCTACGGTCGCGACAATGATAATGCGACACGGGCGCATCTAACGCCTATGCCGCGGGAGAAACATGACCCATCGCGTATTGGCCGTCGCTATCGTGATCGCACTCTTCGCCGGACCAGCATTCGCCACCGACATCGATCGTCACGGAAACTACACCGAGGGACCAGCAGGCGCTGCCGTAGCCAAGTGCAAGAACTTCACTGGCACCGACGACAACCGCGGCAACTGCACAGACTGGTGCAGCACCTACACCGCGGCGAATGCGGGCACCACCTGCTCGTGCGACGAAGGCGCTTGCCCCGATGAGCCGGCTGCTTCGAACGCGGCCGCGTCGGGTCCGGTCGCATCGCACTGAAGTAATCACGCTTATGATGCTGTGAACGATCTTCTACCACTTAGGTTTATACAGCCTCATACGACCGTTCCGATGCCTCACGACCGAGGTCGTGCCGGCGCGGTCGTGTATTAGCTACGTTAATGAGTTCCACCGCGCAACCTGCCGAGGCTGACTTCCAGGCCGCCATCTCCCAGCTCGATTCGCCGACCGCGTGGCTGATGGTCGCCGTCTCGTTCGTCGCGCTCTTCACCGTCTATGGGGTCGCGTACAGCTTCGGCGCCTTCTTCAAACCGATGGCGCGCGAATTCGGCGCTGGCCCGGGCGCTACCTCCGCGGTTTTTTCCACCACGGTATTCGTATGGGGCGCGCTCGGCTGGCCCAGCGGACATTTCGCCGATCGCTACGGTCCACGCCCAGTCATCATCATCGGCGCGATTGCGATCGGCATCGGCCTGCTGATGACGTCGCTTATCCAGAGTCTCTGGGTCGGCTACTTCACCTATGGCATCGGCGTCGGCGTCGGGATCGCATGCGGATACGTACCGACCGTCGCGGTGGTCGGCGGATGGTTCCTGCATCGGCGCAACACCGCACTCGGCATTGCGGTCGCCGGCATTGGATGCGGCACGCTGTTCGTCGCACCGATCTGCGCGGCATTGATCCAGCGCCTCGGATGGCGCGAGACCTACGTCATCCTCGGGCTGATCAGCGCGACGGTGCTCGCCGTATGCGCCTTCGTTGTGAAGCCCGCGCCGGTACACGTCGCCGTCGCGCCGTTCAACATCCGCGAGGCGATCGGAACCCGCGCCTTCAAGTTGCTTTACTTCTCCGCGGTGCTCTCCTCGATGGGCCTCTTCACGCCGTTCGTATTCCTTCCCGCTTTCGCGCGCGATCACGGCGCGAGCGAGGTCGCCGCCGCGACTCTCGTCGGCCTCATCGGCGGTTCCAGCGTGGTAGGGCGGCTCGGCCTCGGTGCGATGGCCGATCGCGTTGGCGTCGTGCGCCTCTATCAACTCTGCTACCTGGTGGTGGGATGCAGCTTCATCCTGTGGCTGGTTGCGAACTCCTACGCGGTGCTGGTCGTTTTCGCCCTGGTGCTCGGCGTCGGATACGGCGGATACGTCGCATTGTCGCCCGCGGTGCTCGCGCATTTCTATGGCACCCAGCGCCTCGGCAGCTTGCTCGGCGCGCTCTACACCAGTGGCGGCGTGGGCGTGCTGATGGGCCCGCCGGTGGCAGGCTTCATCATCGGGCACAGCGGCTATCGCTGGGCGATCGCATTTTCGCTAACTACCGGACTGGCCTCCTACTTCGCGCTGCTCCCGCTGGAGGGGAACTCGCAGCATGAGCATGTATCGATCTCTGGTTCCCCTTCCACTTCAGGGGAAGGGTTAGGGGTTAGGTCTGGACGGCCGAGCAAGTTATGAAGGTGACAATGAGCTCTCCCGATTTCCAACATCACTACGCCAACCTCAAAGGCGTACGACTTCATTACGTCACGCTCGGCAAAGGCAAACCCGTCATTCTGATCCACGGATGGCCGCAGACCTGGTACGAATGGCGCCGCGTCATGCCGCTGCTCGCCGACCAATTGTTCCTCGTTGCGCCGGACCTGCGCGGGCTCGGCGATTCCTCGCGGCCCTCGAAAGGCTACGACAAGAAAACCGTCGCCGGGGATCTCTGGAGCCTGATGCGCGAGCATCTGGGCTGCGAGCATTTCGACGTCGTCGGTCATGATTGGGGCGCGCCGACCGCGTTTCGGCTCACCGCCGATCATCCCGATGCGGTCACGCATCTCGCGATGCTCGATGCGCCCGTGCCCGGGGACCTGCCCGCTGGCGCGGGACTCGGCGGCGCGCCGCGCTGGCATCATATGTTCCATCAGGTGCCCGACCTGCCCGAGGCGCTGGTCTTTGGCCGCGAGCGCATCTACCTCGAATGGTTTTTCATGGCCGGAACCGATCAGGCGGGGGTGTTCAGCGACGCCGACATCGCAGAATACCTGCGCACCTACTCGCAGCCGGGCGCGATGCGCGCCGGTTTCAATTTTTATCGCGCGCTGCCACAAGATGTGGCCGATAACCGCGAGCTCCTAGCGACCGGCTTCAAACTGCCGATGCCGACGCTTGGCATCGGTGGCGGCGGCAGCCGTGGCCGCGGCGATCTTATCGTCCAGTCGCTGCGCCGCGTGGCCCTGCGGGCGGAGGGTGGCGCGATCGCTGATTGTGGACATTTCATTCCTGAGGAGCGGCCCGAAGAGCTCGCGCGCCTGCTGCGCGAGTTCCTCGAGAAATAACTGTCGCCGAGCGCTCGCGAACCTCTATCAATCGTATAAGCTTCGATTCAGATGCTAATCGCGATCGCTAGTCGCACGCTCGCCAGCTACCCGCTCGGCGGCGGGGTGTGGGCATGGATGCTTCAATATCCGCTGGGCCTGCGCGCGCTCGGCCACAACATCTTCTGGCTCGAACTGATGAAGTCCTCGGGCGACCACGCGCACGACGCTATGCTCGCGAACGATTTCCTCGCGCGCGTCGGCCCGTACGGACTCTCGGGACATGCCGCCGTGCTGGTGTTCGAGGATATCGAGATCCAGGAGCTTGGCCGCGCCGAGATCTACGGTCGCCCCGCGTTGACAGTGTATGACACCGTGCGTAGCGCCGACCTGCTGTGGAACCTCGCGAGCACCATCCATCCGCCGTTTCTATCGCGATTCCGCCGCAAAGCTCTGATCGACGTCGACCCCGGACATCTCCAAATCATCGCCACCCAATTCGAGTTCGGCCTCAAGGAACACGACGTACATTTGAGCGTCGGCGCGAATCTTCCCGACCCGGATTGCGAGGTGCCCACTCTCGGTCTCACCTGGCGGACATTCTTGCCGTTCGTCTATCTGCCGATGTGGGATGTCGCGCCCGATCCGGGCCGCGATGCGCCGTTTACCTCGATCACGCAATGGACCTGGGAAGAGCTCTCGTATCAGGGCCGCGCATTGAGCGCATCCAAACGGAGCGCATACATGCGCTATGTCGATCTGCCCAAGCGCGCGGGCCGGCCCTTCGAGCTGGCGACCAACATCGGCGACTCTGATCCGACGCATGACCGCGAGACGCTAATCTCAGGCGGATGGCGGGTAGCCAATCCACATCAGGTTGTGCCGACGCCCGAGACCTATCGCGAATATCTGCGCGCCTCGCGCGCTGAGATTTTGTGTCCCAAGCCGATTTTCCGCGAGATGAATACCGGCTGGTTCAGCGATCGCAGCGTTTGTTACCTGGCGCTGGGTCGGCCAGTCCTTGCTGAGGAGACCGGCTTCAGCCAATACATCCCGACCGGCCGCGGCGTGCTGGATTTTCGCGACCTAGAGGAGGCGCGCGCCGGCGTCGCCGAGATCGACGGTAACTATCCGCTCCACAGCCGGTGGGCGCGCGGGCTGGCCGAGGACTTGTTCAGCTCCGATCGCCAGCTCTCCGCGATGCTTGCCGCGTGTTAGGGGGACCTAACCCTTCTGAGTCAGGCCTTGCGTATCTTCATTCGATCGTCAAATTTGAACGGGACAGGCTGGTCGAATTTGATCTTCTGAAAATCACGGTGAGTGGGATTCAACAATACATTCCATTCACCGCCAATCGGCGCCGACGGCACCAGCAACGCGACCGTTTCGCCCGCGCGAACCCATTCGTCGCCGAAGTGACGGAGCGATTCATCACGCGTTTCGTGCCAGTTGCGCGGCAGTGTCGTGCGGTCGAGGCGTCCGATTTGCAGCTGGCCGGGTATCTCACCTTCGATTGAAACCAGATCATCGGGTTGGAGATTCGGTTCTAGATTTACGAAGGTTTCAATCGCGGCGAGCGCCAGCGAGCTCGACGCATAGACCATGCTCACTCCGCGACGGTTCCAGCGTCCGCCGTATAGTCGCGCTCCTTCGCCGGTGGCGGCTGCCTCGGCGTAGCGCAGCCGGCATATCCGCCAGAACTTCACCTAGCTGTAAACGCCGTAGGCGATGCGCCCGAGGATATCCTCGACTCGGCGCGCGCCGACATCAGTGTCGAGCTCATCTAAGGGCCGAGCCCCGCCGAGCGCCCGATTCGGCGTGCCCAGCCACTGAACTGCTTTGGTTTGGTCGCCAATCATCTCGACCGCGTTTGCGAAAATCCGCGCGAGGCGGACCGTCCTGTCCGACTCGGCGGCCGTCAGCCGCGATTTCTCGCTCAGCCGGCGCGTCATCGTGCGTTGCGGAATGCCGAGTTGACGCGACAGGCTGGCGTTGCTGATCGTGAGCTTCTCAGCCAGCGCCGTTACGGACCCGACGGGGAGTCCTTTGCGGACCAACTGCGCCAGTTCGTCAGGCTTCTTGACGGTCTTGCCGAGCACCTTACGTCCACCGAGTACTTCGGCAATCAGTTGTGTTTCCATAGTGGCCTCATGGCTGATTCTAGCTGGCCAGCTGGCCGATACCAAAGGGTTTCTGTCAAGCCGATCGCTGGCCGCTCAAATTGAATTAGAGATTCCTTCGATACAGCACGTGCGGGAGGTTGGCCCACGTGATGTCGCGCTCATATTGGAAGTCAGCTCTTTCCATCACGCCGCGCGATCCCAGGTTGGTCGGAAGCGTGAATGCAATCAGGTCACGGATCGCCAGTTTGCCGGCGACATCAACCATCGCGCGCGCCATCTCGGTGGCAAAACCTCTGCGCCAGAATTCCGGCATCAGCGCGTATGCGATCTCGATTTCGCCGGCGCCGTCGATTTCGACATGATGCAGTCCGGCACGTCCGATGAAACGGCCATCGGTGCGATCGCGAAAGATCCAGTAGCCATAACCATGACGCTGCCAATGCTCGATGCCGCCGCGGATGAACTCGCGCGTTTCCGATTCGCTGCGCGTGCCCGCCATCGTCTTGGCGACTTCGGGATCCTGATTCAGCCGAAATAGATCGTCGAAGTCGGCCTCGCTGATTCGCGCCGCATTCATCCTCGGGGTGGCGAATGTTTCAACGTTTTCCATCAGCGACCGCTTCCACTTCCTGGCCCTCGATGAGTTCGCGCAGCTTCTCGAACCAAATCAGCTTGTGCTTGAAGCCGGGAAAACTCGCATTGAGGCCGCTCGGATTGGGCAGTACGAAAACGCGCGCGCCCGATATCAGCTCGTCCTTGGCGCCCGCGCCCGAACTCCCAGTCTTGCCGAAGTAATCGCGATAGATGCTGAGTCCGACGAATGCGACCACCTCGGGCGCGATGCGCTTAATCTTCTTCGCGAGGATGACTTTGCCCGCGACGATCTCCTTGCGGGTGAGCTCGGCCGCCGAGCGCGAGGCGCGCGCGCAGAGGTTTGTCATCGCCATGCTGAATTCGATGAGCCGCTTGTCGTCATCGCAGGTCAGGGCGATCGGAATGAGTTTGGACTCATACAGGAGGCGCCAGAATGGATTGCCCGGGCTGGCAAAATGATGCCCGACTTGCTCAGATCGAAGACTCGGGTTGATTCCCACGAATAAGACGCGCGGGTTCGGCGTAATGATGTCGCGCAGGGGCATCCATGCAAGTTATCGTACGCCGGCTTGAATGCTCAAACATTCGACGGCTTGCATTCGATCGTGACATAATCGCACGCTTGTCTGGGACAATACGCGACAGGAGAAAAGCTGTGGACTTTGCGATTCCAAAAGATGTTTCCGATTATCTCGTGGACCTCGATGATTTCATCGCGAAAGTAATCAAGCCACTCGAGAACGAGAACGACAATATCCGTTTCTTCGATCATCGGCGCGAATGGGCGCGCACCGATTTCGAAAATCAGGGCCTCCCACGCCATGAGTGGGAAGCGCTGCTCGGCCAGATGCGCAAGCTCGCCGATAAGGCCGGACACTATCGCTACGGGCTGCCGAAAGAGTACGGCGGCAAGGACGGCACCAACCTCGCGATGGCGATCATCCGCGAGCATCTCGCGGCGAAGGGCCTCGGGTTGCATAACGATTTGCAAAACGAAAGCTCGATCGTCGGCAACCTTCCGACCGTGCTGATGTTCCGCGACTTCGGCACCGAGAAACAGAAGAAAGAATTCATCCCGAAAATCCTCGATGGCTCGATGCGCGTCGCGTTCGGTCTCACCGAGCCCAATCACGGCTCCGATGCGACCTGGATGGAAACGCGCGGGGTGCGCGAGGGCGACATGTGGCATATCACCGGCGCGAAGATGTGGAACACCGGGCTCCATGTTGCGACCCATGATTTCGTTTTCACCCGCACCAGCGGCAAGGACGGCAGCCCGCGCGGCATCACCTGCTTCATCGTGCCGACCAAGAACGAAGGTTTCAAAGTCGAAGAGTACATGTGGACCTTCAACATGCCGACCGACCATCCGCGCGTGTCGATCGATGTGCGCATTCCGGCGGAACCCGACGCAATTCTCGGCGATCCAGAGAACGGCCTCGCGGTCGCGCAGCACTTCGTGCATGAGAATCGCATCCGGCAGGCGGCTTCGTCGCTGGGCGCGGCGCAGTATTGCGTTAACGAGAGCGTGAAGTATGCGAAAGAGCGCAAGCCCTTCGGCAAGCCACTGGCAGTCAACCAGGCGATCCAGTGGCCGCTGGTCGAGCTGCATACTGAATGCGCGATGTTGCGCGAGCTGATCCATAAGACCGCGTGGGAAATGGATCAAATGCCGAAGCAGGATGTGGCGCGGCGTCTCTCCGACAAGGTCGCGATGTGCAACTATCGCGCGAACCGCCTGGTGTGCAATGCCGCCGACCGTGCGATGCAGGTTCACGGCGCCATCGGATACTCGCGTCACAAGCCGTTTGAGCACATCTTCCGGCACCATCGCCGCTATCGCATCACCGAGGGCTCGGAGGAAATCCAGATGCGGCGCGTCGCGCAGATCATGTTCGGCTTCACCAGCAGCCGCGGCAAATCCGAGGAGTAAACGGATCGGTAACTGATGGCTAGCGATGATTTTGCAGCGAAGCTGAAGGCTGCCGTGGCGCGTCACATTGGCGCGCCCGGCACCATTCATGATTTCAACCAACTGACCGGCGGTGCGAACAAGAACACCTACTCGTTCGAGGCCGAGGTCGGCGCGGACCGGCTGCATCTGATTCTTCAGATTCCCGGCAAGCCGAAAGAAGACGAACCGAATCCGCTCGAGGGCGTGATGCCGCGGGTCACCGCCGATGAGGATGCGCGCCTGATGATCGCCGCGCACGACTCCGGTGTTCCGGCGCCGAAGGTGCGCGCGATCCTCGACGCGTCCGACGGTCTCGATCCCGGCTACATCACCGAGTTCGTCGCGGGGGAAACGCTCGCGACGAAGATTTTGCGCGAGGAAAAATTTGCGAAGGCGCGCACCTTGATGACGGCGCAATGCGGAAAGATTCTCGCCGGCATCCACAAGATCGATCTCGCGAAGGTTCCTTTCCTCGGCCGCCAGGATGCCGCCCAGATGGTCGCCGGATATTACAAGGTCGTCGATCTTTCGGGCTTCCGCCTACCCGCCTTGGAATTCGGCCTGAAGTGGGCGGCGGAGAATGCGCCCAAGAGCACGCGCCACACCGTCGTTCATGGCGATTTTCGCCACGGCAATTTCATCGTCGGCGAGGAAGGCATCCGGATCCTGCTCGATTGGGAAGTCGCGCACAGCGGCGACCCGATGGAAGATCTCGCGTGGGTATGCGTGAAGACGTGGCGCTTCGGCGGCCGCAAACCGGTGGGCGGATTCGGCACCCGCGAGGAGCTGTTCGAGGCGTATGAGAAAGCCAGCGGCCACAGCGTCGATCCCAAGCATGTGCGATGGTGGGAGGCGTGGGGCGGCGTGAAGTGGGCGGCCGGATGCCTGCGGCTGGGCACCCGCGGCGTCGAGGAAGTGAACGTCGAGCGATGCGCGATTGGCCGTCGCATCGAAGAGCCGCTGTGGGACTACTTCAATCTCATCGAAGGTCGCGACTGAGTATTGGACTGACTATTTGAAATAGGTATTAGCATCGATGCCGCAAAGTTTCCCCGACGCGAAAACTCTCCTGGTCGCCGCGACCAAGTACATGGAAGACGAGCTGATGCCGACCCTCGATGGTTATCATCGCTTCAAGGTGCGCGTCACCATCAACGTGCTGAACACCATCCGTCGCGAGCTGGAAATGCGCGAAGGGCAGGCCAAGGCGGAACACGAGCGGCTAGTCGCGATCCTCGGCCACGAGGGCGACGTAGAAACCATGAGTCGCGAGTTGGCGGAGCGGATTCGGGCTGGCGACTTCAGTCTCGATGATGAGCGCCTGCGCACACATATCAAGCAGTCGCTTTCGGATGCGCTGTCCATCGCCAATCCGAAGTGGCTGACGCGCTAGAGGGTCTGCCCGGTCGATCGCATACCAGCCTGTGATGTGGACGAAATGCAGGTTGACGATCCGATTCGCGATCGGAAGTTCCATCGTTGCGTTGGTCGGTCTGGTGATAGTCTCGCTTCCGGGTTGCGCCGGATTGACCGCGATGTCGGCGCTGCAGACCGCCGGACCGCTGGCTATGGCGGGCGCCGAACACGTAGCCGCCGCCGGTGCGAATGCTAACGCGAAGTCTGACAATGACGAGGACTCATCCAAAGACAGTGAGGACGAGGACAGCAGCGCCAAGTGTGATCAACTAGTTCGCCATCCGCCCGGAGTCGAGGAAATCCGGCGCACCGCCGACCTGAATATCGAATCGCGCGAAATGCGTCTGGAACGGGTGGGCGAGAGCTATCGATGGGAGCCCTATCGCTCGCATGGCAGTTCGCCTGAAGGATGGCGTCGCCAGAGTAAGCTGGACTATCTCCATTTCGATCCGCCGCTGCAGTATCTGCTGCCCGACAAGAAGCCGCGATATCTCGCCTACGTGGCCAGCGTTCCCGAAACTGCGGAAGACAGCGAGCAGATGATCACCGTGGCGGACGAGTTCGGGGCAAAAGTCGGCAGTTTCGAATGGCGCGCCGTTCGTTACAATTACATGGTTTCGAAGCACCTGCCGTGCTTTCCAGTCCCAGAAGAAAAATAGTTTCGGAACTTGCCTATTTTCCAAGATGCGCAAGGGCATCGCGCATCGTGTGGCTGGAAATGTGGATGAATCCTTCAAACGGCTGATCCAACTCCAGGATAAGGAAGATCGCGGCCGAGACTGACACGGCGCAGAGCAACATCGTGATGACGACAGTTACGTTAGTGGGAGCGAACAACCCGTAGCTGAGAAAGATAATCGCCAGCCAGAACACCAGCACCAGTAGAAATGGCATCGAAATCGAGCCGCCGGATTGCTCAAACATGAGGAACCGCGTGTTCCCGATCGCGATCGCCAGGTTTTGCGCTTGCCCCAGAAGAGACCGCTGCGCTTCCGTTTTGGGGGAAAGCTCTTGAAGGGCCTCAAAGGCCGCCTCTCCTTTGGATCCCGTCGGATCAAGTTCAGCATGCTCGGACCGGTCCTGAGGCCACAAGCGATCGATGGTCGTCGCCACCGAGCGCCGAAGCAGATCCCGTGCGTTGGCGGCCTCGGGACCGTAGTGCGCGAGGATTCGGTCGAGCAGCGCGATTCGAGCAGATAGTTCGATGACCTCGTTGCGCTGCGTGTCGTAGGTACTTTTCGCGGATGCGACCAGCAGGCCGAGAACCAGTGCCGCCATGGTGCTGATGAGAGCGGCGCCGAACTTGATGGCATCTTTCGACTCGGTATTCAGATGGTGCTCGGGAAGCACGTCGCGCAGAGCCATGCCGAGCATGCCGCCGGCGAAGAGACAGGCGAATACTATCGCCCAGATTTCACCTGGACTCATTGATGGCGATGGGTAGCAACTCCGGCTCCCTCGGCGCAAACGGATTGATCGAATCGTCTCTGGAGCGGTGCGCGCGGGCCCGCCCTGAACATCAACCAGGGTCGAGGCGCTTTCAACAACGAGGCGCACAGTGCCGCAATTCGCGCATCACGCTGATCCTATCTATCTCTTCTATCTCTCCGGGTTGTTCGGTTCTGAGGCTACTTCGTCGACCGCAGCGGCGCTTCTACGGCGAGCTGTCGGCCGTCGGGATAGGCCAGCAGTCATCGAGACGCACAATTGGGGCAGTCCTGTTGCCTTCTGGCGAGATCTCGGCGACGAGGCTCGAATTTGAGACTGATCACCAGTCCAGGTCGTGCTCGGCGTCGCGGTTGCCGAGGGTGCCTCCGTGGTTTGGTCTGATGCCTGTGGTGCGGCGTCCGTCACTTCCCTTCGAAGCGACTAGGCGGCGTCGTCGGGGTCGTCGTTCACGATGCCATCTTCATCGACGATCACGCGCTCATCTTCGATGGGCGAGGGCGGCAGCGGCACGACCGTATCGGAGAGGCGCCGCGACACGATGATGAACGCCGAATGCGCGATCATCCGATGCATCGGGCGCACGCTCATCCCTTTCACCTGCCAGAACCGCAGCATCGTCTCGAATGATTCGATTTCGCCGAACGATGGCGATTGCTGCAGTTGCTCGCAGGTATCTTTGAGCTGCACGGTCGTGGGGACGTAGCAGACCAGGACGCCGCCGGCCCGCAATGCTTTCGCAGCCACTGGCAATGCGCGTCCAGGCTCCGGAAGGTCGAGGAACAGCCGATCAACGCCGGTTTCCTCGAAGCCTTGGTAGAGGTCATGTAGATGGAGTGTCCAGTTGGGCGCATCGCCGAAAAAGGTCGCGACGTTTTTCTTCGCCGCGGCTGCGAAGTCCTCGCGAATCTCATATGAGATGACGCGGCCGTTCGGCCCGACGGCGCGCAGCAGCGCAATGGTCAGCGCACCGGCGCCGGTCCCGCCTTCGATTACCGTCGCGCCGGGGAACACATCGCCCCAAATCAGCAACGGTCCGGTGTCTTTGGGATAGATCACTTGGGCGGCGCGCGGCAGATGCGGGATGAGGTCGGCGTAGGTCGGGCGCAGCACGAGGTACATCTCGTTGCTGGAGAATTTGAGGCGCGAGCCTTCCTCGACGCCGATCACGTCATCGGCCATCAGCTCGCCGCGGATGAGCAACTTGACGCCGGGCCGCAGGATTTTCAGGTAGCGGCGGCCTTTGCGATCGATGAAGAGGGCCGCATCGTTGGGCTTAAACTTGGAATCCAAAGTGGTTTACCGATATTCGCATGAAGGCCGCCACGCAACAGGGGGAGAGGAAAAAGCGAAGAGAGGAGCCAGACAAAACACCAAGGCACCAAGTTAGGACCAGTATCGCTTAATCGGTAGGCGCTGGATCAAGGCTTCGTGCCGGGAATCCAGAAGCAGATGCGGGGCGCAGCGCCCCTTCTCGACACGAAGGGAAGACAAAGAAGAAACGTGAACTCCGGGGGCCCAAGCTTTTTTTCGCCCGGTTGATCTTATCTTGGTGTTCGAGGAGGGCCGCTGCGGCCCGCATCTGATGTCTTCATTCTCGCCACGAAACTTTGATCACGCGCCTACGCTAGAATTGCCGCTCGTCCTAACTTGATCCTCCTTGGTGTCTTGGTGTTTTGTCTGATTCTTCTCTTTCCGCTCGATGCCCACTTGACCGATTGGGTGGGCGCAACTAGGTTTATCCATGCTGCCCGGCCCCGAATTTTAGCCGGTCGGGCGGTAATTACATCATCACTGATGATTTGCGACTGAGTAGCCGGCGGTTCATATGCGAGACGCGTGTGAGCACCGGCTCGATGCTTTATAATAGACTCGAGGACCAAAATTTATGGCTGAGAAAAAAGCGAAAACCGCAGAAAAGAATCCCGGCGAGATTCAGCATAAGCATCTGTGCGGTGAATGCGGCGGGGACGGCAAAGTCACCAAGTTCGCAGGCTTCGGGCGCAAGGGCTTTTACGTTGTCTGTGAGAAGAATGCGGCTCACGTCGGACGGTTGCGCTAGGCGCGATCCGCAATGGGAGGCGTGAGCTAAATGGCGCGGACCAAGAAAACGGCTAAAGCCTCCACCAAGAAGGACAAATACGGCAGCTTCGACGATTTGACCGAAGAAGCCGACGAAGATGCGGATCTTCCCAAGGACGAAGCGGGCAGGCGCAAGATCAAGCGCCAATATACCGATCTGCTCGGTATCCGCATCGAGAAGCTGCGGGGCCGGATTCTCAACCGCGAGCGCATCAACAAGACCATCGAGGGCATCTACTACATCTGCGTCGATTGCCTGAAGGTGTGCCATTCGCTCGACGACGGCTTGACCGAGGACCCCAACAATCAGCAGAACGTTTGCGCGGCCTGCAGTAAGAATCGCGCGCAAGCGGCGGCGGCCGAGGCCAAAGCGGCCGCCAGCCCCGCGCATCCACCGCGCTCGAGTTCGCGCAAACGGGCATCGGCCTGAAGCGCGCGCGACATCGCACATTCGGCAAATCCGGCAACGCCGACAACGTTAAAGCATAGAAGGTAGATCAGAAGATCGATGGCACTGCAGCTAATTCCTCCTGATGTGAATCTCGATTTCGTCGGCAAGCGAAAATTCTTCGTCGGTCTTTCCGTCCTCATCAATCTCGCCTCGCTCATCATGCTTTTCACCGTCGGACTGAATTACGGTGTCGATTTCTCGGGCGGCAGCGTGGTGCAGATCCGGATGACGCAAAAGGCCGGTCCCGATGCCATCCGCAAAGCCCTGGTGCCGTTGGATTTGGGCGAGGTTTCGGTGCAGGACTTCGGCAGCACCGGCCAGGAGTTCCTCGCGCGCTTCGAGAAGCCCAAGGGTATCGGCAGCATCGGGCCTAAGATTGAAGACGCGCTCGCAAAACAGTTCGGCGCCGGCCAGGGCAAGGTGGTTCGCGTCGAAACGGTCGGCGCGAAAGTCAGCAAGGATCTCAAGTTCGATGCGATCGCGGCGATCACCGTCGCGACGCTGTTTATGGGCGTTTTCATCGCCATCCAGTTCCGTCACGTGAGTTGGAGTTTCGGCACCGGCGCCGTCATTGCGCTGGTGCATGACGTCCTGGTCGTGCTGCTGGCATTGATGATCACCCGGCTGGAATTCGATCTCACTACGCTGGCCGCATTGCTGACGGTCATCGGCTTCTCGGTGCACGACACCATCATCGTGTCGGATCGAATCCGCGAGGATGCGGGCAAGCGGCGGCGCGAAACCTTGGCGACGGTAATGAATCGTGCGATCAATGAAACCCTCTCACGCACGATCCTGACTTCGGGAACGGCGATCGCGGTTCTGATCGCGCTGCTTTTATTGGGCGGTCCGATTCTGCGCCCGTCGGCATTCACGCTGCTGGTCGGCTTCATCACCGGGACGTATTCGTCGGTATATATCGCGGGCCCGGTGGTGCTGTTCTGGGAGAGCCGGGTGCATATCAAAAATCCGCGCCCCGCGCGCGCCGCATAACCGCGCAATCGTTTGCGGTCGACTGAGTCCTGTCCCGTTTCCTCACCTCGACTGGTGATTGTCGTCTTTCGGACGAATTGCTAACCGAGATTCCCCCTTTCTCCATCCTTCGAATCAGTGAAGAATAGAAAGAGGGGGATCGCTTGAAAAAACCAGAGGTGAGCAAGTCGGCCATCGCTCCGGCCGACAACCATGAGAAATCGGAGCAGCGGAGACGATTGCTGATCGTCGAGGATTCGGAAAGCAGCCGCGCGATGATTTGTAGTCATCTGCGCGAGGAAAATTTCGAATTCGACGAAGCGGACAACGGCGCGGTCGCGGTCGAAAAAGCCAAAACAGTGCGCTTCGACCTCATCCTGATGGACATCAAGATGCCGATGATGGATGGGTACGAAGCAATGCGCCGGATCCGGCAATGGGAGCAGGCACGCGGTCTGACCCGTACACCGATCATCGCGTTTACTGCGTCCTCATTCGAAGAGGACGTCCAACTGGCCATCGAAAACGGGGCCGATTTGCATGTTGCCAAACCGGTCAAGAAGGAAGCGTTAGCGGCTGCCATCAAGAGCCTCATTCGCAGCGAGGTCGAGCCCGGCAGCGTGCGCCGAAAGTACACCGCTTGAATGCGAGTTTCTACCAAACGAAGCCAAATAACCCTTACGAATAAAGGACTTGCGTTTTCCGACCCTCGAAATTGAGTGACATTTGAGCTGAAAACTGCGCGAGGGCCGTACACCCTGATGCTCGCCAGGGAGCTTCAGGTGCTTCCCGAGGGCACCTTACTGACGCTGAGTCTGGAACGTCGCGACGGCATCGAGAAAGTCGCCCTCCAATGCCGCGTCGACAAAGGGCTTGCAGGCACCCTCGATACCGACGCACTCCTCGGCAAGCTTGCGCATTGGTTCGAGCGCGACTTCGAGATGACCCGCGAGTATGCGCTGAAGTCTATCCGCAGCGAGCGTAAGTTGATGCAATTGGTCTTCGATGAAACAAATCGAGGCCCCTTCTAATGGAGATTCGACGCGCGGTCGATGCCGATGTTCCCGAGCTAGTGCGCCTGGTTCACGGCATCGCCGCCTATCACGAAGCCGCCGATGAACGCGTCCGCTATGACTGGGACATCGTGCGCAAGTCCGCCGAATGGCTCACGGTCGTCCTCAAGCGCGACCATCATGCGGTATGGGTGGCGGATTTTGGCGATGGCAAGCTGGTTGGCTACCTATGGGTGCATTTGCGGCGATATCGCGATGCGCGCATTCCGCCGGTATGGGGATACATCGCGCAGGCCTTCCTCGAGGAGGCATGGCGAGGGCAGGGCCTCATGCGGCCGATGCTCGACGGTGCGTTTCAATGGTTCCGCGAAAAGGGCATGACTCACGTGACGCTGGGGGTCATTCATAAAAACTGGATTGGGTCGTCGGCGTGGTACAAATTCGGCTTCGAGGATTACAACCACGAGCGGCTGCTAATCCTCAAAAACAAACCCACTTAGCTGGCTGGAGCCGCATCAGTTCAACTTAAATCCGCTTGACATCGATCGCGGTTCGTCTTAATAGACCATGTTGGTCTTCTATTGACCACATTGCATCGATGCCCTTGTTTCCATTGAAGAACATCTCCGGGATGGCTATATTCGACTTGTAAGGTCCACTATTATTTGCGAGTATTGGTTTAGGGAAACCTGAAGAGATGTCATCGATGCCCAAGTTGCCCATCTACATGGATAATCACGCGACGACGCCGGTCGATCCGCGCGTGATGGAAACGATGCTGCCGTACTTCACCGAGAAGTTCGGCAACGCCGCCAGCCGCAATCACAGCTTCGGCTGGGAGGCGGAAGAGGCGGTCGACCGTGCGCGCAATCAGATCGCCGCGCTCATCGGCGGCAAGTCCAAGGAAATCATTTTCACCAGCGGCGCCACCGAGTCGGACAACCTCGCGATCAAGGGCGTGCTGGAATTTTACAAAGATAAGGGCAACCACATCATCACCTGCGTCACCGAGCATAAGGCGGTGCTCGACAGTTGCCGCACCCTCGAGCGCAATGGCAAGGCGACGGTGACCTATCTCAAGGTCGACAAGTACGGGATGGTTGACCCCGACGAAGTTCGCAAGGCCATCACCGACAAGACCGTGCTCATCTCCATCATGTACGCCAACAACGAGATCGGCACGATTCATCCGATTCGCGAGATCGGCAAGATTGCGAAAGAAAAGGGCGTCATTTTCCATTGCGATGGCGTGCAGGCCGCCGGCAAGATTCCCCTCGACGCCGAAAAAGACGGCATCGATCTCCTCGCGATGAGTGCGCACAAGATTTACGGGCCCAAGGGCGTCGGTGCGCTATGGGTTCGCGCCAAAGGGCCTCGCGTGCGCCTGACCCCGATTATCGATGGTGGTGGGCATGAGCGCGGAATGCGTTCCGGCACCCTCAACGTCACCGGCATCGTCGGCTTCGGTAAAGCTTGTGAAATCGCGCAGAAAGATATGGCTGAGGACAACGTGAAACTCCTCGAACTGCGCAATAAGCTTCAGGCGGGCCTCTTCGAGCGCCTCGACGAGATTTACCTCAACGGGCATCCGACCGAGCGCCTGCCGGGAAACCTCAACGTCAGTTTTGCGTATGTTGAAGGCGAGTCCTTGTTGATGGGTATCAACGATATCGCCGTCAGCTCCGGTTCCGCCTGCACCTCGGCGACGCTCGAGCCCTCGTACGTGATTCGCGCGCTGGGAGTGAATGAGGAACTAGCGCACAGCTCGATTCGCTTCGGCATCGGGCGTTTCAACACTGAAGACGAAGTCGACTACGTGACCGATCGCGTGTCGAAAGAAGTGAACCGGCTGCGCGAAATGTCGCCGCTGTACGAGATGGCGAAAGAAGGAATCGATCTCAAATCCGTCCAATGGAAGGCGGAATAGGGCGGGCGGAGATAAATCATGGCTTACTCAGAAAAAGTTCTTGACCATTACAACAATCCGCGCAACGTCGGCAGCTTCGACAAGAACGCTTCCGATGTCGGCACCGGCATCGTCGGCGCGCCGGAATGTGGCGACGTGATGAAGTTGCAACTGAAGATCGACGACTTGGGCGTCATCCAGGATGCCAAGTTCAAGACCTTCGGATGCGGTAGCGCCATCGCCAGCTCCAGCTACGTCACCGAGCTGGTCAAGGGCAAGCACATCGACGAAGCGATGACGATTAAGAACACCGTCATCGTCAAAGAATTGAATCTGCCGCCGGTCAAGATCCATTGCTCGGTGCTGGCTGAAGATGCGATCAAGGCGGCAATTACCGACTGGCGCAAGCGCAAGGGCGAGCCGGCCGAAGTTTCCGAGAAAAAGGCCGAAGCGAAGTAGATGGCGATGCTGACACTGTCTGAAAACGCGGTCCGCAAGATCAAGACCCTGGTTGCCGAGAAGGGCGACGAGGCGGGACTGCGCGTAAAAGTCGTCGGCGGCGGATGCTCCGGGCTCTCGTACCGGATGGAGATCGACTCGGCGAAAGAACGCGACAAGATTTTCGAGCGCGATGGCGCCAAACTGATTGTGGACAAAAAGAGCTTTTTGTATTTGAACGGCTCGGAGCTGGATTATTCGGAAGAGTTGATGTCGGCCGGCTTCAAGCTGGTGAATCCGAACGTCAAGCGAAGTTGTGGATGTGGGGAATCGTTCGTCGTATAACGCGATTCCGTTGGGGCGGGGAAAGCTGCCTTTATAGAAATAGCACTCTCAAATGATCAAATGTCCTTCATGCGCGCGGCCGCAGGAGCCGCGCTTGATTTGCGATCAATGCGGCAGTCCGCTCCCGGTTCCCGCTGATCTCGACTGCTTCAGTGCGCTCGGTTTTCCGCGCAAACTGACGATCGATGAGTCCGCCCTGGAGGGCGCCTACCACGCCCTCGGGCGCAAGATTCATCCTGACCACTTCGCGTCGAGTGCGCCCAATGTCCGCGCGCTCAGCCTCTCCGGCACCGCGCTTTTGACTCGCAGCTATCGCACCCTGCGCGATCCGATTTCGCGTGGCCTTTACTGGCTGGAACTCAACGGCGAGAAGCTGGCTGAAAATAACAAGAGCGTTCCGCCCGAGCTCGCCGAGACAGTTTTCGAGGTCCAGGAACAGCTGTCCGATTTGCACGACGCGAGCGGCGATGCAGCTATTGAGCTGCGTAGCGAGGTCGAGAAACGTCGCGTCGAGCTTTCTTCGACGATGGATGATCTGCTCGCCCAGCTGACTCGCAACTTTTCGCGCTGGGATGCGTCTACTAACAGCAATGGCGCGAATGATAACCACGCCCTGGTTGCGGACCTGAAAAGTATTCTTTCTAAAATCGCATACTTGCGAACTCTGCTCCGCGACATCGAGCGCGGATTGGAAACCTTGCGCGCGGCGTAACGTCTAATTTAACGATGGCGCGAATTTACGGAATAGACCTCGGCACCACTAACAGTCTCATCGCCGTCATGGATGGCGAGGCTGCGCGCGTGCTCGCGGACCCGAAAACGGGTGCGGCGATTCTGCCGTCGGTCGTCGCGATCGCGCCCGAGGGCGAGGTCTACGTCGGCGACGAGGCGATTGCGGTCGAGCCGCGCCTCGCGCTCAAGAACGACGGTGTCATCCATGCGACCGGATTTTCCGGCGGCGACCTCGGTGCCGTGATTCGCTCCGTCAAGCGCTATATGGGCCTCGGCAGCGGCGAGATCGCGCCCGAGGATCAGGCGCGTTATACGTTCGCCGATCTCACCGGACCGGTGGCGCGATTCCAGGTCGGCAAGCGCGCCTATACGCCATCGCAAATCTCCGCCGAGATTTTGCGCGCGCTCAAAGATCGCGCCGAGGTCGCGATGCCCGGCGAGAAAGTCGAGCGCGTCGTCATTACCGTGCCCGCGTATTTCAATGATGGACAGCGCCAGGCGACCAAAGATGCCGGACGTCTCGCCGGCCTCGAAGTCGTCCGCCTGGTGAATGAGCCGACCGCAGCATCGCTCGCGTATGGCTTGCAAAAACTCGCCGAGGGGCGCGTCGCCGTGTATGACTTCGGCGGCGGCACCTTCGACATCTCCATCCTCAATGTGAAGGGTGGGGTATTCGAGGTTCTCTCGACCAACGGCGACACGCATCTCGGTGGCGATGACATCGACGGCGCGATCGTGAACTGGTTTCTCGCCGACCTGCCCGAGAGCATTCGCAACGAGCGCCACATTTGGAACAGCGCGCGCCGGCTTGCCGAAGACGCCAAACAAAAACTTAGCTCGGTTGAAGAAACCGAACTTATACTGGAAATTCCTCCTGACCTGAGCCTGCGCGAGAAACTGACCCGCGCGCATCTCGAAGAGATCGCCAAGCCTCTCATCGACCGCACGCTCGAACGATGCCGGCTCGCGCTGAAAGACGCGAAGCTCGATGCTTCGCAAATCGACGCGATCGTCCTGGTCGGCGGTTCAACGCGCATGCCGATGGTGCGGCGCGAGGTCGCTAAGATGTTCGGCCGCGAGCCGCTCTGTTCCATCAATCCCGATGAGGTTGTGGCTCTAGGCGCGGCCGTTCAGGCCTCGGTCCTGATGGGCACCCAGCACGACATGCTGCTGCTCGACGTGGTCCCGCTTTCGCTCGGAATCGAGACCGTGGGTGGCGTGATGGAAAGAATTATCCACAGGAACACCACCATCCCGACCAGCGTGACTGAGATGTTCACCACCGCGGTGGACAATCAAACTCACGTGGATGTCCATGTTTTACAGGGCGAACGCGAGATGGCGAAGGATTCTCGGAGCCTGGCGCGGTTCAAATTGGGCCCTTTGGAAGGACAACCCGCTGGATATCCGAAGATCGCAGTCACTTTCCTCATCGATGCAAACGGGATACTTAATGTAACGGCGCGGGATGAGCGCACGGGCCGCGAGCATTCGATCGACATCAAACCCAGTTACGGGTTAACCGACGATGAAATCGAAAAGATGCTCGAAGAGGCCATGGATTTAGGTGAGCAGGACCTCGAGGAGCGACTGCTCATCGTAGCTCGCAACGACGCCCATCAGATACTGACAGCGCTGCAGAAACAATTTGCAGAGTGGGGCCATCTGGTGGAGGCGGACGAGCGCGGTGCGATCGAGGAGATGGTGCGGCGGCTGGAGGTGGCGGAAAAGGGCACCGATCGCGAACAAATAGCGAAATTAGTCGAAGACCTCAATACAGCGACCACGCCGTTCGCGGAACGGATTATGGACGCCGCTATCAAGCAGGCGCTGGAAAAAAAGTCAGTTGAAGAACTGGCGTAAAGACTTACGTTTAAGGGCAAGGCAATGGGATTGAAGTGGGATCAGGCGGAAGAGATCGCGGAGGTTCTGATGGAGAATCACCCGGGCCTCGATCCGCTCCAGGCTCGCTTCACCGACCTGCGCCAATGGACCATCGATCTCGACGAATTTGATGATGAGCCGTCGGGTAGCACCGAAGGCAAATTGGAGGCCATCCAGATGGCCTGGAGCGAAATTTACAAGGAGCAATACGGAGACGACTCAGAGTAGCTCTTTTGAATAGGAAGAGCGGGTTTTGCGTCTCTTAGCTGACCTTTCAGGAGGTGGTGGGGATGGCGACGACTGAGAACCTGAGAGCCGACCAAGAAGGAAAAATGGAAAAGGAAACACTAGACGAAAAGTTGCCGGGGCTATTTGAGCCCGACACCCTTCTGCCGATTCAGTACTTCGAGGCGATGCGCCGCAAGCATCTGCTCGAGGGCGAGAAGCGCCTGATTTTGAGCGTGCTCGAAGACGCAGTTGAATGCTTCATGAAGTGCATCGACTCGGCCACCAACAAGGGTCAGCGGCTGTTCCGCGACGCCGATGAGTGGATCGCGCTGGAAGACAAGCGCTGGGTGTTCTCCTTCGACAACGTATGCGACATGCTCGACATCAACGCCGAGTACATGCGGGCCGGACTGCGCCGCTGGAAGGAAAAGAAGCTTATCGCCATCCAGCGCCGCAACGAGGAACGCGCACAGCAGCAGGCATTCGCGGAAGCGCAGGCGCTGCTGCCTGAGTCGGAGCGTCAGCCCGTCGTGGTAACGCCCGCACCGGTGCTCGAGATGAAGCACATCGTGGTCAAGCCCGCGCCAACGATGCATGGCCGGCGCAAGAGCGAGCCCGCCCGGGGCGCCACGCGCTCGCACTCGAAGCTTCGCAAGGCGCGCGCGTAAGCGGCGCTCCTCAATACCCCGATCATAGTTGATTTATGCGATGCGGCAGGATCTCCTGCCGCATCGTTATGTTGTGCGCCCAGCATGGCGCGTGACTTGGAGGTGAAAGTCCTTCTGTGCAAGGAGGCCGCGTCGAGCACTAGCGAAGCGCAAGGGCGTCATCGTGAGATGAGGTCTGGAGGAAGCGTGGAGCAAAGCCGCGAGCCGACGAACAGGAACCGGATACAAGGCGGCCTCGAGGTCCGCGCTGATGAAGGGCCGAACGGAAGGGAGAGCGAAACCACCGTGAGTCCGAAAGACGCCAGGCGCCAGAAGCCCGAGCAATTGGGACTGCCGCTTATCTGCCGGGATGAGAGGAATACTTCCAACTGGCGGACACGCCGAAGACCTTCGTTGAATACGATAAATGGCTCCGCCACCGGTTGTGCGCGCTGCAGCTCAAGCAGTGGAAACGCGGCGCCAAAATCTACGCGGAGATGCGCAGACTCGGACTGTCGGAGTCGGCAGCGGCACAAGCCGCGGCGGTCAACCACCGCTGGTGGTATCGCGGTGTGCAACTGGTTCAGCTTGGACTCACCGCTCGCTACTACGACCGACGAGGAGTTTCCCCGAGGGCAAAAACAAAGCCATTAAGTCGGTGAAGATAAAGGAGTTTTGGCTTTTGGAACTGGACGGAACACGGACTGAAGCCGTTGCTACACATGGTCGAGAAGGGGGAAGTGGCCGGCGAAACAAACCTACGGCGAGCATCGCGAGCGTGGCCCTGCGGCTTGGAGAACGGCCTCATCGCCAAGGAAGCCGAGTGCCCAAATGGCAAAAACAAACCCACTTCGCATGCGCATCGGCAATGAAAAATGACGGAAACAGCCGAGCGACCTCCTCCGCGGGAAAACGCGGAGGAGGTAACGCGCGTGCGAGAGGCCGGGAGCTGACTCTCCGGAGGAGTCTGAGCGCTTCAACCCGCGCGCCTGATGTGCGAGGCTTCTCGAAACCACAGTAACCTTGGAGGCTCATGGGCACGCTCAACCTTTATCAATATCCAATCTCGCCGTTCACCGAAAAACTGCGGCGCGTCCTCACCTACAAAGGAATCAAGTGGAACCCGATCGATTGCCACTTCGAGGACAAGACCAACCTCCTCGCGCTCACTAACGGTCAATGGACGCGAGTGCCGGTCATCGAATGGGACGGCGAGGTGGTGTGGAACTCCGCCGATATCATCCGCTGGATCGACAAGAAGGTGCCGGAGCGCCCGGTGATCCCGGCTGATGCGCGCGGGCTATGCGACATCCTCGATCTGTTCGCCGACAACATGCTGTTCCCTTCGATCCTCTTCCTCGTGATTCCCGATCTCCTCGATATGGCGGGCGACGCGAAGCTAAAGGCCAATCGCGAGAAGCTGATCGGGATGACCACCGATCAAATGCGGGCGCAGTCGGCGACGCATCTGGCGACGCTCAAGACTCATTGCGCGATGATCGACCAGCAGCTTGCGAATCAGGATTTCTTTTTGGGCAAGAATTTCACCATGGCGGATGCGTCACTCTACCATCCGTTTTTCTTCCTCGCGCTGAATCCGGGCAACTTCGCGAAGGTGGCGGAGTTTCCCCATCTCATGCGATGGTACGAGCGGGTGCGCGCGATCGCCTAGCGCGATTCACTGCGCCGCCGGCGCTTCCGACCTCACCCTGCGCAGTAGCGCCACCCTTTCCCTAAAGGGAGAGGGAAAAAGGAAGGCGGACAGCTCGGTGTAGGAGCGAAGCGGAGCGCGAGGGAACATCAGGAGGAGAAAAATCGATGGCTAGAAAATTGACCATGGGACTCAACTGGCAGGGCAAGCTCGACTTCAAGGCGCTGATCGATCGCGTGAAGCTCGCCGACGACGCCGGTATCGATTCGATGTGGGTTGCCGAGGCATGGGGCCACGACGCCTTCACGATTCTGGCCCTGCTCGCGGAGCACACCAAACGCATCAAGCTCGGCACCTCGATCGTGAATATCTACTCGCGCACTCCCGCCGCGCTGGCGCAGCACTTCGGCACGCTGGACGAGCTTTCCAACGGGCGCATGATCATCGGACTCGGCACCAGCGGTCCGCAAGTCATCGAGCATTTCCACGGCGTCAAGTTCAATCCGCCGCTCACGCGAATGAAGGAGTACGTCGACATCATCAATCTGATTATGGCCGGCACGCCGCTGAACTATAACGGCAAGCTGTTCAAGCTCAGCCGCGGCTTCACGATGCGCTTCGAGCCGGTCCGCAAGCACATCCCGATTTTCATCGCGTCGCTCAATCAGAAGAGCGTCGAGTTCACTGCGCAGAAGGCCGACGGATGGCTGCCGGTGATGATCCCGGTCTCGGGCCTCCCCAGAGCGATTTCAGAATTCCAGGCCAGCGCAAAAGCCGCCGGTCGCGATCCCTTATCGATTGAGGTCAAAGCGCCCGGTGGCGTCGTGATCACGAAGAACGTCGAGCGTGCGAAGGCGGGACAGGCAGGCACCATCGCGTTTTACGCGGCGCGGATGGGAACCTTCTATTCCGAGCAGCTCACCCGTTTCGGCTTCGGCGACGAAGTCCGCACCATCAAACAAGCGTGGGACTCGGGCGGCTCCAAGGCCGGGACTGAGGCGGTTTCGCCGAAGATGCTTTCGGAGCTCGGATACGTCGGCGATGTGCAGGGCGCGCGCCAGCGGATCATCGAGCATGAGAAGGCGGGCGCCGAGCTGCACGCGGTGGAAATCGACATGAAGGATCCTGCGGAGTTCGCCAAGACTGTGGAAACGCTCCTGAGCTAGCGACCAAGGAGAGACTGAAATGAAAGCAGCAGTATTCCAGGGCACCAAGAAACCGCTCGTCGTGCAGGATGTTCCCGATCCCGAATGCGCTCCCAATGGCGCGCTTATTCGCGTCGAGGCTAACGGCGTATGCCGCTCCGATTGGCATGCGTGGTCCGGCGACTGGCACTGGATGGGACTCGTCGCGCAGCCCGGCCAGGTCCTCGGCCACGAGTTGTGTGGCGTTGTCGAGGAAGTCGGCAAGGACGTTAGAACTTTCAAGAAGGGCGATCGCGTCGTCGTTCCATTCAGTCAGGGTGACGGCACTTGCGACTACTGCCGCAATGGGCAATCGAACGTGTGCGATACGCCGCTAACTCCGGGATTCTCCTACTCCGGCGGCTTCGGACGGATGGTGCCGGTACCTTTTGCTGACTTGAACCTGGTCGCGCTGCCGAAGAGCGTCGACTTCGTCGAGGCGGCTTCGATGGGATGCCGCTTCATGACCTCATTTCACGGCATCGTCGATCGCGCGCAGGTGAAGCCCGGCGAATGGGTCGCGGTGTTCGGATGCGGCGGCATCGGGCTGTCGGCTATCAATACCGCGGCGGCGGTCGGCGCGAATGTCATCGGCATCGATCTCGATTCGGCGAAGCTGGAACTCGCGAAGGGCATGGGCGCCAATCACGTCATCAATGGCAAGAAGACCGATGCGGTTGCGGCAGTCGTCGAACTCACCAAGGGCGGCGCGCATGTTTCCGTCGATGCGCTTGGCATCGCCGCGACCTGCCGCAACTCCATCATGAGTCTGCGCAAGCAGGGCCGGCACGTGCAAATCGGTCTCACGACGGCGGCTGAGGGCGGCGAGATTTCGCTGCCGATAGATCGGATGGTGACGATGGAGTTGCAGCTCATCGCATCGCTCGGCATGCAGGCGTCGCATTATCCAGCGATGTTGCAGATGCTCGAGGCGGGCAAGATCTCGCCCAAGAAGATGGTGACCGGGACGTGCAATCTCTCGGGCATCAATAAGGTGTTCGAGGAGATGAACACTTTCCAAAACGTCGGCGTCACCGTCATCAACGATTACACCGGCTAGGCGCGCCGCATCGATCCCGATACTCTCAAATGGGAGAGGCCGCAGGGTCTCTCCCAATTTTTAGGCGGAGGACGAACCAACCTCATCATGATGCGACTTGCAAAGCTCCTCGCCATTCTCGTCACGCTCGGTATCACGACGACTGCGGCATTCGCGCAAAATGCCCCGACGTCATCCGACGTGCTGCGCGTCCAACTCGATGGATTTCGCAACGACAAGGGGAAGGCGCATTGCAGCATTTTCAATGACAAGGATCCCGCGGCGTTTCCCGAGCATGACGACAAGTGGTTCAAGGATGCCTGGACACCCACCATCAATAACGCTCACGCGGAGGTGGACTTAACCGGATTACCTCCGGGAAAGTACGCGGTGGTCTGTTATCACGACGAGAACAGCAACGGGAAATTCGATGAGGGCCCCTTCCGCATGCCGAAGGAAGGCTACTGCTTTTCCAACAACGTCAAGCCCAGGTTCTCCGCGCCGAAGTTCGACGAATGCTCATTTGATTACAAGGGCGGCGATCAATCGATCTCGATGACGATGATCTACTGATTCGCGCTTCGGCTAGCAGAGCATCGGGAGCCCGCACTGCACATCGGACGCATCCGAAGGCTCGGGCGGCTTGGGGGCGAGCACGACTACCTGGTGGATCGTATCGAGAAGGACGCTCTTCTTGATCGGTTTGCTGAGGTGTAAGTCGCATCCCGCGGCGTGCGTGCGCTGCACATCTTCCTCCAGCGCGGACGCGGTCAGCGCGATGATCGGGGTCGGGGAGCGATGGTTGTCAGCTTCCCATTTTCGAATTTGTCGGGTCGCCTCCAGGCCGTCCATCTCCGGCATCTGGATGTCCATGAAAACCATGTCGTACTGATTGGATCTGAACTTCTCGAATGCGAGTTTGCCATTTTCCGCGAACTCCAGCTCGCATGGCTCCCGGCGCAGGTAGGCGCCGATCAGTAACCGGTTGTCCGATGAGTCATCGGCGACCAGGATTCTCGGCCTAGGCTGATCTTCTCTGCGCTGGACGGCCGGTTGCGCGAGCTGAGTCGGCAGCGCGTCGGAGCTGTGACGATTCGCATCCTGAAGGACCCGCGCGATCGCCTCGAAGAGTTCTTTGCGCGTGATCGGCTTCACCAGGTACGCATCCAGGCCGAGTTCCTTGAGCCGCGAGAGCTGCGGCTTCAGGTCGTCGGATGACAGCATCAGGATCAAAGGCTGGGTCGGCAGATTCTCGTGGCGGATTTTTTCCGCGACTTCGAGTCCGTTCATCCCCGGCATCCGCATGTCGAGCAGGATGATTCGATACGGTCTGCCTGCGGCGGCAGCCTGACGAATCGCGACCAGGGCGTCTTCGCCGCAAACTGCCTCGCTTACCTTGGCGCCGCAATTGGAGATCATCTCGCGCACGATCAGGCGATTGATGTCGTTATCGTCCACCACCAGGACCCGATAATGATCGAGGTTAAGGACCACATGTGCGGTCGGCGAGATCACTCGCGTCGCAAGCCCTAGGTGGGTGCTGAAGGCGAACTTGCTGCCCTTGCCGAATTCGCTTTCGACCGAGATATGCCCACCCATCAGGGCCACCAGGCGTTGCGCGATGGCGAGTCCCAAGCCAGTGCCGCCATATTTTCTGGTGGTCGAGGAATCCGCCTGCGTGAATGATGAAAAGATCGATTCAAGTTTGGCGGGCGCGATGCCGATGCCGGTATCCACCACGGCGAATCGCAGCTCGGCGGGATCGCCCGAATCACCGATCCGATCGATCTGGAGGACCACCTCGCCCTGTTCGGTGAACTTGATCGCGTTGCCGAGGAAGTTCACCAGAATCTGCCGCAGCCGCAGCGGATCGCCGACCACATGTGCCGGCACTCCCGGAGCGATTCGTGCGATCAACTCGAGTCCCTTGCTGTGAGCCTGCACGCCGAAGGTGGAAATCGTTTTGTCGACCAAATCAGTGAGGTCGAATTCGGTCTTCTCGATCTGCAGCCGGCCGCTCTCGATGCGCGCCAAATCGAGGATGCCGTTGATCAGCTCGAGCAATGAGTTACCGTTGGCAACCATCACATCGAGGTAGCGCCGCTGTTCGGGGGTGAGCTTGGTCTCGATGAGCAAATCCGCCATGCCCAGCACTGCGTTCATCGGGGTGCGGATCTCATGCGACATGCTGGAGAGGAATTCTGACTTGGCGCGCGACGCCGCCAGCGCATCCTCGCGCGCGGTGATCAGGTCACGCTCCATCTGCTTTCGTTGCGTGATGTCGCGCGACATCGAAATCAGACATGTTTCGCCGTCAATCTCGCTTACTACCGCGGAAACCTGGTACGGCACGATTTGGCCAGCCTTGCTTAGAACGTCAAGCTCGAAGTTGCTCACTCGCCCTTGATCCAACGCGATGGCGACCATCTCCTGTCCCTGTTGTGGGTTCGCGAAGATGCTTAGCTCCGTCGGTGTCTTACCGCGAATTTCTTCGAAGGTGTAGCCGATGGCGCGAAACTGATCGTTAGCATAGAGGTAAGTGAGTTCGGGGAGCCGGCTGATTATGATCAGGTCGAGGCTGGTTTCGAGGACCTTACGCAGGATGGCCTCGCGCTTCCGTGCGAGATGCTCCGCCGCCTCGCGCTCTCCAACCTCCAGGCGCAGGTGCTCTTCGGCGCGAGCACGATGCCCGCATTCGGCACGAAAGCGCGCCTCGCGTACCTGCAACTCCCGGATGAGGATTCGTTGCTGGAGCGAGTAGTCCTTCAGGAAGGCGATCGTCACGCTGAAAACCATCGAGGCGATCAGAACCATCCAATGGGGTGAGAACTCCCAGGTGACGATTCCAAAGGTCCAGGCGATGGTGCTGGCAATTACGCCGACCACGGCCAACCAAAGTTGCCAACGCCCGCCCCAGGGTAGGATGATTGCCGTCACCAGCGCCATCATGAAGAGCGCGACAAACAGCGGCTCTTCGTCGCCTATTGCGATTCCCTGCCACAGGAAGACAACGCTGAGAACCAGGCAATAGCCCAGCGTCCACCATCGCCAGCGACGAATCGAAATGCGACGGGCCGCAGCGATAGCCGCGAGAGTGAACGCTATAACGAAAAGTCGGAGTGGCAGCGGCGCTAGAGGCTGGTTCTCATACCATCGCGAATTGAAGAGACAGATTGTGACGAACAGCAGCATCACGCCTAGCGCACTCGAGAACAGGCTGCGAAGCTTGGGAAGATCGGACTCATCGTCCGGCGAGCACGCCATCGCATCCGCCAGCCTGGTCACCAGCGAGTGAGGCATAGCTGGGGTTGCTATTGATGCGTCAAATTCCTGCTCGGGCTCAGCGGTCTGAATCATTTGCAGCATTTTAAAATGGGAAACCCGAGGGCGAAGTATCTCGGCGTCACAAACGCAAAACCGATGCCCGCCGGACCATTTCGCGCCCGGCCTCGTCGTTGACGAGGTTAGTGGTCGCGTCTCATGCGCGATTAATCAACGGTTATCCAAAGTCGACTGATAGTCGCGCCAGGTTCGGATGAAAATGCTCGCCCGTGTCCGAAACAGACACACCTCCAGTTCGATATGCTTCGATCTGTCGCACCTGCTCGGGTCTTGCCAGTCGTCGATCGAGGGTTTCGCCCTCTATCATTGACCCGCGAGTGACGCTTTACTGGTTCGCGCGTGGAACTTACCAACGAACAACGCGCTATTTGCGACGTCGCTCAGCAGGGCGGAGCCAACCTCGCGCTCAAGATCCAGGCCTTCGCAGGTACCGGCAAGACCACCACGCTGGTGGCCATCGCCGAGGCCTGCCCGCGTACGCGCTTTCTCTATGTGGTATTCAATCGCGCCGCCGCCGACAGCGCTCGGGGCAAGATGCCATCCAATGTCGAGGTTCGCACCGCGCATTCGATCGCGTTTCGCAAAGTCGGCTTCCGCTATGAATCGCGCCTCACTCAGCGCGCATGGTCATGGCTCCCGTTCATGCGCGAGAAGATGCCCAAGGCGCTCAACGCGGTCGCGCGCGGAGGCCGCACCCGTTCGGCCGCAGGTGCGCTCATCATCAAGACGCTGGAGCATTTTCTGCGCACCACCGATCGCGAGATCGGCCTCGGTCACGTGCCGAGTTGGTGCGATGACGCCCTCGCGAGTTCGACCGCCGATGCCGCCGGCGATCTCTGGGATGCGATTCGCGATCCGAACGGGACCGCTCCCGTCAGTCATGACTGTTACCTGAAACTATTCTTCATGGGCGACCATCCGATCGCAGGCGTCGATCGGACGCTGCTGCTCGACGAGGCGCAGGATGCCGACCCTGTGATCCTCGGCATGGTGCATCGTCATCCCGGTCCACGCGTGCTGGTCGGCGACAGCTACCAGCAACTCTACCAATGGCGTGGTGCGATCAATGCGCTCGGCAACGCGAATATCGAAACCGCGGTGATGCCGCTTACCCAGACCTTTCGTTTCGGCAACGGCGCCGCGCGATGGGCGAATCGAGTGCTGGAGCTGCTGGAAGAAAACCATCGCATCGTGCCCGCCGCGCATGCGACCTCCGCCGCCGTCAGCGATGACAGCCGCAGCGTCGATGCGGTCCTTGCGCGCACCAACGCCGGTGCCCTCGACGAGGCGGTGAAGGCGCTTGAGCATGGCCGCAAGGTTTACGTCATGGGCGGGGCCGAGCCGCTGGTGCGTCTCATCGAGAGCGCATGGAAGCTGCATTCGGGAAAAAAGGGCAGCGGCGAGCTCGCGGTCTTTTCGAATTGGGATGAGTTGAAATCGGCCGCGCAGGGAAATGGATCGGAAGACTATGGCGATCCTTCATTGCAAATTCTGGTGCGGCTGATCGAGGAGCGCGGCGCGAGGGTTCTTCCGATGTGCAATCGCTTGCGCGAATGCGTCGACTCGCCCGAGGGCGCGCAGGTCACCGTCAGCACGGTGCACAAGGCCAAGGGCCTGGAATGGCCGCGGGTGCTGGTCGCGGCGGACTTCAATCGCTTCATCCGGCGCGAGCTGGGAGTGGTGAGGCGCAACCTCGAAGAGGCATGCGTGATTTACGTGGCCCTTACTCGCGCGCGCCACCAGTTATTGATTCATCCCGACTGCGTCAAGGAATTGAAAGCTTCGAGCGAGGCGTGCAATCCTAAATCGGCCGACGGCAACGTCGCGCTGAAGGAAGAGCATACGCCCACCGCACGGAAATCGAGCAACGCCGGATCGCGCATCCGCAGACGAAGTGCGCGACCGGGTCGCGTCCCCAATCGAATCTAGAAATAGCGCTCGACGAGGCTCACGAAACGCGCCGCATCCAGCGGCTTGTGCACGATCACATTCGCATCGATGCCGGCGTATACGCTGGCTCCGGTCATCACAACGACCGGGATGTCGCGCAGCTTCGCGTCTTTCAATTGGGCGCGCCGAAACTCCCATCCATCCATCTCGGGCATGAACAAATCGAGGATGATGAGCCGGGGTAGGGCACCGCCGCGCAGATGCAGCAGCGCATCTTTCCCATTTTTCGCGGTTGCGACGGAATAGCCCGCGTCGGTGAGAATCTCGGTGAGCGATTCGGTAGATGCGACGTCATCATCGACAACGAGGATCGATCGATTGGTCGAGGAAGGTGCTAACTGGATCTTGCGCGCTGTCATCCGGGAGACTCTCCGATCTTCTGCGAGCGGATTGTAGGCTGTGCGAGGACAAATATCGAGCGCTGCAAGGTCCCGGTTGCGACGGTTTTGCCCTCATCGCGCGGTCGACTAGTCTAAAAGCTATGGCGTCCGAAAATCCTGAGGCCATCATCGCATCCACGGCACCGGAGATTACTCGCGAAGAGTTGATGAGTCGCCTGCGCGATCCGTCGCTCACCATCGTCGACGCGCGCTACCGGGACCTCTATTTGGAGGAGCATCTCCCGCGCGCGATCAATCTTCCGGTACCCGAGGTCGATGAACTCGCCGCCAATGCGCTTCCGGACAAAGATGCGGAAATCGCGGTCTATTGCGCCAGCTTCACTTGAACCGCCGCCGGACAGGCCGTGCGCCGTCTTCTCGAGCTGGGTTATCGCAGGGTGCGCGACTATCGCGCGGGCATTGCCGATTGGAAGGAGCACAAGGGCCCGATAGTTGAGTCGAATCAGGTCAACGATTCTAGTTCGCTCGAAGCTCCGTCGAGCGCGGTTTCCCGGCAACGTGTCTCGACACCGCGCCATCAGTGGGGCAACGCAGTTCTGGATCTCATCGAACGGCGCTCCACTGGTCAGCTCTTCCTGTTCTGGCTTGCGATGGTCATGGCATCCGGCACGCTCTACTGGCTGGGTACCTTCATCGATTCGCATGGGCTGGTTGAAAACGGTGCGCCGATCGGCACCGGCTTCAACGGATGGCTGACCGCGATTTACTTCAGCTTCGTGACCGCGACCTCGGTCGGTTATGGCGACGTGCAGCCGCAGGGCCTCGCCCGGATGTTCGCCATCATCGAGGCGGTTAGCGGACTGCTGATCTTCGGTGCGGTGGTGGCCAAGTTCGTGTCGCGCCGCCAGGATGAAATGGTGCGCGAGATCCATCGCGTGACTTTCGAGGAACGCCTCGATCGCGTCCAGACCAACCTGCATCTGGTGATTTCCGAACTGCAATCGATCGCGGCGCTATGTGATAACCCGGGCGTGCGGCTGGATCGTATGGCTTCGCGATATGAAAGCGCGGTGCTGGTTTTCGCGGGCGAGCTGCGCGCGATCCACCAGCTGCTGTATCAGCCTCGCAACGCGGCGTCTGAGCCGGTCCTCGGCGCGATCCTCGCCAGCCTCTCTTCAGCTCTCAACGTCTTGGTCGAGTTGATCGCTTGCACCCCCAACGGCCTCGTGCGGTCGGTACCGCTCCAGAGGGGGCTCAAGACTATCACCGATCTGGCCGAAGAAATTTGCGCCGATTGCGTACCGCACGCGTACGCGCCCGCTCTGCGCGAGTGGATGGATCGGATTCAGTTCACCGCGCGAAGAATTCATTAGTTCATTCGGCTACGGTTTCGCCGTCGAAGGATCGAGCATCGATTTCATCTGCACGAAGCGCGCGATTTGCGAGCGCGTGATAAGCCCGTTCAGATGGTCGCCATTGAGCACCAGCAATCGGCCCGCGTCGGCCTCGGCCATCTGATGCATCGCGTCGGAGATACTCGCATTCGGCGCGATAGTAACCTTGTCGCTGACCGGCACCATGATGTCGTGAACGTGGCGATTCATGCGCTGGTCGGCGGGGCATTCGCGCACTCGCGACAACGAGAGGATCCCCATCGCGCGCCCATCCTTCGCGACCGGATAACCGGTAAAGCCATGATGCAGAAAATAGCGATCAACCGCTTCGCTGACTGAGAGGTCGGGATCGATCGTGACCGGCTCGCGAATCATCAGATCAGCGACATTCGCGCGACCCAGCATTTGCTCGACGACGACGCTTTGGTAGCTGGCATTCGCGGCGCCGCGCAGGAAGAGCCCGATGAAGATCAACCAGATGCCGCCGACCAATCCGCCGCCGAAAATTTCCAGCGCGCCGAGCGCGATTAGTCCCCATGCAATCGTATTGCCCCAATCAGCAGCGGCGGCCGTCGCGCGGCGGAAGTCGCCCCAGTAATGCCACAGGATCGCGCGCAGAATGCGGCCGCCATCGAGCGGGAAGCCGGGCAGCAGGTTGAACACCGCCAGCGCCACATTGATGAAAGCGAGGTAGCTGAAGACCGCGACCCACAACGCCGGCGCATGCGCTCCGACCAGGGTCTGCTCGATAGTCCAAAAAATGGCGGCGATGACGAGGCTACTGACGGGTCCGATCGCGGCAATCTTGAACTCATCGCCGGCGGTTTTCGGTTCGCTCGACAGATGCGCCATCCCGCCGAAGATGAACAGCGTGATGCGAGTGACGTTCTCTCCGAGCCGATTTCCCAGTGCAGCATGCGACAGCTCATGACCGAGCACCGAGGCGAAGAAAAGAACGGTTCCGATCGCGCCGACGAGCCAGTAGCTGGTAAATGAATGATTGGGATATTGACGCGGAAAGTAGCCGGCGGACAAACTCCACCAGACCAGTACCGCGATGATTATCCAGGAATAATCGATCTCGATTTGAACGCCCGCTATTTTGATCAGTTCGATGCTGCCCTTCCGCTCACTCGCCATCGATGGTGTCTCCTATCGCGCCCTAAAGGTTACCCTATCGTGGCATGCGCGAAGAGTTGCGCCTATCGGCCACTCGCGGTGGTGAGCGGAAGGCAGCTGACCCTAGAACTTCTCCTTGAACGGGCGCACATCGAGTTCCTGGGTCCACGCGCTGGGATCCTGGTGCGCGAGATGCCAATACGTTTCCGCGATCGCCGACGGCTTCAACATGTCCTCTTCCTGAATATTCGGGACGCGCTGGCGAATGAACGGCATATCGATGGGCCCGTCAATGTTGATGTACGCGACGTGGATGTGTTGCGGGCCCAGGTCGCGCGCCATCACCTGTGCCAGCCCGCGCAGCGCAAACTTCGCAGGCCCGAACGCCGCCGAGGTCGGAAACGGTTTCACACCCGCGGTCGCGCCGGTGAAAAGGATGACGCCCTTGCCGCGTTTGATCATATCCGGCACCACTTCCTGCGCGGCCAGGAATGCGCCGAAGGTGCTGACGCGCCAGGTGTTCTCGAAGGTGCTCGGCTTGGTCTCCATGAGCCGCCCGAAGGGCCGCATCGCGGCATTGAAGAGCAGGATCTCAGGCGCATCGAGCTCGCGACGAATTCGGTCGAAGGCGCTTTTGATCTCCTCGGCCGAGGCGACATTGGCGGGAATCGGAAACGCCTCGCCACCCTCGGCGGCGATCTCCTTCACGAGCTTGGCGAGATAGTCCTCGGTCCTCGCTATCATTGCGACGCGATAACCTTTGGCGAACCGGCGTGCGAGCGCCGCTCCGGTTCCCGCGCCGACGCCGATCACCGCCGCTACTGGACGCTTGCTGTCAGATGCCATCGATACGACCTCCTCGACGGTTACGCGCTACGGTACAAGAATCAGTTTGCCGGTTGAGCCGCGCGACTCCATGAAGCGATGCGCCTCCGGTGCTTCGATGAGCGGATACTTCTTGCCGATCAGCAGCTTGAGCTTGCCGTCCTTCATCAACTGGAACGAATGCTCGATGCCGCGTTGCCATTGCTCCTTGCCGGTGTGCTGCTGATTGAGCATGAAGCCGCTGACCTTGGTCGAGCGCGCGAACAGCTTGAACACATTGAGCGGATCGGGCGGTCCGCCCGCGCGTCCGTACAGCACCAGATGCCCCATAGGTGCGAGACAGTTGACGCCCTTTTCGAAGGTGGGCTTGCCGACCGCATCGAGGATCAGATCGGCGCCGCGATTGTCGGTGATGCGCATCACCTCGGTCGAAAAATCCTTCGCGACATAATCTATGACCTCATCGGCGCCGTACTCCTTCGCCAGTGCCGCTTTCGAGGCGCTCGAGACGGTTCCGATCACGCGTGCGCCGGCAGCCCTGGCGATCTGCACGGCGACGATTCCCACCCCTCCCGCCGCGGAGTGCACCACGACTGTCTGGCCCGGGCCGGTGTGATGCGACGTATGAAGGATGTGCCATGCGGTGAGGGTCTGAATCGGGTAGGCCGCACCCTCATCGAAGCTGACGTGATCGGGAATGGGGATCACCTGCGAGGCGCGCGCAACCATATACTCGGAGTAGGCTTTCGCGCCAATCGCCGCGACGCGCATGCCGACGCTGAATCCGCTGACGCCTTCGCCGACCTTTTCGATGACGCCGGCCGCTTCCAGACCGGGAGTGTCCGGAAGTACCGGTGCCTGGGCGTACTGGCCCTGGCGGAAAAGCGTATCGGCGAAGTTGATGCCGATGGCGCGATTGCGAATCAACACGGTGCCTTTGACGGCCTCGGGCACTGGAGCATCGACTAGCTTCAGCACTTCAGGGCCGCCGATTTTGTCGAATTGAATTTGCTTCACGAAAATCTCCTTCTATTTGGATTCGGCCCTCAGACAGCCCGAATCCGCTACGCGCTATTTGGATTCGGCCCTCAGACAGCCCGAATCCGCTACGCGCTATTTGGACTCGGCCCTCAGACAGCCCGAATCCGCTACGCGCTATTTGGATTCGGCCCTCAGACAGCCGGATCCGCTTCGCCGCGCTATTTCAGCGCCGCTTCGATGAAATGCATTCGGTCGTTGTCCCAGAACATAATATCGCCGACGAAAAAGGTGCGCGCGCCGAACGCGCCGCGCTACCGTTACGAAAGTTTCAAATTGCAACTCGCAACCTAGCAATCGAAGTTTCAATTTGCAACTATAATTTCTGCCGCTGGGGCAGCGGCGGGTCGCGTGGAAAGTCGGGGACGGTTCGGGGAGAGGTCGCTTCGATGCAATGGCGTTCAGTCAAAGACATGAATTGCTCGGTCGCACGCGCGTTGTCGGTCGTCGGCGAGCGCTGGACGATGCTGATTCTGCGCGAGGCGTTCATGGGACGCCGCCGCTTCGATGAGTTTCAAAGCGGCACCGGTATCGCGCGCAATATTTTGAGCACGCGACTTCACGCACTGGTCGACAATGGGATTTTCGAGCGCGGCGAGAACGCGGAGCCCGATCATCACGTCGAGTATCGCCTGACGAAGAAAGGCCAGGATCTCTATCCGGTCATGATCGCGCTGCTGAAATGGGGCGATACCTGGATGGCTGATGAACAGGGGCCGCCACTCACTCTGATGCATCGCACCTGCGGGCATGCCACCACGCCGTCGCTGGTCTGTTCGCATTGCGGAGCGGCGATCGAGCCGCGCGCGATGCAGGCGCATGCCGCGCCGCACGCGGGCAAAATGACGAAAGCGAAGCCTCGGGCGCGTCGTCATCACGAGACGTACTAGCTACGCCATCATCGGTTGATGCACGATATTCGTTCATGAGCGGTCGTAAAACCGGGCGGCTCACCGATCAATGAAGTACTTGATTCTCGATGGTCCCCAATTTTCAGCGCCCTACCCATTCGCTTACCGTGGTATTCACCGGAAAGAGCCTATGTATTGTCATTCACAGCCCGCCGATCACCGAATCAACCTGCTGTGGTCGTGGTATGCGGAGGAGACTTATGAATTCGGCGGTGTTCGCGATCGCGACATAGCACTGCAGTATGCGGGCCTCTGCAACGAACACTTTCCGGATCTGCACTTCGAAGTGATCGGGGTGACCGAGGAAGATCCTGATGCAGAAGATGACGAGCAATTCCTCGGTTTCGACGTTACGTGGCCAGCTTCTCTTCCCTTGCCGGAAGTATTGGCATTGAAACGAGAAGCTAAGGCTGAGGACCCGTTAGCAGTGTTGGACGATCTGATAAAGCGCTACTTCGGTCCGAAGCTCAACGAGTTCGGACTCTTCCGGACGCTTGACGACGCATCGCACTGTTGTCGCAACATTATGGCGATACAGCATTTTGAGCCGTACTACTACGACTGCGGCAGTGGCAGCGAGCAATCCACGGTAGCGGGTGTGTTTCTGGTTTCAGGCTCGCGATGATCCAAAAGGGGCCACCGTTATGGCAAAGAGTTTCTGGACATGATTGAGCTCGTGATGTTCGACGCCGACGGCGTCCTGTTCGAATCCTTCGAATCAAATGTCGCTTACTACAACGCGATTTTCGCGCAGGTCGGCGAGCCGCCGCTCGATGCGGAGGAAGAGATCCTGAGCATCTCGTATGCGGCCAGCGACGTCTTCCGGCTACGCGCGCGCCACAACGCCGAGCTGCTCGAAAAGATTCATGGCGTCGCACGCAATCTCAATCAGCAAACGTTTTTCGATTTGCTCCGGCCGCCGTTTGAGTTGCGTCCGTTCATGTTGGACCTCAAGCGGCGCTATCGGCTGGCGCTCGCCACTAATCGATCGGCGACAGTTCCGGCGCTGGTCGAGCATCTGAAACTCGCCGATGTCTTCGATGCGATCGCGAGCGCGCTCGACAAGGTGCCGCCGAAGCCGGCGCCCGATATCCTGCGGCTGTGCATGGAGCGAGCGCGAGTGACGCCGGCACAAACCGTGTACGTCGGCGACAGTCCGATCGATCGCGAAGCTGCGGAGGCTGCGGACGTGGCTTTCATCGGGGTGGGCAGGCGTGTCGATCATCACCATCGGATCGCGTCGCTGCACGAGTTGCCCGATGCGCTTGCGAAAGTCGCACCAATATCGCGCGCCAAAGATCGCAGCTGACATCGGGCCAATGCGTCAGAACTTGCCGGGCCCGCTGATGCTCAATCTACTCGGCGCCGTTATCTTCGGCCTGACTCCTCGGCGAATGCCATTCGCAGCGCCAAGCCCGACCGCTGAAAAGCCTAACGCCACTCTGAGTCTTACAGCTTCCACGCGCCCGAAGTCTTAGCGTGCTTTGTCCTATGAACCGATAGACCCGCGGGCCCTGACGCGGCACAATTTTGGGCATGGAAAAATGGTTCGAGACTGCGCGCTTCGGAATGTTCATTCATTGGGCCGCTTCATCGCAACGCGGATGGGAACTGTCGTGGCCGCTGGTCGGAGGTAGCAACGCGCTTCCCAACGGCCAGAGTATCTCGGTCGAGGATTACCATTCGACCGCGAAGACGTTTAATCCGGTCAAGTTCGACGCCCGCGATCTCGCGCGGCGCGCCAAGGCCGCCGGGATGCAATACGGCGTGCTCATCACCAAGCATCATGACGGCTATGCGATGTTTCATACCCGCGAGGCGGATTACGGCATCGAGCATTCGCCCTATCAGAAGGACATCGTGCGCCAGTACTCCGATGCCTTTCGCGCCGAGGGCCTGAAAGTAGGATTTTACTTCTCGCTGATCGACTGGCATCACCCCGACTATCCCGCGTTTGCCGATGCCGACAAGCCCTATCGATGGGGCCATTGGCGGCGCTCGTCGCCGGAGGCCTGGGATCGCTTCATCAAGGTGATGTTCGGGCAGATGCGCGAGCTGCTCACCAACTATGGGAAGATCGATCTGCTGTGGTTCGACGGCGGATGGGAGCGCACGCCCGAAGAGTGGAAGTCATCCGAGTTGCAGAAGATGATCCGTGAGCTGCAACCCGGAGTCATCATCAATGATCGTCTGCCCGGCTGCGGCGACTACGTCACGCCCGAGCAGGCGATTCCCGCGACGCCGCCCAAGGGCCCGTGGGAAACCTGCATGACGATCAACAATAGCTGGGGCTACAATCCGTCAGATCACGCGCTCAAATCGCCGCGCTACCTGCTCCATGCGCTGTGCGAGGTCGCGGGCAAGGGCGGCAATCTGCTGCTCAACATCAGCCCGATGGGCGACGGCGCGATTCCTCCCGAGCAGATCGAGCGCCTCGATGTTTTTGCGGAGTGGATGGCGCGGCATCAGGAGAGCATCGCGGGCACCACTGCGGGCCTGGAGCCATGGCAGTTCTATGGACCCTCGACCCGGCGCGGCGATCGCGTCTACCTGCATCTGATCATGCGGCCCTACGAGTCGGTATCGGTGCGGGGAGTTTTTGTCAGGCGGGTCAAGGCAGTGAACGTGCTGAGCACCGGCGCGAAGCTGGAGTTCACCTCGCAAATCTCCGCCGTCGATCAGATGTTCAACAGAGATCCGGTCGGGGAACTCATCATCAAGGTGCCGGAGAGCGCACTCGACCCGTACGCTACTGTCATCGCGATCGATTTCTGAACGTCTCGCGCGCCCCAGTCTGATAATATCGACAAATTCTCCCTCCAGAGGACTGTCAATGAAGGCTTTTCTGATTCCGCTTACCGTCGCGAGCAGCGACGCCCGCATTTACGTCAACCCCGACCACATCGTGTTCGTGCGCGAGGTGAACAACGGCACCCAGCTGGTCACCACGGTCATTAATGAAGGCGCGGTAATGCCGATCGTCAAAGAGAAGGCGGAAGAGGTGTACCTGATGTGCCGGTTGGCGCGGGCGCAGGAAGAAGGCGAAGGTTAGACGAAATCGAACAGTAGGAAGCAGACTCTAGGCTTCAGTAGGAGAAAATCGAAATGTCCGAAGCCATCATCGAAACGATGCTTCACGAAACGATGCTACAAAGGATCGAGCGCCTGGAGCGCGCTAACCGCGTGATGAAGTATATCGCGCTCGGCGCGGTCGTCGTCTGCATCGCGCTGAATGCGGGTCCGGCACTATCTGCATTTCCGCACGGCCCCAAGCGCGTTGATGCCGAAACCTTCAACCTGATTTCGCCCAAAGGCGCCCTTCTCGCGACGCTCACGCAGGGCGTCAATGGTGGATATCTGGCGTTCTTCGATTCCAATGGCAAGGCGGAGATGCTCGTCGGCACCAGCGCGAGTGCGGCCGACAAGGACATCGGAGTCGCAACCTTCGATGGTAATGCGCTGATGCCGGGGGCCGGCAAGGCGCGTCAGGTCTGGGCGATGGGCGCGGAAAGCATCGGCAATTCGATCTTCGATGATGCCGGCAACGCTCGACTTTCGAACGTCACCGCGGGTGACGGCTCCAACGCGGGTTCTTTCTTTTATGATGCGCGCGAGACGCTGCGCGGCGGTATCGGCGCAGGCAGCAATGGTCCCGGGCTATTCTTTAACGATTCGACCGGCGCGTCGCGCCTGCTCGAAGGCGTATTAGGCGATGACTCCGGGGTGTCGCTCTCGATGCTGAATGCCGGCGCGACGCAACATCTTGCGACGCTTTCAGCGTTGGGCGACGGCTCCGCCACCACTTTGCAAATCGATGACAATAACGGCACCGCGCGCGCAATCGCGGGATTCGGGTCGCAGAGCGGCGAAATCATTCAGCTCAACAACACTGGCGGCACGGAGACCTTCCGCGCTCCCTGCACCGGCGCGGCGTGTCCTTAAGAGGAGAGGGTGGCGCGATTGCGCCGGGTGAGGTCGGACTATCGGCTGACGGTGAATGACCATTGATAGGGCTGGTCATTCACCGTTGCGCTCACCTGGTAGGTCGCGCCGCGTTCAAGCGGCATGCGCGGGACAATCACCACCTCGCCATTCCAATGTAGCAGCGTGCGTGCGCGTTCCTGATCGTCGGCATTCGGGTTCACATAGGTCGCGGAATCATAGCCACACGCCTCGACCGGCTTGGAACCTTGAGTTAGCGCATAGGCTGAGAGATTCGCATCGAAATTGGTCCCGAGTTGAATGGTGATCGGCAGGCCAATCGGGAAAGTATAGCCTGCACATGAAGAGGCCGGATTTGGCCATTCACCCTCCAAATCCCTCAATGCGACTGGATATTTCTGCGGAGGAAACAAAACCGGATGCGCGAAGGGCGCCGGATCTGAAACGGGCTTCAGCGCTTCAGAGGCATCCAGCGCGGCGGCACATGCGCGGCCCTGGCAAAATTCGCCGAAGCCGACGTGGTGCAGGTCCGGAAACAGGAGCGAGGGGCGATGAAACGGCGCCGCCAGCCATACATTTATAAACAAAACAGATGGCGTCGGCGGCGGCAGCGGCGCGGGTGAGGGGTCATACCAATAGGGCGCGACGTTGCTCTGTTTGGCCGCCGCGGTTCCCTCCGGCGTATATCCAGGCTTTTTAGGGTCCTCGCTATGCATCTCGCCACCGATCTGCGCCCGCGCCGGATAATTCATCACCACATACTTGGCGTGCTTGAGGTCGCCATCGCTAAGCGCCGGGTCCTCGACAACCGGTGGCAATTCTACTGCGGCGCGATCGCGATTCAGCTCCGACAACCACTGGCTAGCATCGACGGGAGCGACCGCGCCCGGGCCCTCGATAAACGCCGACTCGCGGCGACGGATAAATTCTCGCAGCCTGGTTCCCGCCACCACGGCGTTGGCCGTCGCAGTCGATGCGTCGCCTCCGTATTCCGAACGGCCTTCCCTCTCGCCCTTAACCACACGGGCGTAACCTGCGCGCAGCGCGGGTTCGAGGTCGTCTTTTGCCGACACCTCGGGCTTTGAAGATGCCGCGACTTCGCTGGCCGGCGTCGCGGCAACCCTGACGATCGCCGCAGGGTGAACCGCCGCGGTGCCGCTCCCGCCTCCGGCTACCGTGAATGACCATTGATAGGCGTGATCCTTGAGCGTTGCGGTCACCGAATAGTTACCGGGCTTCAGCGGATAGCGCGGGATGATCATCGCCGCGCCCAACCCCATCAGAATGGCGCGGCCGCGCTCCTGCTCCGCGCTCACCGGATTTTGATAATTGGTCCCGTCGATACCTCATGATTCCACCCCATGACCGTCGCGGGTGATTTGATACTCAGTGAGCTTCGCATCGACCATCGCGCCGAGTTGGATGGTAGCCGGAATTCCGGCGGGGAAGCTGTAACCGGGACACGAGGTTAGTGGCGAAGGCCATTCGCCCGCGAAGGAGTTTCGCGCGATAGTGGATTTATCGGGAGGGAATTCTATCGGCGACGCCAGCGGCGATGGGTTCCGCGGCGTCTCCGCACCGGATCCGAGGTCGAGCGCCGCCACGCAATATCTTTTCTCGCAGAACTCACCGTACCCGACCCGCGTCAGCGTCGGACTGAGGATCCATAATCGGTGAAACGGTCCGTCGAGCCAGTTGTTGAGCGCCCACATCGGCGACGGCGATTTCTCCGGCCCCCAGAGCTGATTGATGTCACTCTTCTCGCCGGCGTCGCGACCCTCGGGCGAATACCACGGGTTGCCTTTGTCCTCTTCGTGCATCTCGGCGCCGATGAGATGTCCCGCGCCAACCTTGTCTTCGTAGTTCTTGACCACATACTTCGCGTGCTTGTGGTCGCCCTCGCTCAGCTTCGGATCTTCGACGACCGGCGGAAGCTTCACCCGCGCACGATATTCATTTATAGCGGTGAGCCACACTGGAGAGCTGGAGTCGGGAGGCGGCGTAACTTCGGCAACCGGCGCAATCGGGAGTGGATGCAGCTCGGACGCGCTCGGAGCCGCATTCGCAGGAGCCGAATTCGAGGCTACCGATGAAGTCGGATTGGGTGAGCTCGCGGATAGCTTCTCGATATTCTCCCAGTTGTTGACGAACTCGCCCCCGAGATATCCACCCCCAGCAAGCAAGACGAGTCCTAATGCGGCACCCACATACTTGAGAATCGACGCCGCGGGCTTCGCGCTCGCCACCGTCGCGAAGCGCGCTGCGCCAAACCGTAGCTCGTCGCCAGGATGCAGCTCCTGCTCGGTCTCGAGGCGCGCCCCATTGAGAAAGGTGCCATTCGTCGAGCCGAGGTCGCGAATGTAGTACCTGCCCAGCGTATGCCGAATCGAGGCATGACGCGCTGATACGCTCCGATGCGGAAGGATCAGGTCATTGCCGGCGGCGCTGCCGATCCGTACGAGACGGCCCTCAACGCGATGCGCGATCGAGGCAAACGCATTCTGCCCGACCAGCCTCAGCCCCGTCGTGCCCCTGGAACTCTTTCCGAACAAACGCGCGGTGCTCCCCCGTAAACACGCTGTCTTAGTGAGTCACTGTGAATGCCCACTTATAGTCATGGCCGTTGACGGTGGCAAGCACGTCGTATCGCGCACCGAGGTCGAGCGGATGGCGGGGGACGATCACCACCGCGCCACTTCCGCGCAGATTGTTGACGGCAGCGCTGCGCTCGTGTTGGTCGGAGCTGTAGTAGCTGTTGGCGTCGAAGCCGCATGCCTCAACCTCGGCGCCATCGTCGCGCGTGATGGAGAAGGAGCTGAGCTGGGCCTCCATCATCGGTCCGAGCTGCACGCTCATCGGAATGCCGGTCGGAAAAGCATAGCCGTCGCAGGAGCTGAGCGGATTGGGCCATTCAAGGTCAAGCGATCGCATCCGCGACGGAAGCGAGGCTCCGTCGGGCGGAAAGAGGATCGGATGCTCAAGCGGCGTGCCGGTATGCGGCATCGGATCGACGCCGCCCAGTACATTGAGCAGCGCAACGCACATTCCGTCCTCACATTGGTAGGCGAATCCGACCTGATGCAGCAGCGGGCTGAGGATCGGCAGGCGATGGAACACCGCGACCATCCAGCCCTCGATCGCCCAATCAAGCGGATTAGGAAGTTTCCCGCCCGGAGCCGCGCGTTGTTCGGCAATGTCGCTGGAGCGCGCGGCCTCCTCGCCTTCGGGCGTGTACCAACTGTTGGAGGAATCCTCGGTATGAACCTCGGGGCCGAGGATGCCGGCTTGGATCTCGGTAGCAAAAGTCTTCAACAGGTAGATCGCATGCTTACGATCGCCGTCAGTCAGATTCTGATCGCTCACGACCGGCCCCAGATTGACCGCGGCACGGAAATCATTGAGCTGTTTGAGCCAGGTGGGAGAAGGCGCCTCGACCTCCGTCGATTCTGGAGCCTCGGGGGTGCTGGAGATTTCCGCCGTTGACTCTGCAACCTCGCTGGGCGGTGCAACCGGTTCGCTCGGAGTCCTCTCCTCGCGCGAGGGCGGTGCGGCCGGCTCCTTGATGTGTCCGAGATCGAGCGCGTAGCGAGTGACGATAAATCCCGTGATCGCGAACAACACAATTCCTGCGATAGAGGCGATCGTCCGCCACGGTGACCTTCCTCGCCGCGCGATTCGAACGATGCCGGTGCCTCTGAGCATCGCGAAGCGCGCGGCGCCGAAGCTGATCTCGTCGCCGGGATTGATCGAGGTCGCCCGTTTGATGCGGCGGCCGTTGACGAAGGTCCCGTTGGTCGAACCCTGGTCTGCGATGGTGTAGCCGCCGTTTTCACGCCGCAGGATCGCGTGTTTGCGCGACACCGTCGTGTGATCGATCACAAAATCGTTTTCGCTACCGCTTCCGACCGAAGTTTCCGCGGCGCGGAGGCGAAGCTCGCGATTCGAGAAGTCGCCGAGGCCGCTGAGGCGGACTTCATTCTTCGCCTTCGGCTCGAGCCGCTTCAGCTTCGACTCAGGCTTCATCGTGCGGCGGATTCACCCGGCGCGATGGTGAATGACCATCCGTAGTCCCGGTCATTCACGGTGACAGTGGCGCGATAGCTTCCCGGCGCCAGCGGATGCCTTGGGATCACGACCACGGCGCTAAACGCTTTCAGTCCGCCGACCACTACTTCCATCTGCGAGCGCGAGGGATTGCGGTAGCTGAACGCGTCGAAGCCGCAGGCCTCGATCGGCGCCGCGCCCGGAGTATCGGTTCTTACGATAGAATACGCACTCAACCTGGCGCCGGCATATGCGCCGATTTGAAATGTTATCGGCAGTCCTGCGGGAAACTTGTAGCCTGGGCACGCGGTCAAAGGGTCGGGCGATTCCTGCGGCAGGTCGTTTAGCGATAGCGTCGAATTGGCGGGCGGAAATTCAATCGCAACCTCCTTGTCAGGATCGACCGGCTCCCGCGCAATGCCATCTTCCCCGTCGACGACTTGAGCGCACAACCCATCCTCACAGTAGTAACCGTAGCCGATGCGCTGAAGCTCAGGATTGAGCAGCAGCATCCGATGATGCGGGCCTTTCATCGATCGATCGATCGCCTCTTCCACCGATTGATGCTTGCCGAAGGTGAAATCGATCTCGCTGTGCGGCGCGACATTGCGACCCTGGCTGGTGCTGAAGGGCCGCTTCGATGGCTCGCTGTTCATGTCGGCGGAATTGGCGGTGCCGGCGCGCACCTGTTTGGCGAAATTTTTGATGAGGTAGACGGCGTGATTCTGCGCGCCCGCGGTCAGGCTTGGATCGCTCGCAATCGGCGGCAACTGATCCATCGCGCGATACATGTTTACCCGCGCCAGCCATGACTCCGGTGCGGATTGTTTCGCCGCGGATGCGACTGCCGCCGCAACAAGCATCATTACGATGGATGCGGAGGTGATTGGCAGCGGAGGTTTCACAAATTCCAGTATTGCCCCACGCCTTTGCGTGCCCGCTCGATGACTGGCAGCACACGCTCGCCGCCCGAAACCGCCCGCGAGTGTTCATCCGCCTCGCGTCCCATTTCGTCGATCACGGCCTTGCCGGAGTTGGCGATCGCCTCGAGGTTGTAGCCGCCCTCCAACGCGGCGACGATTTTGCCGTTGCAACATTCAGCGGCCAGGCGTTTGATGCGCCCCATCATTTGCGTGAAACCCTCCTCAGTCACCTGCATCTCGCCGAGCGGATCTCGCCAATGGCAGTCGAATCCCGCCGATACCAGGATGAACTGCGGCTTGAATGCGCGCCCGATTGGAATGATCAGCTCGTCGAAGACGCGGAGGTATTCCGCATCGCCAAATCCGGCCGGCATCGGCGCGTTGACGGTATAGCCGAGCCCCTCCCCTGCGCCGACCTCCTGCATCGAGCCGGTACCCGGATAATGGGGAAACTGATGTGTCGAGGCATAGAGCACCTCGGCGCTGTCGTAGAAGATCTCTTGCGTGCCATTGCCATGATGAAGATCCCAATCGATGATCATCACCCGCTTGAGGCCCTTGTGGCGTATGAGCGATTCGGCCGCGATCGCGACATTGTTGAAGAAGCAAAACCCCATCGCGCGTCCGGGCAGCGCATGATGGCCCGGAGGCCGTACAATCGCGAAAGCACTCTCAGCGGCGCCATCCATAACTGTCTCGACCGCGGTCAGCACTCCTCCCGCGGCGAGCAATGCGGTCCGATAGGTATCGCGTGAGCTATGCGTATCGGGATCGAAGTCGAAACGATCGAGATGAGAGCTGCGCTCGAGTGCCTGGATATAGTCCGAGCGGTGGCAGAGCGCGATTTCCTCGAGGGTAGCCTCGCGCGGGGCACGGATTTGCAGATGATCGCGGGTCAGGCTTTCGGCCATCTGGATCATCACCGCCGCGCGCTCCGGCCGTTCCGGATGGGAACGGCCCGCGAAATGTTTCAGGTAGCTGCGGTCGGTGATGATCGCGGTCTTATGCATCGTTGACACCTCGAGAGGCAATCGTGATCATTGGATTCTCGATTGCGCCGGTCATGGCGGCTGGGATCGCGAACCCAAGGACAGCCATTTGAACATATTCGAAATACTTCTGCTGCTCGCCCTCGCGCTTATCGTAGTCGGACCGGAGCGGTTACCGGAAGTTCTGCAAATGGTGGGCAAAGTGCTGCGCGAGCTCCGGATGGCCAGCAATACCGTCATGCGCGAGCTGACCGAGATCACCGAGGAGCCGCGCCGCGCGATGCGCGAGATGGATCCGTTTCAGACCGGCGACTCCAACGTCATGAAGCCTCAGAACAAGCCGGTCGAACCTCCGCCGCCGTCGCCGCCGAAGCCCTAGCGTTTAGTGCCTCCCGAAGAAACTCTCCCCGCGAAGAAGCCGGTCGATCCCGAGATCGCTGACCCCGTCGATGCCGACGTGCCGGCCGAAGGTCTGCGGATGCCGATCATGGAGCATCTGCGCGAGTTGCGGGTGCGTCTCATCCGGGCAGCGATCGCGCTCACGGTCGGCTTCATCGTCGCGTATTTTTTCTCGGATCAGCTGTTCGCCGCGCTGACGCTGCCGATACGGCAGGTCTCGCACGACAAGCTGCTGCTGATTGGCACCGGCGTCGGCGAAGCATTCTTCACCAAGATCAAGGTATCGCTGATCGCCGGGCTCTTCATCGCCAGCCCCGCGGTCTTTTGGGAGATCTGGAAATTCATCGCGCCGGGGCTGTATCAGACCGAGCGGAAGATGGCGTTTCCCTTCATTATCTTCGCCACCATCTTCTTTATATCGGGCGGCTACTTCTGCTGGGCGGTAGTGTTCAAGGTCGGTTACAAATTTTTCCTCGATCAGTATTCCAGCATCGGAGTGACCCCAACCATCCGCATCAGCGAATACCTCGCCTTCTCGGCCAAGCTGATGTTGGCCTTCGCGATCACCTTCGAAATGCCGATATTTGCCTTCTTCCTGACCCGGCTCGGCATCGTCGATTACAAGATGATGCTGAAGCAGTTCCGCTATGCGATTTTGATCATTTTCGTGGTCTCCGCCGCGCTGACGCCGCCCGATATGGTGTCGCAGTTTCTGCTCGCGATTCCGCTGTTATTCCTGTACGTCATCAGCGTCGGCGTCTCGTACGTCTTCCGCGCCAAGATCGAACCGAGCGCGACGGTGGAAAATCCCGCCGGGTGATCATATGAACTCAAACGCCGGCTGAGGACCGCGATGGCTATTCTCGAAAACGAACCAAAGGCGTTTGGCGCGCCGGGCATCTCACCGCGATGGACTCGCAGCGCCAAGGATGTCGTCGGCACCGCGTATTCCACTTCGAGTCAGATCTGGTATACGGCTTCGGCCGGCGTCATCAACGAGGTCTACTTCCCTACCATCGATCTTCCGCAGGTCCGCGACATGCAGTTCCTGGTCAGCGACGGCCTAAGCTTTTTCCACGAAGAACGTCGCGACATGATCAGCGAAATCGAGTACCTCGATGAGCACGGCCTGGCGGTCCGCGTCACCACCCGCGACCGGACCGATCGCTACTGCCTGACTAAAGAGATAATTGCCGACCCGCATCTGCCCTGCCTGCTGATCGACGCGCGCCTCGACGGCGCCGATCCGGATTTTCTGGCCAAGCTGCATTTGTATGTGCTGCTCTCGCCTCATTTGGGAGTCGCAGGGTGGGGCAACAATGGCAATGCGGCGCTCATCGTTGGGCATGAATTCCTGACCGCCAACAAGAACGGGACCTGGCTGGCGCTCGGGGCAAGCGTGCCGTTTGTCGCGCGTTCATGCGGATACGTAGGCGCAACCGACGGATGGCAGGACCTGAATTCCAACTTCAAGATGGACTATCACTTTTCGGCTGCCGAAGATGGCAACATCGCGCTGATCGGCGAGCTCGATCTCAGCAGGACAAAATCTTTCACTCTCGGACTCGGATTCGGCCATTCGCTGCATCGCGCGACGACGACCTTATTTCAGTCCCTCGGCAAACCGTTTCAGGAAAGCCGGACCAGGTTTATCGAGCAGTGGGATCGCGCTTCGAAGCATACCTTCCCGTTGGAACAGTTCTCCGGTGATGGCGGCTCCCTTTATCGCCGCAGCCGCGAGCTGCTTTTCGCGCACGAGGACAAAACCTATCCGGGCGCGATGATCGCGTCGCTCAGCATCCCGTGGGGAGAAATCAAGGGCGACGAACAGCTCGGCGGATATCACCTGGTGTGGACCCGCGACCTGGTCAACAGCGTGACCGGTTTGATGGCGGCGGGAGACAACACCACCGCGATGCGCGCCTTGATCTATCTTGCGTGCTCGCAGCATCAGGACGGCGGCTTTCCGCAAAATTTCTGGATCGATGGGACCGCATACTGGACCGGCGTACAACTCGACGAGATCGCCTTTCCCATCATGCTCGCGTGGCGCCTGCATAAATTGAACGCGCTGGGTAGCTTCGATCCATTTCCGATGGTGAAGGCGGCGGCCCGGTACCTGATGATGAAGGGACCGGTCACGCCGCAGGATCGATGGGAAGAAAATTCCGGGTACTCGCCGTCGACGCTGGCGGCGAATATCGCCGCGCTGATTTGTGCCGCCGAGCTCGCGCGCGATCGCGGCGAGGCGGGTTCATCGCGATATCTGGAAGAGTATGCCGACTTTCTCGAATGCCATCTCGAGGAATGGACGGTGACCAATCACGGCACCATCGTTCCCGCGATCAAACGCCACTACGTCCGCATCAACCCGGTTGATCCCAGCGAGCCGCAAGCCAACGAGGATCCCGATGCTGGAACCGTGCTGGTGAAGAATCGCGCGCCGGGCACGCAGGCGTTCTTTCCCACCGCGCAGGTGGTCGATGGCGGCTTCCTCGAGTTGGTGCGCTACGGAATCCGTAAGGCTGACGATCCGCTCATCGAGGCGACGATCAAAGTCATCGATGCGGAGTTGCGCCATGATTTTCCGGCGGGTCCATGTTTCAAGCGCTACTCGCATGACGGCTACGGGCAGCAGGATGACGGCGGTGCTTTCACTTCATACGGGCGCGGGCGTCCGTGGCCACTGCTGACGGGAGAGCGTGGACATTATGAGCTTGCGGCCGGCCACGACGCGCAAGTCTACATCCGCGCGATGGAAGGCTTCGCGAACCGGACACAGTTGTTGCCCGAGCAAATCTGGGATCGGCCCGACATACCTTCGGAGCTACTGTTTTACGGTCAGCAAACCGGGTCGGCAACGCCGCTGATGTGGGCCCACGCCGAGTATATCAAGCTGTTGCGCTCGGTCGCCGACGGCAAGGTATTCGATCTCATTCCGGAAGTCGCGGCGCGATACATCGGCGGTTCGCCGCGCAGGCGAATCGAAATCTGGAAGCCCAATCGGCAGCCGAGGACGGTCCGCGCCGGCAGCCTGCTGCGGATTCAATCAAAACATCCCTTTGTCCTGCATTGGTCGCGCGACGACTGGAAGACTGTGATCGAAACGCCTTCGAAGATGACGCCACTGGGCCTCACTTATGTCGACATCGAGGTCGCCATCGATGAGACCGCGCCCATCAAGTTCACCTTCCATTGGCGCGACCCCGATCACTGGGAAGACCGCGATTATCAAATCTATATCGAAGCGGCCAAGGCGACTTAGGGATATAGCAGACCGGCGGTCGCCAGGTTCGGCGGAAAGTGCCCCATGATGAACGGGCCGTATACCGCGACGACCAGTATCAGCGACGCCAGCACGAAGTAGCTCAGGTGATCGAGGCTCGCCGTCCATCCGATCGTCGATGGCGCCTGAACCGTCGCGGTGAACGGAACATCGCGCTGCGCAGTCTTCTTGCCCGCGAATATCGTCATTAGAAGGATCAGGAAAAACAGCATCGCGCTGGTGAACATCAGCGTCCCGCCGACGCCCGCCATGAGGCCGGGAATCTTCCACGACGCCATGTCGTACGATGCATGCACCATGTCGGTGCGCCGCGGCATTCCTTCCAACCCGCCCGCCATCAGGCCGCGCGAAAAAATCATCACGCCAAAAAAGTAGAGAAACGCCTGGAACAGCGCGAGACGCGGCGCCCAGAGCTCGCGCCGCTCGAGGTACGGGATCATCCAATATGCGATCCCCATGTACGAGAGGGCGACCGCGCATCCGATGGTCAAGTGAAAATGCCCGGGGATGAACGCGGTGTTGTGAATCTCCATGTTCATCGTGTAGCTCGCATTCATCAGCCCGGAAATGCCGCCGAGCAGGAACGCGATCATCGCCAGAACCTGCGCCGCCACCGAGGGATCGCTCCACGGAAGCTTGAAGAACCATCCGACGAGCCCGGTGCCGCCGCGATGGCGTCCGCCGATTTCGAGCGCATACATCACCGAAAAGGCCGTCATCAGGCTGGGAAAGAAGATCGCGAAGGTCAGCCCCGCGACGGTGAACTTCAGTCCCGAAGATATTCCCGGGTCGAGAAACTGATGATGGAAGCCGACCGGCACCAGCAGGATAAACAGGAGGAAGGCCACGCGCGTCAGGGTGTCGCTGAACAGCACGCCGCCGGCTTGCCTCGGTATCAGCCCGTACCACGAGACGTAAATCGGTAGGAGCCAGAAGTACACAATCGGATGCCCGGTGAACCAGAACAGCGTGCGATTGAGCATCGGATCGACGCCGGGCAGCAGCCCCAGCGACCATGGCAGCAGGAACACCACGACCTCGATGGCGATGCCGGCCGAAGCGATATCCCACATCACGTAGGACGCGATCGACATGAACGCGAGCAAGGGAACTCTCTCGCCGGGATGCTCCTTGCGCCATCCGCGCAAGGCCAACAGCTGCGCCGCCGAGGTGATCCAGGTGCTGATGACCACCAGTGCGAGGCCAAGGTAAAACGTCCAGTGCGCCTCCAGCGGGGGGTAGAAGGTGTAGAGCACCGAGGCGAGGCCGCTGAACATCGCATACACGGCGAGCAGCGAGCCGATCAGCAGGCTCCAGAGCGCCGCCTGCAAAAGCATATCGTTGAGCTTGCGCCCGAGTCCTCGCGCGGTGGTCAGCGCGGTGAAGCCGTTGGCGAATGCGGTGGTGAGCACCAGCGCGTTGAAGACCCCGTGTATCGTCAGGCCCTGGTAGTAGGATTTTATTACCGGGAAGTGCTGTTCCAGGTTCACATGCGCATAGTTAAGCGCCTGCCCGAGCCCGAAGATGACGCCTACCGCCAGCACCGCGAAGCCGAAATAGATATTCCATTTGATGACGTTCAGTTGGCTTTGCGGCAGCGTGAAGCCCGCGGGTTCGGAAACGATCACGGTACTCATTTGACCACCACTTTGCCGGACATCGTGTGATGCAGCCGCCCGCAGTACTCATGGCATATCAGCAGGTATTCGCCGGGCTTGGTGAAGGTATAGTCGTATTCCGAAACCTGGCCCGGAATCAGCATCATGTTGACCCGCGTGCCGGGAATAAAAAATCCGTGAATCACATCCGCCGAGGTCGCGACGAATTCGACTTCGGCACCAACCGGCACATCGATCTCACCGGGCGTGAACGCCCAGGTCTGCCCGATGATAACTGCCTCGAATTTGTTGGGCGCAAGTTGCTGTACGCCGATGTGATCGAACGGCAGCGTGTGGCGCAGTACCTTGCGCAGCTTCTGGCCCGCCTCGTAATGGATCATCTGGTTGTGCGAGGGCAGGTGGATCCCCATCCCGACGCTGCCGTAGCCCAGCGCCGCGAGGAACACGACCAGCACCACCGCGCATGCGATGAGAAAAAATTTCTCGTAGCGTTCCATCTACCTGTCCACCAGCATCCAGAACATCACGCTCCATCCGACCGCGAGCGCCAGCATGTACATTCCGAGGATGAAGATGGTTCCGGTTGGTGGAGGGATGTTCTCTTCGGAGAATTCGTCGCGCGATGATTCAGCCGCCATCCGCCCTTCATCGCATAGCGGCGCGCTTGGGGCAAATCGCAAACACGACCGATTGTGAACTTCGGCTATGCGATTTCCCGAATCGCGAAGCGCTCGCGCAGCGAGTCGAGCAGCGCACGGATCTCGGACTCCTGGTCATCGGAAAAGTACAACTTTAGATGATGAAGCTTCGGATCATCGGTGCGCAGCGTCGCCAGGTTGTCATACGATTCGATGATGGCCTTGAACAGCGCGATTTTGGCGGGCTCGATCGCGAATCGAATCGTCTTCAGCTGCGGATGGCCATTCGCCTCGTTCATATTTACTGTCCCTTCTAGCACGCCTAAGTTCTAGCAGATGACTCGCGGCCGATTATCGGCAGGTAGTGAGGAAAGAGACCCGAAGGGGGCGCGCAGCGCCGCGGCGCAGCCGCTCCCAAGGCGTAGCGGAGCGGAGCCCGAGGGAAAACTATAATGACTCTGCCGCGTCTCATCTTCGTAACCGGCAAGGGCGGCACCGGCAAGAGCACGGTGGCGGCGGCGCTGGCGCTTGCTCTCTCGCGACGACGTCCCACCACGCTCGCCGATCTCGATAAAAGGCGATCCGCGCTGCGCCTCCTCAGCTCGCTCAATGATGACGGCGCGGCCAAAAGCTTCAAAATCTCCGCTCATCTCGATGGTATCGCGCTCAGCCCGCATGCCGAACTGGAGACCTTCATCGAGCGCATCGTGCCGGTGAAAGCGCTCTCGCGCCGGATGCTGCAAAGTAGAACCTTCAGCTACGTGACCGCCGCGCTTCCGGGCCTCGAAGCATTCCTGATGCTGGACCGCCTGCGCGTCATGGCGGGAGACGCCGCGCTTAAAGATCATTATGTCGTGGTCGATGGGCCTGCATCGGGCAGCGCGCTGGAATTTCTGTCGGTCGCCGAAGGCGTCAAGGGCATCGCGCCCGGCGGCACGCTCAATCGCCTCGCCTCGGGGGTGCATTCGTTTCTCATCGATGACGCGCGCTTCGGCGTCGCGATAACTGTGAGTCCGGAAGAGATGGCGCTGCGCGAGGCGCTCGAAACCGCCGAGGTGCTGAAGCATCGCCGCGGCATCAAATGGATCGTCGCGGTGCTCAATTCGACCTCCAAGGCGCTCTTCGATGCGGCCGATCTGGCGGCGCTCACTCCATTCAAAGCGCATGCGCAGTTGGCGGTGCGCCGCAATGCGATCGCCGAGCACACTATCCGTGCGCGTGATCAGCTCAAGGCGGCCGGCTTGCCAGTCATAGAGTTACCGACGCTGTTTCTGCCGGAGCTCGGAAAAGCCGAGGCCGGACAGCTCGCCGACAAACTCGATAAGGCCCTCGCGCATCAATGAAGGCGCCGCTCAACCTCGACGATCATCGCCTGATCATCTGCCTCGGCCCGGGCGGCGTCGGCAAAACCACCATCAGCGCCGCGCTGGCTCTCTATGGCGCGATGGAAGGCCGGTCGGTCGACGTGATGACGGTCGACCCCGCGCCGCGCCTCCTCGATGCGCTCGGCCTCGATGCTTCATCCTCGGAGCCGCAGCAAGTGCCGCTCAACGGTTTGCTCGATCGTGGGCATCGCGTGCGAACTCGAATGCGCGCGCTCAAGCTCGACCCGAAGGCGACCTTCGATGCGCTGGTGGATCGCTACGCGCCGTCGCCCGCCGCGCGCGACACGATTCTCGAGAATCGCATCTACCGCAATCTCTCGGATGCGCTTTCCGGCGTCGGCGACTACATGGCGATGGAGAAGCTGCTGGAACTTTACCTTGCGCCCGATGCCGATCTCGTCGTGCTCGACACCCCGCCCGCGAGCGAGGCGATCGATTTCCTCGATGCGCCACGGCGCCTGCTCGACCTGCTTAACTCGCGCGCGATTACGCTGCTCGGGCGCTCGGGCGGAAGCCTGCTGCGCGGCCTCAAGATGGTGGACTTCGCGGCGCGTACTGTGCTGAGCGCATTCGACCGCGCGACCGGATTGCATCTGCTCGGCGATGTGCAGGGATTCGTCGAAAGCTTCGCCGGGATGTATGCGGGCTTTGCCGAGCGCGCACAAAAGGCCGGCGAGCTGCTGCGCTCGAATGAGACCATCATCGTGATCGTGACGACCGCCGAAGCCGCGCGCATCACGCAGGCCCGCGAGTTCGCCGCATCGCTCGATGCGGCGGGGTTGCAGGTCGATGCGGTAGTGGTGAATCGCATCATGCCCGAAGTTCCGGATGCCGCAGAAATAGCGCACGCGAAGTTATCGCCGGCGCTGAAACGGAAGCTGTCGCGCAACCTGAAGGACTTCCAGGCGCTGAAGCATCGCGAGACGCATGCGCTGAAGGACCTGCGCAGCGGACTCGCCTCGAGGTCGGTGATCCTCAGCGCACCCGACCTGGGTCGCGAGCCTCGGACGCTGGCGGACCTCGCGGAGATCGCACGCAGCCTGGATGTGATCAGGGAGACCTAAACCCTAACCCCTTCCCCTGACTGCAGAGAAGGGAAGGGGGAACCGGAAAAAGAAAAATGAGCAATGGAGTTCGAAAGGCATTAGCAGAAGACATCGCCAGGATGGTGGATCTCGCGGCCCAGAAGCGCACCGAGTACGAATCCTACCAGCCGATCTTCTGGCATCCCGCCGACGACGCGAGGATCAAACAGAAGCCATTTTTCGAATATCTGCTGAGACAGGACAAAGTCATCGCGTTGGTGCATGACGACGCGGGCACCATCGATGGATTCGCGATTGCGACCCTGGTGCCGGCGCCGCCAGTGTACAACCCGGGTGGCCCGACCTGCTTCATCGATGATTTCACGGTGGCGCAACCCGCGCAGTGGGAAACTATCGGACGCGCGTTGCTGGGCGAGGCGCTGCGGATCGCGAAGGAGCGCGGCGCGGCTCAAGCCGTGGTGGTTTGCGCGCATCTCGACGAGGCGAAGCGTACGTTCCTGCGATCGGAGGGCCTCGACATCGCGTCGGAGTGGCATACCAAGCCGATATAGAGG
>VFSW01000240.1_pt1 | contig 76470 bp, 73 predicted proteins | sample 5358111 | NCBI WGS metagenome assembly VFSW01 (sample SAMN11554181, study PRJNA540505) | mine drainage metagenome | isolation source: sediment from site ElyBrook_90M | place: USA: Ely Copper Mine, Vershire, VT | collected 2017
GGGTCCGCGCCAACCCCCCCCCCTTCGCCTGCCGGGGTGCGCCCCGGCCGGCTCTCCCGGCCCCGGTGGTGGGTGCCAATGGACTGAATCGGCTGGCCGAGCAAATCAAAGAGGTGGCGCGCTGGCACGAGATTCCCATCGTCGAAAATCCGCCGCTGGCGCACGCGCTTTACCGCAGCGTCGAGGTGGGGCAGGCGATTCCGGCCAAGCTCTATGCCGCTGTGGCCGAGATTCTGGCCTTCCTCTTCCGCGCGGAAATGAGGGCGCGCGCCCAGCAGGCGGCGCGCAGGACATAAATTATGGCGGAGACGACGGAAAAAGCGAAACCGGCGGCGCTGGGCAAGCGGGCCTCGGAATGGATCATCCCGATCGCCGCGGTGGGGCTGGTGTTTGTGATGCTGGTGCCGCTGCCCGCCTTCCTCCTGGACCTGCTGCTGGCCATCAGCATCACGGCTTCGGTGCTGGTCCTGCTCTCGGCGGTGCATATCCTGCGGCCGGTGCAGTTTTCGGTATTTCCCAGCCTGCTGTTGCTGCTGACCCTGTTTCGCCTGTCGCTGAACCTGGCCAGCAGCCGGCGCATCCTGCTGCACGGCAGCGAAGGAGTCAGCGCCGCCGGCCACGTGATCGAGGCCTTCGGGCAGTTTGTCGTGGGCGGCAACTACGTCGTGGGCTTCGTTCTCTTCCTTGTCCTGATCGCCATTCAGTACATGGTGGTCAGCCACGGCGCGGTGCGCACCGCCGAGGTCACGGCGCGCTTCACCCTGGATGCCATGCCCGGCAAACAGATGGCGATCGACGCCGACCTGAACGCCGGCATCATCGACGAGAAGGAAGCGCGCTCGCGGCGCGAGCAGGTGAGCCGCGAGGCTGAGTTCTATGGCGCGATGGACGGCGCGGCGCGCTTCAACCAGCGCGACTCGCTGGCCACGGTTCTGATCACCGCCATCAACATCATCGCCGGCCTCCTGATCGGCGTCTTCCAGATGGACGTGCCCTTTCGCGAAGCGCTGAAGACCTACACCATTCTCACCGTCGGCGATGGGCTGGTGAGCATCATGCCATCGCTGCTGGTCTCGGTCGCCGGCGGCATCGTCGTGACCCGCTCCTCATCCGACAGCACGCTGGGCAGCGATGTCGGCAAGCAACTGTTTTCCCGCAGCCGGCCGTTGTGGATCGCGGCTGCCGCCATGCTTGCGCTGGCCCTGATTCCGGGGCTGCCGAAGGTTTCGTTCCTGCTGGTTGCGGTGGTGGCGGGTGCGCTGGCGAGGCGGGCGAAAAGGGAGTTTGAGAAGCCGGCTCCCGCCGCCCAGGGCACCGGCGCTTCTCCGGGCGGGGCCGCACCCGCCGGCGCTTCTCCGCAGGAGGCGCTGGAAGGGCTGCTGCGGCTGGACGACGTCAGCCTGGAAGTGGGTTATGCGCTGGTGCCGCTGGTCGACGCCAAGCAGGGCGGCCAACTGCTGCAGCGCATCAAGGCACTACGCCGGCACCTGGCGCTGCAGTTGGGCTTCATCGTGCCGCCGGTGCACATCACCGACAACCTCAAGCTGGGGCCGCGGGAATATATGGTCTTTCTGCGCGGGGTGGAGATTGCGCGCTGGCAATTGCAGGACGATTGCCTGCTGGCCATCAGCTCGGAGAGCGAGCCGCCGGAGCTGCAGGGGGTGGCAACCAGCGAACCAGCGTTCGGGGTCAGCGCCCGCTGGATTGTCCCCGGGCTGCGTGAGCAGGCGCTGGCGTTGGGCTATGCGGTGGTGGACCAGACCTCGGTGATTGCCACCCATCTGGCCGAGGTGGTCAAGCAACACGCCTACGAACTGCTGAGCCGGCAGGAGACCAAGCGCCTGCTGGACCATCTGAGCGAGAGCCAGCCCAAGCTGGCGGAGGAGTTGGTGCCCAAGCTGATGAGCCTGGGCGAGGTGCAGAAGGTACTGCAGCAACTGCTGCGCGAACAGGTTTCGATCCGCGACCTGCCCACCATCCTGGAAAGTCTGTTGGACACGGCGGCGGTCAGCAAGAACCCCGTGCTGTTGGTCGAAGGCGCCCGTCAGGCGCTGGGGCGGGCGCTGGTGCATCCCCTGCTCTCCGACGATGGCGGCCTGCGGGTGGTGACCTTGGATCCGGGGATCGAAGAGGAGCTGGCCCGCGCCTTCTCCGGACAAGCAGTGCCGGCGAACAACTCGCTGGAGCCGTCGTTTGTCCGGCGGGTGCTGGACGGGCTGAAGAAGCTGGTGGGGGAACAGGTGCGTATGGCCACCCCGGTGCTGTTCTGCTCGACGCCGGCGCGCTTTCACCTGCGGCGTTTGCTGGAGCCCTTCCTGCCCAAGGTGGTGGTGCTGTCGCCGACCGAGGTACCCCCGGTGGTCCGGGTGCAGTCGCTGGGAATGATTCGATAAGGAGAAAATATGAGCGCCGCGCAAGCCTATGAGCAAATCAGTGAACCGGCAGGAGCCAGCTCCGAGCAGTTGCTGCTGGAGCAGTTGCCGCAAGTCAAGTACATCGCGCGCCGCATTCACGAGCGGCTGCCGCAACACGTTCCTTTCGACGATCTGCTGCACGCCGGCATCGTCGGCCTGATCGACGCCATGCACAAGTATGACGCCGGCAAGAACGTGCGCTTCGCCTCCTATGCCAAGTTCCGCATTCGCGGGGCCATCCTGGACAGCCTGCGCGACATGGACTGGAGCCCGCGTGACCTGCGCCGCAAGGCCCGCCGCCTGGAGACCACCATGCAGAAGCTACAGACGGAATTGGGGCGCTCGGCCTCGGAGCCGGAGCTGGCACAGGCGATGGGCATGACGCTGGAGGAGTTCCAGCACATGCTGGACGAAATCCGCGGGCTGGAGATCGGCAGCCTGCAGATTGAGTCGCTGGAGGACGGGCGGGAGACGGATCTGAGCGAGACGATTCCCGGCCCCTCGGATCAGGACCCGCTGTCGCTCTATCTGAAGGACGAGCGCAAGCACGTACTGGCCAACGCTATCGCCGCGCTGCCGGAACGGGAGCAGCAGGTGCTGGCGCTCTATTACCAGGAAGAGCTCACCATGAAGGAAGTCGGGGCGGCACTGGGCGTGGGAGAGTCGCGGGTTTCTCAGATCCACTCGGTGGCGGTGGCGCGCCTCCGGGCAGCGCTGACCGGCCAGAAACAGGTGGCGGCGCTGCCCTCACTCGACAGCAACGCCAAAGGGCAGGCAGGACAATGGAAAAGGTCTTAAGTCAAGGAGAAATCGACGCCCTGTTTCGCGCCGCCCGCGGCGACTCCTCGGGCAGCGACAAGCTGACCGCACTGGTCGAGCCCTGGGACCTGCACCAGTCCGGCCTGCTGGGCAAGGAGCAGCTGCACAGCATCAGCCAGCTGCATGAGAGCTTTGCCCGCAACCTGACCAGCGCCATGGGCGGGTACCTGCGAGACAAATTCGAGGTGGCGCTCGTGGCGGTGGAGCAACTCGCCTACCGCGACTTCCTGGCTCGTTTCTCCGATACCACGTACTATGGCACCTTTCGCCTGCCGCCCAACGATGCCGCCGGTATTCTGCACCTCGACCTCAGCCTGGCTTTTCCCATGGTCGACCTGCTGCTGGGCGGCCTGGGACAGATGCCGGCGGCGACGCGCGAGGTGACGGAGATCGAAGAGGGTGTGCTGGACAGCATCGGAGGCGTGATCTGCCATGAACTGGAGATCGTGTGGCAGCCGCTGGGTTTGCAGGTTGCCTTCGAGCGGAGGCAGACGAATACGCAGATGCTGCGCGTCATGCCGCCGCAGGAGAAGACCCTGACCCTAACCTTCGATGTCACCATGAGCGAGTCGAAGGGCATGTTGAACATCGCCTTTCCGTCCGTCGTTTCTCATGCGCTGATGCGCACGCTGCGGTCGGAGCTGGCCTATCAGCGCTCCCACGGGCCGGCGGTAAGCCAGCAGAATATCGGCAAGCGGCTGTTGCAGTCGGAGGTGGAGCTGGAGCTGGCGACGCCGGCGATCCCGGTCCGGCTGGTTGATCTGTTAGGCCTGCGGACGGGGGCAGTCCTGCCCTTGCGCCGCTCGATTGAACGTCCGGCAAGGCTGCGGCTGAAGGGGCGTGACTGCTGGTCGGCGCGGCCGGTGAGCAGCTCGAGCCATCTGGCGGCGCAGGTGCTCGAGCACATTGCCCAACAAGAGGAGTAGGCCATGAATTCACAAGCGGGGAGCAAGGTCGAGACGTATTGCCAGGCGTGGATCGACAGCCTGGCGCTGTTGCTTTCGCGGCTGACATCGTTCGAGTGGCAGGCCCAGGCGGCCGCCGCGGCTGGAGAATATGTCCCAGTGGTATCGCTCCAGACCACGGTTGAGGGGGGGGTGACGGGGTGGCAATGGCTTAGCTTCGCCGCGGCCGATCTAGGCCGTCTGCTGGGAATGTTTCTGGGAGAAGAAGTCAGCATCATCGGGGAACTGGACGAGGTTCAGAAGGAAGCGACCGAGGAGCTGATACGGCAATGGTGCGGGCTGGCGGCCACCGCGCTGAGGCCCGATTTCGGCGAGGTGACGCTGCAGGTGGCGATGGAATCTTCGGTTCATGGCGCAACCGGCGTGACCAAATTGTTCCAGGCCAGCAATGAAACCGGCTCGATTGCGGCGCTGGTGGAGATGGACGAGGCGCTGGTCAACCGGCTGGAGCAAATCGGGACCGGTGCTGACAGCCAGGCGGCGCCCGCACCCAGCGCTCCGCCGTCGCTCCCGCCTTCCCCATCGGCCAAGACCTCGTCCGGCATCGAGGAGTTGTTGCGCCAGGGCAACCTGGAGCTGCTGATGGACGTGGAGCTGGCGGTGATGCTGCGTTTTGGCAGCCGCCAGGCGACGCTGCGTGAGGTGCTGGATTTGGCGACGGGAGCAGTTCTGGAGTTGGACCGCGAGGTCCAGGAGCCGGTCGATCTGGTGCTGAATGGGAAGGTGATCGCCCGCGGCGAGGTGGTGGTGGTGGACGGCAACTACGGAATGCGGGTCCTCGAAGTTGCCTCACCGCAGCAACGGGTCAGCAGTTTGTAGCGATAAGCAGTTAGCAATTAGTAACTAGTAACTAGTAGCTAGTCATTAGGAATTAGCCTATATCTGTTGCGTGCTAGCCACGAACAGCCGACGCAAAATGGAATTTATTGAGGGACAGCAATGATGAAAGCCCCTTGCGCCTGGAGACCTACTTTAGCGCCAGTTGCTAATTATTAGCTGTTCGTTACCAGCTATTAGCTACTAATTGCTAGTTACTAATTGCTAATTGCTAGCTACTAGTTACTAGTTACTAGTTACTAGTCACTAGTTACTAGTCACTAGTTACTAGTCACTAGTTACTAATTACTGGTCACTAATTGCTAATGACTTGAAACAGGAGCCAGCGAAATGTCCCTCTCTTTGCGTGCCGTATTGCCCAGCGCTTCGCCAATGGCGGCGTTGGCGGCGTTGCCGACCTGCGCCAGTCCCTTTTGTCCTCGTCCTCCCAGCTTGTGGCAGCGCTGGTGGGCGCGCCATGAGGGCGTCTGGATCCATCAGGACTGGTACTGCTCGCTGGATTGCTTCCAGGTGGGCCTGTTCCGCCGTCTGGAGCAGGCCGCGCTGGCCGGCCCGCAGAGCGCTCGCCGGGCCCATCGACTGCCGTTGGGACTGGTCCTGCTCTCCCAGGGCGACATTACCGGGGGACAACTGCGCGAGGCGCTGGATCGGCAACGTGCCGCCAAGCGCGGCAGAATCGGCGAGTGGCTGGTCGAGATGGGAGTGGTCACGGAAGCGCAGGTAACGGCGGCGCTGGCGGCGCAGCAAGGATGTCCGCTGTTTCCCCTGCCCGAACCGCAGCGCTTGCCGGAAAGGATGTACTGGCCGGAGCCGCTGGTGGAACGCTATGGTGCAGCGCCCGTGTTTCATGACCCGGTGCAGTCCAGCCTTTATGTGGGCTTTCGGGAGCGGGTCGACCATGGGTTCCTGTTGTCCGTGGAGCAAATGCTGCGTTGCCGCACCCGGCCTTGCATTTTGCCTCCGCCGGCGTACCGGCGGCAACTGGAGCTGCGCGCCTTCCTGGGGGAGAGCGAGAGCATCGTCATCCATCAGCCGCAAAGCGGCCGGGAGATGACCCGCACGATCACCAACTATGCAGAACAGGTGCACGCCGAGCGCTGCTGCACCGCCTGTTGTGGCGACCGGCTGTGGACCAGGCTGGAGTCCTTCGGCGGCCGGCACGTGGATTTCCTCTTTCGTCTGCCCACCATGGGTTAGCACCCCTAGCTTTTCGTGGGCCGGCTTTTCCTCCAGAAGGCGCCAGGCCAGGGAGGAGCTTCCATGCCCAGAATCCTCTGTGTGCTGGTGTGCGGTGTGACTCGGGTTGTGGGTACCTCACCTGGCGGGACGAAGCTTTTGCGAAGTCACGATAGCCGGCGGCCCGGCGTTCGCAAAGTAGCGTCCTTTGGTTAAAGGACTGACGGGCGGCGCCGATGAGAGTCACAGGCACCCATATGGACCTTGCATCTCAAGCCCGCACCCTGCCCTCTAAAGCCTTGGTTGAGACCGCCATAACGGAAGGCGAAGCGCATTCCGGCTCGCCGTTTCTGCTTCTGCCGGTGCTCACGCGATCGACGTCACTCTTGACGCTCGTGTTGCAGGATGGGGCGGTGGACCTGGACTTGGCCAGCTCGGTAGCGGGACTCGATCCGGGACTGGCCTTCGGCATTTTGCAGGCCGCCAACCTGCATCGCGAGGAGGGGAGCGAGCCCATCTGGCAGCTTCCGCTGGCGGTAGTATCGGCAGGCCGGGAAGCGATCGGGCAGTTAGTTGAGCGCGCTCCCAGAATTGAGGACTGGGGCCACGGAGGCATGCGGCTGCGGCTGTCCCAATTGGTGAGGAATGCCGTAGTTCGCAGTTGCGCCGCCTATCTGCTGGCTCGCGAGATGGGAGGCTGTCAGCCGCGCAAGGCGTATCTTGCGGGACTGCTGCTGGAGCTGCCGGGGTTGGCGCGGCTAGCCGGGCCGGAGACTTCCCAGGTCACACTGTTATCCATCCTGTGCCACACTCTGCCGGCGGTGGTGGTAAGGGCAGTCATGGCGGCCAGGGCGGACAGCAGCCCAGCGGATTCCTGCGAGCCCATCGTGGCCATCGCTCTGATTGCCCAAAGGGTGCTCGAGGTGCATGCCGCAGGCTCCGAGTTGGGCGCGTGGTTGGAAGACCTGGCGGGCAAACCGCTTTGGGATTGCTGGAAGGGGACGGACGCGCGGCAGCGCATGGCGCTTCTGAGCCACTGTTGCGGAATGGCGGCATGGGCGGCGGCCAATCTGCACCTCCTCGATCCCTGGGAATTTACCGCCCGTCTAGAGTGCGGCAACTCGAGGAGATAGGACATGGAAAACGTACGCGCATTGATCGTTGACGATTCCTCGGTGATGCGGAAGATTGTGGCCCGCGCGCTGCAGCAAGGCGGCGTTTCCCTGGCCGAAGTTCTGGAAGCCGGCAACGGCTCGGAGGCGCTGGACATCCTGCGCCAGCAGAAAGTGGACCTGGTGCTGAGCGACATTAACATGCCCGTGATGGACGGGTTGGAATTCGTCCGCCAGTTGCAAGGCGTGGAAAACGCTAAAGGCATTCCCGTCCTGATGATCACCACCGAAGGTAGCGAATCGCACGTCATGCAGGCGATTTCGAACGGCGCGCGGGGTTACATTCGCAAGCCATTTACGCCGGACCAGATGAAACAGCATGTCCTGCCCTTGTTACAAAAGGGATAGGCGCCAGTAGCTAGAGGCCAGTTGTCAGTTGTCAGTTATCAGTTATCAGAGAAACCAAACTGGCAACTGACTACCGGCTACTGGCTGCTTTTTTCCTCGGTGCCTCGGTACCGGAGCCTGCCCTGAGCAACGTCGAAGGGTAGTGAACCGAATTGCGCGCCCTTGACGCTCCGCGATAAGAGTCTGCTTACCCCGGCCAACCAACTCTCAGAAGGATCTAATCTTGCTTACTCTTAAGTGCTTGAATTTGCGGACCATTGTCTCACCTGGTTGGCCCTCCTCTTGCACGCTGATCAGCGGAGTCAACCGTTATGGACAGCGGACTGTATGCTGCTTGCGCCGGACTGGTGGCGCGTACCCAAGCGCTGGATTTGGCCGCGAACAATCTGGCCAACACCGGCACCGATGGATACAAAGGAGAGGTTGCCACCTTCCGCTCGGTATTGGCGAACGCCAGTGCGGCTTCCAATCCGGTCGCGCAGGCGGTGAACGATTATGGCGTGCTGGGAGACAGCCGTACCGATTTTGTGCAGGGGACGCTGGAGCGTACCGGCAGCGATTTCGATTTTGCCCTTCAGGGGCAAGGCTGGTTTGTGGTGCAGGCCGGCAAGCAACAGATTTATACCCGCAACGGAAATTTTCACGTCGACCGCAACGGAAATCTGGCGACCGCCGATGGGAATCCGGTGCTGGGCACGCAGGGACCGATTGCCATCCCGCCGGGCAAGCTGTCGGTCAGCGGCAACGGCACCATCTCGGTGGACGGCGCACTAGCCGGCCAACTGAAGATCGTAGGGTTCGCTTCCGGGACAGCACTGACGCCGATCGGCGCAAGCTATTTCTCCGCCCCGGCAAAAAGCGAAGCAGCGAGCCATGCCGGCCTGGTGCAGGGCTCGCTGGAGAACAGCAACGTCAATGCGGTTTCAGCGGCCGTCGATCTGGTCACCTTGCAGCGCCATGCCGACCTGCTCCAGCAGGCGCTGACCACCTTTCATTCGAACTTCAATCGCATCGCGGCGCAGGACTTGCCGAAAATCTGAGGACCGACTATGTTTCGCGCACTCTATACCGCGGCCACCGGAATGGCGGCCCAGCAACTGAATCTCGATAACGTCGCCAACAACCTTTCCAACGCCGGCACCGCAGGCTTTCGCCGCCGCCGGCTGCAGTTTCAGGACCTGATCTACCAGAACCTGGTGATGCCGGGTGCGGCGGCTACGCAAAGCACGACGGTGGCCTCCGGACTGCAAATCGGGTTGGGCACCCGCACGGCCGCCTCGGAGGTGATCCAGTCGCAAGGCGATTTCAATTCTACGGGCAACCCCTTGGACCTGGCGATCCAAGGCACTGGCTTCTTCCAGGTCACGATGCCGGATGGGACGATCGCTTACACGCGCGCCGGAATGTTCCATCTTGACCAGCAAGGAAACGTGGTCACCTCGGACGGCAACCCGCTGAACCCACAGATTTCGATTCCCGCCAACGCCCTGACGATTACGGTTGGAACCGACGGCACGGTGAGCGTCACCCAGCCGGGACAGACGCAGGCGCAACAGGTGGGCACCATCCAGTTGGCGACCTTTCAGAACCCGGGAGGGCTTAACAGCGTCGGGCAAAACCTGTTTCTGCAGACCACGGCATCGGGAGACCCCATTGTCGGCGCTCCGGGTAGCGCGGACGGCCTGGGGACGCTGCAGCAAGGCGTGCTGGAGCAGTCCAATGTGGACGTGGTGGAAGAGTTTATTCAGATGATCCTGGCGCAGCGCTCCTACGAAGCGGATTCGCGGGTAGTGACCGCGGCCGACCAGATGTTGCAGGAGCTCAACAACCTGTCGCGTTAGGAGGCGAAGAATGCGTAGACAACATGACGGGCTTCCCGGGTTGGGCGTACTGGTGATCTCGGCTGCAGTCTGGCTGGCTGGGGCACAAGGCGGATGGGCGCTGCCCGCCCCGACTGCCATTCAGCAGCAGGCGGCGGAGGCGGTGGCGCGAGAGTTGAACCTAAGCCCGGCGAGTGAGGTCGAGCCGAACCTACAGGTGCTGGCTCCGTTTCGCTCGCTGCCGCCCAACGCCACGATCCAGGTGATTTCCATCAAGTCGGGATTCACTCCCGGTTCCTGGCTGGTGCGTTTGGACTGCACTTCGCGGCGCGATTGCCTGCCCTTCGACGCCGTGTTGCGAATGCCGGGAGGCGGCGGGGCGCTTCCCGCCCAACCCGGTTCTGTGATCCACAAGACCGCATTGGAGGTTCCGGCGGCAGGCAAGCGATTGACGACTTCTCCTCTGGTGCACCGGGGCGATCATGCGGAACTGGTGGCGGAGTTGCCTGGCATGCGACTGCAGACGCAAGTGATTTGCCTGGGATCGGGCGCGCTGGGCGATCAGATTCGGGTACAGACCCTGGGGACACACCGCACCCTAACGGCCACGGTGGCCGGCGAAGACCTGGTGAAGGTGCAACGATGAGAAGGTTGGATCGCATAGTGGTGCTGGTGACGATGGTAGCCAGCTTGGCGGGCTGGGGAGCGGCCAAGACAAGGAACCAGAAGCAGCCCGACCTGTCCTCCCTGTCCTTGCAGCAGTACCTGCAGCGGGTGCAGGGAGAACCGGCAGCAGCGGCGACGGCTGCTCTCGGCAGCCTCTGGCCGCTGGAAGGCAGCCAGTTTACCGATCTGGCCTCCGACTACAAGGCGCGTCGATTGAACGATCTGGTGACCGTCGCCATCGTCGAGCAGACGGTGGCGCAGGCCTCGGGTAACTCCACCGCGCAGCGCACGTTCAACACCAGTTCCGGCATTACCGGTATCGCCGGCCGGGTCAATACCGGCGGCGTCAATCCGCTGTTCGCCGCCAACTCCGCTAATAACCTGAAAGGCACGGGCAGCGCGAACAGCAACTCGCTGCTGCAAACCAACCTTTCGGCACGGGTAGTCGCCGTGCTGCCCAATGGCAACCTGGTGGTCGAGGCGGAGCGGCAGGTCACCTTCAATCAGCAAGCCCAGACGATCATCCTGCGGGGGGTGGTGCGTCCAGGCGATATCGGCTTCAACAATACCGTGCCCTCGACCGCGCTCAGCGACCTGGAACTGGAGATGAAAGGCAAAGGAATCGTGAGCGACGCGGTGCGGCAGCCCAATATGTTCATGCGGCTGCTCATGAAGTTGGTGAACTTCTAATGAAACGCAATCTGGGCGTCATCGTCACCATCGGCTGGATTCTAGGGCTTGCTCTCGTGCCTTGCGCTTTGGCCCAGGACGAAGATGCGAACTCATACCTTGCCATCCGCGACCTGGCCACCATTGAGGGCGTGCGTGACAACCCTCTGATGGGCTATGGCATGGTGATCGGGCTGAACCGCAGCGGCGATTCTCAGCAGACCTTGTTCAGCGTCCAGACCCTGGCCAATATCCTGCAGAAGATGGGGGTGCAGATACCTCCGCAAAATCTGACCGCGGTGACGGTGAAGAACATCGCGGCGGTCTTTGTTACGGCGTCGTTGCCGCCATTCGCCCGGCCGGGAACAAAGATTGACGTTACCGTGTCTTCCGTCGGCGACGCCAAGAGCCTGGAAGGCGGCACGCTGTTGCTGTCGCCGTTGTACGCGGCCGATGGTCAGGTTTATGCCGAAGCCCAGGGTGCAGTCACCTTGGGAGGCTACACCGCCGGCAGGGGGGGCGCGAACTTCAAGCAGGTCAATCATCCCACCGCCGGTAGCGTGCCCAACGGCGCGCTGGTGGAGCGCGACGCCTCGATTGACCTGAGCAAACTGAAGGAGATTTCGCTGCTGGTGCGCAATCCCGACTTTCGCGTCAGCCGCGACATGGCAGCCGCCATCAATCAGGAAGTAGGGCGTCCCATGGCCACAGCGGTCGACAGTGGAAGGGTTGAGCTGCAGGGTCTGCCCTCCAGCGGTCTCACCGAATTGCTCGCCCGGCTGCTGAGCCTGAAAGTCCAGATCCATCCCCGTGACAAGGTGGTGGTCAGCGAACGCACCGGAACGATCGTGATGGGCAAGAATGTACGCTTGGGCGCGGTCTCGATCATGCACGGCGATCTGTCGATCGAGATTTCAACTCAATACCAGGTCTCGCAGCCGGCGCCGTTCAGCAATGGCAAAACGACTGTGGTTCCGGAGACGACGATCCAGTCCACGGAGGACAAGGCAAAACGGATCGAACTGGGCGAAGGCGCCAGTGTCCAACAGCTAGTGGATGGGCTGCAAGCGATCGGGGCGACAGCGCGCGACGTGGTCGCAATCCTGCAGGCGATCAAGGCAGCCGGCGCGCTGGAAGCCGATCTGGAGGTGATCTGACGATGGTTTCAGCCGTAGCAACGCAAAGCACCGTAAAAGCAGCCGACCATCCGGCGGCGGCGGCATCTCCGAAGCTGCTCAAGTCCGCACGCGAGTTTGAGTCTATTCTGCTGGAGGACTGGCTGGAGAAGATGAACAAAAGCTTTGTGGGAGAGAGCGCAAGCCTGGATCCGGCGCATGACACCCTCAGCAGCCTGGGAAGTCAGGCCATCGCCACAGCCCTGGCGGCGCGGGGCGGCATCGGCATCGCCAACATGATCCTGCACCAGCTTCAGGGGCACGCCCAGCCGGCTGCGAACCAAGAGAAAGCGGTGCAGAATCATACAGTTCATGAGGTAGGTGGGGTTAGCCGATAGGATGAGAGGAGAGCTAGCGAGAGGGCTGGAGGCAAAACATTAAAGTCTTCTCAGCCAGTGCCGATCATTAGGTTGTAGCGCAAGGTTGGGGAACGAGGTGGTGCGATGAAAATTGATCTGAATCCATCCTCCATGCAGGAGCTGGCGCGCAGCAATGGCTCGGCGGCTGCGGCCCAGGCGAGTCAGCCTGCGGTCAGCAACCAGCCGGGGGCGAGCCTCGACGACGTAGCGCATCTATCGACTGGCAGCGACGCCATACAGAAGTTGAAGACGCAACTGGATGCGGTTCCCGATGTCCGCCAGCAGCGGGTCGAGGGCCTGCGGCAGTCTCTCCGCAACGGAAGCTTCCAAGTCTCGCCCGAGCGCATTGCTGGGGCCATGTTGGGGGAGAGCTCTCGAACCACCGGCAAATAATCCTGGCCCCTGCCCGCGGGAGGTGTCTTGATGGAGCTCAGCACGAACCGCCTGGAAGCGTCGACGCGGGTTCAGGAACGCGCCTTCGGCCACTCGGGCGAGGAACGCCGTCAGCGGGCGCCGCGCCGTCATCAGGAAGATCCGCTAACCGAGGATGAGATCCTGACGACAGAGGACACCGAAGGACATCAATTGGATGATCTTGCCTGACGGAGGCACATTGCAAAGCGCTGCTACAGCCCAGGCCGCAACCGTAAACTCCTTATCGCCCGTCGAGCAGGAGCTCGCCTTGTTGCAGGCTGTGAAGTCTCTGCTGCAGTCGGCAACGCAGTCTTTGCGCGCGGGCGACGCGCCCCCTCTGGTGGAAGTCAGCCGGCAAATTGATTCGACGGCGCAGGAACTCATGGCTTTATGGCTGCAGTTGGGTCGCATTCCCGGAACGCCGGAGGCGCAACAGCAAAGACGCAAGCTATTGGCGGAGATTGGCCGGCAGCGTACCTTCTGCCGCGCCATGCTGCGCCGCTGGCGGCGGTCGATCGCTTTGCGGAAGCAATTGCTGGGGCTGCGCGCTGAGCCTGGGTTCTACACCGAAGCCTTCCCCAGCGAAATGGAGTTGCCATGAGCGGCCTGATGGGGACGATGTGGATGGCGCTGAACGCCCTGGAAGCGCAACAGGGCGGAATGCAGACTACGGCTAACAATGTTGCCAACCTGAACACCCCGGGTTACAGCCGCGAGGTGCCCATCCTGGAGGAAGCCGATCCCTTCACGCAGGGCAATCTGGTGTTTGGCGGAGGCGTGGACCTGAAGGGCGTTCAGAGTCTGCGGGACAACCTGCTGGACATACAGATCAGCGAGGAGACGCAGCAGCAAAGCAATGCACAATCCTACGTAGCCGCCATGAACCAGGTGCAGACTCTGTTCCCGGATGACACCACGGGCATCGGGCAGCAGATCAGCGCCTTTTTTCAGAGCGTGAACAGCCTCTCTACCAATCCCTCCGACCTGACTTTGCGCCAGGGCGTGCTGACGGCGGGGCAAAACATGACGACCGCCTTCAACAACAGCGCCAAGCAACTCAGCAGCGTGAGGCAGTAACTGGACGGCAATGTCGAAGAGCAGGTGCAGCAGGTCAATCAGATCACGCAGCAGATCGCGAACATCAATGCCAAGCTGTCCGCCGTCAGCAGTACAGGCCAACAGTATGGCAGCTTTCTCGATCAGCGGAGCGCGCTGGTGCAACAACTCTCCGGGCTGATTGACGTCTCGCAGTTGAACGATGGCGGCTCGCTGACTCTGACGACCAAGCAAGGGACAGCTCTGGTGGTGGATGGCCAGTCCTTTTCGCTTAGCACGGAGCTGGCCGGCGATGGAACACAGCACGTGTATTCGGCGCAGGGGCAGGACATCACGGGGCAAATTTCCGGGGGGCAGTTGGGCGGTACCTTGCAGGCCCGCGACCAAACCGTGCCCGCGCTGCAGAACCAATTGGACGCGCTGGCCGGCGGTCTGGTAACCGCGCTGAATACCGCTCACCAACAAGGGACCGACCTTTACGGTAATACCGGCAACAACCTTTTCCAGCCGATCACCGGCACCGGCGCCGCCCTCAATATGGCGCTGGCCTTCACCGATCCCAAGATGATCGCGGCCAGCTCCGACGGCAGCAGCGGCAGCAACGGCAACCTGGCAAACATTTCTGCGGTGGCCAATCAAGCGGTTTCCAACGGCATGACCCCAAGCGGCGCCTACGGCGATATGGTCTTCCAGGTGGGCTCAGCGGTCAGCAATGGCACCTCCGAGCAGGACGCCAGCACCGCAATGTTGCAGCAGTTGCAGCAGCAACAGGCCTCCGTCAGCGGCGTCTCTCTGGACGAAGAGGCCTCCAATCTTCTGCTTTACCAGCGGGCCTACGAGGCATCCGCGCAAGTCGTTTCCACCATCAACCAGATGCTGCAAACCGCTATCCAAATGGGAGCCAACGCATGAGAATCTCTCCCCAGATGTCGCAGATCATTCTTGCGGCGCTCAACAAGTCAGATCAGGCGGAGCAAACGGCGCTGCAGCAGTTGACCACGGGCCGACGGGTGAACCAGGCCTCGGACGATCCCGCCGCGGCCGCGCAGGAAGTCAACATCTCCAGCCAGATGAATGCCGGCGATCAGTACCTGCGCAGCATCTCCAGCATTGCTTCGGAACTGCAGACTGCGGATTCGTCGCTGAACTCGGCGGTGACAGCGCTGCAGTCAGCTATCAGCCTGGGAACGGAAGGGGCCAACGGTACCTTGTCACAGCAGGACCGCAACACCATTGCGCAGCAAGTTCAGGATGTTTCGCAATTGGTGCTGGGCGTCGCCAACCTAAGCTATAACGGGGTCTACGTTTTCGCCGGAACGGCGGATTCGCAGCCGCCCTACGTGGTGGACAACGCCGGCAACGTGCAATACCAAGGTAACAATAACGTAAATTCCGTGGAAATAGCGCCGGGACAGTCGGTGGCCGTAAACCAGCCCGGCAGCCAATTGTTTTCCGCTGCGGGCGCCAGCGTATTCACCGCGCTCAGCACTTTGGCCACCACCCTGCAAGATTCCAACAGCACCAGCCAGGACATCGGCAATGCTGTCACCCAGTTGCGCGGTGCTTATGATCAGCTCACCGCCGCTCGGACTTTCTACGGCAGCACGGTCGACCAACTCCTCAGCACGCAGGACTTTCTCAATAACGAGAAAGTGCAGCTCAGCAATCAGCAGAACAGCACGATAGGCGTCGACATGAACGCTGCGGTCACCAATCTCACGCAAGCCGAACAGGCTCGCGCCGCCACGGTGGCGGCCGCCGCCGGCATGAACAACGTAACGCTGATGGATTATCTCTCAAGCACCGGGCACTAAGCTTGAAGTCCGAATTCTGAAGTCGGAATTCTCGCTCTTTACCCTTCGGAATTCTCGCTCTTTGACTCTAAAGATGAATTCCGGCGCGGTGGGTGATACGCTGTTGCCTCATGACCGCCGACGAAGTCAAACAACTCCTGCAATTGCAACCGCTGCCGGTCGAGGGCGGTTTCTTCCGCGAAACTTACCGCTCCCGCTGGATGGTCTCGGCAGAGTATCTGCCGGATGGCATCCGCGACTCGCGCTCTATCGGCACAGCGATCTACTATCTCATCACGCCGGAGACTTTCTCCGCCTTACATCGCTTGCCAGGCTCGGAAGTCTTCCACTTCTACCTTGGCGATCCGGCGCTGATGCTGCAACTGCTGCCGGATGGAAGCTCGCGGACCATTACGTTGGGACCGGATCTGGTGAGCGGCCAGCAGCCGCAAGTTGTGGTGCGCGGGCACATATGGCAGGGGTGCCGGCTGGCGCCGGGAGGCAAGTGGGCGCTGATGGGGACGACCATGTCGCCGGGGTTCGACTACTCCGATTACGAACACGGGCAGCGCGAGCTGCTGATTGCGCAGTATCCGGGCGCGGCGGAGAAGATCAAGGAGTACACCCGGTGAGGCCGCGATTCGTCCTTCGCCTTTCGCTATTTGCTTTTCACCAGACTGGTCGCAAGCGGGCCGCTGCCCTGCTATTGGAACTCTGAAAAATTCAGCACCGCTAAAGGCTGATTGTTGCGGGGCGCATTGCGAATACGAGTCGCGAAGAGCGAAAGGCGAAAAGCTGCCTTATCCGCACTTGCCGCTCCCGTGGCACGTCCGCGACCTCGACGAGCAATTTCCCGGCTCCGCCAGCACTCCATCCGGGCCGATGCAGGTTTGCGTGTGCAGGCACCAGAAGATGCCGTCATTGCTATGAGGCACGCTGGGGTCGCGCTCGGCTTCGATAAATTGCCCCTTCCAGCGCAGCGCCGGGCAGAGATCTTCAAGGCTGATATCGAAGCGAGCGGCATCGGGATTGAGCATCATGCGGCACCTCCAGAGCTGGCGTTCTGGGACGCCAGAATTGCACGCTTCACTGCGACCTTTGCCAGCGTGATCTTGTACTTGTTGTGGCTGAGCGGCTTGGCATCGGCTAGCGCGGCATTGGCGGCGGCCATCGCGGTTTCCGGAGTAATGCTCTTGCCCTCCAGGGCCTGGGCGGCTTCGGGCGAGACCCACGGAACCGGAGCGACCTGCCCAAGCACCACGCGCGCGCTCTTCACCGTGTCGCCCTGCATCTCCAGCGCAACGGCGGCCATGGCCAGCGGCCAGTCGAAGGCGGCCTTCTGCCGCACTTCATAGAAGCCGGCCTTCACATTCTGGGCCGGCGGAGGCACGACTAGCTCCATCACCATCTCGCCGGGCCGCAGATCGTGTTCGAGTTGGTCCTCTGCTTTTGGAATGACGAAGAACTTTTCCAGCGGCAGCTCCCGCACCCCGCTGCCTTTCGACTTCGCCGAGTAGAGGCGAACCTTCGCGCCATAGGCAATCAGCACGGGAGCAAGAGTCGAGGGGGACACGAAGTATGCCGGGCCGCTATTGCCGAGAATCGCGGCATAGCGATTGTCGCCCTCCAGCACCATCGATTTGCCGTCCGGCGTCTTCGGAAACAGTCCCATGCCACTGCGGAAATACCAGCAGCGCGGGCGCTGGCACATGTTGCCGCCGATGGTTGCCAGATTGCGTATCTGCGGGCTGGCGGCTTCGTGGGCCACGCCCAGCAGCGCGGGATACATCGTCAGTTGACTCTTGGCCTCGCCCAGCTCAGCGATGGTAGCCAGCGCGCCGATGCGCAGACCACTTCCCTGCTCGTAGTTGATGCCGCGCAGCAAATCGAGCTGCTTGATGTTGACCAGTCGCTTCGGCGTGACGACGTCGTCCTTCATCAGGGCCAGCAGATCGGTACCGCCTGCCAGGATCGCCCCGTCTTCCCCGAGCAGGGTTGCGACCTGTTCTTTGCTGGTCGGGCTCACGTATTCAAAGGCTTGCATGATCTTCCTGCTCCCACACTGTGGGGCTAAAGCCCCGATCCATAAAGAGCGCGGTGAAACGCCGGCCTAAGGGCCCGCATTACCCATTCGACTCCAGCGCTTCCAGCACGCGATCCGGCGTCAGGGGCAAGAACGGCACGCGCACGCCGATGGCGTTCGCCACGGCATTGGAGATCGCCGCACCAGGCGAAATCACCGGCGGTTCGGCCAGGCCAATCACGCCGCGCTCGTCGTAGCCTTTGCCGGTCATCATGTGCACCTTCAGCTCGCCAATATCGGCGATACCGGCCAGACGATAAAATTCCATATTCGGATTCAACATGCGGCCCGTTACGGGGTCGAGGATCTTCTCCTCGTATAAGGCATAGCTGATGCCCATGATGAGCGCGCCCATCACCTGGCTCTCGGCAGTCTTAATGTCGATGACAAGCCCGCAATCCTGCACGGCGACCATCTTGTTCACGCGCACAATGCCGGTCTCGGTGTCGACGGAGACGTCGGCCATTCCCACGCCGCCCACGCCACTATTGGTCAGGTCCGGGGGCTTCGACTTGTCAGGATTCTTGCCGCGCACGGTCAAGGGCATCGCGCCCAGCTTGGCACAGGCGTCCTTCCAGGGCAGCCTGCGACTAGGGTCGCTCTTTACCTGAACGTGTCCGTTTACCGATTCCAGCTCCTCCGGTTGCGCCTTCAGCGATGGAGCCACCTTGGCGAAAAGCTGATTGCGCGCGTCGATCACGGCGCGCCGGGTGGAGGAAGTGACTCCGCCCGAGGTGGTGCTGCCGCCGCTGGCGCCGGAGACGGGATAGCGGCTATCGCCGATCAGCAGCTTGACGTCCTTCATCGGGATGCCCAGCGCATCGGCGGCAACGATGGTGACGATGGTCCGACAGCCGGTGCCAAGGTCCTGCGTCGCCATCTTGATCTCAACCGTGCCGTCGGGATGGATGGTGAGATCGCAATTGCTGTTGTGCCCGCGCCCGCCCCAGGTGTGCATGGACATGCCCAAGCCGTGCTTCACCGGGCCGGAACCCTTGTCGCCGCGCGGATGCCAGTTCTTTTTCCACTCCATCATCTCCGCTGCGATGGGCAGCTCCTCGCGATAAATCTGGGCGCGCGGGCCAGTCAGTTCCAGGTTGCGAGTGATCAAGTCGTAGGGATCGAGGTTCATCTTGGCCGCGAGATCGTCGATCGCGGTCATGGTGATCACCGCGGCCTGCGGATGATTGGGCGCGCGCCAGGCGCGGGCACTGCCCTGGTTGGTCGCGATGGCGATGTGCTGCTTGCGCTGGTTGGGAATCTCGAAGATGTAAGGCAGTGGAGGACTTCCGCCGCCGCCCATTCCGCCCGTGCCCCATGAGCGCGATTGCCACGCGATGAGCTTGCCGTCTTTATCAGCGGCGATTTTTACCCGCGCAAAGCCCGAGGGTCTCATGCCGGCAACTTCCTGCTCGGCGGCGCGGTCGAGCATGATCTTTACCGGTTTGCCGCCTGCCGATTTCGAGAGCTGCACCGCCGCAATGCCCCAACGGTCGGGCGCGAACTTGCTGCCGAAACCCCCGCCGATGTACTGCTGCATCACCTGAATGTTGCCAGCAGGAATGCCGACCGTCTGGGCGACTTGCGGGGCGATGCCGGAAAGGTTCTGCGTCGAAATGTGGATCAGCAGGTTGGTTCCGGGATTTGCCGCGGCTTCTGTGCCGCTGGGCCACTCCGCGGCCATGCCGTGGGTCTCCAGGCAGCAGTGGGTGATGCAGGAAGCGCCATAGAGCCCCTCCGCGACGGCTGCCGCCGAGGCAAAAGCCTTCTCCGGGTCACCCTGCGTTTGCACAGAGGTCTCTTTGTAGGGTGAGCGAGGGCCCGTGGCTTCCGCGAATTTGGCCTTGGTGAGGGCCTCAATCACGCTGGCGCTGACGCCGTACCCCTTCAACTCCTTCAGGTAATCGGCAGTTGGGTGAAAGCTAATGCCATTCTTCCCGAGAGCGGCAATCACCTGAGAATCGGGGACCTGGTTGTCCTCCAGGCTATTGAAATCGTCCTGGCTGAGTGGGCCGGTGTTGGGAGCGATCTTCTTCGGGGGCTCGGCATCGGAGACAAAGTGCGGCAGCACTTCATATTGCACTTTGATGGCGCGGATGGCGTCTTCGGCGGTGGGCTCATCGACGGCCGCGACTGCAACCACTTCGTCGCCAGCCCAGAAAACCTCTGTGCCGGGCTTCTGAATGATCTGCACCGCCTTCACGCCCTTCATCTTTTCCGCAGCACTGGTATCGATGCTGGTAATGCGCGCATGGGCGTAAGGGCAACCCAGGATTCTTCCCGCCAGCAGACCGGAGGGGTTGTAATCGTAGGTATATTTGGCGCGGCCCGAGGATTTGATGGGACCATCGACGCGGGAAATCTGCTTGCCGAGCAGAGGACGAGTCGCGGGATTGGGCCAGGCATAGTCGGTCATGACAGAGCCTCGACAGTTTTCTTATCCGCAATATTCTTTTCAGCCTTGTGCGCCAGGGCGACGGCCCGGATGCCGTCATAGGTCCCGCAGCGGCAGAAGTTGCCGCTGAGCTCACGGCGCAGATCATCGGCCGTGGCATGAGGATGCTGCTGCAAGAAGTGCGTGGTCGCGACGATGAAGCCAGGAGTGCAAAAGCCGCACTGCTGCGCGTCGTGGTCGACGAAGGCCTGCATGACGGGCGTGAGAGAGTCGTCCTCAGCGAGCCCCTCGATGGTCGTAATGTTCTTGCTTTGGGCATCGATGGCCAGCACTGAGCAGGCGTACACGGGACGGCCATCCATGAGCACGGTGCAAGCGCCGCAAGTGCCGCGATCGCACACCCGTTTTGCGCCGGTCAGGTTGAACTGATCACGCAGGGCATCCAGCAGGGTGACGCGCGGTTCCAATTCAGCACTGAGCTTCTTGCCATTGACCATCAGCGCTATGGGCACTTTCCCGGGGCCGAAGACCTCAACGTCCTTACCGGCGGCGTGCGCCACGGTCGGCCCCAATGCCAGCGGCATCGCAACCCCGATGCCGGAAATTTTCATGAAATCGCGCCGGGTCAGTCCCGAAGTCTCATCGGGCTTAGGCGCGTCATGGTTCTTCATAGGACCTCCATCACCCCATCCGAAGAGCCCACAAGTTTGTGAGTATAACTCCGCAACGGGCTGTCTCGCATAGCAGGACCGTCTTCAGGCGGTAGAAGGCGAACAGCAAAAAGCGGCTCTTCCCGGCGAGCCGCCTGGTGATGCGCCACGAGCGATCGCAGCTACTTCTTCAAGGTTCGAATGTAGCCGACCAGTCCTTTGATCTGGCTTTCGCTCAGCTTGCCTTTGTAAGCCGGCATCTTGCCTTTGCCGTCAGTGATTGTGGTGGTCAGTTCCGCGTCTGACATTTTCTGGACTTCGTCGCCGTTAAGCGGCTTAGCTCCCATCATGGTCTTGCTGCCATCGGCGCCATGGCACATGGCACATTTCGCTTTATAAGTGTCTGCGGCTGATGCGGCAGCCGCCGCCGGAGGTAAGGCTAGTGCGAATAACAGACTGAGCAGAGCGAGTGTTACAAGCCATCTCATTTTCATTCGTTGCTTCTCCTTCAGCAGAGCCCCGGAGGGGCAAAATAGAATAAAGTGCCGCAAAAAAATCACGGCGAAGCTAATTTACTCCATCGGACGACAGTTCGTCACAGCGGTCTGAGACCGGCGCATATTCAGCAGTCCACAATTGAGCGCAGAAGGCGCCAGCCGAAAAGCTCCCGGCGCAGGAAGTTTCCGCCGTTGCGTGGGAAAAGCCGCTCTCACCGGGTCATATGCCGCTTAGACGCCACTTCGCGGGAGGCCTGCGGCTCGGGCAAATTCTGCTAATTTATTGTGCCAGAATCAGTTACTCGCGTTACAGGAGCCGTTGCCTGTTTGGCATCCTTTGTGCTCCCACTATGCCAGAGCCTTCATCAAAGAGAGGTCCCGTGGAAGCGACGTTAGCTGTAATTGGACTAAACTTTCGCAGCTCACCGGTTGCTGTTCGGGAACGCTTCTGGATCAGTCCGGCGCGCCGCTCGGAGGCATTGCGCCAACTGGTACGTTCCGAAGGCATCGAAGAAGCGGTCGTGCTGGCCACCTGCAATCGCACTGAGTTCATCCTCTGGGCCAGCGATGTCCCCGCGGCCGCCAATTCCGTGCTCCGCTTCCTCACCCAGGAATATCAGCTCAAGTTGTGTGAGTGGTCGCATTTTTACCGTCTGATGGACGATGCCGCCCTCAGCCACATTTTCCGCGTCACCTCGAGTCTGGATTCAATGGTCTTGGGTGAGCCGGAAATTACCGGTCAAGTGAAGGATGCCTGGGCGCAGGCACAGCAAGAAGGCACAACCGGCCGTTTCCTGGACGCGGTAATGCAGAAGGCCCTGACCGTTTCCAAGCGCATCCGAACGGAGACGGAGATCGGCTCCTCGGCGGTGTCGGTGCCCTACGCTTCGGTCGCCCTTTCGCGCGAGGTGCTGGGCGAGCTTTCCGGCCGTGAGGTACTGCTGATCGGCGCGGGCAAAATGAGCGAACTGGCCGCGCATTACCTGATGAAAGCTGGCGCCAGGCAAGTGAAAGTCATGAACCGCACCGCCTCGCGCGGCGAAGACCTGGCGGCCAAGTTAGGGGCGACGCCGGTTTCTTTCGACGATCGCTTTCAACATCTGCAGCAAGCGGATATCGTGGTGAGTTCCACTGCTTGTCCGCATGTGATCCTCAGCCGCCACGACGCGGAGAGGATCGCGCGTGAGCGCAATTACAAGCCGATAGTGATGATCGACATTGCGGTGCCGCGAGACATCGATCAGGCCGTGCGCGAGGTCGAAGGCGTCCACCTGTTTGATATGGACGATCTGGAGCAGGTGGTGCAGCGCAATGCCGGCGGACGGCAAGCGGCTGCAGAAGCAGCAGAAAAGATTGTATACGCTGAGGTGCAGGGCTTCCGCCGCAAGTTGCTGGCGGAGCGGGTGGTTCCTACCATCGTCGCCTTGCGCCAGCGCCTCAATGAGCTTTGCCGGCAGGAATTGGAAGTCCTGCGCAAAGAGTTTGGCCCATTCACAGAAGACCAGGACCAGGCGTTGCAAGCACTGACTGGCCATATAAGCCAGCGAATAGCCGGCTCCCTGGCCCGTGAATTGAAGGAACTTCCAGAGAAGGCGGAACAGGATCTCTTGACCGCAGCGGTCGGGCGTCTGTTCCACCTGGAACAGCCCTCAGTGGCTGCTGCCGGCGCCAAGAATTAGACGCTAGCTATCAGCCGCGAGCGGACAAAGCAGGATTACTGGTTTAGCGGCTCAAAGCTCGAGGCTCGAAGCTGGAAAAGGAGTAACGGATGGCACCCTCTGCGCAAAACAACAGCAATAACAACCCGGGCTTCACCACGGTGCAAGCTTATACCTTGGCAGTAATCACGCTGGCCATCGGGATCGCGGTAGGCTACTTTGGCCGCGGTTCGTCCGCCATGCCCTCTACCGCTGAGAGCGCGCAAGCGGCAACGCCCAGCGCCGCGGGAAGCACGTCCATGGGCACGGCCAAGCTTCCCGGAATCGGTTCGCCGCAACAGCAACAGGGAACTTCGCCCGAGATGCTGGCGCAGGCTGCCCAGCCGATGCTTGCCCAACTGAAAACCAATCCCAACGACCCTGCGACGCTGGTCAAGCTGGGCAACCTCTACTATGACGGCCAGGCCTATCCGCAAGCGATTGAGTATTACGAGAAATCGCTGACCGTCCAACCCAATAACGCCGATGTCCGCACTGATCTGGGGACCGCCTACTGGTACACCGGCAATGCCGACCAGGCAATTTCGAGCTTTGAGAAAGCGCTGGCCATTCGCCCCAACCATCCGGAGACGCTGTTCAACCTGGGCATTGTGAAATGGCAGGGCAAGAACGACCCCAAGGGGGCGGTGGCAATTTGGCAGAAATTACTGCAGACCAATCCCGACTATCCGCAGAAAGACCAGGTGCAGATGCTGATTGAGCGCGCGAAAATGCACGCGACGGGTGCCCCGAAAGGTTAAGCATAAGCACCAGCTGCGGGCGCGCGGGACTCTGCTGCCGCACCCGCAGTTGCTCACCCTGGGACGATGCTGGCGCAGAGCTCGTCCCGGGGCTTTTTTGTTGCGTGAAGCAGCTTGGCACTTGGCGTGGATGAAATTACTATTCGCGAGCCTGCGCATACGCAATTCGAACTGAGAGGCCATCCCCCGCGGAGATTGGAGCTGAGTTTGGTTGACGCTGCCGCGGCGCGTCAATAAAATCGAGAGAGCCTAATACTTCTTACGGGCCGCCACAATCACTTACTGCCCCCTCGTTCAACGGCAGGACAGCTGACTCTGGATCAGCATATCGGGGTTCGAATCCCTGGGGGGCAGCCACAAATCAATCACTTACAGCCCAACACAGGCACTTACACAGGCACTTAAGCAAGCACGAGTGCACTGGCCCTCCTCAGCCATTTTGTTGGTGACGGGAGTTGAATGCCCACCCAGCGCGAGACCGCGCCTGTTGCCGTGCTGCGTGTGCTCCGTCTTCTCACTGGGAATCGAACTTTGGTATACCCTGGCGCAAACGACAAGCAGAGGCGAAAGAAGAAAATCCTCTTTAACATGTTGATAGCGCTCCAGATAGTTCTTGAATAACTTGGTCATCTCCAATACTCGGCGGCGATCCAATACCGTGCCTGTCTGAAGTTCCTTGAGGATCCAGCCCAACCCCAGAATTGCTTTCTCAATCAAATGGTGCTCTTCGCGGAGTACCGAAGTAGCATTCCCAATGTTATCCATCAGTGGGCCTCCTTACGCGAGTGCAGCAGACACCATTGGATGTACCTGAAAACGCGCCTCACCAGATTTCCTTTTTAAGCACTCTTAGATTTCGCCTATGAGGGTTCCGTTAGCAACGAACCAGACGTACTCCGGCAAAGCATGTTCGTAATGTGGCTGCACCCTGGCTGTGCGGTGAGCATCTTTGCTTGCCTCATACGTTAGGGCGTCGCGGCATTCTGAGCCGTGTGAAACCCTGACGGGGCTGGGCCAACAGGGGGCAAGCGCCGCCGCGACTCCAGAAAGGACAAGAGGCTGTTTAGCTGTTCGCGAGTGAGCCTGCCGCTATAAGAGGGCATGTTAGCCGCACCGCTGTAAATGCGTGTGGCGATCTGGTCACGAGTCAGGCGATCACCCACGAACGACAGGTCTGGACCGCGGATGCCGCCCTGACCGGAAACCTGGTGGCAGAATTCACAGCCTTTGTCATAGAAAACTTTGGCGCCATCCGCGATCGGACCTGTGCTGACGCCAACCACAGACGGCGGAAGCGGCTTGGCATCCAGCCGCGGCGCCCACGGTGCTAAGTGTCCTTCATAGGAATAGTGTGCAATGAGAATGACAATAAATGCCACGATCACGAGTGACCACGGGCGGCGCAACGGACTGCGCTCTCCACGTGGTGCGACAAACGGCAACAGGATTAGGAAGAGTACGAATATCAGAGGGCCAAGGACGATCACCCAGTCTTCCGACCAGCGTGGGATCAACGTGAGCAAGGCAAAGTACCACAGAAAGTACCAGTCGGGCCGTGGGGAGGCCTGAATGATTGTGGGATCCGGAGGGCGCCCAAGCTTCGGTGGACCAATGACAATAGCCAAGGCCACAATCGCCAGCACTACCAGAAAACCGAAGATGATGTCGCGCCACGCAGCGTCGGGCCAGAACGGCACCCCGTTGCGGCTGAGCAGAGAATGATACCGGGCGCGGTAGGTGCGAGGGTCAACCGGCTCGCCCGACTTGGGCGGTTCGGAAATCCCGTTATAGAGGACCAGGTAAAGGTGCAGACCAAGAAATAAGAAGATAGCTGCGGGGATGAAAAACACATGCGCGGCAAAAAAGCGGCTGAGAGTTGCGCCGCCGACCGTGCTGCCCGCGAGGAGGAAATGCCCAAGCCAGTTTCCGATGAAGGGTACGCGCCCCGCCTGATTGGCAGCGACGACTGCGGTCCAGAATCCGTTCTGGTCCCAGCGTAACAACTGGCCAGTGAAGGCCATCAGGATCGTAAACAGCAACAGGCCCGTGCCGGTGAGCCAGTTCATCTGGCGCGGATACTTGTACGAGGCCATCAGATACACACGAATTGTGTGCAACCCGATAAGGATAATCATGGCCGAGGCCCCAAAATCGTGGATGCCGCGAATCACGCGGCCAATCGGGTTCATGGTGATGAACCGCAGGCTGTCATAGGCCTGGCCGGAACCGGTAACGTAGGCGCTGGAGAGCGCAATGCCGGTGAATATCTGGACCAGGAACACCACCAGCGTGGCGCTGCCGAGAACGTACAACCAGCCGATCTTCCTGGTTCGCGGAACGGGATGGGTAACGATCCACCCGGCGGTCTTGGAGGCGCCCGTCAGGTCATCGAACCACTGCCAGATTTTCTTCAACCATCGCATCGCAGCATCACCAGGTGGTCGTAATGGGCAGCGGGCTCGCCAGGATCTCGACTATTCCCTCATTGACGCGGACGGGGTAGGTCACCAACGGTTTGGGCGGCGGGCCGGAAGCGACAGTGCCATCGCTGTAGAACACGCCTCCGTGGCACGGGCACATGAACAGATCGGCATCCGGCAACCAGCGCACCGGGCAGCCAAGGTGCGTGCAGTTAATGGCGAAGGCCAGAAACTGGTCCTCGCTTTTCCGTCGCAGCCAGGCGGCAGTCTTGGCGGTCACGCCCGCCCATGGCAGAGAGGAAGGATCCGCAAACGAGACTTCCACCGTTTGCCCCACTTGAAAATCCGATACCTTGCCTACAGCCCGCCACACCATCGGTGACTTCCGAAATCCAAGTAGAAACGCGACGCTGGGAACCACAACCACGGCGGCAGCGATGGCACTGACGGTGATGGCCATCTTAGAAAGAAACGACCGGCGCTGCAGGTCTTCCGGCATCCCCTGGTGGCCGCCCGAGCGCAGATACTCGTCCGCTGCCACCGGACGCAGCGGCTCGCCAGAGGCGGCGTACGCGCCGGGCTCGACGAGGTGCGAACAGCCTGCGCGCAAAACCGAAAAGAACGAGTCCAGCGGCAGGAATCCGACCGGCCGGATGAATCTCAGAAGCATTGGCAGTAAGCGCATAGCGGACCCAGGTGGCGAGTTCACGCCGGAAGGCGGGAGCACCTCGCCTTTGCTGGTTGAGGAAACATGAGCCTCACGGTCTGGCGACGACGGCGGCTGACCAGCCGCGGCAACTCGCTGGCCCTCTCGACGAGGTTCCCGATACCAGATCACGATCTGATACGGCCGCCACAGATACTCAAGCGGAATGGTGAAGATGTGCACCAGACGGCTGAAAGGAAACAGCAGAATGATTGCGAATCCCCAGACCAGGTGAAACTGAATCAGGCCCGGAAGCGCAACTACAGTGCTCGTATCGGGATGCAGCCGCAGCAGCGACCACAGCCAGGGCACCGCCGTACTCAGATACCACAGTGATCCCCAGCGATCGAACAGAGCCACTCCAATTCCGGTGAAGACTTGTACGAGCAGAAAGATAAGCAGCACCCAATCCATGCCGGAGGCGACGGAGCCGGCGCGTGAGTTCGTCGGCAGCCGGCGAATGATCAACACGATCAGGCCAACCGCAGCGAATAGCGCCAGCGCCAAGCCAATCGTCTCGAACACGAAAAGCCGCACGCCATTACCGAGGACGGCTGCGGCAGCATCGGGGAACAACCATGCCAGAAGGTGAGCGAGCAGGATGAGCGTGATGCCGTAATGCCACGGCACCGAGCCCCAAAACAGCTTCCCGTTCTCCAGCAGTTGCGAGGACAAACTGGAGTACGTATAGCGCTTGCTAAAGTAGCGATATAAACCTACGCCGACGGCCAGAATTACCGCGACGTAGGGGAAAACGACGAAGAGAACGGTGTCCATGCGATCTCCCCATTGTTGGGAATGGAGTTAGTGTCCTGCTGCAATGCCGGCAGGATTGTCTCTAATAAAAACGTGTACGGGTTGTCCGGGTGCATGGCGCGTAGCATGTGATGCAGCGCCGGAAGGAGACAATCGTGGATAAGTTCGGCGCGCTCCTGGCCCGCTTCCAGTACCGCAAGGAAGCGAAGAACATTCGCCAGATGATCGGGAAGCTCCGTGGTATTGGGGATTCCCAATTCGCGATACCTGCCTCGTAATTCCGCCATGAACAAACTGCGCCGAATTTCCTCACCAAAGAGATGATGACCAAGATAGGGTGATGTTTCGGCTTTCAAGTCGAAGGTTTCGACATAGATCTCCTGTAGGCGGGGTATGCCCAAGTGCTCGATCCTGCCATGAAACGCCTGCAAACGGGCCTCGATCGGAGCCGAGTTGCATGCAAGCGCCTGACCGGTCCTGTCCAGGAGATCCGGCCCCGGATAGTCAAGCAGATTTGCCAGTGCTGCGTACAAGTTCATGCTCACAATCCCCGGCGAGGCTCGCGCAGGAAGCCCATGCCTCCTCCTTCCTGCCGCTCTTGCGTGATCTGAACCAAACCAATGGCGACTTCGCGGGCGAAGGGTGGAATAACGAACCGGTCTTCCCACGGAGCGATCGCGGTCAGGTAGTACGTGGCTTCGATCTCCTGCGGAGTGATCCTCGCCTCCTTCAGCACGGCCTCGACCGTTTCCGGCGACACATCGCCTACGGTCTCGGCCCGCTTGTAGACGCGGGTGGCGATCAGTTTGCGATATACCGCTGTGACCAGCTCTACATTTCCCGCCGAAAACAGATGCGCCATGTACCGCATGGGCAAGCGCGAGTTTTCGACTGAGCTGAAGAAATCAGCGGTATTGTCGTAAATCTCGTCATGCATGGAGCCTGCGACCGGCAGCAGCGGTGGAACATAAAACAGCATGGGCAAGGTCCGGAATTCTGGATGCAACGGCAAAGCGATCTTCCACTCCTTGACGAAGCGGTACACCGGCGAGCGTTGCGCGCTTTCGATGACGTTGTCTTCCAAGCCGTCTTGCCGGGCCTGCGCGATCACGGCGGGATCGAAGGGATCGAGAATAATCTCGCGCTGTGCCTCAACCAGCTCGTCGTCGGGGTGCTTGGCGGCGCTTTCAATACGGTCGGCGTCATATAACAGAACGCCGAGGTAGCGAATGCGACCAGGACAGGAGTGCATGCACGCCGGTGCCTGCTGCGTCTCCAGGCGCGGGTAGCAGAGGATGCATTTTTCAGACTTGCCGCTGGCCCAGTTGTAATAAACCTTTTTATAGGGGCAGCCAGAAACACACATCCGCCAGCCCATGCATTTTTCCTGGCTGACAAGCACGATGCCGTCTTCGCCGCGCTTGTAGATCGCCCCAGCCGGGCAGGCCGCCAGGCAACTGGGATTGAGGCAGTGATTGCAGATGCGCGGCAGGTAGAAAAAGACAATGCGCTGGGTTTCGAACATCTGCTGGCGCTCGGCCTCGCTCAGCGCGTTCAGGTTGGGATCATTCGCGGCATAGATAGGTGAACCTCCCAGATCGTCATCCCAGTTCGGGCCTGCCTCAATCTGGATCTCCTTGCCCGTGACCAAAGAGATCGGCGCAAACACCGGTTGATCGGAACTCTGCGGAGCCTCGATCACATCGCTGTACTTATAGGTCCAAGGCTCGTAGTAATCGTCCAGGCTGGGCAGCTTGGGATTGAAGGCCAGGTTCAGCAGTTCCCCGCCGCGAGTATTCAACTTCAGCCGCAGATCGTCGCCGTGCAGCTCCCAGCCGCCGCGATACTCGTCCTGGTCCTCATACAATGTGGGATATCCGGTGCCGGGCTTGGTTTCGACGTTGTTCCACCACATGTATTCGGTACCCGGCCGGCCGGTCCACAGGTTCTTGCAGGCCAGGCTGCAGGTGTGGCATCCAATGCACTTGTCGAGGTGGAAGACCATCGAGATTTGACACCGAACATGCATGTGCTGCCTCCCTCAAATCTGGGGCTTGCCCGGCAGCTTGCGCACGATCACGTAGGTGTCGCGATCGGAAGCCGCGGGACCGTAGTCATTGAAGCGATAGCTGAACTGGGCATAGCCGCCGGCCATCAGCACCGGCTTAAGCCGCAAACGGGTGACGCTGTTCGTGCCGCCGCCGCGCCGGTTGCCGCGCAAAGGTGACTTGGCGAACGGCATCGTGCGCTCGGGCGCATGATAGAAAAATGCAGTGCCGCGCGGCACGCGAGCGCTGACCGCGGCGCGGGTCACAATCACCCCGTTATCGTTGTAAGCCTCGATCCACTCGTTGTCCTTAACATCAAGCTGCTGCGCGTCGCGATCGTTGATCCAGAACGGCTCGATGCCGCGAGAGAGCGTCAACATGCGCAAGTCATCGGAGTAGGTGCTGTGAATGTGCCATTTGCCGTGGGGCGTGAGGCAGTTCATGACCAGGGCATTGCCGGCGGAAGAGCTTTTCACTAGATTGAGCGACGCATTCAGATCGATGCTCGGCTTGAACGTGGGTAGGCTCTCACCGAAGGCGAGATACGCCTCGTGGTCGAGATAAAAGTGCTGGCGTCCGGTAAGTGTGCGCCAGGGGACGAGCCGCTCGATATTCTGGCAGAAGCCGCTGTAGGCGCGGCCGTCATTGGTTATTCCTGACCAGCAGGGACTGGTAAGAATACGCCGCGGCTGCTGGGTGAGTGCAAGAAAGTCATAACGAACACCTCGGTTTCCTTCGGCTAAGTCAGCCAGATGCATCCCCGTCTCGTGCTCTCTGGCTTGAAAACCGCGACAGGCTACTTCGCCGTTGGTTTCAGGAGCAAAGAACAGAACCATGTTCGCCGCGTGGACAGGATCGACGAGCGAAGGAAACTTGCCATCGGACCATTCGTAAGACGGTACGCTGGCGGCGAACTGATCGTAGAGATCGGCCACCGGGATGGTCAAGCCCCGATCTTCGATCCCCTCCTCTTTGATCCGCGGCCCCAGCGAGCAGTAACGATGGAGCAACTTGGTGTAGTCGCGCTCCACGACCGCCAAGTGAGGCATGGTTTTGCCCGGCACGGGATCACACTCGCCCTCATACCAGCGCTTGACCTCAGGCTGTGACAATTCGTCGGGACTATCGTGCAAAAGCGCCTGCGTTACCAGATCGCGGAATGGTGTTGGGAAGTGCGTGGCAGCCAATTCACTCACCTTTCCGGCAAGTGCTTTGAAGATGTCCCAGTCGGGCTTCGATTCCCAGCAAGGCGGGACTGCCATCCCCAGGGGGTGAATGTAGGAGTGCAGGTCAGTAGTATTCAGGTCGTCCTTCTCGTACCAACTGGCGGCGGGCAGAACAATGTCGGAGTACAGGGCCGACGTATCCATGCGGAAATTCAGATCAACGACCAGGTCCATCTTTCCGCGCGGAGCTTGTTCGTGCCAGACGACATCGCGCACCGAATCTTGCGCAAGGTCTTCGGCAATGGCCGTGTCATGCGTACCGAGATAGTGCTTGAGGAAGAACTCATGTCCTTTGGCGCTGGACAGGATGGCATTGGCGCGCCAGATGATCCATACGCGCGGCCAGTTTTCCGGCGCGTCAGGATCTTCGACGGCGAAACGCAGCTTGCGGCGCCGCAGTTGGTCCACGGCCCAGTTCACGATTTGCTGGTTCGAAGTGGCGCCTTCGTTTTCTGCGCGGCGGACCAACTCCAGCGGATTGGCATTGAATTGGGGAAAGAATGGCAGCCAGCCCATGCGCACCGCATCCGCCTGTAAATCCATCGTGTGCGTCCGAGCAAATGGACCTTGGGTGGGGTGGTTCTCGGGTAGACCGCGTTCATATCGCCACTGGTCCGTATGCACGTAATGGTAAGAGGGGCCGTTTTGCAGGCGAGCGGGAGCCAGCCAGTCTCCGGCCATCGCCAGCGCCGACCAGGACGCGGCCGGCACCAGTTTTTCCTGGCCGGTGTAATGATTCAGTCCACCACCGTTGACCCCAACGCAGCCGCACAGGATCAGTGCGGTAATGGCTGTGCGGTAGTGCAGATTGCTGTGGTACCAGTGGTTCAGCCCGGAGCCGACAATCACGGTGCATCGGCCGCGAGTCTTTTCCGCCGTGCCGGCGAATTCGCGAGCGAATTGAATCACCGTGTTGCGCCCGACACCGCTGTACTTTTCCTGCCAGGCGGGGGTGTACGGCGTTTCGGCGTCCGAGTAATCCTGTGGGTATTCGCCGGCAAGGCTGCGACTGACTCCAAACTGCGCCATCAGCAAGTCATAAACCGTGGTTGCAGTAACCGGCCCGTCCGCTGTGTCAATGATCTTGATTGGTACTCCACGCTGGAAGCTGCGGCCGCTGGCAGGATCGGTAAAGCGCACCAGCACCTCACCGTCACGGTGGTCGATCAGCGTGAGCAAAGGATCAATCTCCGATCCGTCGAGCCCATCCTTCAGTTCCAGATTCCATAAACCCTTCTGTGCTTGCCAGCGGTAGCCGATCGAGCCCCGCGGCATGTGAGGCTGCCCGGAGGCGCGATCCACCACCAGAAATTTCCAATCGCCGTTGTCCACCTGCTGGTAGCGCGCCAGTCGATTGGCGCGAACGAAACGCCCTGCCACATGCGCTCCGTCTTTCTCTTCCACCGCCACCAGGAAGGAGCAATCGGAGAAGCGCCGGAGATAATCTTCGAAATAAGGCACAGAACGGCGGGCATGAAATTCCGTCAGGATCACATGGTCCACCGCCATCCAGAAGGCGCCGTCCATGCCGGAGTGTGCCGGAATCCACCAGTCCGCCAGACGTGACACTTCACTGAAGTCGGGAGAGAGAGCAACCAGCTTGGCTCCGTGATGCCGCGCCTCGACGGCGAAGTGCGCGTCGGGGGTGCGGGTCATGTTGAGATTGCTGCCCACCACCACGATGTACTTGCTGTTGAACCAGTCGGCGCTCTCGGCGACGTCGGTCTTCTCTCCCCAAGTCTCGGGGGAGGCGGGCGGGAAATCGGCGTACAGGTCGTAAAAGCTCAGAAGGGGCGCGCCGAACAGTTGCAGAAATCGCGAACCGGCCGCATAGCTGAGCATCGACATGGCTGGGATCGGCGAGAACCCAGCGACTCGGTCGGGGCCGTATTTCTTTGCGGTGTGGAGCATTGCGGCGGCAACAATCTCCAGCGCTTCGTCCCAAGTAGCACGGCGAAAACCGCCTTTGCCACGGGCCGTTTGGTAGCCGGCCCGGAGCTCTTCGTTGTCCACGATCGCTGTCCACGCCGCAACGGGATCGCGGTGCTGCGCGCGAGCTTCGCGCCAGGCATCCAGCAGCACACCTCGAATGTAGGGATATTTGATTCGCAGCGGACTGTAGACGTACCAGGAGAAAACAATGCCACGAGGACAGCCGCGGGGTTCGTATAACGGCAGGTCTGACTTGAGTCTGGGGTAGTCGATGGCCTGCATTTCCCACGTGACGATCCCGTTCTTGACATAGACCATCCACGAACAGCCGCCAGTGCAGTTCACTCCATGGGTGCTGCGGACGACTGCATCGTGCTGCCAGCGGTTGCGGTAAAAGTCCTCCCAGGAGCGGGCTTTCGGATCGATCAAATCGCGGATCCAGCTCATCGACCCTCCCTGTACAGCCCAGCGCGTTTCAGCAGCTTGCGGCGCACCGAATGCACCCGGCCGCGTCCGGAAATCCAAGTGATGCCGAACAGAGCGAGCAAGCCGAGCCCCGCGAAACCACCCAGCATGCCGGTTCCCGAACTCGATCTTGGGGCATGATCGGAGACCTCAAAGAAGGCCGAAAGATCCCGCTCTTCCTGGTCCGTCAACTGGCGCTTGAGAAAAAGCGCATTCATCGCCGGAAAATACAGAGTGCGAAGTGTGTAGTGCATCCCTTCCGGGCCAAGCTTTGAATATTCATGGGTGAGATTGGGCGCCATGGTCCCGCCGCTAGGAAACGGCAAGGTTGCGATGCTGTGGCACGAGCCACAAGCAGGACCGCCATTCTGAAATCTTCGTCGGCCTGTGAACAATGCCCGTCCGTCGGCGACGTTTCCAGAGAGGGGCGAACCAGGCTGGGACGATGATGCTGGCTGAAACCAATCAGCCATTAACAATTCGGGTGGCTTGAAGTGCAGAGTCTGCGAGCCGGCGGCCGCAGACAGTGCGGGCGCTGCGAAAGTGAGCAAGACACCAGCAAGGAGACAGAGGCGAAAATGGAGTATCCTTCTCCACGCGATGACACCGAACTTGCCTCTTGCTTGCACTGTCGCGACCGACCTCACCCCTTACGCCGATTCTTCCTCAAGACGGATTGCCGCCGGGAAGAGTACTTTGTCTTCTTTACGGACGTGTTCCTCCAAGTCCAGTTTGAGAACTTGCAGACGAGTCATCAGAGTCGTATAGGCAGCAGGCGCATCGGGCGGCGCCGCAAATCCATGGCTGATCTCGGCCATCTTGTCCAATAGTGAGTTCTCGAAATCGTGATCTTCATTCATGAACTGGATGGCATTGCTTAGCGGACCAAACGAATTGCGCGGCGCAGGCTGATGGGCCGCGAAGGCGCGCTCCAGACGCTCAATGAGAGGAAATAGGTTTAGCTCCTCCCTTTTCATGTGGCCTTCTAACTCCCGGCGAAAGCGAACCAGGAGAGGGAGCATAGCCGCTGCCCGCTGGCGGTACGTTCCAGACTCGACCTGCGCCACCTCTGCCAGGGCTGCTTCGATATCAGGCAGTTCGCGTCTCAGGTATTCATGATGCTGGGAGAGAATGCTGGCGATGAGGTCGCGGAGGAAGCCAGTGTGCTCGGATGCGCTCGGTTGCACTTTCGTGTTTGTGCTCATGATCGAACGAGCTCGCGCCGCTTCACACTGTGCCATTGTGCCCACCCCACTCAAGGCCACAATGTGCAGATTGTAACACCCAATTGTATCGTTAGACGATGTATTAAAACCGCGGCTAATGCTGCCAACGATCTGCTTTTGATGTCCGGCGGCAGCACCCGGTTGTCCCAGTCTTGCGTTCTGACCAGAGGGTCCTTACCCTCGAAACCCTTGCTTATGGCTTATAGTCAAACGTGCTAAGGCGCGTCCAACGGGTCCCTGGGAGCGCAGTGTCGGGATCCCGGTGGCGGCCTTCTCGCGAAGAGCCTATCGGCCCGACAAGAATGATGCCGATGCGTTTCGGCAGTGGCGCGCCGTGGTCGACGGTAGAGAGATGGAGGAGGTTCCCAATGCCACAACGAACTGGCCCCATTGGGGGCACTATGTACCAGGTTGTCCGTGGGCTTGCCCGACGTGCTCGCCTTCCTGCGCTGGCGGCTCGCTACGACCGCACTTCCGTGCTCGGCCTGTTCGCGTTCGTGAACGGACTTCTTTCGATCGGGCTTCTTTCGTTACTGGCATGGGCAACGCGCAGCCCTTTCATTTTCCCATCGCTCGGTCCCACGGCGTTCCTGGTTTTTTACCAGCCGCTGTCAGCATCGTCTTCGCCGCGCAACACCATCGCAGGACATTTGATCGGAATTCTGGCCGGCTACGGCAGTTTGGCTACCTTCGGCCTCATTCATGCGGCGCCAGCAACTTCGGAAGGCGTAACGGCAGCCCGAATTGGCGCGGCGGCGCTGTCCCTCGCCGCCTGCTCGGGAGCAATGGTGTGGTTGCATGTACCCCACCCTCCGGCCGGGGCAACAACTTTGATCGTGAGTCTTGGAATCCTTAGTCAGCCCAGCGAACTGGTCATCATCGAAGCTGCAGTCGTGCTGATGGCAATTCAGGCGCTTGTCATCAATCGTCTCGCAGGCGTGAGATATCCGGTTTGGTCGCCTGGAACGGAGGAAGTTGGCACGCAAGACTCGGAGTGAGGACACTGCACACGCCGCGATGGTTCCCTCACGTCATCGTACCGGTTGGGTGTGTTCGTCGCACGGCTTATGGCCACCCGCCAGCTAATGACGTAAGCCAAAGCTCTGTTTGCCGGAAATAGCGAATACCGGAGCCAAATCTACCGGCACGTACTTTATGCGGCTCGGCGCGCCGTATCCTTACACTTTAACTTCTGGTCGAGAAATTCTTTCAGGGCCAGGGCATTGTTATGTTCGGTGTCATGGGCGCTGTATACCAGCGTCACCAGACCCTGGCGGGCCCGCGCCAGAAGCGGCTGCCACGCTTCAGGACTTTTCTCCAACTCGCGAAAGTACCGCCGGCGAAACTCTGACCACTTCGCGGGGTCGTGCTGAAACCAGCGACGCAGTTCTGCGCTCGGCGCCACATCCTTGATCCACGCTTCGACCTCCAGATTCTCTTTCTTGACGCCGCGCGGCCAGAGCCGCTCGACCAGGTAACGCGCGCCATCGTTCTTGCTGCTTGCTTCGTATGCTCGCTTGACCTGAATCATCGCTTCGACCTCCACGAGAGAAACCACTAATTTCGCCCAGAATTGGACAAGCGGCGCGCTATCATTCGATGTACACTATATCGTATCACGATGTAATGGCCTATGGGGATTGGCGCCAGCCATCTTCTTAGCGCCGGACAAAGGGAGGCACGATGACTGCCGCTATCTCTGCTCACCTCGTCCCGCTAACCAAACGCGAGCCGGTCGCCGAAGGCACCATGGCCTTCCACTTTCCCAAACCCTCTGATTTCCAGTTCCGAGCAGGCCAAGCGTTGGACATGACGTTGCTCGATCCACCCGAAACAGACGCGGAGGGCAATACGCGAGCCTTTTCCATCGCCAGCGCGCCGTTCGAGGACGATCTGATGATCGCGACGCGAATGCGAGATACGGCCTTCAAGCGCGTGCTGGGCAAGGCTGAACTTGGCCTGAAAGTCAAAATCGAGGGTCCAAGCGGTTCGTTCACATTAAGCCGCAAAACAGAAAAGCCGGCAGTATTCCTCGCGGGCGGAATCGGGATCACACCCTTCCTCAGCATGATTCGCCAGGCCACGCACGAGCAGACGCCGCACCAGATCTATCTGTTTTACTCGAACCGGCGGCCAGAAGACGCTGCATTCCTGGAGTTGCTATCTGCAGTGCCAAAGGAAAATCCGAAGTTCCATCTCATTGCGACCATGGCGGAGATGGACAAGTCGCATCGCGAATGGAGGGGTGAGACAGGATTTATCAACAAAGACATGCTTGCAAAGAATATGACATCTCTCCAGGGACCGACCTATTACCTGGCCGGACCACCTGCCATGGTGGCAGCCATGCGTCAGATGCTCATAGAGGCAGGAGGGGACGAGGATGACATTCGTACGGAAGAATTTTCAGGCTATTAGCACTTCACCGGTGTCCGTGCTTTCACGATCTCTGGATGAATTACTCGCCGCGCCATCGATGTTATTGAAACGCGCCGTCCGCCGCTGGCAACCGTATGCCGGGATGGTGTACTTTTACCTGCTGCTGGCAGGACTCACCGAATCCGGCGAAAATGCTTCAGGGCGAAGCGCAGTGGGCGCGTAGCGCTTAGTTCTTTCGCGGTGCGCGCACAGGCTCGACCGGCAGGCCTGCTTTCAACCAGCTTTTGAATCCTCCGCGCAGTGGATATACCTCCGGGAATCCACGCTCTTTCAGTTCGCGCGCCACACCGGCGCTGGCTTTTTCCCCACTTCAAGTACAGTAGGTCACAATCGTGCTTTTCCGTGGCAATTGCAGGGCGCCGTTCTCCACCTCTTTCGCCGAGATGTGAACAGCTTCCGGCACCTGCTGCGGATTTCGCGACAGCGCGACAGCACTGCGGGCATCTACAAATACAAGCTCCTCCATCCGCGTCCGGAGCTCATCGAGGCCGATGCGTCGAATCGGAACTGTGGTCTTGCTTGCCATAAACGGCCTCCAGTTTATTTCGAAGTTGCGCTGCCTATCCTCAGGCGCACGCAATGTCGATCACGACGTCATGGTCGTAGCTGACCCCATCAATCTGAATAGAGCCAAAGGAGAATCGTTCGAATCGCATGGCCTCATCTCCTTGGAGCACGTTCAAATGTACAACCAAGGTCTTCGCCAATTGCCGTGATACCGCACGATGCGCCCACGTGCAATGCGAAGCGGCGTACGTTACCCGTCAGTTCTTTCGCGCCACCATCAGATACAGCTCGGGCTCATCTCGATACGCCATCACCTCCAGGCCCAGTGGCTCAAGGATCGCCCCAAACTCCTCTTTGGTGGGAAGTGATTCAATAAACAGGTCGCTGGTGGCCCGCAGTTGATCCACGAAGGCCCTCCCTTCGGGATGGCTAACCACAAACCGTCCGCCGGAGCGAAGCATGCGTGCCGCATTGCCGCACGCAGCAGGCTTGTCTGCAATGTTGCCGTACATGCCATTCATGAAGATAGCGTCCACGCTGGTCGAGGCCAAAGTCAGCGAGGCGATGTCGGTGTGATAAGTACAGACTCCAGGATACTTCTCCTGTACACGCTGCAACATCTTGTCCGCCACATCGCAAACCAAGACAGCGGCCGGCTGGTAGAACTGAATCAACGGGATCAAAACCCCGACGCCCGTCCCCACATCCAGGACCACTGCTCCGGGAAGCAGTTCTGCTGAAGCAACAATCTCCCGGAGGCGTGCCATCACCTCCGGTGGTTGTGGCCGATCAAAGACATCCACCAGTTCGTTGAAGCGGCGACGCTGGTGCTCCGCTATCGCTTTGGCTTCTTCAGTGAGCATTGCACTTCCCATAGATTAGCCTAGAACCAGTAGTTGGGAAGCACGTGAGCACCCTTGTGCTGGCTGTTGCCGAAGCGCAACGTTTTCCGCTGTGCCGATGTCGCGGCAATGGGTTTGCCCGTTTCGTCACGCGACTGGATGTCTCGGGTCACTGCGGGCTAGTTCCCCCCCTTGCTAACTTGTGATTCGGTTATAGGCCTGCTACGAACCAGCACGGCGCTAGGAGGCTCATCCTGATCGGCCGCACACTATCCCACTACCACATCAACGCAGCGCTCGGAGCAGGCGGCATGGGGGAAGTCTACCGAGCAACCGACAGCAGACTGACGCGCGAAGTGGCGCTCAAAGTGCTGCCCGCCGAGATGGCCGCTAATCCCGAGCGGTTGGCACGGTTTCAACGCGAAGCTCGCGTGCTCGCCGCACTCAATCATCCGAATATCGTCACAATTTATTCGGTGGAGGAGGCGGAAGGTCTTCATTTTCTGACAATGGAGTTAGTCGAGGGCCAGACGCTCGACCGGCTAATTCCCAATGGGGGTCTGCCGATCGAGCAGATCACGGAGATCGCGGGCGCATTGGCCGACGCACTCGCGGCTGCGCATGAAAGAGGAATTATCCATCGCGACTTGAAACCTGCGAATGTGATGGTAACGGTGGATGGTCGCGTCAAAGTGCTCGACTTCGGACTCGCCAAGGAGACCCGGACGACCCTGGAGGACGCTACCCAGACCTGTGCCAATACGCAAGATGGGGTAGTGATGGGAACGCCAGTCTACATGTCACCGGAGCAACTTTCGGGTCGTCCGCTTGACCACCGCACTGATATCTTCTCTCGGGGCGTCGTTCTGCACGAGATGGTCACCGGGGAGCGACCGTTCTCAGGCGCATCCTCGGCGGAGTTGATTTCCGCAATCCTGCGGGATACCCCGCCACTTCTGACCGAGGTACGCTCAGATCTGCCGGGGGACTTGGCGCGCATCGTCCGACGCTGTCTGGAAAAGGACCCGCGCAACCGCTTCCAGACCGCGCGTGAGATAGCTGACGAATCCCGCGCCCTGGTACGACAGCCGTCGCAGCCCTCTCCCGTAACTCTTCCAGGATCACGCACCGTGGCGGCGGCTAACTCTGGATCGGCGCGCGCGGAGGAGGGGTTTTGGGTAGCCGTGCTGCCATTCCAGTGCAGGGGCGATAACGCGAGTCTCACCGCACTTGCAGAGGGGCTGACAGACGATATCACGAGCGGACTTTTCCGCTTCTCCTACCTGCGGGTGATCGCGCGAAGTTCCGCCTCCCGCTACACGAGCGAGGCGTTAGATCTCCAGTCCGCCGGCAAGGCACTGGGCGCTCGCTACATCATGCAGGGGACGCTTCGACAGGCCGGAACCAAACTCCGGCTGGCTGTGGAGCTTGTTGATGCCACTACCGATGCCCGGTTGTGGATGGAGAATTACGCGCGCACGTTCAGCCAGGAAGGAATCTTTGAGCTGCAGGATGAGCTGGTGCCGCGCATCGTCGCGGCCGTCGCAGCCATGCATGGCGTCCTGCCCCGAAGCATGAGCGAGGTGGTGCGTGGCCGCAATTCCGAAGAATTGAATCCGTACGAAGCAGTCCTGCGCAGCTTCGGTTTCTTCGAACGGGTTACCAAGGAAGAGCTTAGCGCTGCCCGGATAGGGTTGGAGCTGGCGGTACAAAGAGAGCCAAGTTATGCCGACGCTTGGGCCATGTTGGCGTTGTTGTCTACCTTTGACTACGGGGAAGGATTCGACCTGCAGCCCAATTCGCTTAGGACGGGACTGGATGCGGCGCGAAAGGCGGTTGAGGCGGGTCCAGCCAATCACCTGGCGTATTGCGCTTTGGCTTCTGTGCATTTCTTTCAAAGGGATTTCCCGAGCTTCCGGATCGCGGCGGAACGTGCAGTCGAACTGAACCCTATGGACGGGAACTCTCTTGCCGAGATCAGCAGCATGCTGGCGCTAGCAGGCGATTACCAGCGCGGCATCACGCTTGCCGCGCGCGCCAGGGAGCTGAATCCCAAGCACTCCGGAAGGTATTGGTGGGCCGATTTCCACAACGCATACCACCACAGGCAGTATCGCGCCGCCCTCGATTTTGCAGAGAAGATTGAACTGCCCAGGCATTGGGCTGAACTCGGCATACTGGCAGCAGCCGGGCAGCTAGGGGAGCGTGCTGTGGCCGACAAATCCCTGCGGGAGTTGCTCACACTGCAGCCCGAAATCGGCGCTAGAATTCGCGCCGAGGCCAGCAAGTGGTTTCTTCCCGATATGGTGGAGCACCTCATGGAAGGCTGGCGAAAGGGAGGGCTAAACATTCCCGACCAGGACAACGCAGGCAGAGGCGTTCCCGACGAGAATACAGTGCTCAACGGCGGCAGATGACGCAAGCCGGAAGGCAGTGGGCCGTAAACTTCTCTGGCCAATTTGAGGATTTTTCGTCGAGCGGCGAACAGTGTCTTATCCGGTTGTCTCACCACGGGGGTCATCCCCAGAACGCGGTACCAGGCCACGCTAGTAACCGACTTTTCGCCGCAGTGGCGTCGCGCAAGGATGGATCTCCGTCCACGCAGCGACTCGGAGCACGAAATCGCTTGACAGAGATTCGGAACGAGCCACCCCACCCCGCCTCAGCTTTGCCTGGGCCCGATTCTTGTACATGGCTTCCGCCATTTCGAGCCGATATGCAGCGTGGGTACTGGAGCCGGAGATGTATGATTCAATACCGACCCGGCTTGGGCAGGTCAGACGGCTCGCGGGGCGCCGTAATCTTGATCAATCTTATGTGAACACGGGAAAAAATGGAGATTACAAGGAGCAAGGCGATCATTCTTGGTCTCATTTGCCTGCTGGGCTTCGGCTATGCGGCGACCCAGGCGGCGCTGACGCCGCAATTCGTTTCCTTCTCGGCGGCGCAGCCGGTATTAGAGGCTTACATGAGTTCACTGCCCGCGGTACTGAAGCCTTCCGGTCAACTGAGCGCCACGGCCTGGGACAAATGGGTACGCCAGCAGGACCAGGAGATCCGGGTTCGCGTTCAGCAGGGCGAGGAAAACACCCTGACCAACCTGCTGCGTCTGGGCATTACTTATACCCACGAACCCATCATCGATTACGTATTTCTTGCGCAGTACGGAAAGAGCAACTACGTCGATTCGCTGGCCAACCGGCGGGCCGACGACCTGGTTCGCGCTCTGGCTGCTCCCCACCTGAGCGAAGGCATGCAGGAAATGCGCGCTCTGCTGGAGAAGGAAGGCTACAGCCTAAAGACGCCGCAAGATCGCAAGAAGGTGAAAGCTTATCTGCTGGCGAACCTTGCCCGCTTTCGTGACGTCGTCAACCGTGACCGGCAACGGGTAAAGACAAATGTTTATCAGGCATTTGAGGACCGCGGCATCTCCACGGACAGCAATCTCTATCCCGATTACATCATCGATGTGCACCTGCGCCGCATGATGGAACAGGGACTGCTGAAGCGCGGAAGCATACATCGCATTGCCATTGTTGGTCCCGGGCTCGACTTCGTAAACAAGAAAGGGGGCTCCGATTTCTATCCCCCGCAGACCACCCAACCCTTTGCCGTCATCGACACTCTGGCGCGACTCGGACTCGCCGATCCCAGTACGCTTGAGGTCTATACCTTCGACGTCAGTTCCCGCGTAAACCGGCACCTGGAACGCGCCCGCCGTGACGCGGCTGCCGGCAAGGGATACACCATTCAGCTTCTCGCCACTCCATCTGACGCATGGATCCCGGCCTACCACACGGGTTTCCTGGAATTCTGGCAGAAGCTCGGTAGTGTGATTGGCAAGCCGGTCGCGCGGATTCCCGTGCCTGCGGCGGCAACGGGGATCTGGAACCGCGCCATCAGCGTCCGCCCCGACATCGTGAAACGGGTGATACCAGTAGACATGAACGTGGTTTTTGAGACGGTTCCGCTCCCTAGCGACAAGCAATTCGATCTCATCATCGGAACCAACATCTTCATCTACTACGCCGGCCTGGAGCAGTCGCTGGCGCGGGCGAACCTGGGAACCATGATCAAGCCGGGCGGCTTCTTACTTTCCAATGAGTCCTTGCCCGATACAGCGCCGTCGCTATTGGCCAACTCGCTGAAAACGACCGTAGCCATCACCTCGAACCTGAACGATTACATGTTCACTTACGTCCGCGCCAAATGACGTAGAAAATCCTTCTCCGGTGAAGAGGATTTGCAGCGCAGTGAGATATTTGGAGAAAGCACTGGTCTAAAAAGGACCGCGAGCGGTCTGTGCCAGTTCCTCGGAAGCGATAGAGAGGAAATGGCGGGGTCGACGGGACTCGAACCCGCGGCCTCTGCCGTGACAGGGCAGCGTTCTAACCAACTGAACTACGACCCCGCTATGGTTTGATGGGGCTAGCGGAAACCCTTGTAAACACTGGCGATTCTGCGTCAGCGGATTCGCCGGTGGCGCCCATTGTCATCGAACATAACCGCTTTCGATGATTATGGACAATCGCCCAAACTCGCCCGGCGGGGAAATAACGCTCAACCCGCAGCCGAGCGTCTCTGATTGTAACAGATAAACCGGTTGCCCAGGGTGCGAGTTAGAATACTCGCATTCGTCCGGCGTTTGTCATGTCTGAGCGATCGCAAACCGATTTCCCTGTGGCAGCGCATCGCCGCCAGCCCATGCAGGACCGCAGCCTGCGGACTGTGGCGCGCATCCTCGACGCAACCAGTTCCCTGCTGGCGCAAATGCCGCTGGAGGAGATCACTACGAACCACATTGCCGCCGCGGCCGGCGTATCGATTGGCGCGCTCTACCGCTTCTTTCCCGACAAGCAGACCATCCTCGACGCTGTCGCGGTGCGCCACGTCGGCCAGTTCCGCGAGTTGGTGGAGGCCAACGTTCTCCAGCCTCTGCTAGGCGAGATGGAGAACTTGGCGAACTTTGATCCGGATGCCATCCTCAACAACATAATCGACGCCTACGTTGCCTATCTCGACGCGCATCCGGATTTCCGCGCCATCTCCTGTGGACGGCACATCAGCGCGGCGACCAAAAGACGGGAAGCCTCGCCCCGCACCGGCCTGCCCCTTCTGTTGAAGAATTTCATGCTCGAGCGTCTGGGCATTCCCAACACGCCGGAACTCGACCGCCAGCTAAGCGTGGTCAGCGAAGCCGGCGAGCGCCTCATCGCCTACGCTTTCGAACAGCCCAACCGCGCGGAGCGCGACCTCATTCTCGGCGAGACGAAGAAGATGCTGGCGCGATACCTGTTCTCGCCGGGCTTGGACTAGCGTGGCCGGCGCGCGCTTCACCTTCTTCGTCGGCAAGGGCGGTGTGGGCAAGACGACGGTGTCCGCTGCCTACGCCCTGTACCGTGCTTCGCAGCAGCGAAAGGCGCGCCTGCTGCTGCTTTCCACCGATCCCGCACATTCACTCGCCGATGTGCTCCAGGTTAAGCTGGGCGATCGCGTTCGCGCTTTGGCTGGCGCGGGCGAGATTTGGGCGCGGCAAATCGACTCGCATCGCCAGATCCAGAAATTTCTGCGCCGGGAACGCGAAGACCTTCTGGCCCTGCTCAGCCACGGCAGCTTGTTCACGCGCGAAGAACTGGAGCCACTGCTGGATACCAGTCTGCCCGGCATGGCCGAGGTTGCCGCGTTGCTGGCCGTCCACGATCTGCTGGACAGCGACTATGACGAAGTGGTTGTCGACACCGCGCCCATGGGTCACGCGATCCGGCTGTTTCAGATGCCGGAGCATTTCGCGCGCTTCCTGGCTGTGCTGGAGACGGCGGCCGCGCGTGACGCCGTACTAGCCCGGCATTTCGGCGGACAGGTGCAGAATGAGCCGGCTTTGGAGCGCTGGGCGCGCATGGTGGAGCGCGTCGGAACGGTGCTCTCGGCGGGCGATTCCCGACTGCTGCTGGTCACTACGCCCGAGCCGTTTTCGCTGAACGAAGCGGCTCGCTCAGCTTCGGCGTTTCACAATCCCGTGGCGGAGATCGTTCTAAATCGTGTTGTCACAGGTAAGACGAGTTGTCCGCGATGCCAGGCGCGGGCCAGCCAGAACTTATCGGCACGCCGGTTTTTGCGGCGCCATTTCCCGCAAGCAAAGCTGTTCACGGGGGAAGATTCCGGCTGCCCGATTCTGGGAACCAAGGCGCTGCGCTCCTTCGGCGCACACATCTTCGCCGGTCGAATATTGCCGCGTTCCGCCCTGGCCGCGCCTCGGCAGTCGGCCGCCTTTCAACTGCAACCGGCCACGTGGCCGCGGCTATCGACGCCGCTGACCCTCACCCTCGGCAAAGGCGGAGTGGGAAAGACTACGCTTTCCGCAGCGCTGGCTTATCACCACCGCACGCAAGTGAAGGGCGAAGCGGTGGCGATTTGCTCGATCGATCCCGCCCCCTCGCTCGATGATGTTTTCGCGGCGGAGGTCGGTGATGAACTGCGCCCGGTGTTGCGCGACCCCGGACTGCTGGCGGCGGAGTTCGACGCTGTGGCGCAGTATCAGCACTGGGCGGCGCAGTGGCGCGCACGGCTGAGTGAGGCGATGAGCCCCGAGGAGCACGGCCTTCATCTCGATCTCAGCCTCGACCGCCGGTTTCTGCTAGCTTTGCTGGACATCGTGCCGCCGGGCGTGGATGAGATCTTCGCCCTATTTCGCATTCTCGATGCTTTGCGCCGCGGCAGCCGGGGCTCCCATCGCGCGCCGATTTCGCAACCTGCGGTGAGAAGCCGGATGGTGATCGACATGGCGCCCACCGGTCACGCGCTGGAGGTGCTGCGAACACCGGCACGCTTGCTGGTATGGTCCCGCCTGCTGTTGAAAACCTTGGCCGCACACCGTACACTACCCATCGCTCGCGACGCCGCGGTTGAGATCGCGACTCTGTCGCAAAACGCGCGCGAGTTGGCGGCGCTGCTGCGAGATGGCGAGCGTTGCCGGCTGCTGGTCGTCACACTGCCGGAGCCGTTGCCGGATTACGAGTTGCGGCGACTGTTGCGGTCGCTGCGTGAGTTGCAGACGCCGGTTGGCGCAGTGTTTGTCAATCGGGTGTTGACCCATCCTGGCCGATGCGCGTGCTGCCGGCGGGCAGCGCAGTGGCAGGCAGCCTCGCTCGCTCAGTTGCAGCGCCAGATACGGAGCCGCGAGGTTTTCGTGATGCCGGAGTTCGATGCTCCCATCATCGGGGCAAAAAGGCTGCGCCGGTTCACCAGACAGTTGTGGCGATTGGCGCCGTCGACGAGCCAAAAAGAGTCAGGAAGCGTTGAAGAAGTTCGAACCGCGGATCCCTCGCGGCCTGAAGCGCACCTCAAGAAGCGCAAAACCAGCGCTTCTCGGGGACCCCGCCAGCCCGCTCGGGATGACAAAAATAGAGGGTTCATCAGCACGACGAATGTCGTGCCCTGATACAGAGCCTGCGAACTGGGGAATTCTTCAGCCATGCCGCTAAAGGCGCGGTCCTTCAAAAACACGGAAAAGCCGTCGAAAAAGACATCGTCGCGAGCCACCGCGACGGTGCTGTATCTCTACGCGATTTCGCAGACGCCCACGCGTGAGCCACTCGTGATTTCTGCCGAAGCAATTGCCGGCCCTTCGCCAATAGAGGCCCTGCCCTGCTACAACTATATTTGCTGGATCAGCCGCGTGCCCAAATCCGACTTCGCCGATCATCTCAGCGAGCGCATGCAAGACCTGGAATGGCTTGCGGCTTCGAGCTTGCGCCATCAGCGAGCGGTAGCGGAGCTCGCAAGCCGAATTGCCACGCTACCGGCGCGCTTCGGCACGATATTCTTGACTGACGCCTCGCTGGCGCAGCACGTGAAGGAGCACAAGCGCGCTCTGGCCGCTGCCTTCAGGCGGGTGGCCGATGCTGACGAATGGGGGGTCAAGGTGTTCGCGCTGGCTGCGCCGCAAAAGCCCATCCCGGCAAAGGCCCGCAGCGGCTCCGAGTACCTGAAGCGCAAGGCGCAGCTTCTGGCGCCGCGCCCCGCCAAGAAGCTTGATCCGCAAGTCGCGCATTTCATCGCTCGCTTGAAAAGCCTGGCGGTGGCCGCCAGCGCAGGTGGCAAAGCCAGCGCCGGCCAACCAGGCCTGCTATGGCACGGATCGTTTCTCATCCGCAGAAAAGACCGCGCGAAGTTCACCTCGGTCCTGAGAAAGTACGCGGCTCAGTGGAAAGACATGCGCCGCATCGATTGCAGCGGACCCTGGCCTCCGTACTCGTTTGTGGGGAAGCATGTCCGCTAAGGAAAACCTGCAGCCAAGCCGAGCAGCCATGCCGGCGATCGAAAGCGAAAACGATACTTCGCTGCTCGACATCCTCGATCACGTGCTCAACTCCGGCGTGGTACTGCACGGCAGCCTGGTGATTTCGTTGGCGGGAGTCGACCTGGTATATGTCGGACTGAATGTCGTCCTGACCTCGGTGGAGACCGCCCTACGCAACTTGGACACCACACGATAGCTCGCGAACACATGCCCTGCCTCCTCTATTGCGTTACTCAACCGGGGCCGGCGGTCGAAATTGCGGCCGGGGTCGGCGATGCTGCCGTACTCGCGCGCGACATGCTGGGCCTTCGCCTCTACTCGAGCGAGATCGACGATCTTGAAGTCGCCTTGGGCGGCCCGGAAGCCTTGAAGACCGCAGCGCTGCGGTTTCATCAGGTGCTGCGCGAGGTTCTGGCAGTGACCACGCCCGTTCCCTTTCGCTTTCCCACGTTGCTGGAGAGCACCGAGGCGTTGGAGCAGCACATTGCTATGGAGCAGGAAATCTATCGCGAGGCGCTCGATCGGCTGGCAAGCGCGGTGCAATATGAGATCGTTGCCACGTGGGCGGAGGAGCAGGCGGCTGATCTTGCCACTCCGGTGAGCGGCCGCGAATACCTCCGGCGAAGGCAGGAGTCGCTTGGCCGTGTGGCTGCGGTCGAGAGCAAGCTCAAAAGCGTGACCGCGGAACTGGTGCGCGAATGGCGTGGCCGGCAGGAACGAAAAACGCATCGCTGGTTCGCGCTGGTTCCGCGCGACCATCGCGAGCGATTCCTGGCGTCCTTGCGCACCGCCGGTGCTTCCCAAGGAGTTCGCCTGCGGCTCAGCGGTCCGTGGCCACCGACTGAGTTCGTAACTCCGCCAGGCAAACATGGATAAAGCAAAGCCACTTACGCCCAAGGCAGTGGAAGACGCGGTTAGCGAGCTGCGGCGGCAATTGCAATCCATCGCCCAGCAACCGCCGGCGCGAATTGATTGCTCGCAGGAAACGATCGAGCAGGGATTGGCCAAGCTGGTGCTCGGGCTCATTGAGCTTTTGCGCCAACTGCTCGAGCGGCAGGCCATTCGCCGCATGGAAGGTGGCACGCTGAGCGACCAGCAGGTAGAGGAAATGGGCCTGGCGCTGATGAAGTTAGAAGAGAAAATCGCCGACTTGGCCCGGCAGTTCGGTCTGAAACCCGAGGACCTGAACCTGAATCTGGGTCCGCTGGGCAACCTTTTGGAATAATGGTGTCGTCGAAGAGGCTAAGGTGTGCTATGCGCTCACAACGCGCAAGGCTCCCCTTTAATCACCACCGGGCTAAGGGGCTACATGGCGGATGAAATCTTTCACCCCGAGGAGCAGGTTCCGGAATCAGGGGTTTACCAGGTGCAGCATTATCGTCATCGGCTTTACCATGAAGTAACCATGCTTCGCGGCACCACTTTCCCCGTGTGCTCCGAATGCGGACACAATGTGCGCTTCCGCCTGGTGCGCACGGCGCCGCCGATCGAATGCGATCGCAATTTCGCCACCGCGAAGTCTCAAGCCGCCGGCTCGGGCGCGTTAGGAAGTGGTGCGACTTCGAATACGCCTTGAGACGGCACCGCGCTACAGCCCGCCGAAAATTGCCTTCCCAACAGACGCTGCCTACTAAATTGCCGCCTTATTACCGAGGTGCTAGACTTGCCTTACTGCGCCCCAGCAGAAACGGCGGTCGCGCAGGGACGACCCATCTCTACAGGGCGGGAGTAACTCAGTGGTAGAGTCACGGCTTCCCAAGCCGTTGGTCGCGGGTTCGATCCCCGTCTCCCGCTCCACGTTCTTTGCGCTCCTCAACTTCAACGAATGTCAGCTTCTGAGCGCGTTTAGGAACAGACATCCCTTGCAGTGTTCACCTGATGGGCTTTGAATTCCAAAGCCAGAAGCATCCCTTCTCGCTCGGTACTGACGCACTCACCGTGAGCTTCGGTCGTATGTCGGCGTCTAGTCAGGCAGCAGGTGTGATGTCATGCCCAGCAGCCGTTGCGTTCCGGATCGCACCTCCCCAGAAGGCAACGATTGCTGGATAGGCACCCGGCACGCTGGCGAACGTTGCCGCATGCTATGAATCGTTCGGAATTGAAGAATTGCAGGATGCGGTTGACGCCCCGGACACGCCGCCAACGAGCATTTTGAGGCAGAGTCCCAGACTTTTCATCAGACGTGACGGCCGAGGGCAGGGCGCCGTCACCGTGACTAGCAGAAAAGAATGGCTCCTCAGGTAGGACTCGAACCTACAACCCTCCGGTTAACAGCCGGATGCTCTGCCATTGAGCTACTGAGGAGTATCGACGCGGTCGACTACGTGCCGCGTTGTGACTGTATTGTAGCGGGAGGTGCTTCTTGCGTCAAAATAGCACGCGAACAGAGTCGCATCGCACCGGAAGATAATGCGCTCGCCGATGGCCCGGCTCTTCGTATGAGACAACCGGCAGCCGCATAAAGGGGAAACATCCGGTTGTACCGGAACCTATGCTGGCGCCTGCTTGGCGAAGTCCAGGGCGTGGACCTCTCCAATCAAGCCGATTTCGAGCACGCGGACGCCCCCAGGCAGTTCCGGGTCACTCGAAAATCAGGATCGCTGCGGCGAGCACGGTCGTCCACAGGCCGCGCTTGTCGCCCACCGCGCTCTGGGTAATGTTCGCGGTGCGCACGATCTTGTTCGACATGCGGTAGACCTCTTTCTTCTCGTCCCACGATTTGTCGGCATCGAACTCGACGTCCAGAGTGGTGGCCAGCATCTCGGCCGCCAACTCCTCGGCATAGTCGCCGGCAACATCGTCCGTCTCGCCGAATGAGTGGTGCTCGCTCAGATACCCGTAGGTCGTGCGGTCGGCGGGGATAGCCAATCCGATACTGGATGCTACCAGCCGATGCGGCTCGCGAGTCGAGTTCTCCGCCACCACGGCGAAGACGACCTCGCCCGGCGACAAATAACGGAGCCCGTCTTTACGCGGCAAAAGCTTGCAGTTGGGTGGAAAAATAGAAGAAACGCGGACCAGGTTCTGGGCGGCAATGCCGGCATCGCGCAGCGCCAGCTCAAAGGACGTAAGCCGTTCTTTATGTTTTCCTACGCCTTTGGTTAGAAAGATACGTTTGGGCACCATATCCTTGGGCAATTTATCAGGGCCTCCAACCAGAAAAGAGATAGCAACGAATTTTCACAATAGCACATCCGGCGGAACACGGGAGATGAATTCCAAATCAATGTTAGGGAGACGATCGCTGGTCGCGGGCCCTCCTTGAGTCGTCAGTAACTGCACGCCGACAGCACTCGTTTCAGGTGATGTACCACTATGTGGGACTGATACTCTGTGGGACATTCACGAAAAGTCAATTCTCCTGCCGGCAAACTCAGGCCGGTCTCTCACCTTTCCGCGGAGCAAACGCCCCGCCGGCTTTTGGCTACAGGTACGGGAAGCACATCAAAGCTCTATTCGGCTGTCGCCGTCCAGCCGGCCCGTTTCAGTTTGACCGTGATCTCGATAAATGCCAGCGCGGCCCGGCTCAGGGCTTTGTCTTTACGGAAAACCAGCGCCAAATCACGCTGGATGTTGGCGTCCGCCAGCGCTACGGCAGCCAGCGCCTTAGCCTGCAGGTCCTCGGAAACGTTCGACCGAGCGATAAAGCCCACTCCTACCGCGGCGGCGACAAAGCGCTTCAACAGCTCGCTGGAGTCAAGTTCCATCGATACTGTTGGCTTCAGTCCTCGTTCATGAAAAAGCGCCTCCAGAGCATCTCGCGTGCGGCCCACCTTGGGCAGCAGCAGCGGATACCCGGCCACTTCTGCTAACGTGGCTCTGTTTCGCTTGGCGAGCGGATGACCAGGTGGAGCGATTACCACCAACTCATCGCGGTGAATTGCGACCACGGTCAGCCGCTTGTCGTTCACCGGCAGGGAGACGACTCCGAAATCACAGGAGTTCTCGACAACCGCCTCCAGAATTTTGGCGTGTTCCAGGCGTTTGACGTTAACTCCCACATTGGGGTACTGGCGCTTGAACTCGGCGAAAACCTCCGGCAGGATGTGCAGGCAGGTTCCTTCGTTGGCGGCCGCCACGATCTCGCCGCGCGGTACCCGCTGCATCTCGCCCAGCGCAATCAGCACCACGCGACGCTGCTCCAGCGTATCCTCAGCATATTTTCGGAAAACTTTGCCGGCAGCGGTAATCGCGACCTTGCCGCCGCTGCGGTCCAGCAGCTTCGCCCCGACCTCCTCCTCCAACGCCCGGATTTGCGCCGAAATCGCTGGCTGGGTGCGGAAGCGTCGCTCGGCGGCGCGCGAGAAACTGCTCAGCCGCGCCACCTCCAGAAACGTCTCCAGTTGATCGAAGTCCATAAAGCAGCAATTCGCGCTTAGCCATTAGCCAAAAGCAAGCGGGCGCAACCCACAGCCATCTGCTCCGCAAGCGGCATTTCCCCACCCCGCCACGAGCCTTATGGCAATGCGCCGGTTGTACCCAACCTGTTCAGGACGGTCGCCTTACTACAGCACGTTCCGGCGCGATTGTCATCTCGCAAGGGGCTAAAATTCAAGGCAGCCTCTCTCGGGTGCAACTTGGCGACCGTCCTTCTAGCCCGGCAACTGCTGACTCCATTGGAGCAGATCTACGATGCAGCGGTGATCATCGAAGAGGGGGCGATTTCTTTTGCCGGCCGTCGCGACACCATGCTTTTGCCGGCCAACGCGCGCGTCCTCGATTTCGGAGATTCCATCCTCGCCCCTGGGCTAATCGATATCCACATCCACGGCGCTGCGGGGCACGACCTGATGGAGGCCTCAGACGCGGCCCTGGCAGACATCGAGCGGCTTTTGGCTCAGCATGGCGTCACCAGCTATTATCCGACGACCGTGACTGCGCCGATGGACCAGACGCTGCAATCCTTGCAATTCCTCGCCCAGGCAACCGAGCGACGCAGCGCGAACGGCGCGGACGGCCCTCGCGCCCGCCCGCTGGGAATCCACCTGGAAGGCCCGTTCCTGAGCCAGGCGCGCCGTGGCGTGCACCCATCGATGGACTTGCAGCCGGCCTCGTGCGAAACCTTCCATCGCATGTGGGAGGCAGCCGCCGGGAGGGTCAGTCTGCTGACAATCGCCCCTGAGCTGGAAGGCGCGCTGGAACTAATCGCTGACGCGGCGCGCCGCGGCGTCTGCGTCAGCATCGGACATTCCAATGCCGATTTTGCGCAAGCCACCGCCGGCATTCGCGCCGGGGCCCGGCACGCCACCCACACCTTTAACGCCATGCGCCGCCTGGACCACCGCGATCCTGGCCTGCTGGGCGCCATCCTGCGCGACGACACCCTCACCGCCGACATTATCGCCGATGGGCTCCACGTTCATCCTGCCGTAGTGGCGATGTTTCTCCGCGTCAAAGGCGCCGAGCGCGCGGTTCTGGTCAGCGATGCGATCAGCGCCGCCGGCATGCCCGACGGGGAGTACCGGCTGGGCTCCTACAAGGTGCACCTGCGGGGCGGCCGTTGCGAATCGCATGGCAAGCTGGCGGGCAGCGTGCTGACCCTGGACCGAGCGGTCCGCAATGCAATGCGCTTCGCCGGGATCAGCTTTCAGGACAGCCTTCGCCTGGCCACCGTGAATCCGGCACGCGTCATGGGTATCGAGCAACACAAGGGCGTCCTCCAGGCTGGTGCGGACGCCGACATCGTCGTGTTCTCTGCCGCAGGCGAAGTGCGGCAGACCATCATTGGCGGCGTGGCAAGCTAGTGGTGAAATGAATTTGTGAACCTCTTTGCCAACAATCCGCCCGAGGAAGCCGTCGACAAGTCCCGCCCCCTTGCCGACCGCATGCGCCCGCGCTCGCTCGACGAGTTCGTCGGCCAGGAGCACATCCTCGGCCCCGGCAAGCCGCTGCGCATCCAGATCGAGCGCGACGACACCGGCTCGCTCATCTTCTGGGGACCTCCCGGCGTCGGAAAAACCACGCTGGCCAAAATCATCGCCCGCATGACCCAAGCCGACTTCATCGAATTTTCCGCCGTGCTCAGCGGCATCAAGGAAATCAAGCAGGTCATGGCCGATGCCGAGCGCGCCCGCCAGTACGGCACGCGCACCATCGTCTTCGTCGATGAAGTCCACCGCTTCAACAAAGCGCAGCAGGACGCCTTCCTGCCCTACGTCGAGAAGGGCAGCATCCGCTTTATCGGTGCCACCACCGAGAACCCGTCGTTCGAGGTCATCGCCCCCTTGCTCTCGCGCTGCCGCGTGTACGTGCTGCAGGCGCTGCCCGAGGACCAGATCGTCAGCCTGCTCGAGCGTGCCGTTAAAGACGAAGAGCGCGGCCTGGGCGACTTGCATCTCGCCGCCGAAGAGACCGCCCTGCGCAAGATCGCCGCCTACTCCAGCGGCGACGCCCGCAGCGCCTACAACGTGCTGGAAGTTGCAGCCACGCTGGCGACCGAAGAGGCCAAGGTTATCAAACCTCCCGACCGGGGCCCCCAAGCCGGGCCGCCTTCACCAGGGTCCCCTGCAGACGCCGGTTTTGCGTCTGCCGGGGCGACTTTGCGCGGTCCGCGGCGAATTACCGACGCCATCGTCACCGACGCGCTGCAGAAACGCGTGCTGATGTACGACAAGGCCGGCGAAGAGCACTACAACCTCATCTCGGCACTGCACAAGAGCGTGCGCAACAGCGACGCCGACGCTGCCCTCTACTGGCTGGCCCGCATGTTGGAGGCCGGCGAGGACCGGCTCTACGTCGCCCGCCGCATCATTCGCATGGCGGTCGAGGATATCGGCCTTGCCGATCCCAACGCGCTCGCCGTCACGCTCGCCGCTAAAGACGCTTTCGACTTCCTCGGCATCCCGGAAGGCGACCTAGCCCTGGCGCAGGCGGTCGTCTACCTGTGCGCCGCGCCGAAATCAAATGCCGTCTATCTCGCCTACAGCTCAGTGAAGCAGGATGTCGAGCGCACCGCCCAGGACCCCGTACCGCTGCACCTGCGCAACGCTCCCACGGGATTGATGAAGTCCCTCGGCTATGGCGCAGGGTATCAGTACGCTCACGACCTGGAAGCCAAGGTCGCCGACATGCAGTGCCTCCCCGATAACCTGAAACACCGCGCCTACTATCACCCGACGGACGAGGGCATCGAGAAGCGCATCAAGGCGCGGCTGGAAGAAATTCGCAAGGCAAAGGCGACTTCACCACAGAGACCACAGAGACAAAGAGACACGGAGAAGTAGGGAGACACGGGTAGTGGGTAAGTTTGAACCTCCGTCGAAGCGAAGGATGCTGTGCCGCCGGCTAAAGCCGGCTCAATAGCTGAAATAAGCGCCTTGGACGCTGGCCTAAATGCCAGCTCTACCCGACTGAGCTTCAAACTGACCCACTACCGAGACACGCCCAGCATTGCCAGCAATGGCCAATTCACAGTACTCCGCAGTGCTTCTTCAGAAATTCCAGCGACCGCTCCCTCGCCAGCTTTGCCGCCTGGGGATTGTAGCTAGCCCGATCATCGCAATTGAAACCGTGATCGGCTTCGTACCAGAAGATTTGCACCTCGGGATGCGCCGTCTGTACCTTATCGACGTCCGCCTTCGGGATGTGCTTGTCCAGCGTGCCGAAGTGCAGCATCACCGGGCAGCGCGGATTCTCATTAGCGAAGCGCGCGATATATCCGCCGTAGTAGCCCACAGCGGCGGCCACGTCGAGCCGCGTGGCCGCCAGCCAGGCCAGCGTCCCGCCAAAGCAATAGCCGATCACGCCTGCCCGTCCCACCTTCTGCTCGCGTAGCCAGTCCAGCGCCGCAGCCACGTCCTTCACCGCATCGTCAGGATTGATTTGCCGGGCCAGAGCAATTCCCTTCTCCAGGTCCCCACCCTGATAGCCCAGCTCCACGCCGCGATCGACGCGGTCGAAAAGCGCCGGAGCAATGGCCAGGAAGCCGTCGCGCGCAAAGCCATCGGCCACGGAGTGAATGTGCGCATTAACGCCGAAGGCCTCCTGGATGACGACCAGCCCGGCAATCGGCGTCCCCGCCGGCCGCGCCACGTAAGCCCCCAGCTCGTGCCCATCGCTCGCCATCAGCCTCACGGTTTCGCTCATTGACTCCTCCTCAGCCTTTGCGCGCCGCCTCAATTTCGGCGACGATCCCGGCGGCGGCTTTGGCCGGGTCGGGGGCTTCGATGATTGGACGCCCCACGACCAGGTAGGTCGCACCGGCCACGATAGCATCGTGCGGCGTCACTACTCTGGCCTGGTCGCCAGCGGCGGAGCCGGCAGGCCGTACCCCCGGCGTGACGATGGCGAAGCCTTCGCCCAGCTCCCGGCGTAGCTCACGGGCTTCCTTTGCTGAGGCGACTAGGCCTCCGCAGCCTGCCCGGCACGCCAGCCCTCCCAGCCGCAGCACCTCGCTCAAAACCGTGCCCGAGACGCCAATTTCCTGGAGATCGGAATCCGACAGGCTAGTCAGGACGGTGACCGCCAGCACCAGAGGCTTTGTCTGCGACTGGGCCGCAGCTTCGACGGCAGCCTTCAGCATCTTGCTGCCACCGGAGGCGTGGACCGTCAGCATCGCGACGCGCAGTTCCAGCGCTGCGCGGACGGCTGCGGCAACGGTGTTGGGAATATCGTGGAACTTTAAGTCCAGAAAGACCTTACGCCCCGAAGAGACGAGATCGTAGACTAACTGCGGGCCCTCCGCCGTGAAGAGCTGCTTGCCGACTTTGTAGGTGGTTGCGGCCTCGCCGATGGCTTCGACGAGCCGGCGGGCGTGGGTGGCGCCGGGAACATCCAGCGCCACAATGAGCCGATCCCTCGACTGTATGGGCATCGGCTCCCAGTCTACCGCACTCGCCCCCGGGGGGACGCCGCATTGACCGGAACCCCAATCCGCATCGTATTTGCGCGGGTTGGGGTGGATTTGCCTGGTTCCCAATACGTGCCGCTGGAGCTAGGTCGCGAGGCGCGGATTGGGGTGAATTTACGCCCTGGGTTAAATTTATCGCAGCCCTAGGTTCTCGGCCACGACCGGGGTTTGGAGAATGTCCAGCCGTACACGGTCTACGCCGTGCATGGCGAGCATTCTGGCTGCGCTGTAGGACAGGTCAATGATGCGACCCGGCGCCACCGGTCCGCGATCATTAATACGGACGACGACCGAGCGTTCGGTCTTCAAATCTGTGACCTTGACCCAGGAACCAATCGGTAAAGTCCGGTGAGCTGCAGTGAATTGATACATGTCGAACGGCTCGCCACTCGCAGTCTTCTTGTGCTGAAAGATGCGGCCGTACCACGAGGCCTTCCCTACCTGGGGCTTCCGGGTGCGGGTTGGCTTAGCTTTCTGGGTCTGTCCTGGGGTCCCTTTTCGCGAATCCGGTGTGCTATTACCGGGTGCCGCGCCTAGCGTCGTGGCGCAAAGTAACGTCGCCACCGTGGCTAGGCTTAGTACTCGTAACATTCAAGCACCTCTCATCGTTAAAGTTGGTCCTCCTGACAAGATGTGTAAAAGTCTATTTACCGAGAGCAGTGGGAGTCAACCCCATAGACTGAAGATTCAGCCCTCGGGCTTGCTATTTTGGCGACATTGTGCTTATGCTCGCCGGCGGGCTAACGTCGCTCCTCGCGCGGCCTTTTACTGGCTCTGATCGTGGGCAGGAACGCACGCGGGATTGCCGGACACGCAAGTCCGGGGTCTTCCGCCGCCGATGGCCCCTAACCCATTGAACGCCAGCTACATACGGGCAGATTTCCGGCGGGCCAGACGCCCGCGGACAACCTCGGGTGCCAGACGGATACGTCCGGCGGTGAAGCTGCCGTGTCGGGCCGGGCTACAACTTTTCCCGGTGCGAAGTGTCTAAGTAAGGGGACCCGTATGCGAACCACACTATTGCTCACCTCGATTCTGCTTCTCTCCGCGCTCTACTTGCAGGCTCAAGAGGGCGATCCTGGAGCCGATATCTGGCGGTTTCCGGGGAAGGGGTATCCAAGCACGGTGGAAGGGTGTTTGCAAAGCTCCAGCTTGCATTACACCGTTACCGACAAGCAGGGGAAGGTCTACAACCTTACCGGTAACACCGCAAAACTAAGCCATTTTGTCGGACATGAAGTGGAAATCACCGGCAAGCCCACGGTAATCACGCTCGATACCACCGTCTTTCACGCCGCCTCAACGGTGGAAATGTTCCCGGCCCTTGACGTCAAGACTGCCAAGCAGCTCGCGGGAAAGTGCGCTTCGCCGCCTCCTTCCTGAGCAGGCAGCTCCGCCGAGGCGCAGTCCAGCCGAAGTGATCGTGTAAATTTCGCGCTCCCAAGCGGCGTAGGTTTCTCGCGGGGGCTGGGAACAGAAGCGCGGACCCATCCTCACGACAATTTAGCGAGTGCGTGGGCTGCGCCGAAGCCGGTGTCTACGGTGCCATCCCGTCGATCATCCACTGCTTGAACTTGGCGACCTTTTCCTTGGGCCAGGGCTCATCGCAGGGCATGCTGCCATCCTCCAGCGTCTTGTAGATGGCTTCGGCCTGCGCCTTGACCTCCTCGTAGGACGAGAGGTCAAGGCCAAACCCCTTCATCGCTTCCACATCAGGATCATCGCGGAAGAGGGGACGGATATCGGCGGCAAAGCTGAGGGCCATGGAACACCTCGAAAGGAAATGCAGGCTGTAATTAAGGATCCCATCGCCGGGTGCGCAAGGCGCAGTGAGCGACTCGATCCGTGGCGCAGCCGGTGAATTGCTCCCGGTTCCGCTGTGTCGCGTCGGCGAACCTCTACCTTCCCATCAGATCCAACCCTACGTCAACATCGGCAAAGGGCGGCGCTTTTGCCGCGTTATCCCGAAATTGGACACTCATCACTGCAATTTCACATTGAACGCTGTACAGTGACAAATTCTCGTTGTAGAATTCGGGCCGACTGGCCGGCTCAATAACAAGAAACCGCTCCCAAATCAGAAGTCTGTAAGGGTTCGAGCCTATGTGTCACCGCACGGTGTTGTCGTGCGCCCAGCAGTGCCCAAGTCCACTTCGATTCGTGAGTAGTCGGATCACCGCGGCGTTGCTGATTTGCCTGGCAACTTGTCTGCCCGGCAGGATTGCGGCGCAGCAGGCCGTCACCCCCGCCGAGGTTCCGCTGGCGGTGCAAGAGCGCTCAGCCCACTACCTCGGGCCGTTCAATGCGCAGCAGATGTTGCGCCTGGTCTTCGCGCTACAGCCGCCGCATTTGGACGAAGAAGAGCAATTCCTGCGCGAGTTGCAGGACCCGCAGTCGCCGTTCTTCCACCAATACCTGAGTGAAGCTGAATGGGACGCGCGCTTTGCGCCCTCGCCCGAGGATGAGCAGGCGGTGGTGAACTGGGCGCAGAGCCAGGGACTGACCGTCACTCAGCGCTATTCCAACCGGCTGCTGGTGGACGTGGAAGCTCCGGTAGAGGTCATCAACAAGGCACTTGCGGTCGAAATCAATTCCTACCAGATCGGAAGTAACTCCGGCTATTTCGCCAATGATCGAGATCCTTCCGTTCCGGCAGCGCTGGCGAGTGTCATTCAGTGCATACTCGGGCTGAACAACATTGAGGTCGCGCACAGTTTCTCCGGGGTGAAAGAGCCGGCTTCCTTTCCCGTTTATGCTCCCGGCCCGGAGTATGCGATTGGCGCCCATGTTGCCGGCGATGCCCCGTCGAAGAAGTCGCAAGCGGCCCAGAAGATCGCTAGCCAGCCCGCCGATCCGTACAACCCTTACCGGCCCTCGGATTTGTATAGCTCCTACGCCTATAACTATGGGGCGCTGCAAAGCCTGGGGCACTGCTGCAATCCCTCGAACAATCCCAACAACTCACCGCCGCAATCCTCTATCGCGATTGTCATTTGGGACGATTTCAACCCTCCTGCTTTGCAGCAATTCGCCTCCGCCTTCGGGCTCGCCTACAATTCGCAAACGTTTCACATTGGCGGCACGCCGCAGTGCTGTGCGGCCGAGCCTACGCTGGACGTGGAGTGGAGCACGGCCATGGCCAACAGCTTCGGCTCCGCCAGTAATACCGCTAAGGTTTACATGTACGAAGGCGCCAACAATTATTACTCCACACTGTTGAACGCGGTGAATCGAGCGCTCAGCGATGGTCTTGCACGCGTGCTCAGCATGAGCTGGGGCGCGGCGGAAGGCTACGACACTCCCGACAGTTACATGAACTCCTTCCACAATGTGTTCAATCAGATGATCGGCGAAGGCTGGTCACTGGTGGCAGCCTCGGGCGACGGCGGCGCTACCACCGGCTGCCATCCCACAGATTATGTGAGTTATCCGGCATCGGATCCTGACGTCACCGCAGTGGGCGGAACTTCGCTTTCCACCGGACAAGGCTACTACGGCGGTGAAACCGCCTGGAGCGGTGGGTCGTATGGCTGCTCCCAAGACGATGGCGGCAGCGGCGGAGGCTGCAGCACATACTTCAACGTCCCTGGCTATCAGGTCGGGGTCGGTTGCAGCGGGAAGCGAAGCGTGCCGGACATCGCGCTGAATTCCGATTGGGTCAACGAGCCGCAATTCATGTATCTGAATGGGCAGTGGTGGAGCTCAGGTGGCACCAGTATCGCTGCTCCGGAAATCGCCGGCTTCCTCGCCCAGGAAAATGCCTACCTGCTCTACCTCCAGAGCCTGGTCGGCGATACCTGCGGCCCGTCTTCGTCGGCGCCTTGTTCACCCATGGGAGAGGCCAATCCCTATCTCTACCACGAGGGTCTGGCTCCCTTTGCCCCCCACTATCCCTTTTACGACATAACCTCCGGCTGCAATAACAACGACATCACGCAGCGCTATGGACTGCATTACTACTGCGCCGGCGCGTCGCATGACCGGGTGACAGGATGGGGCTCGGCGAACATGCTGCAACTCGCCTGGACCATCAACTCTTTTCTTGCCGGCGACGGCGCTGGCCCCAGCGTTTCCATCACCGGTCCTCCTGTAAATCACTGGTACAACACAGATCAGACGGTAAGTTGGACTCTGACCGACAACAGCGGAAATGGCCATCGGCCCAACGGCCCCGCGGGAGCCAGTCTGGCGTGGGATGCTGATCCCGGCGATCCTTACTCGCAGCCTACCCCTGGCGGCGGAAACAGCTATTACGGCCCGCAGTTCTATGGCGCCAGCGGTTCGGGCGGCGGATTGGCCAACCTCCGCGTGGGTTGTCACTACGCCTACGTGCGTGGCTGGGACAATGCCGGCAATTCGGCGGTTGCCACGTATGGCCCGCTTTGCTTCGACAACGTGCCGCCGGTGGTGACCATTACGCTGACCGGGAATCAATTGCCGGATGGCAACTACAGCGGACCAGTGCAGGTCTCGATGAGCGCAAGCGACCCCGGTGGAACCGGCATCACCAGCTTGACCTTTTCAGTTAACGGCGGCAACTACCAGCCTTACTCGGGTCCGTTTCTTGAATACCTGCCGGGCTATTACACCGTAAATGCCACCGCTGTGGACGGCGCTGGTAATTACGGATATGGCATTTCCAACTTTGACCTCGAAACCAACCAGCAATTCGTGGTGTCGATTTCCAAGCCCGGCACCGGGGCCGGTACCGTCACCAGCAGCGACGGATTTATCAATTGCGGAAGCACGTGTTCGGCGAACTACTATGACGAGCAGCCGGTAACGTTGACGGCGACGCCGGCGCCGGGTTCGGTCTTCATCGGCTGGCGCAATTGCGACCTCAGCTACGGCCTGAGCTGTACGCTGACCGTTACCGCGGCCCGTTCGGTCTCGGCGATTTTCAACATTCCAGTTGCCTTGCAGTTCGTACCGGTCACGCCCTGCCGCGTGGTTGACACTCGCTGGTCGAACGGCGCCTTTGGTGGTCCGCCGATGCAGGGCGGTACCCAGCGCGACTTCGCCCTACCCAACAGCCCGAACCTTGCGAATTGCCAGGACACGATCCCGCCGAACGCGGCGGCTTATTCGCTCAACGTGACGGTCGTTCCCCACGGCATGCTGGGCTACTTGACCACGTGGCCCGCTGGGCTGACACAGCCCGATATCTCTACCCTGAATTCCTACGATGGGCGCGTAAAGGCGACGGCCACCATCGTCCCCGCGGGCGATAACGCCGCGGTCAGTGTCTACGTTACTAACACGACCGACGTCATCCTGGATATTGACGGCTATTTCCTGCCCGCCGACAGCTCAACCTTGGCTTTCTTCCCACTTAAGCCCTGCCGCGTGGTCGATACCCGCAACCCTAATGGCCCGTTGGGTGGTCCATACCTGACCAATGGGCAGGAGCGCGACTTCCCTGTCCTGCAGAGCTCCTGTCTGCAGGGCGTAAGTCACGCCGTTGCCTACTCATTCAACTACACCGCGATTCCACGCAACGGACAGCCGCTGGGTTATGTAACCACCTGGCCGGTAGGTCAGCCGCAACCCTACGTTTCTACACTAAACGCGCCCACTGGAACGGTGGTGGCGAACGCCGCCATCGTCAGCGCCGGAACCGGAGGCGCAGTCGCCACCTATCCCTATGGCAACGATACCGACCTGCTGATTGATGTCAACGGCTACTTTGCTCCACCTTCCTCAGCTTCCAATCCGCTGTCGTTGTACGTTTTCTCCCCGTGCCGAGTGCTGGACACGCGCAACGGTAACGGGGCTTTTACGGGAGAGCTGACCGTCCCGGTTGCCAGCAGCCCCTGCCAACTCCCCAGCACGGCGCAAGGCTACGTGCTGGGTGCGACCGTAGTGCCTACTGGGCTGCTCGGCTACCTCACGCTGTGGCCGGACGGGCCGCCGCAACCGCCGGTATCAACCTTGAATGCCTACGATGGCGCGGTAACCTCGAATATGGCGATCGTCGCCTCCGCTACGAATGATGGTTCCATCGACGCCTATGCCGACGGACTGACGCAACTGATCCTCGACATTTCCAGCTATTTGGCGCCTTAGCTCCCAAACGCGCCCGACCGGATTTTGCAGAAGGCCTCCTGATTCTCGCTGACTCTCGACGCCGCTTTTCGATCACGCACTTTGCCGCCGCCCAGGGCGATACCCTGTGAGTAGGCTCGAACAGGTATGTGGGCGTTTGACCCGCTGTTCGCTGCCTGATACCTTCAGAGTTTTGCCTGACGCTGAAATTTCTGTCCGAGAGAACCATCATGGCACTCAAATTCAAAGGCGTGGATTTCATCGAATTCGATACCCTGCTCAGCGACGACGAGCGGCTGGTACGCGACACCACCCGCAAGTTCATCGAAGAAAATCTCATCCCCATCATCGAGCAGTGCAGCCGCGAGGCCCGATTCCCCAAGGAGCTGATTCGGCCCATGGGCGAGCTGGGCTTCTACGGCGCCAGCCTGAAAGGTTACGGCTGTGCCGGCATGTCGAACGTGGAGTACGGCCTGATGAACCAGGAACTGGAGCGCGGCGACAGCGGCGTGCGCTCGTTTGTCAGCGTGCAGTCCGGGCTGTGCATGTATCCCATCCACGCCTTCGGCAGCGAGGAGCAGAAGCAGAAATACCTGCCCGGGATGGCGAAGGGCGAGATCATTGGCTGCTTCGGCCTGACCGAGCCTGACGCCGGCTCGAACCCTGCTGAGATGCGTACCCGCGCCCGCAAAGACGGCAACTCGTATGTGCTGAACGGCGAGAAGATGTGGATCACCTCCGGTTCCATCGCGCACGTCGCTATCATCTGGGCGAAGGTGGAAGACGAGAACGGCCTGATCCGCGGCTTCCTCGTGCCCACGGATACGCCGGGATTCCGCGCCGCCGACGTGCATGGCAAATGGTCGCTGCGGGCGTCAGTGACTTCAAGTCTTTCTTTACAGGATGTCCGTATCCCGCTGGTAAGTTTACTGCCTGCAACCGGCGGACTGAAGTCGCCGCTGAGCTGCCTGAATCAGGCGCGCTATGGCATCGCCTGGGGCGCCGTCGGCGCGGCGATGGCCTGCTACGATTGCGCGCTGCAATACGCGCAGTTTCGCAAGCAGTTTCACGATCGGCCCATCGCCTCGCACCAACTCGTGCAGGAGAAGCTGGTGTGGATGATCAACGAAATCACCAAGGCGCAGTTGCTGGCATTACAGGTTGGAAGATTAAAGGATGCGGGCAAAGTGAAGCCGTGGCACATCTCGATGGCCAAGCGCAATAACGTCTGGATGGCGCTGGAGTGCGCGCGGATGGCGCGGGACATCCTCGGCGCTAACGGCATTGCCGATGAGTATCCCGTCTTCCGGCACATGGCGAATCTGGAGTCGGTGAAGACTTACGAGGGCACGCACGACATCCACACGCTGATTATCGGGGAGCACATCACCGGAGAAGCGGCGTTTTAGAGGCAGTGGCCGGCAGTTAGTGATTCCCTATTTGGATATCCACTCCGGCAAGCATAATGAAAGTCCTCGCCCAGTTTCCGCAACAGGTGTATCCTTTGCCATTGCGTAGGGACTGGGCCGTGCCATTCCTCGGCCGCTCCCGACGCATCAAAGTCACAGCGCCCGGCTTGCGCACAAGGGTTCCCAATAACCGGCGAATCTACGGCTGTTGGGCTTGAATTTCGCATTCGTAGCTTCATCGTTCTCGGTGGCAAGCCGCGCCCACGGAGACCCTCATGGCAACTAAGGTACAAACCGAAGCAGAGCTGATCAGCCAAGCTCCATCCACCAATTTCGAAACCGATCTCGCCCTGGAGTTCCTGCGCGTGGTAGAAGAGTCTGCCATTGCCGCAGCCAAAACCATGGGACAGGGTGACCGCAAACGCGCCGACCTGGTCGCCACCGAAGCCATGCGCCGGGTCATGGATTCGGTTCCCATGGACGGCACCATCGTTATCGGCGAAGGCGAGCGCGACGAGGCGCCCATGCTGTACATCGGCGAAAAGGTCGGCAAGCGGGACGGCGGGACTTATCCCGCAGTAGACATCGCCGTCGATCCGCTGGAAGGCACGAATCTCTGTGCCACTGGCTCGCCCGGCTCGATCACCGTGCTGGCGGCATCAGAAAAGGGTGGCCTGCTGCATGCTCCCGACTGCTACATGGAGAAGATCGTAGTCGGCCCGTCGTGCAAGGGCGTGGTCGACCTGGAAGCGCCGGTCGCGCACAACCTGCATGTCATCGCCAAGGTGCTGGACCGCCGGGTGGAAGACCTGGTGATCGTCATCCTCGACCGCCCGCGGCATGAGAAGCTGATCAATGAAGTTCGCAAGGCGGGCGCGCGTATTCGCCTGATCACCGATGGCGATCTTGCCCCGGGTGTGGCGGCCTCGATGTTGGGCTCGGGCGTCCACGCCGTGATGGGCGCCGGCGGCGCTCCCGAAGGCGTGGTCACCGCCGCTGCGGTGCGCTGCCTCAACGCCTACATGGTTGGCCGCCTCGTCGGCTACACCCCGGAGCAGGGCGAGCGCATGAAGGACATGGGCATCACTGACCCGAAGCGCATCTATAGGGCTGACGAACTGGCCCCGGGCAAGAACATCATCTTCGCGGCCACCGGCGTGACCGACGGCACTTTGCTGAAGGGTGTGCGCTTCTTCGGTGACGGCGTGCGCACCACCTCGCTGGTGATGAAGCTCAGCAATCGCAAGGTGCGCTTTATCGAGACCGTTCATCTCGAGCACCGTCCCGATGTAAAGGTCCGCATTCCGGAGCGGTAAACACGGCAAGCGTGGAAAGGGCCTTCTGGTGCGGAGGGCCTCATCCGTGTGAAACGAGGAACTGCCGGGCTTCATTTTCCGGCCTGCTTAGTTTTGACGACCTCGTCGCGCATCCGTTGCAAGCGCGGGCCTTCGAGCAGTGCCTTTAGGTAATCAGCAGGGACGATTGTCGATACCCCGCTATTCGCCCTAGCCACGCCTCTGAATGTCGTTGCCAGTTGGAGGTCGAAATTCTCGTCCTCAAGAATCTCGCCGTTTACAACCCCCAGCACGCGGTAATCTTCGACGAGGACCATGGTACCGTGGTGAAATCCGCCGAGGTTGATGAAAGCCGGGGCGCCGCTGTTCCCCCCGAAGGCGTGCACATCTGCTAAGTAAAGCTTCTCGGGGATGCCGACAAAGGGAATCTTCTCGTCAGGCATCATGGCAATAATTCCTTGTCTAACTATCGGCTGCATCCGTTTGGTTCCAGGAAATTGATAAAAGAAGCCAGCAAAAAACACGGGCTCCCCTTCGGTTATCCCTTCCTTTGCCAGCAGGTCTTTTGTGGCAAGCATCGTCACCGAAAGCAGCTTAAAGTCAAACCGGGCGTCTGGGAGAAGCGGAAACACCGCTAGGTCGACGGAGCTGTCTTCCGGGACTACCCACTGAATGTTCCCGTGCTCGTTCAGTGCTATCTCCTCCGAGAGGGTGCCACCGTTGGCTTGTGGTCGGTTCAGTCTAATACTGATCCTGTCCACCCGCATCGCATGTCCGGAGTCATTCACGCAGAGGGCAACATGCCGATTGGTAACCAGATAGGAGAACGCGCCATCCTGCCCTAGCCTGGGGTCCGGATAGCCAATAAAGAACCCAGTGCCCCTAACATCGAGTTCTCTGCTGCCGTCATTGCACATCAGCTTTATAAATGTGACGGACTTTCGGATCTGAGTTATTTCGGGCTCCGGCGCAGGTTCTTGCTCGTGGCCTGCCTTGCCTGACGGCGCAGCCTGCCCTGAGCACATTGCGGTTATCGTCATCAGGACGCAAAATAAGCTCCTTGCTGCCCACATATCCTCTCCTTGCGACTCCTGGAGCGTGCTGATGCCCAGCGAGTAAAATCCTAACATGGCCTACGACGCCGTCCCGATGTGAAGGTCAGGATTCCGGAGCGGTAATTGCTCTCTAACGAGTAAGCGGAGGTGCCAATGAACATGAAAGATGTGGAGACGCTCTACGCCTACAACCTGTGGGCGAACCGCCGCATGTTCTCGGTAGTGGAGAAGCTCAGCGAAAAACAATTTACCGCCCACATCGAGAGCAGCTTCCCCTCCATTCAGGAGTCTGTCCTGCACATTGTGGCCGCCGAGTGGATTTGGCTGAAGCGCTGGAAAGGAACGTCACCTGTCGCCAGCGCTGCGGCCTCCTCCGCGGCCAAAATGCTCAGCGCGCTCCAGAACGGTGGGGTGGCAACCGACACTCTCTCGACCGTTGCCGGGCTACGCAGCTTTGCCGACTCGGTTGAGCAGGAGCGCCAGAACTTTCTGCGCGCGCTGAATGATGATGCTCTCCGCGCCCGGTTGAACTACTGTGGCATGGACGGCAAGCAGTTCTCCATGCCACTGGCGCTGCTGCTGCAGCATGTGGTGAACCATGGCACATATCATCGCGGCCAGGTGACGACGCTGCTGCGGCAAGCCGGCGGCGAAACCGTCACTCTCGATATGATTTTCTTCTTCCGGGAGCAGGAACAGACGGCAGCGGGCTGACATTTTATGGTTGACAGGAAAACCCGCAAGCAGTATTCAAGGAAATAGCACAAGAGGTAGTAGACGAGAATTACGTGTCCGATTTGAGGGTTGGTTCCGTCTTTACGAACGACAACCAGCCAACGCCCGCGGATGCGCCCCCTCAAGGCCGCGATGACGTTCCTGTTGCCCCCACTGCGGCCAAGGCCACCCCAAAGCCAAAGCTCAAACCCCTCCTAACTTCCAAAGAGATGAAGGTGATGGAACTGCTCTCCTATGGCTACGAGAACCGCGACATCGCCAAGCACTTTCAGACTACTGCGCAGGCCGTCAAGAACATGCTACGCACCATCAATCTGAAGTTAGGGGCGGACAATCGCACCCACGCGGTAGCGATTTGCTTCCGCAACGGCTGGCTGCCGGTTGCGGAGATTTCGCAATCCCCTCCTGCGGCAGGACATCCCATATGCGGCGATGTGCCGTGCTGCACATCGCGGTATGCCTTGCGGCGATACGACGATGGCACGGTGGACTCGTTTTGTACCGAATGCGGGATGGTGATCGCTCGCGCCCGGCGGTTTGCCGATCTGTTTGCGGCCGACAACAATCATGTCTGCCAGCCGACGGCGCGGCGCCATCCGCACCATTTCGGTCAACACAGGCAAACCACGCCGCGCGGATAGCTGATTACTCGCCACCAAAGACGCGCCGGAAAAGCTTGTCTACATTGCGCAGAGGGCGCTGCAAATCGAAGGCGCGATCTAAGCTTTCGCGTTTTACCTTCGCGGTGATTTCCGGGTCGCTCGCGATCAGCTCGCGGAAGTTCAGATCGTCCTTCCAGGCGCGCATGGCATTGGATTGCACCAGCCGGTAGGCATCCTCACGCGATACCCCGGCCTCCACCAGATCCAGCAGCAACTGCCCGCTGAACACCAGCCCGCCGGTCGACTCCAGGTTGTTCTTCATGCGCCGCGGATAGACCAGCAGCGTGTCGATAAGGTGGGTGGTCTTGTTGAGCAAATAATCCGCGAGGATCGTGGAGTCCGGCAGAATGACGCGCTCGACCGAAGAATGCGAGATGTCGCGCTCGTGCCACAGGGCCACGTTCTCCAGCGCGGCCTGAGCATTGGCGCGCACCACGCGCGCCAGGCCGCTGATCTGCTCACAGGTCACCGGGTTGCGTTTGTGCGGCATGGCCGACGAACCCTTTTGCTTCTCGCTGAAATATTCTTCCGCCTCGCGGACTTCGGTGCGTTGCAGATGGCGGATTTCGGTGGCGATCTTGTCCAGCGTGGAAGCAATCACCGCCAGCGTGGCAACGTAGAACGCGTGCCGGTCACGCTGGATAACCTGGGAGGAGATGGCGGCGACCTTTAGACCGAGCCGCCGGCAGATCGCCTCTTCGTACTCCGGCTCCATGTGCGCCGCATTGCCCACCGCGCCCGAAAGTTTGCCCACGCGCATCTGCTCGGCGGCCATGGCGAAGCGCTCGATGTTGCGCTCAACCTCCGAGTACCAGTTCGCCAGCTTCAGCCCGAAGGTGATCGGCTCGGCGTGGATGCCGTGGGTGCGGCCAATCATGGGCGTGTCCTTGAACTCCCAGGCGCGCCGCTTGAGCACATCGCGCAGACGGGCGAGATCGTCGCCAAGGATTGCCGACGCCTGCTTCACCAGCAATGCTTGCGCGGTATCGACCACGTCATTCGAGGTGAGGCCGTAATGTAGCCAGCGGGATTCGGGGCCAACCTTTTCGGCGACCGCAGTGGTGAAGGCGATGACGTCATGCTTCACCTCGGCTTCGATCTGGTGGATGCGGGCGACCTCGAAGCCGCCTTTTTCGCGAATAGCCTTGGCTGCGGACTGGGGCACGATGCCGGCTTCGGCCAGGGTGTCGGTTGCGGCCAGTTCGACCTCCAGCCAGGTGCGGAACTTGTTTTCGTCACTCCAGATGCGGCCCATCTCGGGGCGGGTGTAGCGGGCGATCAAAGGCAGCTCCTTCAATGCGAGGGTAAAGGTAATTGTACCGTTGAGGAATCGCTTTTCGCTGTTCGTGGTTCGCTGTTCGCCAGAATCGTCTGACGGTGCTCTATTTCGAGGCGCGATTTTTTTCTGCTGCCAGCCTATAGCCAACGTACTATTGAGAATTGCAAATCATAGTGACATTGTGTGGTTGCCAGACATCGGTCGCGTTTCGAGTTGTCATTACGAGCACCCCGCTTTTTGGGGCGCGAGGGATCTGCTTTTTGCCACTCGACAGGAAAGCAGATGCTTCGCCGACTGAAGTCGGCTCGTGACGACAATCTCGCAACTTTCGTCACTATATTCTGCAAAGCTCAGTAGCGCCTGTCAGATCGCTCTGGCGAAAAGCGAATAGCGAAAGGCGAAGGGCGATAACATGTCGTGATACGATATAATCGTCTCAGCTCTGCTTATGACCCACAATCACTCTGTCAAGCTGTCCGAATACCAGGCGCTGGCCGGCTTCCGCTACCAGCTCCGCCGCTTTGTGCGCTTCACCGAGGAGGCCGCCCGGCAAGCCGGTCTGGAGCCTCAGCACCATCAGCTGATGCTTGCAATTAAGGGCCGGCCCGCTGACGAAGAGCCGCGTATCGCCTATCTTGCCGAACGGCTGCAAATCCAGCATCACAGCGCCGTCGAGCTCGTCGACCGGCTGGTAAGGAAGGGACTGGTCAAGCGCACGCGCGCACAACAGGACCGGCGGGAGGTACACGTGCAACTCACCCCGCGCGGCGAGCGCATTCTCGGGCAGCTCACCCTCCACACGCGGGCCGAGCTGCAATCGGCCGCGCCGGCACTCGTTGCGGCGCTCCGCGAATTGACCGTCCGCCCACGCAAAACGCCGGCGAGGAGGGCGAAGTGACAGCAGCGAAGCCTACCGAGACCCTGGGCGTCGACGGTCTGAATCCGCTCACCCCGCAGCAGACCAGAGCAGGCACGGCACCCGGTGAGGAGGTGAAGTTCCGCACCGGCACAATTTCCCTGCTGGCCGCGGTGATCGGCATCCTTGCGGGCATCATCGCCTTTCTGCTGTACAAGCTGATCGGGCTGTTCACGAATATCGCCTTCTATCACCGGCTTTCTTTTTCTTTCGCCAGCGCCCGCAATAATCATCTGGGGTTGCTGGTCATCGTGATTCCCGTGATCGGCGGCATCATCGTGGGGATCATGGCTCGCTATGGCTCGGACAAAATCCGCGGGCACGGCATTCCCGAAGCAATGGAGGCGGTGCTAACCAATCGCAGCCGCATCGAAGCCAAGGTCGCCATCCTGAAGCCGCTCTCGGCGGCCATTGCCATCGGTACCGGTGGGCCATTCGGCGCGGAAGGGCCGATCATTCAGACCGGAGGCGCCGTCGGTTCGCTGGTTGGGCAACTGGTGCATACCACCGCGGCCGAGCGCAAAGTGCTGCTGGCGTGCGGCGCCGGGGCGGGTATGGCGGCGACCTTCAACACTCCCATTGCCGGCGTGATCATTGCCATCGAGCTGCTGCTGTTCGAATTCAAGTCGCGGTCCTTCATTCCGCTGGTGATCGCCAGCACGCTGGCGACCTACATCCACATGCGGCTGTTGGGCCCGGGCCCCATGTTCAAGGTGGGCGCGGTGGATTTTGGCTTGCCGCATGCTTTGCCGTTCTATCTGGTGTTGGGCGTGCTGTGCGGAGCGGCGGCCATCGGCTTCAGCCGCCTGCTGTATTGGGTGGAAGATCAGTTCGAAAAGCTGCCAATTCACTTCATGTGGTGGCCGGCGATCGGCGCGTTGGGATTGGGCATCATCGGCTACTTTGTGCCGCGCGTGCTCGGTGTCGGCTATGACACCATCTCCGACATTTTGAATACCAAGATGGTGCTGGGCGCCCTGCTGGCCGTCATGGTCTTCAAGGCGGCGGCGCTGGCCATCTCGCTGGGATCGGGGACCTCGGGCGGCCTACTGGCGCCGATGTTCATGTCCAGCGCTGCGATGGGATCGGCCTTTGCCATGATTGTGGACAAGATCTGGCCGGCCGCCAATCTTTCTCCCGGAGCATTCGCGCTCGTCGCCATGGGAGCGGTTTTCGGCGCGGCCTCGCGCGCGGCCTTCACGTTCATCATTTTCGCCTTCGAGATCACCCGCGACTACAACTCCATCCTGCCCCTGATGCTGGTGACGGTGATCGCCGACGCCATCGCCGTGCGCTACGCCAAGGACTCCATCATGACCGAGAAGCTGGCGCGCCGCGGGCTGCATATCCATACCGATTACGAGCCTGACGTCTTCCGGGAAGTGACCGTCGGCGAGACCATGGCCAAGGACTTTGACACCGTGCCGGCGACGGTCCGCGTGGCCGAGCTGACCGATCGGATTACCAGGCATGACCCGTCCGTTACTCGCCACCAGGGCATTCTGATTGTCGACGCCGGTGGCAAGCTGGCCGGGATCATTACTCGCGATGATCTGATGCGCGCATTGGAGAAAGATCCCACGGGCGCGATGCCCGTGCTGGAGGCCGGCTCCACTAATCTTGTTCTGGCCTATCCCGATGAAGTCCTCTATGACGCGGCGGCACGCATGTTGCGCGCCAGCGTTGGCAGGCTACCAGTCGTGGCCCGCAACGATCCGGGGCAGATTGTGGGCTACCTGGGCCGCTCTGAAGTGATGGCGGCGCGGCTGAGGCGCCTGGACGAAGAGTACGTACGCGAGCCGGGATGGATGCTCTGGCACAAGCAAGGATAGGGCTTAGAGCGGCGAGTCAGATCCTATTGCCCAACCAACTCCGCACGACTGCGACGTGATCTGTGCGCCCCTTCACCGCACACGCCCCGGTGACGCAGGTTACTGCGGTTGCGCCGGGCCCGTGCTCTTTTATAAGCAGGATTCTTAGCTCCTAACGATTGGCTCTGGGCAGCACTGTTACCGGTTGCTATCAGCTAAGGGCTAAGGACCCGCGACGCGCGCTACCACTCCCAGGCACGTCGATCGCATGGTAAGGAGAACAGCATGGCTGATAAGAAAGCAGATCTCGCTGGCCCCGGAATCGGCAATTACACAGAGCTGGAGCACATTCTTCCGGCGGACTACAGCTCGCTGCTGTCACCCAAAGAAACCCAGAAGGCGATCTTCGAAGTAAAGAACTATATCGAAGAGAACCTCTGCAAAGAACTCAACCTGATGATGGTCACCGTTCCGCTGATCGTCGATGAGGAGTCAGGCGTCAACGACTATCTCGACCGCGACGGCTCGCGCACTCCCATTCAGTTTCACATCTCGAATGACCGCGACCTGCATCCCATCAACGCGCAGGTGGTGCAGGCGGCCACCAAGTGGAAGAGGATGGCGCTCAAGCAATTCAACATGCAGCCCGGCGAAGGTCTGTGCACCGACATGCGGGCCGTACGCAAGGATTACTTCCTCGACCACGATCACAGTGCCTATGTCGATCAGTGGGACTGGGAGCGAGTGATCACCGCCGATCAGCGCAGCCTCGCCTTCCTGAAGGAAATTGTGAGTAAGATCTGGAAAGTGATGGTGGGTGCCGAGCGCTATGCGCAGGAACTGTTCCCGCAACTCAAGGACCCGCGTTATCCCAACCTGCCGGAGCACCTGACGTTCCTGCACGCCGAAGAGATCCTGGATATGTATCCCGACCTGCCGCGCAAGCAGCGGGAGACGGCCATCCTGCAGAAGTATCCCGCCGTCTTTATCATCGGCATCGGCTGGACGTTGAAGGACGGCTATCCCCACGAGCTGCGCGCCGCCGACTACGACGACTGGGTGACCGAGACCCGCTCCGACGACGGCCACGTGCGCCACGGGCTGAACGGCGACATCCTGGTATGGAATCCGGTGACCAAGCGGCGCCACGAACTGTCGTCGATGGGCATCCGGGTCAACCCGCAGTCCCTAAAGAAGCAACTGGAACTGACTCATCAGTTGGACTTCCTGAACTTCCCCTATCACAAGGCGATTGTGAATCAGGAGATTCCGCTGAGTGTCGGCGGAGGCATCGGGCAGTCGCGCACGTTGATGCTGCTGCTGCGCAAAGCGCACCTGGGCGAGGTGAGCGTCACCGTGTGGCCCCAGGTGCTGAAGGAGATGTGTGCGAAGAAGAATATCCACGTGTTGAATTAGTGGCCAGTGGTCAGTTGCCAGTGGGCGCGGAGCCATCCGCGCCCCACAATTCGATCCCTCACATCACTCTCTATCCTGGACCATTGATCTCTGTGCGAAGTCTCTACACCGTGTCATCCTGAGCGAAGCGCCCGCCATGCCTTTCCGACTCGCTCTTTTGCGAGTCGGGCGGGCGCGCAGTCGAAGGACCTGCTGTTCGCGCGAGGTGGCAGGCGGTAGGACCGAACAACAGGCCCTCCACGCAGGGCTGGAGCCCTTGCTCGGGATGAGAATCATGAGCTGTGCAGACTAGCAATTCAATTGCGCGCGCTGTCTTGCCTCGCCGGTGGAGTGATTTCTCCGATATAGACGGAGAACGGCTCCAATGACATCTGCGTAATCGTTGCTTTGTCTCGCAGGCTATCCATAGTCGTTAACAGCGTTTGTGCTTCGCCGGAGGAAAATCCCTGGGGCGCGAGATCGAAGCTTGCCTCCTGTGGCTGGGCAGACATGTTGAGCACCACCAGCACAGCCCGATCCTTATAGCGCCGCAAGTACGACATCACGTTGGAATCGTTCTGGTTCAACGGCGTGTAGTCGCCGTCAAGCAGCGCCGGATTGCTATGCCGCAGTGCCAGCAAATGCTGGTAGAAAAGCAGGATCGAGTTTGGGTCTTTCAGTTCGGTGGCAACGTTGTGGGTCTTGTAGTTGGCTGAGACCGGCAGCCACGGCCGGGTTTTGCTGAAGCCCGCGTTCACCTTGTCGTTCCACTGCATGGGAGTCCGCTCGCCATCGCGCCCCTTGTTCTTGGGCCAGCCTAACTTGCCCTGCGGATCTTTCACGTCGCGCTTGAACTTGGGATCGTTTTGCTCGATCCCGATCTCCTCGCCGTAATACATGATGGGCGTGCCGCGCAGGGTGAGATACATTCCTGCCATCACCTTGGCAATCGCGTCGTTGTGCTTGCCATCGCCGTAGCGGTTATAGGAGCGTTCGGTATCATGGTTGCCGATGACAAAGACCGGCCAGCCTGGACCAGACTCCACTTCATCAATCTGCTCACGAAAGGCCGGCGGCGACAGCCGGTTCACATAGGTAAACATAAAGTCCATGGGCATCTGCAATTCGTCGCCGTTGTGCCCATAATAGTCTTCGAGCTGCCCGATGTTGTTGGTCGGGGTCTCGCCGATGAGCACTGCATTGTACTTGCTGGCAATCTTGCGCAAGCCTTTCAGCACGCCATGAATCTCCGACAGGTTGGTGTTGTACTCGTCAACCATGTTGGGATCGCCGTAGGCGTTCTTGCCGGGCAGGATGGGGTTGTCACGCAGCTTAGGGTCCTCAAACAGAGCGTTGACCGCGTCGAGACGAAAGCCGGCGACGCCGCGGTCGTACCACCAGCGGGTCACATCGAACATTGCGTCCTTCACCGCTGGATTGCGCCAGTTCAGGTCGGGCTGCTGGGGAAAAAAGAAGTGGTAATAGTATTGCTTGGTCTTGCTGTCGTATTGCCATGCCGAGCCGCCGAAGAGCGACTCCCAGTTGTTCGGAGCCTGATCCCCGCCCGATCGCGCCAAAGGCGGGCCCAATGGGGACCCTGGTTGCGGCGCCCGGCCATCCCGCCAGACGTACCAGTCGCGATGCTTGGAGGCGCGGGACGAGCGCGAGTCGATGAACCAGGGATGCTGATCGGAGGTGTGATTCAGCACCAGGTCCAAAATGATGCGAATGCTGTCTTGCCGCGCCGCGCTCACCAGCTGATCGAAATCGGAGAGCGTGCCGTACATCGGGTCGATGTCCTCATAGTTAGAGACGTCGTAGCCGAAATCGACTTGCGGCGAGGGAAAGCAGGGCGTGATCCAGATGGCGTCCACGCCGAGCTTCTTCAGGTAGTCCAGCTTGGAAGTGATGCCCGGCAGGTCGCCCATGCCATCGTTGTCGCTGTCGGCGAAACTGCGGGGATAGATTTCATAGAAGACGGCGTTCTGCCACCATTGATGACCGGCGGCATCCACCGCCGGAGGCTTCGATTGCTTTGCGGAAGCCTTGGATTGCGGAGGCTTCGATTGCGCGAAAATCGGCGCGCAGAAACAAAGCCAAGCCAGGATGAGTAAAGAAATAGTTCTACGCATGCGCATACGTAGGCCGGGCCTACAACAATCCCCGGCTGGTCATTCCCTCGGCCGGCGTTCCGGCGGCCATTCCTTGCGCTAACACTAGCTCGCGCGCCTCGCGCCGGATCGATGGCAGGTGCGTGCCGAACAGCACCGCTCCCGCAATACAAGCCATGCCTCCCAGCGCCACCGTCCAGGGAGCCCCTAGGGGATGCGCCATTGCACCTGCCGACAACGCGCCCAGCGGCGCCATTCCCATGAACATCATGGAATAGACCGCCATCACCCTGCCGCGGAGCTCGTCGGGCACCATGGCCTGGATGAGCGTGTTGGAGGCCGCCATTTGCACCATCATGAAGAAGCCCACCGGCACCAGCAGCAGGGTCGAGAGCCAGAAGATGCGGGAAGAGGAAAACAGAATCAGGCTCAGCCCGAAGCCTCCCGCGCATATTGCGATCAGCTTGCCCAGTCCGCGGACGCCCACTCGTGCGGCCAGGCTGGCGGCGCCCAGTAGCGCGCCCACGCCGGTGGCGCACATCAGGATTCCCAAGCCCCAGGCGCCGCCGTGCAGGACCTTGTCCGCGAAGATCGGCATCAGCACGGTATAGGGCATCCCCACGAAGCTCACCAGGCCCAGCAGTAACAAAATGGCGCGAATCGGCCCGGTGTTCCTCGCAAAGGCAAAGCCTTCGATGATATTTTCCAGCGGCGAGCCCCGCATCGCCAGATTTGCCGGATGCTCGACGCGCATCAGCAGCAATCCCGCAATCACCGCCAGGTAGCTGACGGAGTTGGCGAAAAAGCACCAACCCTCGCCGATCGATGCCACCAGTATGCCGGCAATTGCCGGCCCGATAATGCGCGCCCCGTTAAACATCGACGAGTTGAGCGCGATGGCGTTCATCAGGTCTTCGCGACCCACCATATCGATCAGGAAAGCCTGCCGGGCGGGAATGTCGAAAGCATTCACGATCCCCAGGCCGGCCGCCAGCACCATGATCTGCCAGACCTGCACCCGATGGCTGAGCGTCAGCGCCGCCAGAATTCCCGCCAGAATCATGGACGAGATCTGGGTCGCGATGACCACACGCTGGCGATTGTAACGGTCGGCGACGATCCCCCCGACCGGCGCCGCGATGAACACCGGAATCTGGCTGGCGAAGCCGACAACGCCTAACAGAAGCGCCGAGTTGGTCATGCGATAAACCAGCCAGGCTTGGGCAATCGTCTGCATCCAGGTACCGACGAGCGAGATAAGCTGGCCGCCAAAGAACAACTGAAAGTTGCGATGGCGCAGCGCCCGCACGGCCAGCGCCAGCTTCGATTCGCGCGAAGCCGGAGGCGTGAACTCCCGCTTCTCCTCCTCGAGGATCGTGCGCAGGGATTCGTGTTCTGCAGGTTGGGGCTGATCGGCCATCGGAGCTAGCGGATTGAGCGGAATGTTTTTAATGCCAGTGCTACCATCCCGTGAACAGATGGCCCATTTTCTGTTTCTTGGTGCGCAGGTAATTCGCCGAGTGCTCGTAAGGCTCGACCTCGGCGGAAACGCGCTCGGTGACTTTGATTCCGGCGCGTTCCAGGGCCGCGACCTTATCAGGATTGTTGGAGATGAGGCGGGCCTCGCGCACGCCTAGCTGTCGCAGGATTTCCGCGGGCAGCTTGTACTCACGATAGTCATTGTCGTAGCCCAGTTGGTTGTTTGCTTCCACCGTATCGAGGCCTTTGTCCTGCAATTCATAGGCCTGCAGCTTGGCCATCAAGCCAATGCCGCGTCCCTCCTGCTGCTCATAGATCACGATGCCGGCGCCAGCTCGTGTAATCATCGAGAGGGCCAACTCCAGTTGCTGGCGGCAATCGCAGCGCATGGAGTGAAAGACGTCGCCGGTAAGGCACTGGGAATGAATGCGCACCAGTGGCGGAGCGGAATGAATGTCGCCCATCACCAGCGCGACCGCTTCCTCCGTCACCGTTCTGCTCTGCCCATTGCCATTGCCTTGGGACGCCGAGGCGCTGGCCGGCGAAGCCTCGAACTCCCCTCGAAAGCCGTAAATGCGAAAGTTTCCCCACCGAGTAGGAAAATTCGCCTCTGCTATTTTCTTGATCAACGAGTGACTCACACCTCGATTATAAGCTGCACGAACGGGCAGCAAGGTTCGCCCGTCAAGGATTCAGGTTCGCGCAGCACAGACAAAAGCTGCGCTCGGCACGTGAAAGGCGGCCCTTGCAGGCCGCCCGGAGTTGCATTAGTTCCCTGCTTATCTTCCGTGTCCGCCG
>VFSW01000241.1_pt1 | contig 76451 bp, 74 predicted proteins | sample 5358111 | NCBI WGS metagenome assembly VFSW01 (sample SAMN11554181, study PRJNA540505) | mine drainage metagenome | isolation source: sediment from site ElyBrook_90M | place: USA: Ely Copper Mine, Vershire, VT | collected 2017
GGCGGGGTGACCGGTTCGTGCATGAAACCAGCCCTGCGCGTACAATCCATCCGCGGCGGAGGGAAAGGTCAATCCCCAAAAGGGACGCCAGAGGGTCCAGAGGGTAATGCTGACCGCGCCCAGGGGCTTGGGCACCGGACGAGAAAATGACAGCTCGGTCCATGCCTCCACCGCGCCGCGTGCAGAAGAACTTCTGCCGAATATGGAATTTCCACGCTCCTTTTGAGGGAGGACGAGGATTTGCATCATGGAACGAGATAAGCTTGGCACCGCGCAACAAGGTCTGAAGACGGCCTTCGCAAGACAGTCGCACAAGAACGCCTCAGATGCCGAGCGCAGACTGTGGTCGATCCTCAGCCGCAAGCACATCAAGGGCGAGCGCTTCAAGCGCCACGAACCAATCGGGCCCTACCTCGTCGACTTCTATTGTCCGGGTGCGAAGCTCGTGATCGATCTCGATAACGGCTTGCCCGACGAGGGGCGCGCGCTGGAAGCCAAGATGCAGTGGCTGACGTCACAGGGCTATCGGGTACTGCGGGTGGCGGCCGAGGATGTGCGGCGCAATCCGTGGTCTACGGTGAAGTATCTCGCGCGCAGGTTCCGGGCGCGCGACTTGCCCCGCAACAGATTTGAGGCCCCCTCAATGCGCGGTTGAAACCGGCGCGATCAGGAGGCGCATTTTGGCTGCGATTGCGCCCGTTCTTAACGAGCCCAAACAATCATCTCGCCTTCGTTCGCTTCGCTCACTGCGCTCGTGATTTTTCGACCCGCCCTCAAGGGGAGGGTGGAGAAACAACGCTTTGCCATGATTGTTCCAAAAAGGCGCGGGCGCTGTCGATTACGGCAGCGCCCCTTTATGGCCTGGGCCGAAGCTCCAAGACCGACCGGCCCTCGAGGAGGGTCCGTCTTTGCGCCTCATCTGCTCACGAGGAGCGAGGCAGCAAGAGTATCCTCCCGCTTCTTCATGGCGTCAAGAAAAAGCGTGCGACATAAGGGTTTTCCGTTATTGCGTCGCACCTTTGTCTGATGTCAAAGACGGCATGATGCGATGGGGTTCAGCAGCGATAATGACCGCTTCCGCCGACATTTTTTCCGCCCGCGTGCCGCGCTACACGAGTTATCCGACCGCGCCGCATTTCCATCCCGGCGTAACGGGGGACGTTTTCCGCGGCTGGCTCTCCGATTTGCCGCAAGGCATGCCGCTGTCGCTCTATCTGCACGTGCCGTTCTGCGACACGCTGTGCTGGTTCTGCGGCTGCCACACCAAGATCGTGAATCACTATTCGCCGCTGGCCTCCTATCTCGGCGTGCTGATGAAGGAGATCGAAGCGGTCGCAGCCCTTGTCGGCCCCGGCCATCCGGTGACGCACATCCACTGGGGCGGCGGCTCGCCGACCATGTTATCGCCGGACGACGTGCGCAAGCTTACCGGCGCGTTGCGGACGCATTTCGAATTCGCGCCGGACGCAGAATTCGCCATCGAGATCGATCCGCGCGGTCTGCAAGACGAGATGATCGCGGCACTGGCGCAGGCCGGCGTCAACCGCGCCAGCATCGGCGTGCAGGACTGCGACGACACGGTGCAGCGCGCCATCAACCGCATCCAGCCTTTCGAAGTCACGCGCAGCGCGGTGGAGAGACTGCGCGCTGCGGGCATCGGGGCGCTCAACATCGACCTGATCTACGGGTTGCCGCACCAGACGCAGGAGAAGGTCGCGCGCACCATCGAGATGTCGCTGACGCTGGCGCCGCAGCGCTTCGCGGTGTTCGGCTACGCCCATGTGCCGCACTTCAAGAAGCATATGCAGCTCATCGACGAGAAGACGCTGCCGGATGCCGAGGAACGTCTGGCGCAGTTCGAACTGGCGCACGCCCTGTTGAGCAGCAGCGGCTATGTGGCGATCGGGCTCGACCATTTCGCGCGGCCCGGGGATCCTCTGGCGGTGGCGCAGAAAGCGGGCCGGCTGGCGCGCAATTTCCAGGGCTATACCACCGACGATGCGCCCGCCCTGATCGGACTCGGCGCCTCCTCGATCAGCGCCCTGCCGCAAGGCTATGCGCAGAATCTGCCCGAGGTGCCGGAATACCGCAAAGCGATCCTGGCGGGCGAACTGGCCGTGGCGCGCGGCATCGCGCTGTCGGACGACGACCGGCTGCGCCGCAGCATCATCGAACGGCTGATGTGCGATCTCGCCGTGGATCTGGACGCCGTGGCGAAGCCCTTCGGCAAATCCGCGGCGGACTTTGTGGCCGAGATCGACGCGCTGGCGCCGCTCGCGGCGCAGGGCTTCGTCGAATGCGATGGGCCGCGCGTGCGCGTGACGCCGGCGTCGAGGGCCGCCGTCCGGCTGGTCGCCGCCGCCTTCGACCGCTACCTGAACGAAGGAAAAGCGATCCACGCCATGGCCGTGTAGCCCCCGGGGGTTGACCTGACCGTCGATCGCAGGATGGATGGTACCGGTAACAGCGGGGAACGCGCATGGCCGGGGAACGGGACGTTTTCGCCAAGGCGGCGGTGCGCCTTCTGCCGCTCATGGCGCTGCTCTACGTCGTCAATTTCCTCGACCGGGTGAACATCGGCTTCGCGGCCTTGACGATGAACCAGGATCTCGGGCTCGGCGCCCAGGCGTTCGGCTTCGTCGGCGGGATTTTCTTCATCGGCTATTTCATTTTCGAAATCCCCTCCAACGTGATGCTGGAGCGGGTCGGTGCGCGACGGTGGATCTTCGGGATCATGCTGGTCTGGGGCATCATCTCCTCGGCAACCGCGCTGGCTCACGACATCTGGAGCCTGAGCATATTGCGCTTCACGCTCGGATTGGTGGAAGGCGGCTTCTTCCCCGGCATGATCCTCTACCTCAGCTACTGGTTCCCGCAGACCAATCGGGCGCGCTACACCGCGCTGTTCCTGGCAGCGATCCCGCTGGCGAACGTCATCGGCGGACCGCTGTCGGGCTACGTCCTCGGGCTCGACGGGTTCGCGCATATGCAAGGCTGGCAATGGCTATTCATTATAGAAGGCCTGCCGGCCAGCCTGCTGGCCTTCGCCGTCCTGAAATGGCTGCCCGACGGGCCGAAGGACGCGCGCTGGCTGACGGAAGAAGAACGCAAGATCGTTCTCGACGCCCTGGCGGCCGAGCCGCCGCGCGACCATCACAAGCTGCTGCCGATGCTGAAGGACGTGCGCATCTGGCTGCTGACCATTCCTGATTTCCTGATCGTGCTGGCGCAATACGGGGTCTGGCTGTGGCTGCCGCAGATGGTGCACGCCATGGGGTTCTCGAATCTGCAGACGGGATTCGTGATCGCCGGGCTTTACGCGGTGAGCATCCTGTTCTCGGTGTCCTGGGCGATATCGAGCGACCGCAGCGGCGAGCGCATCTGGCATATCGTCGCCGCCTGCCTGCTGGCGGCCGGCGGATTGATCGTCGCCGCCTTCATGGGCGTGGACACGGGCTCGATGCTCGCGCTCGAAGCGGCCGCGGCGGGCCTTGCCGCGTGCGTCACGGTGTTCTGGGTGCTGCCGACGCGGTTCCTCGGCGGTACGGCTGCCGCGGGCGGCATCGCGCTGATCAACTCCATCGCCAATCTCGGCGGTTTCTGCGGTCCCTACATCGTCGGCTGGCTGAAAGCGCGCACCGGCGACTATTCCGCGGGCATGGACGCGATGGCGGCTTGCATGGTTCTGGCGGCCGTCATGGTGCTGGTGCTCGGGCGTTCGCTGCACCTGCGCGACGGGGGCCGCGACGGCGCAACCCGGACTGGTGCTTGACTTCACAGCCGTCAGTTGATTTGTCTCCGGCCCAATTTTGGGGCGGCCCATGACGCGTGCATTCATCTTTCCGGGACAGGGCAGCCAGGCCGTCGGCATGGGCAAGGCGCTGGCGGAAGCCTTTGCGCCGGCCCGCGAGGTTTTCCAGGAAGTCGACGAGGCGCTGTCGCAGAATCTCTCCCGCCTGATGTGGGGCGGTCCCGAAAGCGATCTGCTTCTCACCGAGAACGCGCAGCCGGCGATCATGGCCGCGAGCATGGCGGTCATCCGTGTTCTGCAGCGCGAGGCGGGACTGGATTTCGCGCGCCATGCGCGTCTGGTCGCCGGCCATTCGCTCGGCGAATACAGTGCGCTGTGCGCCGCCGGAAGTTTCACGCTCGCCGACGCGGCGCGGCTGCTGAAGATCCGCGGACGCGCCATGCAGGAAGCGGTTCCCGTCGGCGTCGGCGCGATGAGCGCGCTGCTCGGCGCGGAGATCGCGCTGGCCGAAGACGCGGCGAAGGAAGCGATGGCGCAGGCCACCGAAGCTGATCCCGTCTGCGTGGTCGCCAACGACAACGCGCCAGGCCAGGTGGTGATCTCGGGCCGCAAGGCGACGGTCGACCGCGCCGGAGAGATCGCCAAAGCGAAAGGCGCGAAACGCGCCATGCCGCTGTCGGTCAGCGCGCCGTTTCACTGCCCGCTGATGAAACCCGCCGCGGACAAGATGGCCGACGCCTTGGCCGCCGTGACGATTCGCCCGCCCGCCGTGCCGGTCGTCGCCAATGTCACCGCAGCGGAAACAAACGAGCCCGAGACCATTCGCCGATTGCTTGTCGAACAGGTGACGGGTCGCGTACGCTGGCGCGAGAGCGTTCTGGCGTTCCGCGCCTGCGGGGTGGAGACTACCGTCGAAGCCGGCGGCAGCAAGGTGCTCACGGGCATGGTCAAGCGCATCGACAAGGAATTGCTCACGGTCACACTCGACAGCGCGGCCGACATCGAAGCTTTCGCGAGGACGCTGTGATGTTCGACCTTACCGGCAAGACTGCTCTTGTCACCGGCGCAACCGGCGGCATCGGCGGTGCCATCGCCAAGGCGCTGCACGCGCAAGGCGCGACGGTGGTGCTTTCGGGAACGCGCGCCGGTGCCCTGGAGGCGCTGAAGAACGAACTCGGCGCGCGCGCGCATGCGGCGGTCTGCAATCTCGGCGACGCGGCGTCGGTCGACGCCTTGCCGAAGACGGCCGAAGCGGCCGCCGGCCCGATCGACATCCTGGTCAACAACGCCGGCATCACGCGCGACAATCTCTTCATGCGCATGAAGGACGACGAGTGGGACCAGGTGATCGCGGTGAATCTGACGGCCGCGTTCCGTCTGTCGCGCGCCGTGCTGCGCGGCATGATGAAGAAGCGCTGGGGCCGCATCATCTCGATCACCTCGGTTGTCGGCATTACCGGCAATCCGGGGCAAGGCAACTACGCGGCGGCGAAGGCGGGCCTGACCGGCATGACGAAATCGCTCGCTGCCGAGGTGGGCAGCCGCAGCATTACCGTCAATTGCGTAGCGCCGGGATTGATCGTCACGCCGATGACCGACGTCCTGAACGAGGACCAGAAAAAGGTGCTGCTCGACAAAATTCCGACCGGCCGGTTCGGCTCGCCCGAAGACATCGCGGTCGCCGTGGTCTATCTGGCCAGCAACGAAGCCGGCTATGTCACCGGTCAGACTTTGAGCGTGAACGGCGGGATGTGTATGATTTCGTCGTAATTTCAATGAGTTACGCTCTGGTGGCGGGACGGAAAAGTTTATGTTACGAAACCGCCAACCCCCACTAGACGTATTTGCAGTGAGGGCCCATGCCGCGGGCCGAAGCAAACACAGGCGCGGCGGTAGATGACAAGGAGAGGCGTAAAAACCCATGAGCGATACTGCCGAACGCGTGAAGAAGATCGTCGTCGAGCATCTCAATGTGGATGCGGACAAGGTCACTGACACCGCGTCGTTCATTGAAGACCTCGGCGCCGACAGCTTGGACACAGTCGAGCTGGTGATGGCGTTTGAAGAGGAATTCGGCATCGAAATCCCCGACGACGCGGCGGAGTCCATCGTCACCGTCGGCGACGCCGTCAAGTACATCGACAAAGCGCAAGCTTAAGGTCCGCCGGGATCCCGTCCGCGATGCGCAGAGTCGTTGTTACGGGGTTGGGACTTGTCACGCCGCTAGCCTGTGGCGTCGAGGAAACGTGGTCGCGTCTGCTCGCCGGAAGGTCGGGCATTCGCGCGATCGCGCGGTTTCCCACGACCGATCTGGCGACGAAGATCGGCGGCGAGCTCGTCCGCGGCGACGGTTCCAACGGAACCTTCAATGCGGACGCCTGGGTCGATCCCAAAGAGCAGCGGCGGATGGACGATTTCATCGTCTTCGGCCTGGCGGCCGCGCAGCAGGCGGTGACCGATTCCGGTTGGGAGCCCAAGACCGAGGACGAGCGCTGCCGCACCGGCGTGCTCATCGGCTCGGGCATCGGCGGTCTCGCCGGCATCGAGCAAGGCGCGATTCTGCTGCACGAGAAGGGGCCGCGGAAGATCTCGCCGTTCTTCATTCCGGGACGGCTGATCAATCTCGTTTCCGGTTACGCGTCGATTCGCTACGGCTACAAGGGACCGAACCATGCCGTCGTGACGGCCTGCGCGACGGGCGCACACGCCATCGGCGACGCGGCGCGGATGATCACGCTTGACGACGCGGACGTGATGCTGGCGGGCGGCGCGGAGGCGGCGATTTGTCCGCTCGGCATCGCCGGATTCAACGCTTGCCGCGCACTGTCGACCGCCTTCAACGACACGCCGGAAAAGGCGTCGCGGCCCTACGACAAGGACCGCGACGGCTTCGTGATGGGCGAGGGCGCCGGCATCGTCATGCTGGAAGAATACGAACACGCCAAGGCGCGCGGCGCGAAGATCTATGCGGAAGTGAAAGGCTACGGCCTGTCCGGCGACGCCTATCACATCACCGCCCCGGCGGAAGACGGCGACGGCGGCTTCCGGGCGATGCAGATGGCCCTCAAGCGCGCCGGGCTTTCGCCGTCGGACATCGATTACGTCAACGCCCACGGCACCTCCACCATGGCCGACTGGATCGAGGCGCGGGCGGTCGAGCGGTTCCTCGGCGATGCGGCGTCGAAGGTTTCCATGTCCTCGACCAAATCCGCCATCGGCCACCTCCTGGGCGCGGCGGGCGCGGTTGAAGCCATCTTCTGCATTCTCGCCATGCGCGACGGCATCGTACCGCCCACCCTTAATCTCGACGTTCCGGACGGCGAGACCAGGCTCGACCTGGTGCCGCACAAGCCGCGGAAACGCGAGGTTAACGTCGCACTTTCGAACTCTTTCGGGTTCGGCGGCACCAACGCGTCGCTGCTCTTTACATCCGCGCGCTAACCGGCGTGAAATGCTCCTCGCGGCGGGGACTTGAAGGTCAAGCATGAGAAAATTCATTGCGCTGGCGGTTGCGCTCGTCCTTCTGTCAGCGGGCGTGGTCGAGTGGGTCTATGCGGGCTTTGCCGCACCAGGGCCGGCGGCGCCGCACGGCAGCGAAACGGTGATCCTCATCAACAGCGGCGTCGGTCTCAACGGCGTGGCGCAGGCGTTGTCCGCTGCCGGCGTGGTGCTGAAGCCCGGTTTGTTCAAGATCGGCGTGCGCCTGCACGGCGAGACCTCGGAACTGAAGGCGGGCGAGTACGCGATCCCCAGCCACGCCAGCATGTACGACATCATGAACATCCTGATCGCGGGTCACTCGATCGAGCACAAGCTGACCGTGGCCGAAGGACTGACGAGCCAGATGGCCTACGATCTGGTGCAGGCGGATACGGTGCTCACCGGCAATGCCGGGCCGGTGCCGCGGGAAGGCTCGCTGCTGCCCGAGACCTATCTCTTCGTGCGCGGCACGACGCGCGTCGACATCCTCCGGAAGATGGAGGAGGCCCAACGCGACCTGCTGGACAGGCTGTGGCCCAAGCGCGCGCCGAACCTGCCGTTCAAGACCAAGGAAGATGCCGTGATCCTCGCGTCCATCGTGGAGAAGGAGAGCGCGATTCCGCAGGAGCGCCGCCATATCGCCTCGGTGTTCATCAACCGGCTGCGTCTGGGCATGAAGCTGCAATCCGATCCGACCATCATCTACGGGATCACCAAGGGCTATCCGCTCGGCCGCGGCATCCGCGAGAGCGAGATCGAGAAGCCGACGCCCTACAACACCTACGCAATCGCCGGCCTGCCGCCGCAGCCGATCTGCAATCCCGGCAAGGACTCCATAGAGGCCGTGCTTAACCCGGACGACAGCAAGGATCTCTACTTCGTCGCCGACGGTACCGGCGGCCACGTCTTCGCCGCCACCGCCGCGGAGCAGGCCAAGAATGTCGCCAAATGGCGCAAGATCGAAAAAGAGCTGAAGAAGTAGCGCCGCTTCGCTGCCGGGATGACAGACGGTCGTTTGTGGCGGTAAGTTCTGCGCTCTTTCGGAGTCGCCCATGGCCCTTGTCAGCATGACCGGCTTTGCCGAAGCGCATGGCAGTCGCGACGGCGCGCGTTGGCGCTGGGAAGCCAAGAGCGTGAACGGCCGCGGCCTCGATCTGCGTCTGCGTCTGCCGCCGGGTTTCGACGGCATCGAACCGCCCGCGCGCGTGCTGGCCGCCGACCGCTTCAAGCGCGGCAATATCCAGGTCGTTCTGACCCACGAATCCGCGGCAAGCGAACGCGGCCTGCGCATCGATGCCGCCGCGCTGGCCTCGGCCGTGAAGATCGCCAAGGAAGTCGCCGCGGAAACCGGACTGCGTCAGGCCAGCATCGACGGCCTGCTGGCGCTCAAGGGGGTGATCGTCCAGGACGAAAGCATGGAAATGGATTCGCGTGCCCGCGCCGGCCGCGACGCGTCCATCCTCGAAAGCCTGGCGGCCGCATTCGACGCCTTGGCCCGCGCCCGTGCTACCGAAGGTGCGAAGCTGGCCGTCGTGCTCGACGCGCAGATCACCGAGATCGCAAGGTTGACGGCCGCCGCCGGTGCCGCCGCCGCCGCTCAGCCCGAGGCCCTGCGCGCCCGGCTGGCCCAGCAGATCGCCGACCTGGTGGCGCCTGGTACTGTGTCGGCGGAACGCCTGGAACAGGAAATCGCGCTGCTGGCCGTGCGCGCGGACATCCGCGAGGAACTCGACCGGCTGTCGGCCCATGTCGGCGAGGCGCGGCGGCTGCTTTCCTCCGGCGAGGCGATCGGACGCAAGCTCGATTTCCTATCGCAGGAGTTCAACCGCGAAGCCAATACGCTGTGCTCGAAATCGTCGGATATCGCGCTGACGCGCATCGGTCTCGATCTCAAGGCGGTGATCGATCAATTCCGCGAGCAGGCGCAGAACGTCGAATGAGCCTGCAGATCAAACGCCGCGGCCTGATGCTGGTGCTGTCCTCGCCGTCGGGCGCGGGCAAGACGACGCTGTCGCGCCGACTGCTGGAATCCGACGGTCACGTGACGATGAGCGTATCGGCGACGACGCGGCCCAAGAGGCCGGCCGAGGTCGAGGCGCGCGATTATTTCTTCGTCGACGACGAAAAGTTCCAGCTCATGGCGAAAGCGGGGGAGTTCCTGGAGCACGCCATGGTTTTCGGCCGCCATTACGGCACGCCCAAACGGCCGGTGCTGGAGGCGCTCGCCGCCGGCCGCGACGTGCTGTTCGACATCGACTGGCAGGGCACGCAGCAGCTTCGCCAGCAGGTGCGCGAGGACGTCGTCACGATTTTCGTCCTGCCGCCGTCGCGCGAGGAACTGGAGCGCCGTTTGCGCGCACGCGCCCAGGACTCGGCGGAGGTCGTCGCGCGCCGCATGGCCAAGGCCAACGACGAGATCAGCCATTGGGCGGAATACGATTATGTCATCGTCAACGACGACATCGTGCGCGCCCAGGCCCAGGTGGAAACGATCCTGGAAGCGGAGCGGCTGAAGCGCGCCCGGCAGCCGGGCATACCGGCGTTCGTCGAAACCCTGATGCGCGGCGATTAAGGCTTCAGCACCACCCGTCCCGTGATCTTGCCGTGGCGCAGATCGTCGAGCGTACGCGAGGCCAGCGCCAGCGGGCGGGTCGCCACCGGAATGGGTTCGATCTGCCGGGCCCGCACCAGCGCCATCATCTCCTCGGCCTCCGTCAGCGTGCCGACATAGGACCCGGCAATGGTAAGCGCGCGCAGCGGGATCATCGGCAGCGGCATGCTCATGGCACCGCCGAATAGCCCGACCATGACGATTCGTCCGCCCTTGCGCACCGTCGCGTTGGCGAATTTGAAGCTTTCTTCCGAGCCGACGAAATCCACGACGGCATAGGCGCCGCCATTGGTATCCTTCGTCAGCTGCTTGGCGATGCCGGGAGTCCTGACGTTGTAGGTGGCGCCGGCGCCGGCCATTTTCGCCGCGTCGAGGCGGCCGTCGTCGATGTCGGCGGCGATGGGACCCTTGCCGAACAGCACCTTGGCGAACTCGATGGCCATCATGCCGACGCCGCCACAGCCGAGCACGACCACTTCTTCGCCGGTCGCGAGCATTCCCACTTTCCGCATGGCGGAGAAGGCGGTCAGGCCCGAGCACATATAGGTGCCGGCAAGCGCAGGCGAGGCGGCGCCGTAGTCGAGCAGATATTTCGGATGCGGCACCACGACATGCGTGGCATAGCCGCCGGCGGCATTGGGCGAACAACCGAGCTGGCGCGGCTTGCCGCAGAGATTTTCCTCGCCGCGGCGGCAGGCCGCGCACTCGCCGCAGCCGATCCAGGGATAGACCGCACGCCGGTCGCCGATCTTGACGCCGCGCACGTTCGGCCCGAGCGCCACGACTTCGCCTTCGATCTCGTGGCCCAGCGTGTGCGGCAGCGTCAGCGATCCCATCTCGAGCCTGTTGCCTGCGCCGAGATCGAAATAACCGTCGTGAATGTGCACATCGCTGTGGCATACGCCGCAATGCGCAACCTTGATCAACACCTCGGTGCCCTGCGGAACAGGCGTGGGTGCCTCAATTTCTTGCAACGGTGATCCGAAGGCGACAATGGCCTGACTGCGCATGCAAAATTCCCTCTGTGGAATCTCACTCTCGCACGTGCAGCATTGCGCTTTCAACGCGGCCGCAATTGATACGCCGCCCATTTCCGTTACGTCATGTGAAGTTTCCGAGCGCAACTTCACGGCGCGATGGATCGCTGCTTGGCTGCGTTGCAGGTGTTAGCGTTATCAGCGCCCGGACGCGTTCAGCGACGCGCAGACCAGGCGCGCGCCAGGCTGGCGAATTGGGCGACCGAGAGGCGCTCGGGCCTTTCGGTGGGATCGATGCCGGCGTCGCGAAGCATCACCTCCGCGTCCGGCGCCAGGGTCTTGAGGCTTTGGCGCAGCATCTTTCGGCGCTGGCCGAACGCGGCGGCCGTCACCGCCTCAAGATCCTCCAGGCGCGCCGGCGCGACGGGCTCGTCCAAGGGAACAATGTGCAGGACGGCCGACGTCACCTTCGGCGGCGGCACGAAGGCGCTGCGCGACACGTCGAACAGGATTTTGGGTTGTGCACGCCATTGCGCGAGCACCGACAATCGCCCGAAAGCGGGCGTGCCGGGCTTGGCGACGATGCGGTCCGCCACCTCGCGCTGGAACATCAGCGTCAGACTCTTCCAGAAGGGCGGCCATGCGTCGCCCGTCAGCCATTTCACCAGCAGAGCGGTGCCGATGTTGTAGGGAAGGTTGGCGGCGATGTGCACCGGACCGACGATGCCGCGCTCGCCAAGCAGCTTCGCTTCGTCGATCGACATCGCATCGGCCGGCACAACGTCCAATTGGCCGGGATAGGCTGCCGCGATCTCCGCCAAGGCGCCGAGACAGCGCTCATCGCGCTCGACCGCGAGCACGCGCGCGGCGCCCTCCGCCAGCAGCGCGCGCGTCAGGCCGCCGGGGCCCGGCCCCACCTCGTAGACCTGGGCGCCCTGCATCTGTGCAGAACGCGCGATGCGGCGCGTGAGATTGAGGTCGAGGAGAAAATTCTGCCCAAGCGATTTTTTCGCGGAAAGCCCGTGCGCAGCGATCACCGCGCGCAGCGGCGGCAGGTTATCTGGCTCGGGCATCGGCCATCGTCGCGGCCATTCTGATGGCGGCGATCATGCTGCGCGGATCGGCAAGGCCCTTGCCGGCAATGTCGAATCCGGTGCCGTGATCCGGCGAGGTTCGGATGATAGGAAGACCCAGCGTCACATTCACGCCCTGCCAGAAGGACAGCGTCTTGATCGGGATCAAGGCCTGGTCGTGATACATGCACAACGCCGCGTCGTAACGGGCGCGCGCTTCCGCGTGAAACATGGTGTCGGACGGCAGCGGACCGAGGACGATGTGGCCGCGCCGCCTCAATTCGGCGATGGCGGGCGCGATGATATCCGTTTCTTCGCGGCCCAGGACGCCGTCTTCGCCCGCATGCGGATTGAGACCCGCGACCGCCAGCCGCGGTCCGGCGACCGCGAAATCCCGCTTCAGGGCGGCCAGCGTGATCTCCGCGGTCTCGATGATCGACGCGGCGTCGATGGCCCGCGGCACGTCGGCGATCGGAATGTGGACGGTCAGCGGGACCACCCGCAGGGCGTCGCTCGCCAGCATCATCACGGCGCGCGGCGCGCCCGTCAGATGCGCGAGGTAATCCGTGTGTCCGGGAAAGCGGAACCCGGTCTGCATCAGCGCGGCCTTGTTGATCGGTGCCGTGACGACGGCGGCGGCTTCGCCCTTCATGGCCAGGCCGACGGCGAGCGTGATCGCCTCGACCGTCGCAGCCGCGTTCTTCGCATCGGGGCGACCGGGCGCGCGCATGGCCCGAGCCCTGGTCGGGACTATCGCATCGCGCGGAAGCGCGCCGCAGCCGCCGAGCATGTCGGCGTCGCCGACGAGGCGCAGCGGCCGTTTGCCGATTTGTCCGCCGAGCTGTTCAAACGCGGCCACCGCCACTTCCGGTCCTATGCCGGCCGGTTCGCCCATGGTAACGAGAATTGGCGCCGCGTCCGCCTCAGCGGAGTTCGATATCGGCATTTCTTTTGAGATCGCGGTTGTAACGACGTGCCAACGCGCTGATCTGTTCCTCGAAAAGCTGCTGTTCGATCTGGTCCCGCGTCGGCATCTGAAATGCCTCGATCTTGGGAATGGCCTTATCGCAGCGCACGAACAGCTCGACGCCGGCCGCAGACTGGAAAGGATCGGCCGTGCCTCCGGGCTCGGTTTTCAGCACCGCGTCCCTGATCTGGGGGCTCAGATCAGCCAGCTTCATGTCGCCAAGGGGAAAATACATCGAACCCTTGACCTCCTGTGCCAGCTTTTTTGCGACATCGCAGGTGGTGATGTGCGAACGGATGGCCAGAGCGATCTTCAGGGCGTTTTCGACCATCGGCTTGGGTGTGTTGGGCGGCAGCGGCAGCAGGATGCGCGCCAGAGGCAGCGACGTCGGCGCCGTCGCCGGCTGCGCCTGCGCGTCGGGAATCTTGGTACCGACCGGCTCCAGCCTTTGGCGCAACAGCAGGATGTAATACCCGCCGATCGAACGGATCGGCGGCGAAATATCGCCCGGCTTCATCTTCTCCAGCTCTGCCGTCAGTTCCGGCGCGAGTTGGCCGTCATAGACGAGGCCGATATCTCCGCCTTCGGCCGCCGACGGGCTCTGGCTGAATTGTCTCGCGACCGCCTGGAACGGCGCACCGGCCTGTATCTGGGTTTCCAGATTCTGCGCGTCCTTGAGGACCTTGCCGTCCTGTTCCGGCGCATCGACCGGCAGGAAGATTTCCGACACGACGTAATGCACCTTGTGCTGGCCCTCGGCGATACGCGCCATTTCGGCATCGACCGCTTCCGGGGTGATATGCACGCGGCCCGCATATTCCTCGGAGACGGCCTTCTGCCAGAGGAGCTGGGCGGCGATCTGCGCGCGCAGCGTCGCGATGTTCACATGGCCGCGGGCGAGCACCTCCTTGAGCTGGTCCATCGTCATGTGGTTGGACGTCAGGATGTCCTGGATATCCTTGTCGACTTCGACAGACGACACCGTGATGTCGTTCTTCAGCGCTTCCTGACGTTGCAGCATCTCGGTTTCGAGCTGTTCGAGCACCTGCTGCCGAATCTTCTTCTTGATCTCGGGATTGTCCGGGAGGTTCGATGTCGTCATCACCAGCGCCATGCGCTGATGCAGGTCGTAGGCGGAGATCGGCTTGTCGTTGACGAGCGCGACGATGTCGTCCTGATAATGGGTCGTGTCGACGGGGGGCGGGGTGACCGCCGCCTGCTGGGTCATGCCGTCCGTCGGTGGAGCCGGCTGGGACGCCTCCGTCGAGGCCGCCTGGTCGGCCGTGGCCGGGGCGGGCGTCACCAGCGCATCGCGCTGCGGCCCCGCAGCAATAGCGGGCGCGCTCGCGCTCAACGCGATGGCGGTCAAAACGGCTGCCAGGGCCGAACAGGTCTTACGCAGCATTACCAAGGCAAGTTCCCAATCACTAAGCCCCGCCGCGATGGCTTACCCTTAACCGGCGGTGCAGAATAAGCAATTTCCGCTTCCGTTCAAGGACGGGTATACGAGAACACATCCTGCGGAAACAAGCTGAACGGCCGGATCGGCTCGTCCGTGGTCTTCAGGTTAAGGCGCAGGATGATCGAGGTCGAGGGGGGCAGGTCGCGATCGCTGGTGTATTTCCGGCGATAGGCGATGGAAAAGGCCAGACATTCGTCCTCGTAGCCCAGACCGAACTCGTTATCGAGCGTCTGCTGGGCGATCAAATCGCGGCGAATGGCCGCGAAAGCCTGCCAATTCTCGTAGAAATTGATGTCCGCCTGCGCGTTGACTTCCTCGCGAGCCGGCAAATCCAGCATCTGGCTGAGCTGCACGTAGCTGATCTGGGTACTCGATCGGCCGTACGTGCCGGTAAGGTAAACTTCATTTCGCCGCACCGTCCCCGTCCCCTCGTCGATGTCAAAGCGCTGCGTCAGGTCCAGGAATGGGGGAAATTTAATACTGAAGCGGCCGACCACGTCGGATGCGGTTCCGGTCAGTCCGGTGTCGGCGGCGAATACCGGGTCGGATTTCAACCGGAAGGTCTGCCCCAGCAGTCCTTCGACGTAGCCCGAGCCAAAGCGCGACTCGGCGCGCAAGCCGAAATTGGCCCGCGGCCCGGTCGCGGCCAGATCGTATCCAGGCACCTGGTCGAAGCTGAAAATATTGTTCTCGTCGAGTTCCAGATTCAGGCTGTCTTCGTTGGGAATGCCGACGGGATTGCCGCCGTAAGGCGCCAGCACGATCTGGGCGATGGGCTCCAGGATGACCGATCTGCCGCTCTTCCCGGTCGCGATGAACGGCCAGCGCCAGTCCAGCGCCGCATAGGGCAGGCCGCGGGTGATGAAGTGACTGTCCGACGGCAACGGCGTGGGCGTGTCGGTGTGATAGAGATCGCCGCGCGCGTCGAGTTGCAGCGTCCACAGTTCGCCGTCGCTCGCCACGATGGGCAGGCGCCAGCGCGCCTCGGCCGTCATCCGCTGGTCATTGGCGCCGACGTCACGCGACAACGCCACGCTGTTCAGGTCCATCCGGAACTGGCCGCCGAGCCATTTCTTCAGCGGGATGTAAGTGTATTCGATCAGCGGCAGGGCGATCGGGAAGGTCTGGTTGTTGTCGGACGCCCTCAGTCCCTGAAAGAAATAGCCGGTGATCGCAAAGCGGCTGCGGCCCTGTTCTCCGGCGATGAAGAGATCGTTCACCAGCCGGTCGAACTGATAAAGGCTGTAGCGCTTGAGGTAGGTGTCGTTCGAGGTGATCTGCGTGTCGAATCCCGTCTGCCAGACGGGCGACAGATTCCAGCGTCCCGATCCGAAAATATGCGAATAGATTTGTGACTGCTCGCCGCCGTAGCCGCCGTTCGGGTTCTCGGCGATGCTGCCCTGCAGCCACATGCCGCCGTTGCTCCAGCGCTGGCGGTATTCGCCCAGCAGCACATCGCCGCCAGTGGTCGTGAAGATCGGTTCGATGGTCGCGTCCCGCGACGGCGATATGGAAAAATAATAGGGCAGACGCACGAAGTAGCCGATGGAACTCGACGAGCCGATGTCGGGCGTCAGCAGTCCGCTGGCGTAGCGCACCGTGGGGTCCGGTTCGGTAAGATAAGGCGTGTAGAAAAACGGCACGCCGAAGAACGCCAGCGTCGCGTCCTTGAAGGTGATCCTGTGCTTTTCCTCGTCGTGCACCACGCGGTAGGCTTTGATCTGCCAGACCGGCGTGCGTTGTCCCGGTTGGTTGCAGATTTTGCAGGGCGTATAGGCGACGTGCATCGCGGTGGTGAAGCGTCCCTCGATGCGGTGCGCGCTCGCCGCCACCATCCGGCCGCTCTTTCCGATCAGCGCGCCGAAACCCGACAATGCGCCGTCGCGCATGTGGTCGGTCAGCGTGACGTGATTGGCAAAGGCGACGTTGCCGTTCCTGTCCATCAGGCTGACATGGCCGTCCGCCGTCACCACGTCGGTCTTCTGATTGTAGGTGACCGCGTCGGCGAGCAGGATCCGGCCGTCGTAATCGATCTCGACGTGGCCTTTCGCGGTGACGGTCGACTGGTCCGTGTTGTAGACCGCCTCGTCGGCCTGCAGCAGCACATCGCCGTTCAGCTTTGTCTCGTCGGCCGCCTTTGCGGGCGATGGGACGCAAAAGGGCGCCAGCGCCGAAAACCCGAGCGCCAGCGCCTTAAGCCGGATTGTCGGCCGCGTCCTCATCCGTCCTCCTGGTGGAAGACGAGCGTCATGCCGATGAGAATGGCGGCGGCGGCGGGCGCCGTTGCGGCGAGCGCCACGGGAATGATGCCCGATTTTCCCAGGGCGCTTGTCAGGTCGCTGAAGAAATAGACGCCGAATCCGGACAGCGCGCTGATCAGCACCACGCGGCCTATCCCGCCGCTGCGCGAGAGCTTGAGAGAGAAGCTCGCCGCCATGAACACCATCGCGGCAAACAGCGCCGGCAGGGTCAGCAGCGTGTAGAGGTATAGCTTGTAGCGCACCGGCGAGAAGCCGGCGCTCTGCGCGGCGCGGATGAAGCGCGGCAATGCCCAGAACGACAATGTATCGGGCGGGGCAAAGCTTTCCTGAATTTGCGCCGGGGTCAGCGTCGTCTTCAGGCTGTAGAGGTCATAATATTTTGCGCGTCCGTCGGTGCCGCTCACCCAGGCATCCCGCAAGAGCCAGGCGCCGGCGGTGAGTTGCGCGCTTTTCGCGTCGATGCGGCCTTCCACCAGGTCGTGCGCGCCGTAGAGAAACACGATCACGCTGTCGAGGCGCACGCCCTGGTCCGAGACGGTCAGCGCATGAATGACCGACTGCTCGTCCGTATCGCCCTGCCTCAGCCACAGCCCATTGGTCGAAACCGACAGCTGCGAGGCCTGGCCTTTGATGTATTTCGCCTCCAGCGCGCTGAACTGGGCGAGCATGCGCGAGGAAATCGGCGTCACCGCCAGCACATGGATGACGCCGATCGCCATGGCCACGGCAAGCGGCGGCACCAGGAAATCCCAGGCGGAGACGCCTGCGGCGCGTGTCGCCACGAGTTCCTGGCTGCGCGAGAGCTTCACGAAGCAAAAGACGCCCCCCAGAAGAACGCTGAAGGGCAGGAGTTTCTGCGCGAGTTCGGGAAGCTGCAGCACCGCCATCCCGACGACGACGCCGCTTCCGACGCCACGTCCGGCCGTGCGGTTGATCAGATCGACGATGTCGATCGAGAAGGCGAGCACCAGGAACGCCGTGAAGATCATCGCGACGCCGAGCAGGAACTGGCGCGCCAGATAGCGGTAAAGGGTCCACGACCAGCTCACGTGACGGCCTCGGCGGCTTGCATGGTCGCAGGCTTGGAAAAGTCGGCGACGAGCGCGATCAGAGCGAGGCCCGCGCCCAGCAACGGGATGAGATAGAAGAGCAGGCAGAAGCTCTGGCTGCTCTCCGCCAGACCCTGCACGCCGTATCCGGCAATCCTGACCGCAGCGGCGGCGAAGCAGGCGAGTGTCATGCGCAGGGCGTTGGCGCCGCGCGCCCGCCGCCCGCGGCAGACGGCGGCCAGCGCAATCAGCGCGAAGGCGATGCAGTAAAGCGGCTGGGAAATCCTGTTGTTGGCCTCGGCGAAATAGGCGTTGTGCAGCCGTCGGCTCAAATTCGCGCTGGGCCAGAGGAGTTCGCCCAGATACAGCTCGCTGGTCGCGCGGTTGATCACCGGTGTCGGGCCCGCGAACTGGTCGAGATCGAAGACGTAGCGCTGGAATTTCAGCATCGAAAGCCGCGCGCCGCCGTTGGAACTCACCTCCACCGTGCCGTCGAGCATGATGAGGCGCGCGCCAGCGGGCGTCTGCACCATCTGTCCGCTTTCGGCGAGGTAGGTGATCGGACTCTTGGGATTGCGGTTGTCGTGTACGAGCACGCCGCGGATGTGCCCGTCGGGATCGATCTCGCGAATGAAAACGGTGAGGCCTTTGGCCGGCGTGTTGAACGTGCCTTCATTGAGCAGAGCCGCTCCGATGTCGGCGCGGATGTCGACCACCTTGTCCTTCATGGCGCGCTGACCGGCCGGCATCAGGTAAAGGCCGCACAGATAAGTGAACGCCATGACGATCGCCGCGGCGATGAACACCGGCACGGCGAGCTGCGCACGGCTGAAGCCGGCCGAGGCCATCACCACCAGCTCGCTGTCGGTGTTGAGCTTGGACAGGGCATAGAGCGTCCCGGCAAAGAAGGCGATCGGCAGAATGATGACCAGAAGGCTGGGCAGGACCAGGATGGTCAGGTAGACGAAGGTCGGCGCCGACTGCCCGCGATTGATGACCAGGTCGAGCAGCCGCAGGGACTGTGTCAGCCACACCACGCAGGTCATCAGGAACGCGAACAGTGCGATCGGCCCGATCAGCTGCTTGAAGACATAAAAGGACAATCGCGGCATCTGCTTATCTTACCGGCCCGGCGCGTGCGCCTTGCCCCCCGGGCGATTCGACCTAAACTAACGCTCCCTCTTTAGCATTCCCATCCGCCCATTGGGCAACCGGCCTTTTTTCGGCGAACAGACTGGAGAAATTCGATGCAACTGAGCTTTACCGCGTCTTCCGCGGTCAATTCCGGCGCCTGGGTTGTGGGTGCGGTCGAAGGTCCGACCCTGCTGCCGGCGGCGGTCGTGGCCGACAAGGCGGCCGGAGGCGCGATCAGCCGGGGGCTGTCCGTCAGCCGGTTCACCGGCAAGGCGGGGCAGGTGCTCGAAGTTCTGGCGCCCGCCGGGCTGAAAGCGTCGCGCATCCTGATGGTCGGCCTGGGCAAGCCGGAGAATTTCGACGCCCACGGGGCGGAGGCTGCGGCCGCAGCAGCCGTCGGCCGCCTCAAGGACACCACCGAAGCCCAGATCACATTCGAGATCGACCTCCCAAAGGGCGGCAGGCTGAAGGGGGCACAACTGGCGGCACATCTGGCGATGGGCGCCAAGCTCAAGACCTATGCCTTCAACCATTACCGCACCAAGGATCTGGCGGAGCATGAATCCAAACTCCAGAAGGTGACGGTGTTCACCGCCGATCCCGCAGCGGCGAAAAAGGCGTGGACGGACTGCGAGGCTGTCGCAGAGGGCATGTTCCTGGCGCGCGATCTGGTGAACGAGCCGCCGAACATCCTGTTTCCTGCCGAATTCTCCCGCCGGGCCAAGGCATTGTCCAAGCTCGGGCTGAAGGTGGAAGTGTTCGGCGACGAGCAGATGCGGAAGCTCGGCATGGGCGCGCTCCTGGGGGTCGGCCAGGGCAGCGAGCGCGAAAGTCAGCTTCTGGTGCTGCAATGGAACGGCGCCAAGAAGAAGACCGCGTCGCCGGTCGCCTTTGTCGGCAAAGGCGTGTGCTTCGATTCCGGCGGCCTGTCGCTGAAGCCGGCCGCCAGCATGATGGGCATGAAGGGCGACATGGGCGGCGCGGCGGCGGTGATCGGCACCATGCGGGCGCTGGCGGCGCGCAAGGCGAAGGTGAACGCGGTCGGCGTCATCGGCCTCGTGGAGAACATGCCGGACGGCAAGGCGCAGCGCCCCGACGATGTGGTCAAATCCATGTCAGGCCAGACCATCGAAGTGCTCAACACCGACGCCGAAGGCCGCCTGGTGCTCGCCGATGCGCTTTGGTACGCGCAGACGCGCTTCAAGCCGCGTTTCGTGATCGACCTCGCCACGCTTACCGGCGCCATCCTGGTGTCTCTGGGTGCGGAACATGCGGGTCTGTTCACCAACGACGACAAATTGTCGGAGCGCTTGGCGGACGCGGGCAAGGCGGTCGGCGAGCCGGTGTGGCGCATGCCATTGGGCAGCGGTTACGACAAGTTGCTGCGTTCGAAGATTGCGGACATGAAGAACATCGGCGGGCCGAACGCCGGCTCAATCACGGCCGCACAATTCCTCCAGCGCTTCGTGGTGGAGAAGACGCCCTGGGTGCATCTCGATATCGCCGGTGTCGCCTGGCAGGACAACGAGCAGAAACCGCTGATTCCGAGCTGGGGCACCGGCTGGGGCGTCCGCATTCTCGATCGGTTGGTGAAGGATCATTACGAGGGATAGGCCAAGTAATGCGACGGTTTGCAGCGGTTCTTGTCTTGATGGGGAGAGCTGCCGTCGCATTTTCGTAGTATAGTGCGCAGCATAGTCGGACGATTTTGGGCGGGAGATATGCTATGCGCTTTGCATTCACACCTTGCCCGGGCAGCTTTTGTTTCAGCGCGGCGGTGCTGGCCGTCGCGGTCGCATGGCAGCCAGCCCTTGGCGACGTCGCTTCTGTCACTGTTATCCCGACACCGATCGTCGCGCCGCGCATTGCGCGAACATGCGCTACCCAGCCGGTGGCTCCGATTGCGACGCCGAACCTTGCCGCGGCTCAGGCGGCGTTGGCGAACCGTCATTATGCGCTTGCTGCGGCGCATCTTCAGCCGCTTGCCGAGAACGGCAACGTCGTCGCGCAAAGGCTGTACGGGAATCTGTTGCTCACGGGCGGCTGCGGTGTGCCGAAGGACAGCGCGCAGGGGCTCGACTGGCTCCTCAAGGCCGCCGCTGCCAACGACGTTTTTGCCCAGTTCATGCTTGGAGAAGATTATTTAAACGGCAAGAACGTGGCGCAGGACGACGTGGAAGCCTTCAAGTGGTTCAAGGCTGCAGCGGATGCCGGAAATTACAAGGCGGAAGCCAATCTCGGCTACATGTATTTTGCCGGACGGGGCGTTGCTGCGGACCCACGTCAGGGTTTGCAGTGGAGCGTGCGAGCCGGCGAGCAGGGATCCCCAGCGGCGCTTTTGAACATCGCGCAAGAGTACTGGACGGGGAAAATCCTGCCGAAAAGCCCCAAGCGCGCCTATTACTGGCTTTGCACGGCTCGACAACGTGCAGCCGATATGCCGACTGTGTCCGCACGGGTTGCTACATTCAGGATCCAGATTTTGCGGATGCTCAGCGTCGATGACGCCAAGCGAATCGAAAAACACTCTCAGAAATGGTCCCCAGGCAAAGGCTCGCTAGACGAGGTTCTCGTCGACGCCGCCAAGATGCGCAGGGAACACGCTTCAGGCCAGACGAACGGCGGAGCCGGGGACACCGACCAATGAGAAGCAGGAATCATCTATCCTGCGCCGCATGACTGAGACACTCTTCTATCATCTGGAGCGGCGTGACCTGGACGATGTCCTCCCGGGCCTGATCGAGAAGACACTCGAGCGTGGCTGGCGCGCGCTGATCCGCGCCGACTCCGCGGAACGGGCCGACGCCATCGATACGCGGCTGTGGACCTACAGCGAGCAGACCTTCCTGCCTCATGCGCAGGCGGGCGACGGCGATCCGGCGCGCCAGCCGGTGTTGATCACGGTCGAAGAGGGCAATCCGAACAACGCCAATGTCCTGTTTCTCGTGGGCGGGGCGCCGCCGCCGGCATGGGATAGCGCCGAGGCGAAAGACCTCACGCGCATCGTTTTGATGTTCGACGGACGTGATGCCGCCGCGGTCGAAAGTGCCCGCGCCGCCTGGAAAGACGCCAAGGCGGCCGGCCACGAGGTTACATATTGGAAAGAAAGTCCCGCCGGAAAATGGGAGAAGCAGGGTTGATTTGTCGGCCCGTCAGCGCCTATCTGACGTCGATGCCTCTGGCGCAGATATAAACCGGTGTTTTTCGGCTTCGGTTTCATTCTTTTGGTGCAACTCGCCTGCGCGGCACATCTGATCCGCTCGGGCCGCTCGTATCTGTGGTTCCTGCCGATCATCTTCGTGCCGATGCTCGGCTGCATCGCCTATGTGATCTTGGCTGTTCTGCCGGACATGGCGGGCAGCAATTCGGCGCGCCGGTTCGCCGACAATGTCGCGAGCGCCGCCGATCCGGGGCGCGGCTATCGCGAGAAGCTGCGCGAAGTGGAGATGGTGGGCTCCGCCGATGCCAAGCGTGCGTTGGCCGAGGAGTGCATCAAGCGCGGCCGCTTCCAGGATGCGGTCGACCTTTATCAAAGTGCGATGAGCGGTCCGCTGGGCGGCACCGACGCCGTGCTGTTGCGCGGCATGGCGCGCGCCAAGCTGCTGGCCGGCGATGGCGAGGGTGCGGTGGCCGCCTTCGAGCAGCTCAAACAGGTCGATCCCGCCGCCTTCGATGCCGATGTGGAACTCGACTATGCGCGGGCGCTGGCGCTGGTCGGCAAGGCCGACGCTGCGCTGCGGCAGTACGAATCCGTGCTGCCGCGCTATCCGGGCGAGGAGGCGCGTTGCCGGTTTGCGCTGTTCCTGCAGACACTGGGTCAGAAGGAGCGCGCACAGGCTTTGTTCAAGGAGATCGTGGAGTCGGTGCGTCACGCACCCGGCTACTACCGCAGCCGCCAGCGCGAATGGGTCCGCATCGCCAAGGAACAGCTGGGCAGTTAGTGCAGCGCGCCCTGCAATTCCACGAAAATAAAGACCCAGAGCGCGGCTAGCGCGATGGGCGCCGCGATATCGACCCAACGCCGCCGCACGATGGTCGCCATGAGCGCCACGGCGAGCATTGGAATGACGGCGAGGTTCTGCGCGCTCCATTCCGCGACATTATACGTGCCGCCGTAAATGAAGTTCCCGACGACTGCCACCGCGCACAAGGCGGCAAATGCTCCGATGTAGCGCTGTCCCTGTTGTGCGTGGAAGGCACACAGGTCGATCGTTCCTTCGGACCGGGGTTCGGGGCAGACCAAAGCCGCTTGCAGGTAGGTCACGAAAGCCAGCAGAAAAGTGAAGAAGATCGTCCCCACGCTCCAGCTTGGCAGCAGGCGCAGGTCCCAGAACGAAATCCAATTCGTTATGATTACGGCAAGCGCATTCACCATCCAGAATGCATGGAACCATGAAAAGCGAAGCCGCCGCCCGGCGCGGATGAATCCCGCCACGCTGGAGAGCAGATGCGTGATCGCCAGCGCAAAGACGAACGAAAGAAGCAGGATGATGTGCTCGAACGCGCCCATGCGAATCCCCCAGGTCCGCGTCGAGTTTAGGCCGGGTCGCCGCTCTGTGCCATCGCCGCTTCATATTCCTCGTGCGCCTTGAGCCAGGCTGCTTCGGCGACTTCGAGCTTGCGCGCGGCGTCGGCGCGCTTCTTCGAAACGGATTTCCCTTTCGCCGGGTCCTTTACGAACAAGAGCGGGTCGGCGAGCGCCGCGTCGAGCTTTTTGATCTCCGCGGTCATCGCCGCGATCTGGTGCTCCGCCGTCTCGATCTTCTCCTTGAGCGGCTTCAGCTGATGACGCCGTCGCGCGGCTTCGCGGCGGGCGTCTTCTTTGGACTGTTTTGGCTCCGCATGCGTGTGTGTCACGGGAACGGGCTCGCTGGACAGCAGGAAGCGGCGATAATCGTCGAGGTCGCCCTCGAACGGCGCAACACGTCCGTTCGCCACCAGCAGCAGCCGGTCCGCCGTCGCTTCGATCAGCCTCCGGTCGTGGCTGACCAGAACCACCGCGCCGTCGAAATCGTTAAGGGCGGTCAGAAGTTCGTTGCGCGCGTCGATATCCAGATGGTTGGTCGGCTCGTCAAGAATGAGCATGTTCGGTTTGTCGAGCGTCGCCAGCGCCAGCATCAGCCGCGCCCGTTCGCCGCCGGAAAGATTGGCAACCTTGGTCTGCGCCTTGTCGGCGGAGAACCCGAAGCCGCCGAGCTGCGTGCGCAATTCCTGCATGGCGAGCTTCGGGCGCAGATGACCCAGCGTCTGGATGGGCGTCAGCGCGCCGTTCAGTTCTTCGAGCTGATGCTGTGCGAAATAGCCTGGCACCAGCTTCTTCGCGCGCACCAGTTCGCCCGACATCAGCTCCAGCTTGCCGGCCAGCAGCTTCGCCAGCGTCGATTTGCCGTTGCCGTTTTTGCCGAGGAGCGCGATGCGGTCATCGGCATCGATGCGCATCGAAATACCGGAAAGAACCGGCTTTCCCGGTTCATAGCCGACCGACGCGTTGTCCATCGTGATGAGCGGCGGACTGGCCGGCGTCGCCTTGGGCAGACGGATGGGCGCGACGTGCTCGTCCACCGGCAGTTCGACCCGCTGCATTCGCTCCAGCATCTTGACGCGGCTCTGCGCCTGGCTCGCCTTGGACGCCTTGGCCTTGAAGCGATCGACGAAGGCCTGCAGATGCTTGCGCTGCGCTTCCTGTTTCTTGGCGAAGGAGGCATCGAGCGCGCGCTTCATCGCGCGCGTTTCCACGAATTTGTCGTAGCCGCCAGTGTAAAGCGTCAGCTTACCGTGTTCGAGATGCAGAATGAATTCCGCGGCGGTATTCAGCAGGTCGCGGTCATGGCTGACGATCAGCACGGTGCCGCGATAACGCCGTAGGAATTCCTCCAACCACAGCACACCTTCGAGGTCGAGATAGTTGGTCGGCTCGTCCAGCAGCAGAAGATCAGGAGCGGAGAAGAGGATCGCGGCGAGCGCCACGCGCATCCGCCAGCCACCGGAAAACTCCGAACAGGGGCGTAGCTGGTCTTCCGCCGGAAAGCCCAGTCCTGCCAAAATTTCCGCCGCCCTGGCCGGCGCCGAGTAGGCGTCTATGGTGTGAAGCCGGGCGTGGATATCCGCGATGTGATGCGGGTCGGCCTCGTGCTCGGCCCGCGCCAGCAAGGCGGCGCGCTCATGGTCGGCGGTCAGCACCGTATCCAGCAGACTCTGTGGTCCTGAAGGCGCCTCCTGCGCCAGAGCGCCGACACGCCAGTCCCTGGGCGTGCTGGTATCGCCCCCGTCTGGCGCAAGCTGACCCAGAATCACCTTGAGCAGTGTCGATTTGCCCGCGCCGTTGCGCCCGACCAGGCCGACGCGGCGTCCAGCCGGCAGGCTGGCGGTTGCGCCTTTCAGGATGTCGCGGCCCGCGATGCGGACGGTGATGTTGTCGATAGCCAGCATGGGCGGGCTTGTAGCATGGCTTGCGCGCCTGCAAAGGGCATGGCTATAAGGCGCGCGATTTTTCAACACGGAGCAGGACATGGCCGTCGAGCGCACGCTTTCCATCATCAAACCCGACGCGACGCGCCGGAACCTGACCGGCGAAATCGTCGCGCGGTTCGAGAAAGCGGGCCTTCGCGTCGTGGCCCAGCGCCGCATGCGCCTCGCCAAGGCCCAGGCCGAGGCCTTCTATGCCGTCCACGCGGCGCGTCCGTTCTACAAGAGCCTGGTCGAATTCATGACCTCGGGCCCGGTCGTCGTGCAGGTTCTGGAGGGCGAAAACGCCGTCGCCAAGAACCGCGAAGTGATGGGCGCCACCGATCCGGCCAAGGCCGCGCCGGGCACGATCCGCAAGGATTTGGCGGAATCCATCGAGGCGAACTCGGTTCACGGCTCCGATGCGGCGGAAACCGCCGCCAATGAGATCAAATTCTTCTTCAGCGATCTCGACATCGTCGGATAGCATCACCTTCCGGATTCAGGGGAGGGGCGCATGCAGGGTAAAACCGTCGTGATCACCGGTGCCACGTCGGGCATCGGCGAAGTTGCCGCCGTCCATCTGGCCGAGCAGGGTGCCCGCGTCGTCTTCGTGGCGCGCAATCCGTTCCGCCGCGACGGGCTGCTGACACAATTGTCGATTGCCAATTCCAGCGCCAAGCACGCCGGTTATCTCGCCGATCTGTCCAAACTCTCCGAGATGAAGCGTGTGGCGGGCGAAATCGCGGCGGCCGAACCGAAGATCGACGTGCTGATCAACAATGCCGGCGCGCTGTTCAGCGCGCGCGAGGCGACCGCGGACGGCTTGGAGATGACTTTCGCCACCAACCATATGGCGTATTTCGTCATCACCAACCTGCTGCTCGATCGGCTGAAGGCGGCGCCGGGCGCGCGCATCGTCATCACCGCGTCGGACGCGCACAAATCCGGCAAGCTGAAGTTCGACGACCTGCAGGCCAAGAAGAAGTACAACGCCTTCGGCGTCTACGGTACCTCGAAGCTCTGCAATATCCTGTTTACGCGTGAACTGGCGCGGCGGCTTCAGGGAAGCGGCGTCACCGCCAACTGCCTGCATCCGGGCTTCGTCGCCACCCAGTTCGGCAACAACAATGACGGCATGCTGGGCATGGTCGTCGGCATCGCCAAGCGGCTGATCGCCATCACCCCGGAGGAGGGCGGCAAGACGATCGTCTATCTGGCCTCGTCGCCGGACGTCGCCAAGCAGAGCGGCGGCTATTACTACAAATGTGCGCTTTCGACGCCGAGCGCCGCGGCGCAGAACGACGCCGACGCCAAGCGGCTGTGGGAAATTTCCGCGAAGATCGCGGGCGTGGGCGCCTGAATGGACAAGAATCGCAAGAAAGAACTCATTCGGACCTACAAGGAGATGAAGCCGAATCCCGGCGTCTTCGCCGTACGCTGCAAGCCGACGGGCGAGGCCTGGGTCGCATCGTCGCCCAATCTCGACAGACAGCAGGGCGGCGTCTGGTCCCAGTTGCGCATGGGCGGCAACCGCTTCACCGCGTCTCTGCATGCGGCCTGGAAAGAACACGGCGAAAGCGCGTTCACCTTCGAGGTGCTGGAGGAAGTGCGCGACGACAATGCGCTGATGATCCCCGCGCTCCTGAAGGAACGGGCCGTTCACTGGCGCAGGGAACTTGGCGGTGCCGCGCTGATCGGCTGAGCGTTCAATCCAGCATCATGTGGAACGAGATCGGCACCCAGCGCCCGCGGCGGATCGTCAGGACGATAAGCACGAGCGCCGCCGCGCAGCAAACCGCGACCGCAACGATCGAGGCTTCCGGACCGAAGGCGCCGCCCGTCAGCAGGTCCGGGCCCGACAGCGGCATGCTGACGAGACCCTTGCCGCCGCCGCCGCCGGATACCGCCGCCCCGAACACACCGCCTTCTGTGAAGTTCCAGCCGAAATGCAGTCCGATCGGCAGCCACAGGTTCCGGCTGACGGCATAGGCGGCGCCCAGCAGCACGCCCGCTTCCAAGGCGATCGCTAGGTCGGAGGCCGTGGTGGCGCCCGGGTTCAGCGCGTGCAGCAAGCCGAACAGGCCGGCGGACAGGATGAGCGCGATGGCGGTGCCAAAGCTGTCTTCGAGGATACGGAAGACGCCGCCGCGGATAGCCAGCTCTTCGCCGATGGCGGCGCAGACGGCCATCACCAGCGCTACGGTCACGGTGAACTGCGAGGACAGGCCGTGCCACTGCGCAACGCCCATCGCCCAAAGGACGGCATACACAATGGAGAACAGCGCAAAGCCGAAGAGCACGCCGCCGATCGCCAGAGGCAGACCTCGCAACAGTGCCAACTCGCGTGCCCGCCGGCGCTCCGTCCAGCGCACCAGAAGCGCATAGACGCCGATCATGACGGCGCCGAGAACCACCGCGGCGCCGATGGCCATGATGTCCAATCGACCTTTTGGCGCCTGCTTGATGATCTGGATCAACGCCAGCTGTACGCCGGCATAGACAGTCAGCAGCACGAAGAAGAACAGCAGCAACCTGACGATGGCGACGCGCGCGACGGTACGAAGCAGGCTCGGCCTGGATTCGAAGGTCGCTTCGGTCATGAAGACCCCTGCCGCTGTGCTCCCGTCGCCGAACGATATCACATGGGCCAGGACGTCTGTCTATGTCGGCGAGAATCGGGCGCGGCCGCCGTCCAGCGCTACTTTCCCTTCCGCCAGCATCTTCAGCGCTGCGGGATAAAGTTTGTGCTCGGCCTGCAATATGCGCGCGGCCAGCGCCTCCGGCGTGTCGCCATGCTCCACCGGGACCGCGGCTTGCGCGATGATCGGACCCGCGTCCAATTCCGGCACCACGAAATGCACGGTGCATCCCGAGATGCGCACACCCGCCTGCAGCGCCTGTTCGTGCACATGGACGCCCTTGAACGAAGGCAGCAGCGACGGATGGATATTGAGCAGCCGTCCCTCCCATTTGCGCGCGAACCAGTCGGACAAGATGCGCATGAAACCGGCCAGGCAGACGATTTTGACGTCCGCTTCACTCAGCGCCGCATCAATGGCGGCATCGAAGGCTTCGCGCGACGGAAAGGACTTGTGCGGGATGGTTTTCGTGACAATGCCAGCCGCGGCGGCGTGCTTCAGGCCTTCCACACCTTCGACATTGGAGGCCACCAGGACGATTTCGGCCGGAAAGGCCGGGTCGGACGCCGCCGCGATCAGCGAACGCATGTTGCTGCCGCGTCCGGAGATCAGAATGGCGGTACGCACTCTCACAGCTTCAGGGTTCCCCGATAACGGACCTTCGCTTCGCCGTCGCCGCGCACGAGCCTGCCGAGGCGCACGGCCTTGTCGCCGTTCTCCTGGAACGCGTCGATCACCCGTCCCGCGTATTTCTCGCTCGCAACGGCGACCAGCCCGATGCCGCAGTTGAAGGTGCGCAGCATCTCCTGCCCGTCGATGCCGGCAGACGTCGCCAGCCAGCCGAACACGGGCGGCGGCGTCCACGAGGACAAATCGATCTCGGCGTCGAGGTCGTAGGGCAGGGCGCGCGGCGTGTTCTCGGTGATGCCGCCGCCGGTGATATGCGCAAGGCCCTTGATGCCGCCGGTGCGGATAGCGGCGAGCGCGCTTTTCACATAGAGCCGCGTCGGCGCCAGCAGCGCCTCGCCGAGCTTCTTATCGGGCGCGAAGGGTGCGCGCGCATCGTAGGCAAGCTTGCTGTGCTCCACCACCTTGCGCACCAGCGAAAATCCGTTGGAATGCACGCCGGACGACGCCACGCCGATCAGCACGTCGCCTTCGCGCATGTCCGCCATCTTCGGCAGGATCGCGTCGCGCTCCGCCGCGCCGACCGAAAATCCCGCCAGGTCGAAATCGCCCTTGGCGTAGAGACCCGGCATCTCCGCCGTCTCGCCGCCGATCAACGCGCAGCCGCTTTCCTTGCAGGCCCGGGCGATGCCTTCGATCACCGTGGCGGCATTGTCCACATTCAGCTTGGCGCTGGCGTAGTAGTCGAGAAAGAACAGCGGCTCGGCGCCTTGCACCACGATATCGTTCACGCACATGGCCACGAGGTCCTGGCCGATGCCGGCGAAGAGGCCCGTATCGATAGCGATCTTGAGCTTGGTGCCGACGCCGTCCGTGGAGGCCACCAGAACCGGGTCGTCGAAACCTGCAGCCTTTAAATCAAATAATCCGCCGAAGCCGCCCAGGTCCGCGTCCGCGCCGGGCCGCCGCGTCGCCTTGGCCGCCGGTCCGATGCGGCTCACCAAGGCCTCGCCGGCATCGATATCGACGCCCGCGTCCTTGTAGGTGAGGCTGTTGCCTTTGGAATCCGATTTCGAGGTCATAATGCGACGGAGTTGCGTGGCTGTCCCGTTTATCACGAGAATGATACCGCGCAAGCTGGTGCAAGAGAAAGCCGCAACGACGGTTTTTCTTTGTCACGCGAAAGGACGTGCCCATGTCTCTTGAAGGCGCAATCGCCGCACATCGATTCGGGCTGGGCGCGTGCGCCGGGGAAATCGCCATGGCAAGTCGCGCCCCCAAAGAGTGGTTGATGGCGCAACTCGACGGCCCGGCAGATCAGCCGCAGTCGCTCACCGACCAACCGCTGCAGTCGGGCGGCGGCCTGGTCGCGGCGATGATCGCATTTCAGAAACAGCGCAAGGCGCTGCGCCAGGCCGCCAAGGGGGGAGAGGGCGACGAGGAGCAGATCAAGAAGCTCAACATGGAGCACCAGCAGATCTACATCAACGAGATGGCGGCGCGGTTCGCCCACGGCTTCACGACCGACAAGCCTTTTGCCGAACGCCTCGTCTGGTTCTGGAGCAACCACTTCACGGTCTCGTCGGCAAACGGCCGGGCGGCGCCCTTCGTCGGCGCCTTCGAACGCGAAGCGATCAGGCCGTACATCAACGGGACATTCGAGGAGATGACGCAGGCCGTCGTGCATCATCCCGCCATGCTGCTTTATCTGGACAATGCGGAGTCCATCGGACCCGACTCGCCCGCGGGTCGACGCACCGGCAAGGGCCTGAACGAGAATCTGGGCCGCGAGTTGATGGAGCTCTACACGTTGGGTGTCGATGGCGGCTACACGCAGGCCGACGTGGATGCGCTGGCCAAGCTGCTCACGGGATGGAGCATCGATCGTGACGGCGGCGGCGACACCGGCTTTCGTTTTTATCCTTTCCGCCACGAACCTGGCGAAATCACGCTGCGCGGCAAGACCTATCCGTCAGGCTATGAAGGCGGGATGGCGGCCGTGTCCGACCTGGCGCGTGACCCGGCGACGGCGCGGCATATCGCCGGGAAATTCGCGATTCATTTTATCGGCGACGATCCGCCGGCGGCATCCGTCGCGCAGCTGGAAAAAACGTTCACAGACAGCGGCGGCAATCTGAAGGCGCTCGCCGAAGCCGTCGTCGACGATCCGGCGGCGTGGTCGCAGACCCAGCGCAAGATGCGCAATCCGGTGGAATATGTGACCGCCGCGTACCGGCTGCTGAATCTGCCCAGAAGCGGCGAACCGCTGGAGAACTGGGTGAAGCAGGTGCGCGGCGCCATGGGCGCGACGCGTATCATGGGCGAATTCCCGCTTTCGGCGCCGGCGCCGAAAGGCTGGCCGGACGTTTCGGAAGCCTGGTCGGGCCCCGATGCGGTCCTCGACCGGGTCGAATGGGCGCGGCAGGTGGGGCAGCGCCTGCCTACGGGTTTCGATGCCTCCGCTGTGGCCGAGATGGGCCTTGGCCCACTGGTCCGGCCGGCGACCAAAACCGCAATGGGCCAGGCGGCCACGCCCGGCGAAGCCGTCGCGCTTCTGCTCGCCAGCCCCGAATTCCAGCGCAGGTGATCCCATGACGACGCGCCGCTCGATCCTGAAAACCATGGCCGCAGCCGGAGCGCTGAGCGTCTGGGACGCGCCGTTGCACTATGCCTTTGCCAGCGTTCCCACAGACCGGCGCTTTGTTGTGGTCGTGCTGCGCGGCGCACTCGACGGTCTGGCGGCCGTGCCGCCCTATGGCGACCCGGACTATGCCGGCGTGCGCGGCGTACTTGCGCTCGACAAGAACGGCGCCAGCGGATTGCACGATCTCGACGGGTTCTTCGGCCTGCATCCGGCGCTGACGAACATGAAGGCGATGTACGACGCCAAGGAACTGACGATCTTCCACAACATCTGTTCGCCTTATCGCGACCGTTCTCACTTCGACGGACAGAACGTGCTGGAGACGGGCGGCACCGGTCCGCATATCCTGCAGGACGGCTGGCTCAACCGGGCGCTGGCGCCGATGGGGATGGCGGACGGCGTTAAGGCGGTGGCGGTGGCGCAGAGCCCGCCGCTGGTATTGGACGGACCGGCAAAAGCGACAAGCTGGATGCCGCCGGTGCTGCCGGAGCCCGACGAGGCGTTCCTGGCGCGGGTGCGTGCGCTCTACGCGAACGACCCCGTTCTCTCGGCGTCGCTCGGTAGCGCCCTCGCGTTACAGGCCGAAGCGCAGGCGGCGATGGACGATCCGTCGTCGATGGCCATGATGAAGGGCGGGGCGAACGGGTATGGGAATCTCGTCCCGCTGTTCGCCGGCGCCGGCAAGCTGCTCGCGCTGGCCGAGGGTCCGCGAGTCGCGGTGCTCCAGGCGACGGGCTGGGACACGCATTTCGACGAGGGCGCCGGCGAGGGGCAACTCGCCCGCCGCCTGCAGGCGCTTGACGGGGCGCTGGATGCCCTGAAGACGTCGCTTGGTCCGGCCTGGAGCAAGACGGCCGTGGTGATGGCGACAGAGTTCGGGCGCACCGTGCGCGTCAACGGCAGCAATGGCACCGATCACGGCACCGGCGGCGCGGCGTTTCTGCTCGGCGGCGCCGTGGCGGGCGGCGCTGTGAAGGCCGAATGGGTCGGCTTGAAACCTTCTGTGCTCCGGGACGGCCGGGATCAACCGGCCCGTACCGACCTGCGCGCGATGTTCAAAGGTGTGCTGGCCGAACATATGGGTGTACCGAAAGGCGTCCTGGAATCGGCTGTTTTCCCGGACAGCGCGTCGGCCAAGCCATTCGCGAACCTCGTCGCCTAGACAAACCGCCGCTTTTAAGGGCAGCGAACGCCCATTATAGTCGTCGCGATCAAAACGGATTTCCGATGCGACGCCTCCTTCGTTACCCAGCGCTTGCCATCGCGCTCGCGTTCGTTTGCCTGCTGCCGCAACCCTCGGCCGCCGACGGCCTGTTTACCGTCGCCAACATCCATGTCGAAGCCTCAGCGGCCTCGGTCGTGGAGGCCCGCAATGCGGCCACCGCCAGCGGCCGTCCCGCGGCCTGGCAAACGCTGTATCGCCGCCTGACGCGCCAGCAGGATTGGGCGCGCCAGCCGGTGCTTGACGACGCGCAACTCCAGCGGCTGATCACCACCTACTTCCCCTCGAACGAGCGGCGCTCGACCACGCGCTACGTTGCGGACATGACTTATGTATTCAATCCGGACGCCGTGGCGCGCGTGCTGCGGGAGGCGGGCATCCCCTACGCCGCGGCCGCCTCCAAGCGCATCCTGGTGATTCCGATGGCGCCCGGCTATTCGCGCAATTCCTCTTGGACGGTGGCGCTGGCCAGTCCGCGCTTCTCCGACAGCGTGGTTCCGTTCTCGGTTCCCGTCGGCGACGCGACGGACGTCAGCGCGCTCGACGGGCTCGGTTTCGACACGGCAACGTGGAACGACGTCGCACCGGTCGCCGCGCGCATCCAGGCGACCGAGGCCGTGCTGATCCAGGCCGTGGTGGTCGGCAACAGGATGACCGTCACGCTGCGCCGCCTGGGCATCGGCGAATTGCCCAGCAAGACAAGCTTCGACGTGCCTCTGCTTCAAAATCCGGGCGCCACCTATCCGTCCGCGGCGGACGCCGCCGTGCGGGCCATCGACGACATGTGGAAGTCCCATGCGGCGGTCGATTTCAGCCAGAAGGGTACGCTGACGGCGGACCTCCGGATCGCGTCGCTTGTGCAGTTCGCCGGCGTGCAGAGCGCGCTTGCCGGCGTTCCGAACGTGGCCGACGTGGACGTCAATGCGATCGATATCGGTCAGGCACGGTTGTCGATTTCCTATATCGGCACCATCGACCAGTTGCGCGCGGCGCTGGCGCAGGCCGGAATCGGGCTCGTCAGCCGGGGCGGGACGTGGCAACTCACGCAGGGGACAGGCGGGAACGCGGGTACGCCATGAACGGGTTGCTGCGCCAGATTCCCAACATCCTGAGCGCGCTCCGGCTTGTGGCCGCGCCGTGCACGGCGTTCCTGATCCTCCATCACGCCGACGGCGCGGCGGTCTGTGTCTTCGGTCTCGCCGGGCTCAGCGACGCACTGGACGGATTCCTCGCCAAGCGGTTTGCGCTGACCTCGCAGTTCGGTGCCTGGCTCGATCCGGCCGCCGACAAATTGCTGATGCTCGCGAGCTTTGTGACACTGACGATGATCGGCGCGGTGCCGCTCTGGCTGACGGCGCTGGTGATCGGACGCGATGCGGCGATCGTTCTGGGCGTGCTTCTGGCGCGCATGCTGGCGGCGCCGCTGCGGATCGCACCCCTGACGGTCGGCAAGGCGAGCACGGTGGTGCAGGTCGTCTATATCGCGTCGATTCTGGTGCTGCTTGCCGCGGATATGAGCCTGCCCAGGATTGTCTTTGCGGGCGTGATCACCGTGGCCATCTTCACGCTGCTGTCTTTCTTCGGGTATGCCTATGTGTGGCTGCAAGCCGTCGCGGCTGGCCGGCGCGCGGCGTAGCAAACATGCCCTCACAGCTGCCTTTGCCGCTCGAGACGCAACGCACATTCGCGCGCGAAGATTTCATCACCGGGCCGGGTAACAGCGCGGCGATCGGCTTCGTCGACGCCTGGCCCGCGTGGCCGGCGCCGGCCGCCGCGCTCTACGGCCCCGCCGGATCGGGAAAATCCCATCTGGCCACCGTCTGGGCCGCCCGTGCCGATGCGCAGATTCTGGAGGCCGCAGCGCTCGACGAAGCCATGCTGGCGCAGGCGTCGGCTCTGGTGATCGAGAATGCCGATCACGCGCCGCTGTCCGCATCGGCCGAGACAGCGCTCTTCGCCCTGCTCGAACGCGGCCACACGCTGCTGCTCACCGGCCGCGAAATGCCGTCGGCCTGGCCAGCGCGACTACCCGACCTGGCGTCGCGCTTTCGCGCGCTGCTGGCGTTTCCGCTCTGGGCGCCGGACGACGCGCTGCTTGAGGCGCTGGCCAAAAAGCTCTTCGCCGACCGGCAATTGCCGGTCCCGGATGCGGTCGTAACGCAAATGGTCCGCGCCCTGGAGCGCGCTCCCGCCGCCGTCAGGGATTTCGTGGCGCATGCGGATCAAGCGGCCCTGGCCCAGAAACGCCCGATTACCTTGGGGCTCATCAGGGAATTATTGGCAAAAGACGCTTAAGCTGCGCCATGACAGAGTCGTGGAATTCCTTTACGCTGCAGGCGCAGTATTGTGACAACCCATTGATGTCAAAAGCAAAGACCAGGATAGACGTGACGGAAACGGGGGCTGAGGACGAGGCCGGGACCACCGTCTGCGAAGCGATGGTCGCTGCTGGCGATGCGGCGGGGCCGGCGCCCGGCGAGATATTCTCGACCCAGGAAAGCGTCGTCGCGCCAGCCATCGATCCCGTCTCGCCGGACCGCTTCGTCAATCGTGAACTGTCCTGGCTGGCGTTCAACGGCCGGGTGCTGGAGGAGGCCCAGAATCTCCGTCACCCCGTGCTGGAGCGGCTGCGCTTCCTGTCGATTTCCGCCTCGAACCTCGACGAATTCTACATGGTGCGCGTGGCCGGCCTCAAAGGCATGGTCAACAGCGGCGTGACGGCGACCAGCGCCGACGGCCTGACGCCCGGCGAGCAACTCGATCGCATCGCGGACCTCGCCGGAAAGCTGCTCGTCGACCAGCAGCGCGTCTGGGTGTCCCTCCACGCCGAGATGCGCAAGCACGGCATCAGCGTGATCGAGCCGGGCGAACTCACCGCCGGCGACAAGGCATGGCTGGATGTGCAGTTCCGGGAACAGATTTTCCCGGTCCTGACGCCGCTCGCCATTGATCCGGCGCATCCGTTCCCTTTCATCCCGAATCTCGGTTTCGCGCTGGCGCTGAAGCTGATGCGGCGGCGCGACAGCAAGGCGCTGATGGCGCTCTTGCCTGTGCCGGCCCAGATCGAGCGATTCATCCGTCTGCCGGACGAAGGCAAGGAGGTGCGCTTCCTGCCGCTCGAAAAGGTCATCATGCTCTACCTGGACAAGCTGTTCCCGGGACATGTGGTGACCGGCTCCGGCCTGTTCCGGATCCTGCGCGACAGCGACATCGAACTGGAAGAAGAGGCCGAAGACCTGGTGCGGCTGTTCGAATCGCTGCTCAAGCAGCGGCGGCGCGGTTCGGTCATCCACATGAAGTGCAGCAAGTCCATGCCGGACGATCTGCGCCAGACCATCGCCGAGCATCTCAAGCTGAAGCCCGCGGAACTGGTGCTCATCGAGCACATGCTCGGCCTCTCGGACCTGCAGAAGCTCATCCTTCCGGAGCGCGCCGATCTTCAGTTCAAACCCTATGTGGCGCGGTTTCCCGAACGCATTCGCGACCATGGCGGGGACTGCTTCGCGGCGATCCGCGTCAAGGACATCCTGGTCCACCATCCTTTCGAGAGTTTCGACGTCGTCGTGCAGTTCCTGCGCCAGGCGGCGGCCGATCCGAACGTGGTGGCGATCAAACAGACTCTCTACCGCACCAGCGACGATTCTCCGATCGTCAAAGCGCTGATCGAGGCGGCCGACGCGGGCAAATCCGTCACCGCGCTGGTGGAACTCAAGGCGCGCTTCGACGAAGCGGCGAACATCAAATGGGCGCGCGATCTGGAGCGGGCCGGCGTGCAGGTGGTCTACGGCTTCATCGAGCTCAAGACCCACGCCAAGGTCAGCCTCGTGGTGCGCCGCGAAGGCGGTCTGCTGCGCACCTACGTGCATTTCGGGACCGGCAACTATCACCCGGTCACGGCCAAGGTCTACACCGACCTGTCGCTGTTCAGCGCCGACCCGACGCTCGGCCGCGATGCCGCGCAGATCTTCAATTTCGTCACCGGCTATGCCGAGCCGGTTGCACTGGAAAAGGTTGCCATCTCGCCGCTGAATTTGCGCGAGCGTCTGCTTGAGGGGATCGACGAAGAAGTCGCCCACGCGCGCGCCGGCAGGCCCGCCGCGATCTGGGCGAAGATCAATTCGCTGGTCGATCCGCAGATGATCGACTGCCTGTATCGGGCCAGTCAGGCCGGCGTGCGCATCGAACTCGTCGTGCGCGGCATCTGCTGCCTGCGCCCCGGCGTGCCGGGCCTCTCCGACAATATCCACGTGAAAAGCATCGTCGGACGCTTCCTCGAACATGGCCGCATCGTCTGTTTCGGCAACGGCCACGGCCTGCCGTCGTCGAAGGCGAAGGTCTATATCTCGTCCGCCGACTGGATGCCGCGCAACCTGGACCGGCGCGTCGAGGCGCTGGTGCCCATCGACAACCCGACGGTTCACCAGCAGGTGCTGGACCAGATCATGGTGGCCGTGCTCAAGGACCAGGCGCAGAGTTGGCACATGAAGGCCGATGGCGGTTACGTGCGCGATCCGGCGGCCGATAGTCCCGATGCCTTCTCGTCGCATACCTATTTCATGACCAATCCGTCACTGTCGGGCCGCGGACGGGCGCTGAGAATCGACCGGCCGCGCCCCGTTGCCATCGTCACACGCCGCGATTGACCATGAACGGACTTCCTCTTCTGCCGGCGGAATCCGATACGGAGACCCCGTCGGGGCGCACACGGGACACGAAAGGTCGTATCGCGGTCGTCGATATTGGCTCGAATTCCGTGCGCCTTGTGGTCTACGAGTCGCTGTCGCGCACGACCGCGACGGTGCACAACGAAAAGGCGATCTGCAGCATCGGCCGGGATATCGTGAGCACGGGGCTGCTCCACAAGGAGGGTTGCGAGCTCGCACTGGAGTCGCTGCGCCGCTTCAAGGTGCTGGCCGACAGGCTCGATGTCACCGTTCGCGAAGCGGTGGCGACGGCAGCGGCGCGCGACGCGGCCAATGGAAAGGAATTCGTCCACCGCGCGGAAGCGGCATGGGGTTCGCCGGTGCGCGTGCTCGCGGGCGACGAGGAAGCACGGCTCGCCGCCGCCGGCGTCATCGCCGCGGTTCCCGATGCCGACGGCATCGCAGCCGATCTCGGCGGCGGCAGCCTCGACATGGCGCTGGTGAAAGGGGGCCGTGTCAGCGATCCCTGCTCGCTGCCGTTCGGCCCGTTGCGTCTGATCGATCTGGCCAAGGGAGACACCGACAGGGCCCGCGCTCTGGTCGATGCCGAGCTGGCGAAGCTGCCGCAACTCAGGACGCTGGGCAATCGCACGCTTTACGCCGTCGGCGGAATCTGGCGCAGCCTGGCGCGCGTCGACATGATGCGCGAACACTATCCGCTGCACATGCTGCAGCATTACGCGATTCCGTATGACCGGGCGCTCGAAGTCTGCAACGTGCTGGCCAAGCAGAGTCGCAAATCCCTGGAACTGATGTCGGCGGTGTCCAAGCGGCGCATGGAGCTTCTGCCCTATGGCGCCGTCGTGCTGCATCGCCTGCTGATGACCTCGAAGTTCAAGGAAGTCATCATCTCCGCCAACGGCCTGCGCGAGGGGCTGCTTTACGACAGGCTTCCGGAAGAGGAACGCGGCAAGGATCCGCTGATCGATTTCGCGACGATCGAGAACGCGCGTCTGAGCCGGGCGCCTTCCCATGCGCACGAGATGTTCCGGCTGTCCTCGCCGTTGTTCGGCGAGGAGAACGCGGAACACCGCCGCCTGCGCTATGCGGCCTGTCTGCTCAGCGACATCGGCTGGCGCCGCCATCCCGATTATCGCGCCCGCGGGTCCTATGAAGAAGTACTCTACATGCCGTTCGGCGGGGCCGATCACCGCGCGCGGGAGTTCATCGCCACGTCCGTCTATCACCGCTATTCCGGCGACGCGGACATGCCCGACGATCTGGACATCCCTGGGTTGCTCAACAGGCAGGACGGCGAGCGGGCCCGCCGGGTCGGTCTGGCCGCGCGGCTGGCCTTCGATCTCTCCGCCTCGGCGCCGGGCGAACTGCAGAACTACCGTTTGCGGCTCACCCCCTCCAAGGTCATTCTGGAGGTACCCAAGCGCCGCAGCGTGATTGCCGACGAAACCGTGAGCAAGCGGCTGGCGTCGCTCGCTTCGGCGATCGACCGCAAGGCCGAAATCCTGGTTGGTTAAGCGAGGTGCCGGTTACCGCTTGCGTCCAAGGGGGTGAAGGGGCTTAAAGGGAGCGAAAATCGCCCCGGACGCGACGCGGCCGTGGGCGGGCTGGAAGGAGACTGGTCATGGGCGGTCTGAGCATTTGGCACATCTTGTTGTTGGCCGCGATCGTGATGATCCTGTTCGGCGGCCGCGGGAAGATGTCCGATTTCATGGGCGACTTCGCCAAGGGCATCAAGAGCTTCAAGAAGGGCTTGTCCGACGACGACGAGCGGCCGCCGCCGCGTGTCATCAACCCGGAGCACCGCGACGAAACGACAACGACGAACAAGGACACCGCGGCGCATTCCTAGAATATCCGCGACCTTCGACAGGCTGACGAATTCACGGGGCGGCTCCCGCATGTCGAACTTGCCCGCCTTCGCCGGGCTACGGCGGACCGAAGATACATATCGCGCCCGCCGAAGCTTTGGCGTAGGCGGGTCGAAACACAAGGGCATTCGGTAGCGCATGTTCGTCGATCTCAGCTGGAGCCACATGCTCCTGGTTTTGGTGGTCGCCCTTCTGGTCGTCGGCCCCAAGGACCTGCCGAAAGTCATGCGCACGATGGGCCAGTGGGCGGGCAAGGCCCGGGCCATGGCCGATCAGTTCCGCAAAAGCTTCGACGAGATGGCGCGCCAGAGCGAGCTCGACGAATTGCGCAAGGAGCTGGACGAGCTGCGTCACATGCGACCGCTGGAGGGAACCGAGCGCGCCATGAACGAGGCGCTGCAGGCGCCGACGGTTTCGATCACGCCCGAGGAGGAGAGCAAGCCGGCGTCCGAGCCTGGATCCGTGTCCGGCCCGCAAGCCCCCTTTACGCCGCCGGAGCACGAGCCCAAACCGGAACCGAATGAGCCGTCCGAGCCGGTAGGCGACGGTCACGAGCCCACCGCGCCATGACAACGCCCGACGACGAGGCCGAGATCGAGGCCACCAAGGCGCCGCTGCTCGAACATCTGGTCGAACTGCGGAAGCGGCTGATCTATTCGCTGCTGGCGCTGGCGGGCGGGTTCATAATTTGCTTCGCCTTCGCCAAGCCGATCTACGGCTTTCTCACCGAGCCCCTGGCACATGCGCTAGCCGGCAAGCCCAACGATCACCTTATCTACACCGCGATCTACGAAACCTTCTTCACCTATGTGAAGGTCGGTCTGTTTGCAGGACTGTGTTTGTCTTTTCCCGTTATCGCCAGCCAGATATGGATGTTTGTTGCTCCGGGACTCTACAGGCACGAGCGCAGGGCTTTTCTTCCATTCCTGATCGCGAGCCCGGTGCTGTTCATCGCGGGAGCGTCGTTCGTTTTTTATGTGATGCTGCCATTCGCCATCCATTTCTTCCTCGGCTATCAGACGCAGGGCGGCAACAACGCTTTGGGCATTCAGGCCCAGCTCAGGGTCAGCGACTGGCTCGATTTCGTCATGACGCTGATCTTCGCTTTCGGACTGACCTTCCAGATGCCGGTGGCGCTGTCGCTGCTTGGGCGCGTCGGCATCGTTTCCGCCGCCATGCTGCGCAGCATGCGGCGCTACGCCATTGTCGGCATCTTTGCGCTGGCGGCCATTCTGACGCCGCCGGATCTGTTCAGCATGGTCAGCTTGGCGGTGCCGCTGGTGCTGCTCTACGAGGTCTCGATCTGGTGCGTGGCCCTGATCGAAAAGAACCGCGCCAAGGAGGACGCTGCACGCGAAGCGGGCGAATAGCCGCACCCTGTTGAATGGTCCACGTCGCCTCCCGCATTATTGGGGGCTGGCGTCTTATCGACGTCGAGCCTTCGCTCCCCTTCCGTCCCCCCTGGGGATAGTCTCATTTTTGAAAAACAATTATCGAATAGCATTCCCGGTTATTTTTGATACAAAATATTGGGAGTGAGGCGGCCGGGGGCGCGGTGACGCCACTTTGACCGGCCGGACGGCCCATGCCATTACCAGCCCGGCCGGAGAGATTCCCATGCACGACATAAAATTCATTCGCGAAAGCCGGGACGTTTTTGTCACCGGGCTGGCGCGCCGCGCCGCCGCCTTCGACGGCAGGTCGGCCGAACAGGTCGCGGCCGACATTCTCGACCTCGACAATCGCTGGCGCGGCGCCAAATCGGCTTTCGAGCAGCACCGCGCGCGCCAGAACGAAGCCTCGCGGGCCATCGGCGCCGCCAAGGCCAAGAAGGACGAGGCGGGCGCCCAGGCGCTGCTGGCAGAAGTCGCCGGACTCAAGGAGGCCATCCAGAAGGACGAGGCCGAACAGCGGGCCTTGGAGGAGCAGTTGAAGACCGCGCTCTCCGTGCTGCCAAATCTCCCGGCAGCGGATGTGCCCGACGGCCCGGACGAAGCCTTCAACATGGAAGTGGATGCGCGTCGTTTCGGCGAACCGCCGAGGATGAACTTCAAGCCGAAGGAGCATTACGACCTCGGTGAAGCGCTCGGCCTGATGGACTTCGAACGCGCCGCAAGGGTTTCGGGCGCGCGGTTCGTGTACCTGAAGGGTGCACTGGCTCGCATGGAACGCGCGCTGGCCAGCTTCATGCTCGACCTGCACACGGGCACGTTTGGCTACACAGAGTTCAATCCGCCGTTTCTGGTTCGCGACAACGCATTCTATGGCACCGGACAATTACCGAAATTTGAAGATGATTTGTTCTGGGCGCCAAGTGGCGAAGGCAGCCGTTTTGGTCTCATCCCCACCGCGGAAGTGCCGCTGACGAATTACGTGCGCGAAGAGCTCCTCGACGAGTCGCAACTCCCGCTGCGATTCACGGCGCATACGCCCTGCTTCCGCGCGGAAGCCGGCGCCGCCGGCAAGGACACGCGCGGCATGATCCGCCAGCATCAGTTCTCCAAGGTCGAGCTTGTCTCGATCGTCACACCGGAACAGTCCGTCGCCGAGCACGAGCGCATGACCGATTGCGCCCAGGAAGTGCTGAAACGCCTTGAACTGCATCACCGCGTGGTGACGTTGTGCACCGGCGACATGGGCTTCACGGCCCAGAAGACTTACGACATCGAGGTCTGGCTGCCGGGGCAGGACCGTTTCCGGGAAATTTCCTCCTGTTCGAACTGCGGCGATTTCCAGGCACGGCGCATGAACGCGCGTTATCGCCCGGCAGACGGCAAGGGCACGCGCTTCGTGCACACGCTGAACGGCTCCGGTCTGGCGGTCGGCCGCACCCTGATCGCCATTCTGGAGAATTATCAGGAAAGTGATGGTTCTATTCGCATTCCCGACGCATTGCGGCCGTATATGGGCGGTCTGGAGAAGATCGAGAAGAAATGAGCACGTTGCGTATCCTGGTCACCAATGACGACGGTATTCACGCCCGCGGACTGCAAGTCGCCGAAAGCATCGCCCGCACGCTCACCGACGACGTCTGGATCGTGGCGCCCGAGAGCGAACAGTCCGGCTCCTCGCATTCGCTGACGCTCACCACGCCGCTGCGCCTGCGCAAGATCGACGATCGCCATTTCTCAGTCACTGGCACGCCCACCGACTGCGTGATGCTGGCGTCGGCGCATCTGATGAAGGACGCCCAGCCAACCTTGGTGCTGTCCGGCGTCAATCGCGGCGTTAATGCGGCCGACGACGTCACCTATTCCGGCACGATTGCCGGGGCGATGGAGGGCTGCGCCCTCGATATTCCCGCCATTGCCCTGTCGCAGGCCTTCAATTTCGCGGAGAAGCGCGAGGTGCAATGGGATTGCGCCGCAACGCACGGGCCGGCCGTGGTCCGCCGTCTGCTCGAAATCGGCTGGCCGAAGGACGTGCTGATGAACGTCAACTTCCCCGATTGCGCGCCCGGTGACGTCGCGGGTGTCGACATCGTGGCGCAGGGCAAGCGCGAACTGCAGGAAGTAGTGATCGACCGGCGCGTCGACATGCGCGGCTATCCCTATTTTTGGATCGGCTTCCGGCGCGAGCGCTTCTCCGCCAAGGCCGGAACCGATCTGGGCGCGCTTTCCCAGAAGAAAATTTCCGTCACGCCGTTGCACCTGAACCTCACCGAGACCAAGGTGATGGAAGCAATGAAACGGTCGTTCGCCGGATAGGCGCGCCATGTCGCTCCACGATCATCGCCCCATCGCTTTGGTGATGTCGCTTCGCAAGCAGGGCATCACCGATGCCCGCGTGCTGTCCGCCATCGAACGCTGTCCGCGCGAAATCTTCGTGGACAAGCCCTTTGCCCACTCGGCGTATGACAATACCGCGCTTCCGATTGCCTGCGGACAGACCATCAGCCAGCCTTATGTCGTGGCCTACGCCACCGAAGCGCTCGACGTCTGTCCCGCCATGCGGGTGCTGGAGATCGGCACGGGGTCGGGCTACCAGGCCGCGGTGCTGTCGCCGCTCTGCCGCAAGGTCTACACCATCGAACGGCACAGGCCTCTGTTGCGCGAAGCGGAAGCCCGCTTCAGGGCGCTCAAGCTCGACAACATCGTCACCAGGCACGGCGACGGGCTGAAAGGCTGGCCCGAACAGGCGCCGTTCGACCGTATTCTGCTGTCGGCGGCGGTCGACGAGGTGCCCAGAATCCTTATCGAACAGTTAAAACCTGGCGGAATCCTGGTTGCGCCGGTGGGACCGGCAACAAATTCCGACCTAGAAAGTTTTTCTCAACTTTTAACGAAGATGATCCGAACTGAGACAGGTTTGAAGCGAGAGGCGCTGATCCCTGTGGTCTTTGTTCCGATGATGTCGGGGGTGCCACAGGAGCCGCGAAAGCTCCATGGAAGTTCGGACGAATAAGACTGGACGTTCGCGCGGCCTGGCGCTGATCCTCGCTTTCGTTGCTCCGGCGCTGCTGGCAGGTTGCACAACGAGCCCCCGCACCCAATTCGATTGGGGCGTCAACACGGGGTATTCCAGCAGGCGGGTCTATCACCGCACCGCGGCCGACAGGCACGCCTATGTGTATCGCGAAGCGGCCGTCACGCCTGTCCCTACGCCGCGCCCCACGCCGGCCTGGTACGACGGAGACAGGCGCCCCGCACAGACCGCCGCAAAGTACGATTCGACGCCGACCGCGGACCTGCATTTCGAATGGCCGGTGAACGGACGGGTGATCTCCGCCTTCGGTACGACGGCCGACGGCGGGCGTAACGACGGCATCAACATCGCCGCGCCTTATGGCGAACCGATCCATGCCGCCGCCACGGGAACCGTCACCTACGCCGGCAACGACCTCAAGAGCTACGGCAATCTCGTGCTCATCCGCCACAGCGACGGATATGTCACCGCCTATGCGCACGCCGAGCGGCTCACGGTGGATCGCGGCGAGCATGTCACCAAGGGGCAGGTCATCGGCTACGCGGGCAATACGGGCGACGTCAACCGGCCGCAACTTCATTTCGAAATCCGCCAGGGCGTGCGGCCCATCAATCCGCAGACTCTGCTGATGGCGTCCAACAGCTAATCCAGCCGCTTTCCCAATTCGCCGGCGATATCCTGGATGAACTGCCAGGCGACGCGGCCCGACCGGGCGCCGCGCCCCGCCGCCCAGGCAAGCGCCCGGCGGTGAAGCTCTTCGTGGCCCATCGTCAAGCCGAAATGCGCGCTGTAGCCGTCGACCATCGCCAGATATTCGTCCTGTGCGCAGTTGTGAAAGCCGAGCCATAAGCCAAAGCGGTCCGACAGCGAAATCTTTTCCTCCACCGCTTCCGAAGGATTGATCGCGGTGGAGCGTTCGTTCTCCATCATGTCGCGCGGCATCAGATGGCGGCGGTTAGATGTGGCATAGAACAGCACGTTGACGGGCCGCCCTTCGAGGCCGCCTTCCAGCGCCGCCTTGAGCGATTTGTAGCTGGTGTCGTCCTTGTCGAAGGACAGATCGTCGCAAAACAGCAGGAACTGGCGCGGCTGGCGGCGCAGCAGGCGCAGAAGAACGGGCAGGCTGGCGATCTCCTCGCGATGGATCTCGATCAGCACCAGCCGTGCCTTGCCCTTGCGCGGCCGGTTGATCTCGGCATGCAGTGACTTGACCAGCGAACTTTTCCCCATGCCGCGCGCGCCCCACAGCAGGGCGTTGTTGGCGGGCAGGCCGTCGGCAAAGCGCCGCGTGTTCTCCATCAGCGTTTCGCGCGCGGCCTCAATGCCCTTGAGCAGGGGCAATGGCAGGCTCGCCACCTTGTCCACCGCGACCAACTTGCAGGGCCCCGCCTCCCAGACGAAGGCGTCGGCGGCGATTTGTCCCCCGGGGGGCGTCAAGCGCTTGGAATTACTGGCCTTGGCCATAGCTAATCCTTTGATTTCTCAGGTTGCAAAGGCGGGATGCGCCGCTATAGTCCGCGCCCTGACGCATCAGCGGCTTCGGCGCGCGGTGCGCCCCCGCATTTCGATCGCTCCGGACCCGCCCATGGAAAACTTCCTCGCCTCTCCGATCCCCATGCTGATCGCCGTCGCCGCGATCTTTTACTTCCTTGTCTGGCGACCGCAACAGCAGCATGCCAAGCAGCTTCGCCAAGCGATCGAGAATCTGCGGCGCGGAGACACCGTCGTGATGTCGTCGGGCATCATAGGGCGCGTGGCCAAGGTACCGCAAAAAGACGAGGCGGAAATCTCCGTCGAGATTGCCGACAACGTCCAGGTGCGCGTGCTCAAGAGCGCACTGAGCGAAGTGCGCGCCAAGAGCCAGCCCGTGGAAGCCAAGGCCGACAAGAGCTGATAGACGATGCTGCAGGTTTCCCGCTGGGTCCGCATTCTGGTCGCCATCATCATTGTCGGCGGCATTCTGGTCGCGCTGCCCAATGCGCTGCCCGAATCGGTTCGCGCAAAACTCCCGCAATGGGCTCCGCATAACACGGTCAGCCTCGGCCTCGATCTGCAGGGCGGCTCCTATATCCTGCTCCAGGTCGAACTCGACCAGGTGATGAAGGACCGTCTGCAGTCGACGGTCGGCGACATCCGGCGAGCACTGCGCAAGGCCCATATCGGCTACACCGACCTTTCCAGCAAGAACGATACGATCACCGTACGCATCTTGGAAAACTCGCAATTCGACGATGCCCTGTCGGCGCTCAAGGACATCAATCCGTCGGTGAGCGGGACGTTCACTGTCGGTACGCGCGAATACGACGTGAGCCAGCCGGGCAACGGCCAGATCGTCCTGCACATGTCGGACGCCTACAAGAACCAGACCGAGACCGATATCGTCAGCCAGTCGATCGAAGTCGTGCGCCGGCGCATCGACGAGTTGGGAACCAAAGAGCCTTCCATCGAGCAGCAGGGCACAGACCGCATCGTCGTGCAGGTGCCGGGTCTGCAGGACCCCACCGAGTTGCTCCATATCCTCAAGACGACGGCCAAGATGACGTTCCAGATGGTGGACTCGTCGGCCGACATCGTCGCGGCGATGAAGGGCAATGTCCCCATCGGCGACCAACTGCTGCAGAAGGACACCGGCGACGCGAAGGGTCCGCCGCAATATGACGTGGTCGAGAAGCGGGTGCTGATCTCCGGCGACAGGCTGACGACCGCCGGCTGGGCCAACGACCAGCAGACTGGTCAGGTCGTGGTCACTTTCCGCTTCGACAGCGTGGGCGCACGCGAATTTGCCGACATCACCAAGAACAATGTCGGCCGCCAATTCGCGATCGTCCTCGACAACAAGGTTCTCACCGATCCGGTGATCCGCGAGCCGATCATCGGCGGCTCGGGTCAGATCGAAGGCAATTTCACGGTGAAGAGCGCCAATGACCTGGCGGTTTTGCTGAGGGCCGGCGCGTTGCCGGCACCGCTTACGCCGATAGAGATGCGTACCGTCGGCGCGGAACTGGGCGCGGACCAGATCAAGGACGGGCGCTTTTCTGCGATGGCCGGGCTCGTCCTCGTGGCGGCCTTCATGATTCTTCGCTATGGCTTCTTCGGCGTGATCGCCGATATCGCGCTGACCTTGAACGTCATCCTGCTGCTGGCGGTGCTGACCATGTTCGGCGCAACGCTGACGCTGCCGGGCATCGCCGGCATCGTGCTCACCATGGGCATGGCAGTCGACGCCAACGTGCTGATCTACGAACGAATGCGCGAAGAACAGCACAACGGGCGAAGTATGCTCGGCTCGATTGACACGGGCTTCCGGCGCGCCATGGCGACCATCATCGACGCCAACGCCACGCATTTGATCGCCTCGCTGATCCTGTTCGAACTGGGCTCGGGGCCGGTGCGCGGCTTCGCCGTTACCCTCGGCGTCGGCATCATCACGTCGTTCTTCACGGCGGTGATGGTCACCCGTCTGATGGTGATCGCCTGGCTGCATTACCGCCGGCCCAAGAAGCTCGTGATCTGAAGTCCACAGGCCCGGCAGGGGAATTCCGACCCAATTCCGAGTATCTACCTCAGGATTTATGGTAAAGTCCCGGCCTGATCCATGATTCAGGGGGATGCGACCATGGCTGCCTTCTTCTCCGACTTGCGTAATACCGTGATCGCGGGCGTGATCATCGCGATACTTTTGTTCATCCTGTACGTCGGTATCCAGGGCTTCGACGCGACGACGTTCTGGCCGTTCTTCATCCGCTGGCTGCATGTCATCTGCGGCATCATGTGGATCGGTCTGCTCTGGTATTTCAATTTCGTCTCGACCCCGACCACGCCGCAGATCCCGACAGAGCTTCGTCCGGCGCTGGGAAAATACATCACGCCGGCGGCCTTGTTCTGGTTCCGCTGGGCGGCGATGGGCACCATCGTCTTCGGCATCATCCTGGCGCAGATGAACGGCTATCTGCTGCAGGCCTACACGCTCGACGCGATCGAGGGCTTCACCGTGCCCAAGAGCATCGGCATCGGCGTCGGCATGTGGCTCGGCACGATCATGTGGTTCAACGTCTGGTTCATCATCTGGCCGAACCAGCAGAAGGCGCTGAACATCGACAACAAATATCCCGACCTGTCGGCCGAGGCGAAGGCCGCCGCCGCCAAGACGGCCGGCATGTTCAGCCGCATCAACACCATGCTTTCGATTCCGCTGCTGTTCGCGATGGTGGCGGCGCAGAACATCTATTGAACCGGGACGCACTGATATAAGAACGGGCCGTCCGGGCAACCGGGCGGCTCTTTTGTCAGGGTACACGCCGTGTCCGCATTTGCCGCGTGCGAGGAACTGGTCCGTCGCCACGATCCCGACCGATATTTCTCGGCGCTGTTCGCGCCCGCCGACAAGCGGCATTTTCTGTACTCCCTGTATGCCTTCAATTATGAATTGGCGCGGGTGGTCGAGACGGTGCACGAGCCGATGCTGGGCGAGATCCGGCTGGCTTGGTGGCGCGAGACGGTGGAGGGCGCGCGTGCCGGGAACCCGCGCAACCAACACGTCGCCAAGGCGCTGGCGGAAACGCTGGCCGTCCACGATCTTCCCCAGGAACTGTTCGAGAGGATGGTCGAGGCGCGGGGGTTCGACGTTTCGCCCGACACCTTCGCCGATATGGCCGCGCTGGAGGCCTACGCCGACGCGACGTCAGGCTCGCTGATGCGACTGGCGGCGCGGTTGCTAGGTGCTCCGTCCGACGCTATGGCGCGCGAGGCTGGCATCGCCTATGCGCTGTCGGGAGTCCTCCGTGCCATTCCGTTTCACGCCGCCCACAGCAAGTATTTCGTGTCCGACGATCTGGTCGCGGCGGTGAAGCGACGCGCCCAGGACCGCCTCGACGCGGCCCGCCAAATTACCGCGCCGCCCGAAAGCCTGCCGGCATTCCTCCCGGCCGCGCTGGTGCCGCTCTACCTCAAACGGCCGGATGCTTCGCAGTGGCGGCGGCAGATCGCTTTCTTGCGCGCCGCGATGCGCGGGCGCATTTGATCATTCCGCTGCCGCCTTTCGGCCGAGCCATTTTTCCAGGTCGGCGATGGCGCGATGGGACATCGCCTGCTTGCGGTCGCGGCCGCGTATTTTTTCCGCCGGCGGGAAATCGGGGAACAGGCCGAAATTCACGTTCATCGGCTGGAAGGTCTTGGCGTCGGCGCCGCCGGTGATGTGGCCGAGCAGGGCGCCGAGCGCGGTGGTCGGCGGCGGCGCCTCGCAGATTTCGCCATGCGCTTCCGCCGCCGCGGAACGCCCCGCGAGCAGACCGATGGCGGCACTCTCCACATAGCCTTCGACGCCGGTGATCTGCCCGGCGAAGCGCAGGCATGGGCGCGCCTTCAGCCGCAGCTGCGCATCAAGCAGCCGTGGAGAATTGATGAAGGTGTTGCGATGCAGTCCGCCGAGCCGCGCGAAGCCGGCGTTCTCCAAGCCCGGGATCATGCGGAAGATACGCACCTGTTCGCCATGCTTCAGCTTGGTCTGGAAGCCGACCATGTTCCACAGCGTGCCCAGTGCATTGTCCTGGCGCAGCTGCACGACGGCGTAAGGCCGCACGCCGGTGCGCTTGTCGCATAGCCCGACCGGCTTCATAGGGCCGAAGCGCAACGTCTCCGCGCCGCGCGAGGCCATCACCTCGATCGGCAGGCAGCCCTCGAAATAAGGCGTGGTCTTTTCCCATTCCTTGAAATCGGTCTTGTCGCCGGCCAGCAGCGCCGTGATGAAGGCGCGATATTGGTCCTCATTCATCGGGCAATTGATGTAATCGGCGCCGTCGCCCTTGTCGTAGCGCGACTGCATCCAGCACACCGACATGTCGACCGACTCGCGGTGTACGACCGGCGCGATGGCGTCGAAGAAGGACAGGGCCTCCTCGCCGGTCAAAGCGCGAATGAAACTCGAGAGCGAAGGCGCGGTGAGCGGTCCGGTGGCGACGATCGTGGAGGCCCAATCGTGCGGCGGCACCTCGATTTCCTCACGGCGGATTTCCACGTTCGGATGCTCGGACAGCGCGTGGGTGATGGCAGCCGAAAAGCCGTGGCGATCCACCGCCAGCGCGCCGCCCGCCGGCAATTTGTGCGCGTCGGCGGCGCGTAGGATCAGCGAGCCAGAGCGACGCATCTCCTCGTGCAGCAGGCCGACGGCGTTGTTCTCCCAATCGTCGGAGCGCAGCGAATTGGAGCAGACCAGCTCGGCCAGGCCGTCGGTCTGGTGCGCGTCGGTGGGGCGCACCGGTCGCATTTCGTGCAGCACCACGCGCGCGCCAGCTTGGGCCGCCTGCCACGCCGCCTCGCTGCCGGCCAGCCCGCCGCCGATGACGTGAATCCTGTCGTTCAAGTCTGCTCCTTTGCCGAAATCCGGGGGACGGCGCCCATTCGTTTTCAAATTTTTCGAGGGGTATCCCCCCATCCGCATCACTTTTGCATTCCCTACAGGCACAAAACAGCATTTCCGCCGCGCGCGCGCGGATGAATGAGGGGCGGTGCGGGACGCCGGAGCGTCGCGCAGTGCACGATCCCGCCGCGCGAGCAGCGGGGAGGGTGGCTCGCTCCGCCCTCCCGCACGCGGCATTTCTTTTCGCGCCAGCCTTGCCGGACACCGCCGCCGGCCGAAGCCGGCAACAGAAGGCACGTTCCCTGCCGCCGGGTACGTTCCGCTCCGTCGAACTCGAGTCCGGCGCGTCCGGAAGGGGCACGTCGTCTCGGGCACCCCTTCGCCTCCGACGCAATACCGCCCCCAACTCACATTGAAGACGGTCGACAACGCCCCCTCACGCGCCGGGACATGGCTAATATGTACCAAAAAAGCCACAAATCAAGAGATACGCGACAATTTTACCACATCATCTTGATATCAAAGCATCAATATGATGATGTCTTGATGCTATGAATACCACGAGGACAACCGTCACCTTCGACCCCGATGTGGCCGTGCGCCTGAAGCGCCTGCGCAAGGAGCGTGACTTGGGCCTGAAGGAACTCGTCAACGAAGCGGTCCGCCAAGGCCTGGACGCGATGGAAGCGCCGCTGGAACCGCGCAAGAAGTTTGAGACGCGCGTGTTCGATCTGGGCGAACCGCTGATGAATCTCGATAACGTCGGCGAAGTTCTGGAGCTTCTCGACGAAGAGTATTTCAAGAAAAAACTGTCCTCCCCGTGATCCTGGTCGATGCAAACATCCTGATCTACGCAAGTTCCGCGCGATCTGCTCAACATGACGGCGCGCTGCGGTGGCTGAACGACCAATTGAACGGCACCGGGCGGGTGGGGATACCATGGGCGTCCGCCCTGGCGTTTATTCGCGTCACCACAAATCCACGCATCGTTCCAAACACGCTTTCCGCCATGACGGCGTGGAAGCAGGTTTGCGATTGGCTCTCCTGCCCGCCGGTTTGGATACCGCAACCAACAGAGCGGCATGCGGATGTGCTCGGTGAGTTGTTGGCGCTGTCCGGCATGGGCGGCGATCTTGTCATGGATGCTCATCTGGCTGCGCTGGCCATCGAGCACGGATTGACGCTGTGTTCCAATGACGGCGATTTCGCGCGGTTCAAGAAACTGCGGTGGGTGAATCCGCTGGAGTGACCGCCTCAAAAGGTCCGTAGCGCATTTCACGATCGTTCGTTGCCGTCCTGGCAGCCTGCTCGTGCATGTTGCCGACGTTCGTATCACCGCAGCCGTCGCATCCGGATCATTACGCCGCCGCAATGACATCGAATTCACCTTATCGATGGGCGAAAATTGCCTGGCGCTCATGAAACTCAGTCTGCGAGCACCTATATCGGGTTCTCCAGAGCACCAGAGCCTCCCTTATTCAGTCCTTCGAAGGGGAATCCTATTCTATGCACGATCTTGATAAAGCGCCGCCGCGAAACGGAGTGCGCCCGCCGTTCGAATGTATCGCCCTGCTTCTGCAGGGAGGCGGAGCGCTCGGCGCCTATCAGGCCGGCGTCTATCAGGGACTATCGGAGGCCAAGCTCCACCCGGACTGGGTCGCCGGAATCTCGATAGGAGCGGTCAACGCGGCCATCATCGCGGGCAATCCGCCGGAGGCCCGCGTGGACCAGTTAAGGGCCTTTTGGGAGCAGATCACCGGTTCGTCCCTCTCGGGCTGGTGGAACGGATTGGTTCCCCAGCTCACCAAAGATGCCGGCGCCCGAGGCGCGCTCAATCAGGTGAACGCGATGGCGACCGTTGCGACCGGGGTTCCCGGCTTCTTCTCTCCGCGCCTGCCGCCGCCATGGTTCCAAGCGCCGGGGTCGCCGGCGGCGACGAGCTATTACGACACCAGCCCGCTCAAGAAGACGCTTGAGCAACTGGTCGATTTCGATCGCATCAACGCCAAGGGCGTACGGCTCAGCGCCGGAGCCGTCAACATACGGACGGGGAATTTCGTCTATTTCGACAATACGACGCACAAGCTCAGGCCGGAACACATATTGGCCAGCGGTGCGCTGCCGCCCGGCCTTCCGGCGGTCGAAATCGACGGTGAACATTATTGGGACGGGGGGCTCGTCTCGAACACGCCGCTGCAATGGGTGCTGGAATACGGGCCGCGCCAGGATACGCTGGCCTTTCAGGTCGATCTTTGGAGCGCCGTCGGAAAATTTCCCCAAAACATGATCGATGTCGCGACGCGCCAGAAGGAAATCACCTTTTCCAGCCGCACGCGCGAAAACACCGACCAGTTCAAGAAGGCGCAGCACATCCGCCATGCGGTGGCCAAGATGCTCGCGGACCTCCCCGATGAGGTGAGGAAGAATCCGCAAGCGAAAGCCCTGCGCACCTTCGCCGACGACAAGGTCTACAGCATCGTGCATCTGATTTATCGGTCCAGGAGTTACGAGCACGATTCCAAGGACTACGAGTTTTCGCGCCTGAGCATGGAAGAACATTGGAAGGCCGGATACGAGGACACCATCGAGACGCTGCGCCATCCGGAGATCTTCCGCCGTCCGGCGGGCGTCGACGGGATCGCCACATTCGACTTCAATACCAGGACCCGTGCGAAAGTACCCACCGAAGGAAACCGCCATGAAGCAAAATGACGTCCGCGAACACGCGTTCGCGATGCCGCTGACAAGTCCGGCCTATCCTCCGGGTCCCTATCGCTTCATGCACCGCGAATTCATGGTGATTTCGTACCGCACCGATCCGGACAAGCTGAGAGCCGTTGTTCCCGAGCCTCTGGAGGTTACGGACCCCATCGTCAAATACGAATTCATCCGGATGCCGGACTCCACCGGCTTCGGCGACTACACCGAGAGCGGCCAGGTCATCCCGGTTTCGTTTGAAGGGCGCAAAGGCAGCTACACGCATTGCATGTTCCTGAACGACCATCCGCCGATCGCCGGCGGCCGCGAACTTTGGGGATTCCCCAAGAAGCTGGCGAGCCCGAAACTCCACGCCCAGATCGACACGCTGGTCGGCACGCTGGATTACGGTCCGGTGCGGGTGGCGACCGGCACGATGGGCTACAAGCACAAACAGGCCGACCTTGCCGCCATCAAGCAGTCCCTGGAGGCGCCGAACTTCCTGCTCAAGATCATTCCGCATGTCGACGGCACGCCGCGGATCTGCGAACTGGTCGAATACCATCTCACGGATATCAATCTGAGAGGCGCCTGGACCGGCCCGGCTGCGCTTTCGCTGGCGCCGCACGCGCTGGCACCCGTCGCCGAACTGCCGGTGCTGGAGGTCGTATCGGCGGTGCACATCGTTGCCGATCTGACGCTGGGGCTCGGCAAAGTCGTCCACGATTATCTGGCTTAAACGATCACCGACAACCGGAAGGAATGTACCATGCGCCTCAAGGACAAGATCGCCGTCGTGACGGGAGCGGCAAGCGGAATCGGCAAGGAGATCGCCTTCACCTTCGCACGCGAAGGGGCGAAAATCGTCATTGCCGATCTCAATCAGAAGGGCGCCGACGCGGCAGCCTCTGAGATTGCGAGCACGGGCGGCCGCGCCATCGGCGTGGCGATGGATGTCACCAATGAAGGGCAGGTCGAGGCGGGCATGGCCAAGGCGATCGCCGCATTCGGCGGGATCGACATCCTGGTCAGCAACGCCGGCATCCAGACCGTCGCACCCCTGGATCAGTTCGAGTTCGTCAAATGGAAGCAACTGCTGGCCATTCATCTCGACGGCGCATTCCTGACCACGCGCGCCGCGCTGCGCGAGATGTACAAGCAGGGTCGCGGCGGCAGCATCATCTATATGGGTTCGGTCCATTCGAAAGAGGCGTCCGTCCTGAAGGCCCCCTACGTCACCGCCAAGCACGGCCTGATCGGTCTTGCCGAGGTGGTCGCCAAGGAAGGCGCCAAGCACGGGGTGCGGGCGAACGTGATTTGTCCCGGGTTCGTGCGCACGCCGCTCGTCGAAAAGCAGATACCGGAACAGGCAAAAGCGCTGGGAATTTCCGAGGCCGACGTCATAAAAAACGTCATGCTGAAGGACACGGTCGACGGGGAATTCACCACGGTTCAGGATGTCGCGGAAACGGCGGTGTTTTTCGCGTCGTTCGGGTCGAACGCGCTGACCGGCCAATCGCTGGTCGTCAGTCACGGCTGGTTCATGCAGTAACTGTCCGCCGCGCCGATGAGGCCGCGCGCAAATCGGAGCGCCGCCTGTTCGGGCTGCGTCGCCAAGCGATGCGTCCGCGGCCACGAGGCGGTGGGGTATCCGCCGCCGTTTCAGGCCGGCGGCGCGGTCGGGTTGCGTTTTCAGAGCGGGCCCCTACGATCCGCAGCGCCCCCATTGTGAACACGCGATTGATCACGATTTCCAAAGCACGGTTGCTTGATCTTGCCGCCGCCTCTCCGCTGATTGTCTGGTACGCCTTCGCCATCGCCGGCCTGGCGATGCAGATCGGCGGGCAGATCGCGACGTCGACCGACCCGGCCCGGCTCGCGCTGTCGGCCGGCGCCACACTCGCGGCGGCCGCGTTCCTGGGCCTGCAGATCGTGCTGTTCGTCATCCGGCGATTGCCGGTCGGCAAGGCGGAGGGCTGGCGGCCGAGGATTTTGGCCATGTTCGGGGCCAATGCGGCGATCATCTTCCTGGCGCTGCCGCGCGTCGAACTTTCTCCGCTGCTGAACGTCGTTTCGTCCGTGCTAATCATCGGCGGCAGCGTCGGCGCCGTCATCGTCGCAAGCTGGCTCGGCCGCGCGTTCAGCGTGCTGCCGCAGGCGCGTTCACTGGTGACGGAGGGGCCGTATCGTTTCGTCCGTCATCCGCTTTATGTGGCGGAGCAGGTCGCGACCTTCGGGATCATGTGGCAGTTCCAGCAGCCATGGGCGCTGATGGTAGCGCTGCTCAGCCTTGCCGCGCAATTCCCGCGCATGCATTACGAGGAGCAGATTCTGGCGCAGACCTTTCCGCCCTATCGCGCCTATGCGGAGCGGACCGCCAGGCTCATTCCGGGCGTGTACTGAGGCTGTCGAACCGGACACCGTGTGATATCGTCCCTCAGGACATGGCAGCCGGGGGGTGAGCGGAATGGCCTTTTTCATCGCATCAAAATTATTCTGGCTGGTTTTCGCCCCGAGCCATTTTCTCGCGTTGCTGACGATCGTGGCCGCAATATTGCTGAATACCAGGTTCGATTATATCGGCCGGAAACTTGCCGTTGCCGCGGCCGTTCTTTTCATTGTCCTCGGCATTTTGCCGACGGGCGCTTGGCTGGCGCAGCCGCTTGAGGATCGGTTCACACGACCGGCGTGGCCGTCCCACGTCGACGGAATATTGGTCCTCGGCGGCGGTCTACACACGCAGATTCTGGTGGCCCGCCGTGCCCCCGCAACGGAACGCAGCGAAGCCCGGCTCGTTTCCGCTTACGAGCTGGCGAGGCGCTATCCGAACGCACGTGTTGTATTCTCCGGCGGCTCGGGCAGGATCGGCGGCGTCGGAGGTGTCGAGGCACAAGCCGCAAAATATATTTTCGGGCAAATGGGACTGGACCCAAGGCGCCTCACGCTGGAAGGCCGGTCGCGCAATACATGGGAAAATGTCCTTTTCTCCAAGAAGCTTGTGAAACCGCGTCCGGGGGACGTATGGGTTCTGGCGACGTCGGCGCTACAGATGCCGCGCGCGATGTACGTTGCCGAGCGCCTGCATTGGAAGATGATCGCCTGGCCGACCGACTACGAGACGGCCCGCAAACAGGCTCATGACTTCACCGACATCCCGGCGAACCTGCGACTGGCGGACGCCGCCTTTCATGAATGGATCGGCCTGCTCGCTTATCGCTGATCTCTGGTCTCCAGGCCGCGTTGAGCCAGGCCTTTACACCTTGATTGTCGCGTAGCGTGCGAACCACGGCGCGGATTGCTCGATCTGTGTCGCCAGCTTCAGCAGCGTGAGTTCGTCGCCGTAAGGCGCCACGAACTGCACGCCGATGGGAAGCCTGTCGTCGTTCCAGTGCAGGGGCAGATTGATCGCTGGCTGTCCGGTGACGTTCTGGATCGCGGTGTATGGCACGTAATCGATCAGCGGCGCGAAGGCCTTCTGCGGATCGCGCTCTTCCATGTCGAGCACGCCGAGCTTCACCGGCGGCGCGCCAAGCGTGGCGGTGAGCCACAGATCGTGGGTCTGATGGAATTTCGCCGCCGTGCGCGCAACCTGGTTGAGCATCATCTTGGCCTGCAGATAGTCACTCGCGCCGATTTTCTTGCCCTGTTCGTAGAGGCCGAGGGTGAGGCCTTCGAGATTGTTGAGCGAGGGCGTTTGCCCGGTCAGCCGGGCGATCAGATCGATGATCGACGCCAGGTTCGCGCACCAGATCGCCATGAAGGCGGGCACCAGCATGCCCTGGTCGAGAGCGGGGGAAGCTTCTTCCACCGTATGTCCGAGATCGGCGCAGAGCTTCGCCGTGCGCTCCACCGCGGCGACGCAATCGGGATGCAGCGCGCTGCCGTCGAGCTTTTTCCTGGCAAAGCCGATGCGCAGGCGCTTGGGCTTGTCTTTCGACGCCTGGAGATAGGACGCGGGGGGCGGCGGCGCACTGTAGGGATCGCCCGGTTCGTAACCCATAGCCGCGTCGAGCGCGGCGGCGGTGTCGCGTACGCTGCGCGAGACGACGAGCTCGATAGACAATCCATCCATGGCGTCGCCTGCGTCGGGCCCGCACGAGACGCGCCCGCGCGACGGCTTCAAGCCGACGAGGCCGCAGCACGACGCGGGAATGCGGATCGATCCGCCGCCGTCATTGGCGTGCGCCAGCGGCACGATGCCGGCGGCCACGGCCGCGGCCGAACCGCCCGACGAGCCGCCGGTCGAATGCGCGAGGTTCCACGGATTGTGCGCCGCGCCGTAGAGCTTGCCTTCCGTCGTCGGAACCAAGCCGAATTCCGGCACGTTGGTCTTGCCGAACGGCACGAAGCCCGCTTTGCGGAAACGCGCCATCAGATAGGAATCGTGCGTGGCGGGAAATGCCGGGAAGAAGCCCGCGCCCTGACGCGTCGGCGTGCCCGCGGCGTTCAGGAAAATGTCCTTCAACAGGAACGGCACGCCGGTGAACGGTCCCTTGGGCAGGGCGCCCTTCGCGACTTCCCAGGCGCGTTCGTAATCCTTGAAAACGACGGCGTTTAGGACCGGATTGAGCCGTTCGGCACGCGCAATTGCTTCTTCGAGAAGCTCGCTGGGCGTGATCGCCTTGCTGGCAACAAGCTCGGCAAGGCCAAGGCCGTCGGTGCGCCCATATTCGCTGAAGGACATGTTTTCCTCGCCTGTTTACCAAACTCTAGCCGTGGAATTGCGGATTGTCATCGGCCGGAAAGGCGAGCCGCGCAGGAGAAAAACACGCCGCATCGGCAACATCCGCCGCGGTCTCTCCTTAGACATACTCAAGACGAGAGCAAGCCGACCAATCGCAGGCGTGAGATTGTTGCGCGGCGGGGCGAAATCCTTGAGAAAAATTTGTCGCAATTCCGAATGAAGCGTAGACTACCGTTGGGTGAGGAACCGGGGTGGAACAATGAAAAAGATACCGTTGGAAGCGACGCTGGGCGGCGCCTATCGGTTTCTGTTCACGAAGATCATTTCGATTGTGGGAACCATATGGCTTCCACTGCTGCTGTTCGCCGGTCTGGCGGCGGGTCTTGTGTGCCTCGTCGTGCCGCACGAGTGGCTGGCCGGAAACTGGCAGGCGCTCGATCTCAACCATTTCGAGCCCGAGCAGTTTCCGTGGGAGAAGCTGCTGCCCTTCCTCTATGTATGGCCCGTGATTGTCGTCTCCGTGCTGATCCTGGTGGCGATGATCATGGTCGGCCTGATGCGCCATGCCCTGGACCCGAGGAAGAAGATGACTCTCATCTTCTTCTCGCTTGGCGTGCCGGTGTGGCGGATGCTGGGGGCGTTCCTGTTGTCCGGCATCTTGGTCGCGATTGCGGCCCTTGTCGCGAGTCTGGTGGTGCAGCTGATCATTCATTTTGCGGTGTCGATGGCGCCGCCACCGGCAGCGGAAGCGTCCGGGATCGTGCTGAACATCCTGGTGGCCCTTTTCATGCTCTATGTGTCCTGCCGGCTGTTCTTCTTCCTGCCCGCCGTCGTGGTGGCGGAAAACCGCATCGGCATCGGCCGGTCCTGGGAACTGGGCGGCGGCAATGTCTGGCGGATATTCTTCGTGTTCCTGCTGATCGTGGTCCCGGTCGCCTTCGTCGCGGGCGTCGTCCTGGAGATATCCGTCCTGCCGGTGGTGGTCGCCGAAGCGATGAAGATGCCGCACGACCCGCAGATCGCCGACGCCTTCGCGTTCCTTCGCGCCCTGATACCGCTGTTGTGGGTGGTCGTGCCGACGATCATCGTCGCGCGCCTCGTGGGGCTCAGCTTGCTGGCGGGCGCTGCGGGAACCGCCTATAACGCCATCACCGCGCCCGCCGCAGGAGCCGCGCCCTCTGCAGGGGCCGCGCCGTCCGTCGGCGCGCCGCCGGCGGAAGAGGCGACGAGCATATGACAAACAAGATACCGGTTCTCCAGACCATCAAGGAATCCTACCGATTCACCTTTGGCGGTCTGGGGACCGTGATCGGACTGATCTGGCTGCCGATCATCATCATGACGGTTGGCGGCTATTTCGCCATGGTGCCGTATATCTCCGGCATGGCCGCCGTGTTCGACAGCGGCGACATGAGCCAGGCCGGGCCCTGGCTGGTGAGCATCTACGGCTTCGAACTGCTCGGCATCGTGCTGGTGGCAGTGGTCGCGGTGGCGATCACGCGTGAAATCCTCAACCCGCTGAAACGTCCGGTGTTCCTACGATTCGGCCTCGGGCTGACGGAGCTGCGGGTGGTCGGCGGCTATTTCGGTCTGGTCGTGCTGATGATGGTGTTCTTCGTCTTCATGCTGCTGCTCGGCGTGGTCGCGGGCTTCGCTATCAAGGCGTTGCTTTCCGCCATCGGGCAGGCGGCGGCCGGAATGCCGGCCACGAAAGCGGTGCTGGGCGGCGTGATGGGGCTCCTCGGGCTCATCGCCGGCCTGGCGCTGATCTACATTTTCGTGCGCCTCAGCTTCCTCATGGCGCCCGCGGCCGTTATCGACGGCGGCTTCGGCATCGAGCAGAGCTGGAAGCTCACCAAAGGCAATTTCTGGCGCATCGTTGCGATCGGGCTGGCGACCGTGGTTCCGATCATTCTGGTGGCCGCGATCGCACAGGTCGCGATTGTGGGAACGGGCATGTTCAATCCGCATTTCGAGGCGGTGAAGGATCCCGCGGCACACATGCGCTATTCCGCCGAGAACATGCGGCAACTGGCGGCGCATCTGCCGATGCTGATGGGGTTGAGCTTCCTGCTGGCGCCGTTCAGCTACGGGCTGAGCTTCGCGCCGGCGGCGTTCGCCTATCGCGCGTTGACGGCCAAGGCCCCGGTGCTGCTCAATCAACCTTGAACAGCGCGTCGTTCTTCGGTCCGTCCACAATCAGGGCGCCTTCCAGGCCACGCTCGACGCGCACGATGGCGTGATCGACGAGCAGGTATTTGCCCGGCACCTGCGTCTTGAATTCGACGATGGTGGTGCCGCCCGGCGGTACGGTGATCGTCTGCACGCCGCGCAGCGGGGGCGACTCCAGCGAGCCGTATTCGTAGGCCTTGTCGAATATCTGGCCGATGACATGGAAGGACGAGGCCTTATTGGGGCCGGCGTCGCCGAAGAAGATGCGTACCGTCTCGCCGACCTTGGACCTCAGCGGCCTCTGGTCGGTCAAGGCGCCGACCGCGCCGTTGAAGACGTAATACTCGGGCGTCTCCGCCAGGAGCTTGTCGTAGGAATCGCCGAGCAGGCCCTGGGTGCCGTAGGGCTTGTCGGTGTAGATTTCGCCCTGCATCACATAGAACTCGCGGTCGACCTTGGGCAAACCACCGGCCGGCTCGACGAGGATCATGCCGTACATGCCGTTGGCGATATGTTCGGCGTGGGGCATCGTCGCGCAGTGATAGACGAAGAGGCCTGGCGTGGTCGCCTTAAAGGTGAAGCTTTTGGTTTCGCCAGGGCCGGCCATGGTGGCCTGTCCGCCACCGCCAGGGCCGAGCACGGCGTGAAAGTCGACGTTGTGCATCATCATGTCCGCGGCGTCGTTGGTCAGATGCACAGTGACAATGTCGCCGACGCGCACGCGCACGAAGGGGCCGGGAACCTTGCCGTTGAAGGTCCAGTAGTGGAAGGTTGTGCCAGAGGCCAGCGTGCCGGTGACCTCCTCCGTATGCAGATTGACGGTGACGCGCCGCGGCCCGCGGGCGCCGACGGGCGGCGGCAGGTCGGTGGGATCGCGCACGATGTCAACCAGGGTACCGGCCTTGGGCAGCGGCGTCGCTGCGGTGCCGGACAGCGGCGGGGCGGCGTAGTCGGCGTGGGCATCAGCCGGCGTCGCCGTGGCGGCAATGGCTTCAGTGACGAATTGCGGCGCAGGGCGGGTGACGATCCATGTCGCGGTCGCGAGGCCGGCGACCACCGCCGCCGCCATCAACACCGCCCGATCGTTCTTATCGCGTGGAAACATGTTCGGTCTCCTGTTCGGACGCGTGAGGCGCCCACAAATTGGTGAGAACATGAAAGAGGTATATAAAATACCTAATTTTGAACATTGGGCAGGATGTCCTGCGCCCAGACGCCGCAAGGCGGACCACATGCCGCCCGCGGGACGGCGCCTTCTCTCTGGCCTTTATTGTCCAAAGCCGTTGAGCGGCCACGCAAAAACGGGCACTGTGACACCGGTTACTGAAATCAAGAACGAACGGATTCGAGGAATGAAACGGAATCTTCTCAACGTCGTCATCGGAAGCCTGCTGGTGATGGTTGCCGGACAGGCGCGTGCGGCCCACCAGATCGTCTGGAAGTTCGATCGCCTCCACGACATCGGCGGCGTCGCCACGCATGTCGAGGGGCATCCGCAGATCATTTCCACGCCCGCCGGCAAGGCGGTGGCGTTCAACGGCGTGGACGACGCGCTGTTCATTGACCAACATCCTCTGGCCGGCGCCAAGACCTTCACCGAGGAAGCGATCATCCGGCCCGACGGCGGTGCCTTCGAGCAGCGCTGGATGCATCTAGCCGAGATCGATCCGACGACGGGCAAGGATTCCGGAACCCGCTTCCTGTTCGAGATCCGCGTGATGAACGACCGGTGGTATCTCGATGCCTTCACCACAGGTCCCGGCTACAACAAGACCCTGGCCGTGCCGGAAAAGACCTTTCCGGTCGGCCCATGGTATGCGGTGGAGCAGACCTATGACGGCAAGATGTACCGCAGCTATGTGAACGGCGTGCTGCAGGCCGAGGCGCCTATCGACTTCAAGCCGCAAGGCCCGGGCCACGCCTCCGTCGGTGTGCGGATCAACCACGTGAACTATTTCCACGGTGCGATCCTGGAGGCCCGTTTCACACCGCGTGCGCTGACGCCGAAGCAGTTCCTGAAGGTACCGGCAAGCCTCACCGACGCGAAATAGGAGGTTTCCGGCCACTCTCCGGCTTGCGGGAACGTGTCACAGCCGGGCAGGCTAGGGCGTTGTGGCGGCGTTGCGCTGGTCGCGCGCAAACTCCCGTCTGTTCGATTCGTTCATGCGCGGAGGCACCCCAGTGGACCCGATCATCTGGAAGTTCGACCGTCTCGATGCCGTCGGCGGCATCCCGACACATGTGGAGGGCCATCCGCAGCTCATCGCCACGCTGGCCGGAAGAGCGGTGGCGTTCAACGGTGTGGACGACGCGCTGATCATCGATCAGCACCCGCTGGCAGGCGCGGCGACCTTCACGATGGAAGCGATTTTCCGGCCCGATGGCGGCGCCTTCGAGCAGCGCTGGCTGCATCTGGCGGAATTCGATCCTGCGTCCAACGACGCGCAGAGCCCGCGGACCCTGTTCGAGATCCGCGTGGTGGAAGACAAATGGTATCTCGACGCCTTCACCACCGGTCCGGGCTACAATCAGGCGCTGGTCGTTCCGGAAAAGACTTTTCCGGTCGGGCGGTGGTATCGCGTCCAGCAGACGTTCGACGGCAAGATCTATCGCGCTTATGTGGACGGCATGCTGCAGGCGGAAGCGCCGCTCGATTTCAAGCCGCATGGGGCGGGGCGGTCGTCCATCGGCATGCGGATCAACCGGGTGAGCTACTTCAAGGGCGCGATTCTGGAAGCCCGGTTCACACCGCTGGCGCTGAAGGTGGAGGAGTTTCTGCCGCGGCCAAAAGGGCTGTAGGAACGTAATGATGCGGAAGATCGACATCAGGAAGCGTGCATTGCTCCTGGACGACTATTTCAAAGTCGAAGAGGCTTATGTTTCCTACGAAAAATTCGACGGAACGATGAGCCGACCGGTTCGGCGTCTGGATTTTGTGCGTGGCGACGCGGTTGCGGGAATTCTCTTCAACAAGCAGCGGCAGCGCGTGATCCTTGTCAGCCAGTTTCGTTATGCCACGCTTTCACGCGGAACCGGTTGGACGACGGAAGCCGTCGCCGGATTGGTCGATCCGGGCGAAACCCCGGAAGAGGCGGTGAAGCGGGAAATCCTGGAGGAGGCGGGTTACGAGGTGGAGACGCTGGAGCGGATTTCCTGCTTCTATCCGACGCCGGGTGTTACTTCCGAGCGGATCATCCTCTACTACGCCGAAACGCGCGGTGACGGACCGGTCGCCAAAGGGGGCGGGCTCGCACACGAGAACGAAGACATCCAGGTTCTCGACTTGCCGCTCGACGAGGCGTTCGCACAGCTCGACCGTGGCGATATCGTGGACGCCAAGACGATTATCGGGCTGATGTGGCTGCGGGAGCAAACCACACAGGGGCGGATCGAATAGACCGCCAGCGCCACCATCCAGCAGCGCCGCCGCAGGCTTAACCCGTCTGCGGCGTTCCCGTCCGTGGGACGTCACGACTTGCGCATGCGTCCCGCGCTCAGGTCTTTGATCGCTTTCTCGGCGAGCTTGTCGAGTTTTCCATTCGTGGACTTGTGCTTTGATGTCGGAAAGAAGAACGCGGCGTCGTACTCGACAAACCAGCTGCGAAAATTGGCGAGTTCGTCTTGCGACAAGTTCTCCACTACCCTTCTGAGGTCATCAACGGTCTTCATGAACAATTCCTTGTGTGATGCCGACGGTGCGACGACGGCCTCAGCTTACCCAGTCGTGTTCATCCCGCGGAAGAGGCCATGTTCTTCGGTGTGCAGTTCTTAAGACGCGGTCTCAGGATTGTGTATTCGCTTGGGGTGACAACATCAGCGGCGCGCTGCGGAAGGCGCTGCACTCCACCTTGCCGTAAATCGTCGCGGCAGTGGGCAAGAGTAATGTCGTGGAATTGAAACGAGTCACTTTCTAATTCACGCTATCCGCCACGACGGGGCATGCGTCGCTACGACGAGGCAAATAAAGCGGATAGGGGCCTCTATCTGGTTTCACCGGGACGGCCAACTTTTGCAGATCACGACAAGCCGAGTGGTATGGCGCCGAATCCTATTCGGCTGCTTTCATTTTTTTCGACGAGGCCGTGATTTTGCCTGGAGCGACGCCTTTCAGCAGTGGTTTGAGGTACTGACCGGTATAGGAGCGCGCCACCTTCGCCACTTCTTCCGGCGTGCCTTGGGCGACGATCTCGCCGCCGCCGTCGCCGCCTTCGGGGCCGAGGTCCACGATCCAGTCCGCCGTCTTGATGACTTCCAGATTGTGCTCGATCACCACCACGGTGTTGCCGTTGTCGACCAGCTCGTGCAGCACCTCGAGCAGCTTCTTCACATCGTGGAAGTGCAGGCCGGTGGTCGGCTCGTCCAGAATGTAAAGCGTGCGCCCAGTGGCCCGGCGCGACAATTCCTTCGACAGCTTGACGCGCTGCGCTTCGCCGCCGGAGAGCGTGGTCGCCTGCTGGCCGATGCTGATGTAACCGAGGCCGACGCGTGTGAGCGTGTCGAGCTTCTCGCGTATGGAAGGGACGGCCTTGAACAGTTCGGCGCCGGCTTCCACAGTCATGTCGAGCACGTCGGCGATGGAGTTGTCGCGGAATTTCACTTCCAGCGTTTCGCGGTTGTAGCGCTTGCCCTGGCAGACGTCGCATTGCACGTAGACGTCGGGCAGGAAGTGCATCTCGATCTGGATCATGCCGTCGCCCTGACAGGCTTCGCAGCGGCCGCCCTTGACGTTGAAGGAGAAGCGCCCCGGCGCATAGCCGCGCGCCTTGGATTCCGGCAGCTCGGTGAACCAGTCGCGGATCGGCGTGAAGGCGCCGGTGTAAGTCGCGGGGTTCGACCGCGGCGTGCGGCCGATCGGCGACTGATCGATGTCGATCACTTTGTCGAGAAATTCCAGCCCCTCGATCTTGTCGTATGGCGAGGGATGATCGCGGCCCTGATGGAGTTTGCGCGACGCGGCCTTGTACAGCGTCTCGATCACCAGCGTGGATTTGCCGCCGCCCGACACGCCCGTGATGCAGGTCAGCGTGCCGAGCGGAATCTCGGCGGTAACGTTCTTCAGGTTGTTGCCTTTGGCGCCAACGACCTTAAGCCAGCGATTGTGGGTCGCCTTGCGGCGCTTGGCGGGGACCGGAATCTGCTCCAGGCCGACGAGATATTTGCCCGTCAGGCTGTTGGGATTGCGCATGATGTCGTCTGGCGTGCCTTCGGCGATGATGTGTCCGCCATGGATGCCTGCGCCGGGTCCCATGTCGATCACATGATCGGCGGTGCGGATGGCTTCCTCGTCATGTTCGACCACGATCACGGTGTTGCCGAGATCACGCAGGCCCTGCAGCGATTCCAGCAGCTTGATATTGTCGCGCTGGTGCAGGCCGATGGACGGCTCGTCGAGCACGTACAGCACACCAGTGAGGCCGGAGCCGATCTGCGAGGCGAGGCGGATGCGCTGGCTCTCGCCGCCCGACAACGTGCCGGAGGAGCGGGCCAGCGTGAGGTATTCCAAGCCGACATTGTTGAGGAATTTCAGGCGGGCGCGGATTTCCTTGAGGATGCGCGCGGCGATTTCCTTCTGTTGCTTGGTCAGGTCCTTGTCGAGGTCGCGGAACCAGGTATCGACCAGCTTGATCGATTGCCCGCAGACCTCGCCAATGTGAAGCCTGGCGATCTTCACCGCCAGCGCCTCCGGCTTCAGGCGATAGCCTTTGCAGACGTCGCAGGGGCTGGTGTCCTGGTAGCGTTCGAGGTCCTCGCGGATCCAGGCGGAGTCCGTCTCCTTGTAGCGGCGCTGCATGTTGGGGATGACACCTTCGAAGGTCTTCTTCGTCTCGTAGCGGCGCATGCCGTCGTCGTAGATGAATTTGATCTCGTCCTCGCCGGAGCCGTTGAGGATGACGTCCTTCACCTTCTTGGGCAGGTCTTCCCAGGGTTCGTTGAGCGAGAATTTGTAATGGCGGCCGAGCGCCTCCAGCGTCTGCAGATAGAAGGGCGAGGAGGATTTGCTCCAAGGTGCGATCGCGCCGTTCTTCAAGGTCACACTCTCGTCGGGCACCACCAGCGCCGGATCGAAATAGAGCTGGGTGCCCAGGCCGTCGCAGGCTGGGCAGGCGCCATGCGGATTGTTGAAGGAGAACAGCCGCGGCTCGATCTCCGGAATGGTGAAGCCGGACACCGGGCAGGCGAATTTCGAGGACATCAGAAGCTGGCGCGGCTTGCCGTCCTTGTCCTTCTCGTCGGCGAATTCGGCGATGAGCAAGCCTTCGGCGAGGTTGAGCGCGGTCTCGATGGAATCCGGCAGGCGATTGCCGATGTCGGGCTTCACCGCGATGCGGTCCACCACCACTTCGATGTCGTGCTTCAGCTTCTTGTCGAGCACGGGTGTCGATGCAATCTCGTAGTACTTGCCGTCCACCTTGACGCGCTGGAAGCCTTTCTTCTGCAACTCCGCGAGTTCCTTGCGGTACTCGCCCTTGCGACCACGCACGATGGGGGCGTTGAGGTACAGCCTTGTGCCTTCGGGCAGCGCCAGGACGCGGTCGGCCATCTGGCTGACGGTCTGGCTTTCGATCGGCAGGCCGGTGGCGGGCGAATAGGGTACGCCGACGCGCGCGAAGAGCAGGCGCAGATAGTCGTAGATCTCCGTCACCGTGCCGACGGTGGAACGCGGATTCTTCGACGTGGTCTTCTGCTCGATGGCGATGGCCGGCGACAAGCCCTCGATGTGGTCGACATCCGGCTTCTGCATCAGTTCCAGGAACTGGCGGGCATAGGCCGACAGGGATTCCACATAGCGGCGCTGGCCCTCGGCATAGATCGTGTCGAAGGCAAGCGAGGATTTGCCCGAGCCGGACAGTCCGGTCATCACCGTCAGCTTGTCGCGCGGAATATCGACGTCGACATTCTTCAAATTGTGCTGGCGGGCGCCGCGAATGGAGATGTTCTTCAGCATAGTCTTTCGATCTGAACCTGGTTCGGCCAAACGCGCACTCTGTCTTGCCGGCTTCTTCACCACAACGGCCGAATCTAACGATCCAGCAGAGAGCTTGCGGCCGAACTCATATAGTCATCCGCGCGCTGCAAAGAACGCAAAATCGCGCGGCCACGATGTCCGACGCCCGGTCCTCAAACCGACGGACTCGAAGGAATGGAACATAACAAGAACAAGTTTGGCATGCAACGCCTTAGCGGGCGCACCGTTTCTCGCGACATAATGGCTGCTATAAGAAGGGCCTTGGGGACAGCATGAACGCCGCCGAAGCAGTGCCGTTCGAACGAACGAAGGCCTATGACCTGCTGATGGGCTTGCCGCTCGGGGCGTGGTTCGGCTGGGGCGTTTGGCGCGAGGCGCCGCCCGTTGTCGCGCATCTCAATGCCATCGCGAACGGGACGGAGAACTTCCTGGGCTTCTTGCAGTTCATCGCCCTCGTGGCATCGGTCGTTTTCAGCCTGATCTTGATCGCCTTACTTTTCGTCAGGACTGTGCCGCGCGCCAAGGCACAGGGCATTGTGCCGCGCCTTGCGGCTGTGCTTGGAACATTTCTGGGCACCGCTTTTCTCCTGTTGCCAGCGCATCAATTGCCGGTCTGGCTGCAGGCGCTCGCCGACGCGATGATCATCGCGGGCACTGTGTCGTGCATCCTGGTCATTCTTCGCCTGGGAAAAGCTTTTGCCATCATGCCGGAGGCGCGCGAGTTGGTAACAAGTGGGCCCTATGCCATCGTGCGCCATCCGCTCTACGTCGCCGAGGAACTGGGAGTCTGGGGCATGGTTATTCAGTTTGCCGGGCCCCTCGCATTTGCCCTGCTGCTCGGGCGTTTGACGTTGCAAATCACGCGCACGGTCTTCGAAGAGCGTGTCCTTGCCGCCACATTTCCCCAATACGAAGAATACCGGGCGCGAACATGGCGGTTCATTCCCGGCCTGATCTAAACCGGCATCGACGATCTTGGGGATTGACTCGGCCGGCCATGAACATAATAAGAACGAACAGTCTCTTCGATTCGCACGGACGGCATTGCCAGCTATAAGGTGCGCGTTCCAACGCGCGGGAAGGATCGAACATGGCGGGAAGCGTCAACAAGGTGATTTTGGTCGGCAATCTGGGCAAAGATCCGGAATCGCGGCGCATGACGTCCGGCGATCTGGTGGTGAATCTTTCCGTGGCGACGTCGGAAACCTGGAAGGACAAGACCTCAGGTGAGCGCAAGGAAAAGACCGAGTGGCACCGCGTCACGATCTGGAACGAAAACCTGGCCAAGGTCGCCGAGCAGTATCTGCGCAAGGGCTCTAAAGTGTACCTGGAAGGGGCACTCCAGACCCGCAAATATACCGACAAGGACGGGCAGGAGAAATATTCCACCGAAGTCGTGCTGAATCGCTTCCGGGGCGAATTGGTGATGCTGGACGCCAAGGGCGAGGGGGGCGGGGGCGCGCGCATCTCCACGGGCGGCAGCGACGCGCCGGCCAGCTTCGAGCGCGGCGAGATGGACGACGAAATCCCGTTCTGACGGAAGGACCTATGCGTCGGCTGTGTGTCGTAGTGTTGGCGTTGGTATTGGCCGGATGCATGCAGCCGTCCGGCGAGCCCGCCAAGGGGTTCATCAGTCCAAAGATCGGGCAGGTCTATATCCCGCTCGAAGGCAGCGCCTATCTGGTGCTGGAAGGCGATGCGGCCGCGGTTTCGCTTGGCAACAATATCGCCGTCACCAATGCCCACAACGCCAATCTGCTCGACACCGATATGGTGATCGGCCGGTCGACCAATTACGACCTGCTATTCTTCCACACGCCAAAGGCGACGACCGAGTTGCCCGAGGCGCCGCCGCGCGTCGGCGAACGGGTAGTCGCCTACGGCCAAGCCGGAGGTGGGGCCCTGCGCAAGGCGGAAGGCGTGGTCACCGAGCTGAACGCCCCCGTCAAGGCGATGTGCGCCAAGTGCGAGGTACAGTCCGCCTTCACCTTCAAGGGTGACGCGGGGCCGGGCTTCAGCGGCGGCCCGGTGGTCGACGCCGCCGATGGCCATCTGGTCGGGATCATCTTCGGCTATGTCGACGAGCCCGGCGGACCGGCCAATCGCCTGATTTATGCCTACACCATGTCCCGCGTGGCGACAGAGTTGGACGACGTCCAGCGCAGGCTCCCGGAAGATGTGGATTAGGGGACTGGAAGGGGCCGGATCGTAGCCTAGGTGAGGGCCAAAACCCGGCCTTTCCCGCCCCGTTTCCGGGGTATCTTTCGCTAGCCGAATCGATTGCCGAAATGCTAGGTAACCGGGCCGTTTTCCCCTGTTCCGGACGGCCCTAGCAAGGACCTGGATTTGAGCGATACCACTTCGCCTGCGCCGCCGCCTTCGGGCTCCAGCGTCAATCCGATTGCCATAGAGGACGAGCTCAAGCGCTCCTACCTCGACTACGCGATGAGCGTGATCGTTTCGCGCGCTCTGCCCGACGCGCGCGATGGGCTGAAGCCGGTGCACCGGCGCATTCTCTTTTCGATGCACGAAAACGGCTACGACTGGAACAAGGCCTATCGTAAATCCGCTCGTGTGGTCGGCGACGTCATCGGTAAATATCATCCGCACGGCGACCAATCGATCTACGACGCGTTGGTGCGCATGGCGCAGGATTTCTCGATGCGCGCGCCGCTCATCGACGGGCAGGGCAATTTCGGATCGGTCGACGGCGATCCGCCAGCGGCTATGCGCTATACCGAGGTGCGCCGCGCCAAGATCGCCCATGCGCTGATCGAGGATATCGACAAGGATACCGTCGAGTTCCAGGACAATTACGACGGTTCGGAAAAAGAGCCGATCGTCCTGCCCTCGCGCTTCCCCAATCTGCTGGTCAACGGCGCATCGGGCATCGCGGTGGGCATGGCGACGAACGTGCCGCCGCACAATCTGGGCGAGGTGATCGACGCCTGCCTGGCGTATATCGACGATCCGTCGATCAACATGGAACGGCTGACCGAGATCGTGCCGGGGCCGGATTTTCCGACCGGTGCGCTGATCATCGGCAAGCAGGCCGCGCGGGCCGCACTGGCGCGCGGACGCGGCTCGATCCTGATGCGGGCGCGCTGTCATGTGGAGGAAATCCGCAAGGACCGTGAAGCGATCATCGTCACCGAGATACCCTATCAGGTGAACAAGGCACGGATGCAGGAGCGGATTGCCGAGCTGGTGCGCGACAAGCGCATCGAAGGCATCTCGGACATTCGCGACGAAAGCGACCGCCACGGCATGCGCGTGGTGATCGAGCTGCGCCGCGACGCCTCATCTGAGGTAGTGCTGAACCAGCTCTACCGTTTCTCGGAACTGCAGACGAGCTTCGGCGTCAACATGCTGGCGCTCACCGACGGCCGGCCGCTGCTGATGAACCTGAAGGAGCTGATCGCCAGCTTCGTCCTGTTCCGTGAGGAAGTAGTCACCCGGCGCACGCGCTTCGAGCTGGCCAAGGCGCGCGACCGCGCCCATATCTTGGCGGGCCTAGCAGTTGCGGTCGCCAACATCGACGAAGTGATCGCCTTGATCCGCGCCGCACCGGATGCCAATACGGCGCGCGAGCAGTTGATGGCGCGTGTCTGGCCGGCCAAGGATGTGGGGCCGCTGGTCGCGCTGATCGCTGATCCGCGCAATTCCATCGCCGAGGACGGCACGATCAGGCTTTCCGAGGAACAAGCCAAGGCGATCCTCGACCTGCGCCTGCAGCGTCTGACAGCGCTCGGCCGCGACGAAATCGGTGACGAGGTAAGGAAGCTCGGCGAGGCGATCAAGGATTACCTCGATATCCTGCGCTCGCGCCCGCGCGTGCTCAGCATCATCAAGGGCGAACTCGAAACAGTGAAATCGGAATTCGCCACGCCGCGCCTGACCGAACTGGTCGATGCCGACGTCGAGATCGAGGACGAGGCGCTGATCGAACGCGAGGACGTGGCGATCACCGTCACCCATGCGGGCTACATCAAGCGCACGCCACTAGCGGAGTACCGCGTGCAGGGCCGCGGCGGCAAAGGCCGCACCGGGATGGTCACGCGCGAAGAGGACTTCGTCACCAACCTCTTCGTGGCCTCCACCCACGCGCCGCTGGTGTTCTTCTCGTCCACCGGCATGGCCTACAAGCTGAAGGTCTGGCGGCTGCCCGAGGCGCGCATCGCGGGCAAGGGCAAGGCGATGGTGAACCTGTTGCCGCTGGCCGAAGGCGAGCGCATCGCCACCATCCTGCCTCTGCCGGAAGACGAGACGCAATGGGAGAACCTCAACGTCGTCTTCGCGACCAAGTCCGGCGACGTGCGGCGCAACGAACTGTCCGACTTCGTCAACATCAACAAGAGCGGCAAGATCGCGATGAAGCTGGCGCCCGGCGACGGGATCGTCGGGGTCCAGACCTGCGCTGACCAAGACGACGTGCTGTTGACGACCAAGCTCGGCAAATGCATCCGTTTCGCGCTGACCGACGTGCGCGTGTTCAAGGGGCGCGATTCGACCGGCGTTCGCGGCGTCAAGCTGGCGCCGGGCGACGAGGTGGTGAGCCTTTCTCTGCTGCATCATTCCGACGCGACGACGGCGGAGGCGCGCGCCTATCTGAAGCAGGCCGGCGCCGCGCGCCGTGCCGCCACCGGCGAGGAGGAAGTCCCCGTCGAGGAGGTGGAAGAGATCGAGGAGAACGGCGAGGAAGCCATGCTGACGCAGGAGCGCTATGCGACGCTGGGCGCCCGCGAGCAATTCATCCTGACGGTTTCGGAGAACGGTTTCGGCAAGCGCAGCAGTTCCTACGAGTACCGCGTTACCGGCCGCGGCGGCTCGGGGATCGTCGCCATGGGGATGGGCAAGAAGAACAGTGCCATCATCGCCGCTTTCCCGGTCGAGGAATCCGACGATCTGATGCTGATCGGCAATGCCGGCCAGACGATCCGCGTGCCGGTCGGCGGCATCAGCGTGCAGGGCCGTTCGGCGCAGGGCGTGGTGGTCTTCCGGCTGGAAGAAGCGGAGCGCGTGGTGTCCGTGGAACGCATTGCGGATGTTTCGGAAGAAGGCGGCTGATGGCAAAAAGGCGCGTGGCCCTTTATCCGGGCACCTTCGATCCCCTGACGCTCGGTCATCTCGACATCATCGAGCGGGCGGTGAAATTGGTCGACCATCTGGTGATTGGCGTGGCGACCAATCCTTCGAAATCGCCGCTGTTCACGCTGAAGGAGCGCGTGGCGATGATCCGCCACGAGACCGAGCCGCTGGCCGGCAACGGGCGCGCGACGATCGCCGTGCAGACCTTCGATCATCTGCTGATCGAATTCGCCGACAAGGTCGGGGCGGGGATGATTGTCCGCGGCCTGCGCGCGGTCTCCGATTTCGAGTACGAGTTCCAGATGGTGGGCATGAACCAGCGGCTCAATGCAGAGATCGAGACTGTGTTCCTGATGGCCGATCCGCGCCACCAGGCCATCGCCTCGCGGCTGGTCAAGGAGATCGCCATGCTGGGCGGCGACGTGTCGTCGTTCACCAGCCCGCACGTCGCCGAATTGCTAGTCAAGCGCTGCAAAAAATTGGGGAAGAAGAAATGAGCCGCGATCCTAACAACACGTTGATCCTAGAGCTGAAGACCGGAGCGGTGGCCATCGCGCTGCGGCCCGACCTCGCTCCCAAGCATGTCGAGCGCATCAAGACGCTGGCGGCGCAAGGCTTCTACGACGGGGTGGTGTTCCACCGCGTCATTCCCGGCTTCATGGCACAGACCGGCGATCCGACGGGCACCGGCTCGGGCGGTTCCGATCTGCCGGATCTCAAGGCCGAGTTCTCCGCCGAGAAGCACGGGCGCGGAACCGTGTCGATGGCACGTTCCTCAAGTCCCAACAGCGCCAACAGCCAGTTCTTCATCTGTTTTGAGGACGCGCCATGGCTCGACCGCCAATACACCGTGTGGGGGCAGGTGGTGGAAGGCATGGAGCATATCGACGCCATCAAGAAGGGCGGCGAGCACAACAACGGTGCGATCTCCGGCACCCCGGACAAGATTTTGAAGATGCGCCTGGAGGCCGACGCGACCCCCTAGCGGCACGTGGGCGTGAAGCCCGTTACAGGATGCCCATGACCAATGGCCTAAACCGTGTTGCTGTGCTCGAAGCGGCGTTGCGGCAGGTTTGTGAGCGTCTGGAAGCCGAGCCAAATTCCATCGACGCGCTTTTTGGAAAAGCGCAACTGCTGGCTCTTCTGGGACAGGACGAGGAGGCCAAGGCGGCCTTTCTGTCCGTCCTGCGGCTTGAGCCGACCCATCTGGGAGCGCTGACCGATCTTGGCGGATTGTCCTTGGCCACCGGTTATCGCTCTGCGGCGCTGACCCTTTATTGCCAGGCCGCCGAATGTCATCCGCAGAGCCCGACAGCCCTCGTCAATCTGGCCAATCTGCAGTCGGAGGAAGGTAACCTGTCCGAGGCGCGGCAAAACTACGAGGCCGCGCTCAAGCTCGATCCGGACCTCGCCTTCGCCCATCAGGGGCTGGCGGCGGCGCTGACGAAACTCGGCGAGCATGAAATCGCCGAGGGGCATCGGAGAAAGGGCTATGCGCGTCACAGCATTGTCACGCGTCCGTTTCGCGGCGATACCGACCCGGTTTCCGTATTGCTGATCGTCTCCGTGCTGGGCGGAAACATTCCGGCGGAGCTCCTGCTCGACGAGCACGTGTTCGCGGTGTCGGCGCTTTACGCGGAATATCACGACCCGGCGCTGCCCTTGCCGCCGCACGATGTCGTGTTCAACGCCGTCGGCGATGCCGACCTGTGCACGCGCGCCTTGATCGAGATTCCGCGCATCCTAGCGCGAACCAAGGCGCCGGCGATCAACCCGCCCGAGCGAATTCTGCCGACGGGACGCAGCGCCAATGCACAGCGGATGGCGGAGATCGAAGGCGTCATTGTTCCGCGCACGATTTTGTTTCCGCGCGCGGTGCTTGCGCGGCCGGACGCGGTGGAGCGCCTTCACGAGCAAGGCTTCGATTTCCCGTTGCTCCTGCGTTCGCCGGGGTTCCACACGGGCCAGAATTTTGTGCGTGTCGAAAATCCCGACGAATTTACAGCCGCGGTTTCACGGCTGCCTGGTGATCATCTCTTTGTCATCCAGTATCTCGATGCCAGGGGGCCGGACGGATTGGCGCGCAAATACCGCGTCATGATCATCGACGGTGTGTTTTATCCGCTGCATCTGGCGCTGTCGCAATCCTGGAAGGTGCATTATTTCTCCTCGGATATGGAGGCGCAGCCGACCTACCGGCTTGAAGAGGAGGCATTCCTCTGCGACATGCCGAAGATCCTGGGGGCGAGCGTCATGCAAAGCTTGGCGCGCCTACGCGATGTGCTGCAGCTGGACTATGGCGGCATCGATTTTGGCCTGTCCGCCGACGGCAAGGTTCTGCTGTTCGAGGCCAACGCCACGATGGTGATCGCACCACCGCCGTGCGAGGCAATCTGGGACTATCGGCGCAAGGCCGTCACACAGGCGCTTGATGCGGCCAGGAAGATGGTTTCTGCGCGGGCCGGAAGGCGCCCGCCGGCTAATGATGCAGTCTGTCGAAGGGCATGAATTTACCCGATGTGCAGGATTTGGCGGTAAGGCTAGCCGGTTCTTGAGAGAGGCTTGAGGCGCGCGCATGCTGACAAGACGGTCGCTTCTGGGCGGTGCGGCGGCGGGGTGCCTGGCCTCCGTGGCCGGAGCCGCGCCGGCAGACATGCCGCTGCGCCAGCGGGCGGCCACGCGCGGGCGGTTCTATGGCTGCGCCGCCGGCTCCTATCAGTTGCGCGATGCGGACTTCGCCCCCGTTCTGGCGCGCGAATCCGGGGTGCTGGTTCCCGAATACGAATTGAAGCGGTCGATCGTCGAGCCGACGCCGGGGCACTTCGATTTCTCCGGCGCGGATGCGCTGATTGCCTTCGCACGCGCGCATGACATGAAGATGCGCGGCCACACGCTCGTCTGGTATGCCGCCAACCCAGGCTGGTTGGAAGCGGCCGTCCTGGCGGCTCCCGACGAGGACATCCTGACAGGCTATGTCACCGGCATGGTCCGGCGTTATCGCGGGCGCATCCAGTCCTGGGATATCGTCAACGAAGCGATCCAGCCCGACGATGGAAGGTCCGACGGGCTGCGCAATTGCTTTTGGCTGAAACGTTATGGTCCGACCTATATCGACGACGCCTATCACGCGGCGAGAGCCGCCGATCCGAATGCGCAGCTGGTTTACAACGACTGGGGCTGTGAGGGCGGCGATACGTGGAACGACCGCTTCCGCGCGGCCACGCTGAAGTTCCTCGAAGGCGCGCTGGCGCGCAAGGTGCCGATCGATGCGCTTGGCCTGCAAGGCCATCTGGCGGCGTTCCACGGCAGCGTGAACCAGGGAAAGCTGCGCGCCTTCCTCGACGAGGTGCGGGCGATGGGGCTCAAGATTCTCGTCACCGAGCACGACGTGGACGACAGCGGTGGGTCGCCCGACATCGCCATACGCGATCGCGCGGTCGCCGATGCGAGCGCGCGCTTCCTGGATGTGATGCTAGACAATCCGGCGACGACGGATGTGCTGACCTGGGGTCTGACGGATCGCTATCTGAAGGCCGACGGCGGGCTGCGCTCCATGTTCTCGGGGTATTCGCCAAGGAAGCTGCCGCTGGACACGGATCTCAGGCGCAAGCCGATGTGGTACGCGATGTCGCAGGCTTTTGGGGAGTGAGGGCGAGCCTCTGTGTGGGCAGGGCCACTGACGCAAATAGCAACATATTGTGTCCGTTATTGTGTTGTTCGCCGCGTCTGCGCCGCCTAAAACACGTGCGCTTCTTGCGGGAGTTACGCCATGGCCGCCCCTATCGCCTTTATTGATCTTCAGGCCCAACGCCGCCGTCTGGGGGAGCCGTTGAACAAAGCCATCGCGGCTGCGGTGGAAGGTGGGCAGTGGATTCTCGGTCCACAGGTGCGCGAGCTCGAAGAGCGGTTGGCGGAGTTCTGCAGCGTCAAATATGTCGTGGCGTGTGCCAACGGAACGGATGCCCTGATCCTACCGCTCATGGCGTGGGGCATCGGACCGGGGGATGCCGTGTTCGTGCCCACGTTCACATTTGCCGCATCTGCGGAAGTGGTGGCGTTGGTCGGTGCGACGCCGGTCTTCGTCGATGTGCATGAAGACACCTACAATATGGATCCTGCCAGTCTCGAGGCGGCTATCGCGACGGTGAAACGTGACGGCAAGCTCAAGGCGCGCGTCATCATGCCGGTCGACCTTTTCGGCCAGCCAGCGGACTACCGGGCGATCGAGCCCATCGCTAAACGTGAGGGCCTGAAGCTGCTTTGCGACACGGCGCAAGCGTTCGGTGCGAAATACAACGGACGCGTGACCGGCAACATCGGCGATGCAGCGTCGACCAGTTTCTTCCCGGCCAAACCGCTCGGCTGCTACGGCGACGGCGGCGCGGTGTTCACCAACGACGGCGCGCTTGTCGAACTCTTGCGGTCGATCCAAGTGCACGGGCAAGGCACCGACAAATACGAGAACGTGCGTATTGGCATGAATTCACGCCTCGACACGATCCAGGCCGCGATCCTGATCGAGAAGCTGAAGATTTTCCCCGAGGAAATCGAACTGCGCGAGGCTGTGGCGCGGCGCTACAATGACGGCCTTGGCAAGTCGAACAGCATCCGCGTGCCCGCCATGGTCGCGGGCGCGGCATCGACGTGGGCGCAATATGTGATCCAGGTGCCGGACCGCGAGAAACTGCAAGCCGAACTGAAAGCAAAAGGCGTTCCGACCGCGGTCTACTACCCGATCCCACTTTCTGCGCAGAAGGGTTACGCGAGGTTCCCCAGCACACCCATTCCGGCGGCAGAGAAGATTTGCAGGGCGGTCGTGGCGTTGCCGATGCATCCCTATCTGGACGCGGCGACGCAGGACCGTGTCATCGCGACGGTGCTGGAAAGTGTCGATTGACGCGAGTATTGGCGACACATCCTTGACAGGATCGCAGCGGCACGAGAGCCTTTGCGCCGGCTTTTTCGCGGATTCTTCATGCGCCGCGTCCTCCCCCGCCTTTCGGACGAAACCTTTGATCTTCTGGTCATCGGCGGCGGGATAACCGGCGCCTGCATCGCGCGCGATGCGGCGCTGCGCGGTCTCAAGGTTGCACTGGTCGAGAAAGGCGACTTTGCGAGCGCCACCAGCGCTCACAATTCCAAACTCATCCACGGTGGTTTGCGTTATCTGCGCAATCTCGAGTTCGG